>ERZ773107.2870-NODE-2870-length-11993-cov-12.608561_pt1 | contig 11993 bp, 9 predicted proteins | sample MGYA00580571_ERZ773107 | MGnify/ENA primary metagenome ERZ773107 (study PRJEB29015, sample SAMEA2737843) | human gut metagenome | biome: human gut; feature: human-associated habitat; material: faeces | place: China | collected 2012 ... | reverse complement strand
CCAGCTTCCAGGTGCGGGTGTTATGCGCATCATACATCACGCCGGAGCCGCGGCCCGGGAAAGCACACGGAGCGCCTGCTGCAGACCCGCCCCGGGCTGGCCGCGGGGGCCGTGCTGTTTTTGCTGCTGGTGCGGGCGCTGGGCGGCCTTGTCTGGTGCATCGACTTTGGCGCGATGGACCCCGGTCTGCAGCCCGCCATGCGCCGGCTTTTGGCGGACTGCGGCATTCATGAGGGCGTGCTCCTGACAAAGCCGCTGCTGCAGACCGCGCAGGCACAGGCTTTGCGCCGCAGTGAGGTGTTCGGTTGGGTCAGCTTGAACTTTACGGGCGGCTGCCTTGCCATCGAGAGCACGCCCTCCCGGACCCAGACCGTGCGGGAGCCGCCGCCCCGGCAGGGCCTGTACGCCAGTGCTGACGGGGAAATACTCGCCGTTGAGATCGAGAGCGGCTTTGCAGCGGTGACGGTGGGGCAAACCGTTGCCCGGGGCCAGCTGCTGGCTGCTGCTGAGCGTCTGGACCGCAAGGGCAACGCTGTGCCGCAGGGCGCCGACGGGCGCGTTATAGCGCGGGTACAAAAGCATTACACAGCCCGGCAATCCATGACGGCAGAGACTTCCGTCTACACAGGCCGCAGCAGCGTGCAGACAACGCTGTACCTGCCGTGGCGCAGCTATACAGACGAGCCGGAGGACCCGCTGACCGGCATCACGCAGACCGACTGGCTGCCCGTGCAGCTGGGCCGCCTGGCACTGCCCGCCAGCCTTTGCCGCGTGACGACCTGGGAGCAGCTGCCGGACACGGTGCAGTATTCCGAGGCTGCCGCCGCCGCACTGGCCCTGCGCGCCTGCCGCGCCGCACTGCTGGCCGAGTTCCCGGATGCGGTCATCGAGGCAGAGCAGCGCGAAATTTCCGCGCAGGAAGGCACAGAAACGGCAGCTGTGACCTATATTTTCACCGCCAACATCGCCGCACCGCCGTGATTCGACATATTTTGCTTAGGATGACGAAATGGCTGATAAAATTTTGTGCAATATTCATAGTTTCTTTTGCGAAAAACTGTGATATAATCTAAATGTATAGCTATGTGCTACACCATGGAACCGGGAGGATGAAAATTTGGCAGAACGATCTTTGGAACTGGACAGCATTGAACTGGCAGCAGCCATCTTTGGCAGCGGCGACCAGAATATCCACCTGCTGGAAAAGGAATTCCGCGTCACGGCGGTCTGCCGCGGCTCGGTGCTGCGCTTTACCGGTGAGCAGAAGGATGTGGACGCCGCCGCCCGCGCCGTGGACGGCATGGTCACCCTGATGGAAAACCACACCCCGCTTGAGGAGCAGACCGTGCGCTACTGCATCAGCCTGGCCCACGGGGGCGAGGAAAAGCGCCTGCGGGAGCTGACCGACGATTTCGTCGCAGTCACGGCCAAGGGTCGTCCCATCCACCCCAAGACGCTGGGCCAGAAGGAATATCTCGCCGCCATCCGCAAAAATGCCATCACGTTCGGCGTCGGGCCAGCGGGCACCGGCAAGACGTATCTGGCTGTGGCAATGGCGGTCAAGGCGTTCAAGTCCAAGGATGTCAGCCGCATCATCCTGACCCGACCCGCCGTCGAGGCGGGGGAGAAGCTCGGCTTTCTGCCGGGCGACCTGCAAAACAAGGTTGATCCGTATCTGCGCCCGCTCTACGACGGGCTGTTTGATCTGCTGGGGGCCGAGACGTTCCAGAAGCTGTTTGAAAAGCAGGTCATTGAGGTCGCACCGCTCGCCTATATGCGCGGGCGCACGCTGGATGATGCTTTCATCATCCTGGACGAGGCCCAGAACACCACGCCCGAGCAGATGAAGATGTTCCTGACGCGCATGGGCGTCGGCAGCAAGGTCGTGGTCACCGGCGACGTGACCCAGATCGACCTGCCGGATAAGGTGCGCAGCGGCCTCATTGATGCCCTGCATGTCCTGCGGGACGTCGAGGGCATCGCGCAGGTTCGCCTGACCGAGAAGGACGTCGTGCGCCACCGCCTGGTGCAGCAGATCGTAAAAGCGTATGAAAAGGCCGCCGAGGAGAAAGCTCCCGACAGCCACAACCATAAACAAACAATGGAGGTCGATTAACGTGTCCAATAAGGTGTTGATTACGAACGATCAAAACGTGGTCAAGGTCCCTTCCGGGCTGCGCATCCTGATCCGCCGCAGCTGCAACGCGGTGCTGGATTTCGAGCATTTTGACGGTCCGGCGGAGATCAGCGTGACCTTCGTGGATAACAACCGCATCCACGAGCTGAACAAGGAGTACCGCGACAAGGATTCCGCCACCGACGTTCTGAGCTTCCCGCTCGGTGAAAACGGCGAGTATGACATTGACGAGGACAACGGCTGCAAGCTGCTGGGCGACATCGTCATCTCGATGGAGCGCGCTATGGAGCAGGCCGAGCTGTACGGCCATTCTTTGCAGCGTGAGGTCGCGTATCTGACGGTACATTCGATGCTGCACCTGCTGGGCTACGACCATGAGGCCGGCGGCCTGGAGGCCGTGCGCATGCGCGAGAAGGAGGAGGCTGTGCTCATCCAGCTCGGCCTGCCGCGCACGGTTTCCTATACCAGCGATGAAATTTGAGCAGCTGACCCGCTTTGCGCGGGGCTTTGTCTATGCCTACAACGGCATACGCGCCGCTGTGCAGGAGGAACGCAACTTCCGGTTTCACCTCTGCGCGGCGTTCTATGCCTTTGTGGCGGCGTTCTGGGCGGAGCTTGACCCCGTGGAGACCGCGCTTATCGCACTCTGCGTGGCGGCGGTGTTGGCGCTGGAGCTTGTCAACTCCGCGATTGAGCGCGCCGTGGACAAGCCCGACACCACCCACTGGTGGAGCGCAGGCGCGGCCAAGGATATGGCCGCGGGTGCAGTGCTCGTCATGGCGGTGGGAACGCTGATCGTGGCCCTCTGCGTGTTCTGGCCGCGGCTGGGCACGCTGTGGGCTAACTTTACGCTGCGCCCCACACGCCCGGCGTGGCTGGTGCTGACGCTGGTCCTCTTCTGCAAATTCATTTTCCGTTCTTCCAACTCAACAGAGAAAGGCAAACAACCGAATGGCAAAACCGATTCCTGAAATGCCGTCCAGCGTCTTTGTGGCGCTGGTGGGCCGCCCCAACGTGGGCAAATCCAGCCTGACGAACTACCTTGTGGGCGAAAAGGTCGCTATTGTGACCCAAAAGCCCCAGACGACCCGCAGCCGCATTACCGGCGTCATCACCAAGGGCCCCGTGCAATATGTGCTGATGGACACCCCCGGCATCCACGCCGCCCGCAACAAGCTGGACGCCCGCATGACCCAGACCGCCGCCGCCAGCCTGAAGGACGTCGATGTGACGATGATGCTGTTTGAACCGGCAGGGGAGTTCACCGACGCCGAGCTGACGATGGTCAAGGCGCTGCAAAAGGGCGGCCCGGCCATTGCTGTTATCAACAAGGTGGACCTGCTGGATAACTTTGCCGCGCTGGAAGCTCGCAAGAAGCAGCTGGAGGAGTTCGGCTGCTTTGACCACATCGTCACGATCTCGGCTAAGGACGGCACGGGCTGCGATGAACTGTTTGCCATGCTCAAGCCCTACGGCAACGAGGGTCCGCACTATTTCGATGATGACGCCTTCACCGATATGCCGGAGAAGGAGCTTGTCGCAGAGCTTGTGCGCGAGAAGGCACTGCTTTTCCTGCGTGAGGAAGTGCCCCACGGCATCGCCGTCGTTGTCGAGCGGTTTAAAGAGCGCCCTGACAAGGATCTCATCGACATTGACGTGGACATCTACTGTGAGCGCAAGAGCCATAAGGGCATGATCATCGGCAAGGGCGGCCAGATGCTGAAAAAAATAGCCTCCGCCGCCCGCATGGACATTGAGGAGCTGCTCGGCGTCAAGGTCAACCTCCAATGCTGGGTCAAGGTCCGCGAGGACTGGCGCGATAACGAACTGCAGCTGAACTCGCTGGGATTTGCGAAGCCGTAACGATGCTGCACGTCGTAGGGGCGGGGTATGCCCCGCCCGCAGCCTACCCGTTATAGAGCATTATCCGTAAGGCCGCGGGCCGGACATGTCCGGCCCCTACAGCAACCGCAAATTTATTTTATTCCCCATTCCGCCAACATCCCCGCGCCCCCTCTGCTACACTGTAGCCATGGGGGTGAACGGCATGGACAAAACGGCGGACGACTGGCGGCGCTTTGCGCAGACAGGCAGCATTTACGACTATCTGACGTACAAAAATCAACAAAACACAGCACGGGAGGACGTATATGCAGGTGGCAACAACGGGCCTTGTGCTGCGGCAGATCAAGGTGGGCGAGGCAGACCGGATCCTGACGATCCTGACGCCTGACCTCGGCGTGGTGTCGGCGTCGGCCCGCGGCAGTCTGCGGATGAAGAGCGCCCTGTTCAGTGCAACAGGGCTGTTCTGCTACTCGGAATTCACGCTCACCAGCGGGCGCAGCCACTATTTTGTAGACACTGCGCAGGTCAAAAAGGTGTTCCACGGCATCTCCGCGTCCATTGAGGGGATGGCTCTGGCCAGTTACATGGCGGAGATCGCGGCGGAGCTTTCCCCCGCGCCGCCCGAGGCCGACGCCCAGCTGCGCCTGCTTCTCAACTGCCTGTATATGATCAGTGAGCGCCACTATCCCTGCGCGCAGCTCAAAGCCATCTATGAGCTGCGCGCTCTGACGCTGGCGGGCTATATGCCGGACGTGCTGGCCTGCGCGGGCTGCGGTAAATACGACGGGGGAGAGTTTTACCTTGACCCTGTCGAGGGCCGTCTGCTCTGCGCCGACTGTGCCGAAAAAGCGCGCCATATCACGAATCTGGACAACGGTGCGCTGTACGCCCTGCGCCATATCTGCCTGGCCGAGGATAAAAAGCTGTTCGGGTTCAAAATCTCGCCCGAGAGCTTACAGGAGCTTTCCCGCACCAGCGAGCAGTACACGCTGGCGCATCTGGAGCATGGGCTGAAAAGCCTGGATTTTCTCAAATCTGTACTTGAATAAGGAGACCTAAACCCTGTTATGGATACCGCCTATAAAACAACACTGGAGCTGGACAAGGTCCTGAACCGCGCTGTACAGCTCTGCGCCTGCCAGGAAACGAAAGAAATGATGCAGGCGCTGGAGCCGGCCCCCACGATTGAGGATGAGCGCTACGACCTGACCCAGACCAACGCCATCAACGCGCTGCTCATCAAGAACGGCAGTCCCCGCTTCGGCAGCGTGCGCGAGGTGCGCCGCATCGTCGCCCACGCCCGCAAGGGGGGCATCCTCTCGATGGGTGAGCTGCTGGAAATTGCCGCGACCCTGCGCAATTTCTCGGGCCTGTCCCAGTGGTACGGCCTGAGCGAGCATGAGATGCTGCCCACCGACGACCTGTTTTTTGCGCTGGCCCCGCAGCCGGTGCTGGAAAAGCAGATTTCGGAGAGCATTATTTCTCCCGAGGAGATGGCCGACACTGCCAGTGTGACCCTCCACGATCTGCGCCGCAAAATCCGCCAGACCGAGGATTCCATCCGCACCAAGCTCGATAACATCATCCGCAACTCCACCACCAATAAATTTTTGCAGGATGCCGTTGTTTCCCTGCGCAATGGCCGCTACGTCGTGCCCGTCCGCGCCGAGTACCGCGGTGAGGTCGGCGGCGTCATCCATGACGTCTCGTCCACCGGCGCAACGGTCTTTGTAGAGCCTACCGCCGTCGTCGAGGCCAACGCCCGCATCATGCAGCTGCGTGCGCAGGAGCAGGAGGAGATCACCCGCATCCTGACCTCGTTCTCGACGCAGGTCGGCTCGCTGGAGCCGCAGTTCACCTACAGCTATGACGCGATGCTCAAAATCGACCTGCTGCTGGCAAAGGCCCGGCTGGCTGTGGAGCAGAACGCCTTTATGCCCGCCGTCAGCGACACGGTGCACTTCAAGCTGAACAAGGCCCGCCACCCGCTCATCGACAAGAAAAAGGTCGTGCCTGTGGACATCGAGCTGGGCAGCGAGTACGACACCCTCGTCATCACCGGCCCGAACACCGGCGGCAAGACCGTTTCGCTCAAAACCGCGGGCCTTCTCAACGCGATGGCCCAGTACGGCTTCCTGATCCCCGCGCACGAGAGCAGCATCGTCTGCCATTTTGACGAGTACCTTGTGGACATCGGCGACGAGCAGAGCATTGAGCAGAGCCTGTCCACCTTCTCCGGCCACATGAAGCGCATCAGCGGCATTCTCGACCTGGCGGGCCACGCCACGCTGACCCTGCTTGACGAGCTGGGCGCGGGCACCGACCCTGCCGAGGGCGCGGCGCTGGCCGTCAGCATTCTCGAGCAGCTGCGCCGTCAGGGCAGTCTGCTCATGGCCACGACCCACTACGCCGAGCTGAAGGTCTACGCACTGGAAACGCCCGGCGTCGTCAACGCCAGCTGCGAGTTCAACGTCGAAACGCTGATGCCCACCTATAAATTGAGCGTCGGCGTGCCGGGCAAATCGAACGCCTTCCTCATCAGCGCCAAGCTCGGCATCCCGCAGGAAATTATCGACGCCGCACGCAATCACATGTCGAACGACGATAAGCGCCTCGACAGCGTGCTGTCCCAGCTGGATGACTTGAAGGTCCAGCTGAAGGACGCCCAGGCCGAGGCCGAGCAGGCCCGGTATGAGGCGGAGCACGCGCTGGAAAGCGCTGAGAAGAAACGCGACGACCTGATCAAAAAGGGTGAGGAAGAACTCGAAAATGCCCGCCGCCAGGCCCATGACCTGATGCAGCAGGTGCAGAACGAGGCCTACAGCCTGACCGACGAGCTGCGCCGCATCCAGAAGGACGAAAAGACTAGCGCTGCCCAGCGTGCTGTCCGTGCCCGGGAAATTGCCCGCAGGGACACCGAGACACTGCTGAAAAAGACCGACGCCAAGCCGCAGCCCGTAAAGGAGTTTGTGCCTTTGAAGGAGGTACAAATCGGGCAGGAGGTCGTTATCGCAGACCTCGGCCAGACGGCCACTGTCACCGCGCGGCCTGACCGCAGCGGCATGGTCGAGGTGCGCGCCGGCATCATGAAAACGAAGGTGCCGCTGACGAACCTGCGCGCGCCCGATAAGATGGAGAAGCGCAAGCCGACCGAACCGCGCCGCTCGACCCGCGTGCAGCTCGACAAGAGCCGCAAGACCAGTATGGAGCTGAACCTGCTGGGCTACACCGTGGACGAGGCCCTGAACGAGGTGGACAAGTTCCTGGACAGCGGTATGCTGCGCGGGCAGTCCACGCTCTATATCATCCACGGCAACGGCACCGGCGCGCTGCGCACGGCCATCCAGAAGCATCTGCGCACCCATAAGGCCGTCAAGAGCTTCCGCCTGGGCCGCTACGGCGAGGGCGAGAGCGGCGTGACCGTTGTGGAATTAAAGTAAAAATCAAAACAATCCGCGTGTTTTGTCTATGGCAATCGCTCGCCGAGTTTGCTATGCTAACAGTATCATGATAATCGTTTCAATGATAAATTGACAAGAGAGCGAGTGAACGCTTTGGCTATGGATTACAACAGCACACGCAGCTTTACCATGACGCTGGCACACCGCGCAGTGGGGGACATCCGCCGCGGCGGCTTCCGCCAGCTGCGCAACTATGTGGATATGTGTGCCACACTGGCTAAAAATCAACAGCAGAAGGACTTTTTTGCCTACGCGCAGAAGGCTCTGCAGCGCACGGACAGCTGCTACTACAGCCTTATCCACCGTCTGCTGGATTCTGTGGATGAGGATCGCATCTGCACCGTCGGCGTCAATATGGGCTTTGGCGGGTTGATTTACGGCGCCAGTGAGCTGAAAAAGCAGGCTGACCTCGAAGGTCAGCCCATTGCCTGGATCACGGCGGCCCGCTGCGGCGACGAGCGCCTGAGCGAGCTGGTGCCAAAGGCCGCCGGGCACGGCAGCTTTGTCTGGCTGCTGGATGCGACGGACACTGACCCCGCGCAGGTCGTGCTGCTGGCTAAGGCCAACCCGCAGAGCGCCTTCGGTCTGCTGGCTGATCCGTCCGCACTGACCGAGGACTGCGTCAAGACGCTTGCGGCATGCCGCAATCTGGTGGTCATGCCGCTGCTGCAGACGCCGGAGCTGACCCCCGAGGTCTGCCGCGCCGCCCGCCGCCTGAAAGCCCAAAAGATGTTCTACGCGCTGACGGTTCTCATCGATGACGAGACCGCGGGCGAGGTCATGCAGGACGACTGGCTCGAGAGCATGGCGCAGGAGACGCTTTGCTGCATGTGTGCCCGCAAGCCCGGCACATCGGACGAAACCGCCCGGAAGCTGCGCCGCAGCATCGTGAACGGACGCCTTGAGACCGGCAAGCCCGTGCTGCTGCTCGACTGGGACGGCGATGTGCGCTATCTGAACAACCGTATTTCGGAGTATATGACCTTCGGCAGCGTCCTGCCGGAGGGCAGCACCTTCCCTTTGCAGTTGGGCTGACTTCTTGGCCCCCTCTGCGAGGGGGCTCCCGCCGCAGCGGGTGGGGGAGAGAACCTTACGCCAGCTCGAAATACTTCGGGTTATGGCAAAATTCGCTCCCTCCGGCCCTTCGGGCCGCTTCCCTCACCGAGGGAGGCAGGTACTGCCGCATAAAATGACAAAAACCGACCCCGTACCGATGCTATGATCGGATACGGGGTCGGTTTATTTTGCGTTTATTGCGGATCGCCGCGCAGCAGCTTCTGCATGATCTCGTGGTTGAACACCGGGATCGACAGCTCCGAGACGTTGGACAGGGCGTTGCTCTTCATGCCGCTGAGCACCCACGGGATCAGGATACCCATCATCGCACCGGCAAAGAACTGCCCGATCTTGCGGGTCTCCTCGGCGCTGGCATCGGGGTTCAGCTCCCGCGCGTTCTGCTCAAAGATGGAGCGCAGGTAATCGAACATATATTGCTGCAGGCTGTTCTGGCCGTTGTAGGCAAGGGCATTGCAGTAGAACACCTTGTTTTCCAGAAAATAGGTCTCCAGCGCCGCCAGCAGGGCATTCCAGTTAGAATAGGCGCTGAGCTCCACCAGAAACCGGGTGATGCCGCTCTGGAAATACCAGTTTACCAGATCGTACTTATCCTCAAAATGGTAATAGAAGGTGTTGCGGCCCACATTGGCGTGATCGACAATGTCGTTGACAGAAATTTTCTCCAGCGGAGTCGTGGCCATCAGCTCCTGCAGACTCTGGGCCAGCAGCTGCTTGGTTTGATTGGAACGAGGCATAGCAATCCTCCTGCACGGTAGGTGGTAAAATTACATACCTGCATTATAACACAAATTCGACATAAAGTGCAAATGCTTTGTGGGGAGAACAAAAGAAAAACAAAAGGCAAGACCACGCAGATGTTGTATGACAATTTGCGCGGAGTGTTTGGTTTTGCCCGCAGCAGCGGGGTTTCCGGGCTGTTAAGTTGAACATTCCCCGGCTTTTGTCTATGTACACTAAGCCGAAAATAAGCATAAAATAGTGCCATACCCAATGAGTGTCCCGAACGGAGAGAAAAAGGAGAGCAATCTATCATGCCGATGAATAAAGTGGTTCATGCCGCTCAGCGCGCTGCATTCAGCGCTGCCATTGATTCTGCCATCAAGGCCGTGCGCGGCAAAGGTCCTGAAAATATGGCCGAGCAGGCCGTCAAGCTCGTCAACCTGGCCCAGCCTCTGCTGGCTCACCGTTACCCCGATGCCGACTGGGACAAGGTTCGCGCCTTTGTGTCCGACCCCGGCAGCAAGTGGATGGAGTACGCCTACAAGGCTATCAACGAGATCGACCCCCACATCCTCAAGATGAACACCCTGAACCTTGTGTATGAGGGTATGTTCGCGGGCTATAACTACGTCATGGAGCTGCGCAGGAAGTATGACTGCAACATGCCGTGGATCCTGCTGTTCGACCCGACCTCCGCCTGCAACCTGCACTGCAAGGGCTGCTGGGCTGCCGAGTACGGCAACCGCCTGAACCTGAGCTTTGAGGATATGGACCGCATCGTCACGGAAGGCGAGGCGCTGGGCATCCACTGGTACATGTGCACCGGCGGTGAGCCGACCTGCCGCAAGGAGGATCTGTTCAAGCTGGCCGCCAAGCACCAGAACTCCGTGTTCCACCTGTTCACCAACGGTACGCTGATCGACCAGGCTTTCTGTGACCGCGTCAAGGAAGTCGGCAACATGGCCTTCTTCATCTCCATCGAGGGCATCGGTGATGCCACCGATGCCCGCCGCGGCGAGGGCGTCTATGACCGCGTCATGCACGCCATGGACCTGATGAAGGAGAACGGTCTGCTGTTCGGCACCTCCATCTGCTACACCAGCGCCAACTACAAGGCCGTCACGAGTGATGAGTTCATGGATATGCTCATCAGCCACGGTGTACGCTTCAACTGGTACTTCCACTATATGCCCATCGGTGACGGTGCAAACGTTGACCTGATGCTGAACGCCGAGCAGCGCGAGTATATGATCCACCGCGTGCGAGAGATCCGCGGCTACACCGGCGGCAAGCCGATTTTCTGCATCGACTTCCAGAACGACGGCGAGTACATCGACGGCTGCATTGCCGGCGGCCGCCAGTATGCCCACATCAACCCGGCGGGCGACGTTGAGCCCTGCGTCTTTATCCACTACTCCAACGCGAACATCCACGACAAGAGCCTGCTGGAGTGCCTGCAGCAGCCGCTGTTCAAGGAGTACCACAAGGGCCAGCCCTTCAACCACAACCACCTGCGCCCCTGCCCGATGCTCGAGAACCCCGAACTGCTGGGTGAGATGGTCAAGCGTTCCGGCGCCCACAGCACCGATATGCAGCAGCCGGAATCCACGGACGATGTTTTCCGCCGCTGCCGCCCCTACGCTGACCAGTGGACTCCGTCCGCTGACCGTATCTGGGCCGAGGAGCACCCCGATTGCGCTTCCTGCGCCAGCTGCTCCGCCTGCGCATCCAAGTAAAATCGCATAAATAACATTTCACGCCCCGCTGTGGTTTGCAGCGGGGCGTTTTTGTTTGGTTTGGCTTCCCCCACGGGGGAAGCTGTCAGCGGCCCCGCCCGCTGACTGATGAGGGGGAGCCTTGCCAATACCATCCGCTAACGGGTGACCACGCAAGCCTGCCCCTCATCCGGCCTCGGGCGGGGCCTCGGCCACCTTCCCCCCGTGGGGAAGGCATTCATCTTGTCAGCTTTTCGCACATCCCACCGTCCGCGGATTTTCTCCCCAACCGGCGCATATAGTGGTAGCATAGCGGCAAAAAGGGGAGGTGGGCGTATCAAAACGGTGGTGTATCTCGATGTGCTGCTGCTGACGAATTTCCTGACGGCGTACCTTCTGCTGCTGGCGGCGGGGGCGCTGAGTGGCCAGCGTGCGCCGTTTGCCCGGATGCTGGCGGGCAGCGCACTGGCGGCGCTCTCGGCACTGATTTTGTTCGCGCCCGAGCAGCCGTACCCCGTGCAGGTCGCGTACAAGGCCGCCACGGCGCTGGGCATCACGGCGGCAGCGTTCGGCTGGCGGAGCAGGCGGCGGCTGGTGACGGCGGCCTGCTGGTACGCGGCGCTGAACATTGCGCTGGCGGGGGCGGTCCTTCTCGTCATCCTGCGCACCGGCACCCGCGTGGCGGATACGGCAAATTTGACGGTCTACCTGCGTGTTTCGCCGCTGCTGCTGTTGGCACTGTCCGGGGCCTGCTGCGCGGCGGTAGAACTGGGCCTGCGGATTTTCACCCGGCGGGAGTCACCCACCAAAACCGCAGGGCTGGAGCTAGAGCTCTGCGGCCAGCCCGTCCGGCTGCGCGCGGCGCTTGACACCGGCTGTCATCTGCGCGACCCCGTCACCTGCCTGCCGGTGCTCGTCGTCAGCTACCCGGATGCGAAGGCCCGTCTGCCGGACGCGGTCAACACCTTTTTGGACCAGTGGTTTGCCGGGGCCACCGGGGCCGACCCGCCGCCCGGCACGCGGCTGCGGCTGGTGCCC
>ERZ773107.2865-NODE-2865-length-12011-cov-2.862078_pt1 | contig 12011 bp, 7 predicted proteins | sample MGYA00580571_ERZ773107 | MGnify/ENA primary metagenome ERZ773107 (study PRJEB29015, sample SAMEA2737843) | human gut metagenome | biome: human gut; feature: human-associated habitat; material: faeces | place: China | collected 2012 ... | reverse complement strand
GGGAACAGCGAGCAAACCGTGTGCAATAAAAAGTAGAATACCGGCGGGCTGGAAGAAATTGCAGCGGGCAGTCGGAGTCAGATTACAGCGTTTGACTGGATCGGCATGATCTTGATCTGCTTCGTGCTTCCGGCGGTGCTGAGCTTGGTGTTTGGGCAGATTTTAAGAAAAATCGGCTGGATCAAAGAAGATGACCTGAAGCTGTAAAGCATTTGGACAAGAATGCAGCATTCAGATAAAAGCGTTATCAGAGGAAAGACTGCTGCATTTACGGCAGAAAAGGAGGGTATATGATTTCTGAAAAAAAGAGCGGAGCGCCGTACTTAAACGTCTGGTTCGGCAATTTTTACCGGCCGGCGTATGACGATGAGGCGTTTGTCGCAGAGGGGATGGAGCTGTTAAAAAAATTCGGCTTCAACAGTGTTTTGCTGGATTCCAAGGACTGGGAGGATTTTCGGGAACGCTATGGGGGAAAGCCTGCGAGCCAGTTTGTTGGCATGCAGGAGTTTATGATGGAGCAGATCAAAAAGCAGGGGATGAGTCATACATTTCTGGCGATTTATCTGAATGCGGATAATCTATACCCGAATATTCGTTTCAGCCCGCCGGTGTTCGGGGAATCTGTTGTGACGGCAAAAGGCAAGGACGGCCGCTGGTATCGTTATTGGTCGGAGAAAGCTCAGGAGACGATGACGGAGCACGTTTCGCAGCTTTTAGAGATGTACGGCGAAAATATGACCCGGATCGAAGTGGACGGGGAAGAAAAAAAACCGCTGTGCAGCATGTGGGACCCGGTCGTTGCACCGAGCTTCGACGAGGAGGGGAAAAATCGCTACCGCAGCTGGCTTGAAAAGCGTTATAACGGAGATATTGAAACCTTTAACCGTTTCTACAAAACGGAAGCAAACAGCTTTGAAACCATCGAACCCGAGCAATATTGGTTTGAACTGCGTTATCCTGGAAAAGATGGTTTTTCGGAAAAAGAGTTGGAAGACCGGGACGAAAAATGCCGCGTATGGATGGATAACCAGCGCTGGAAAAGTGACGAGCTGGTACTTTATTTTGAAGCGATGCAGAAAAAGCTCCACGCACTCGATCCGCAGCTGTATCTGTGCCCGGATTTGAGCCAGTGGGGATATTTCCTGAACGTGGATGGAAACTTTTTAACCGGCGCAGGGCTTTCTGATCTGTGGGATACGGCGGTGCGCGGCGCTGATTTTTACCGGATCGCCCCGTATGTGGATGCAGCGCATTTTATTTCTGTGCCGGTGCTTCCAAACGGAGACCCGGACTGCTATGTGACAGCATGTCAACATAGCATGATGCGGAATATGAATCGCGGCAGATCCTTTGTCGGCGGCATTTACTGGGGAAGATTTGTTTATAATGACCTGTATGCGTGGATTTCTCCATGTGAGGCGATCGCCTCGATGGCGGCATCCGGAGCCTCCGGATATGCGTCTTACGGCATGTGCGGATTAGACGACGGCGGTGTGTTACACCGGATGCCGGAAGCGTTCTGCAGGTCTTTAGAAGAAGGCAACCGCTGGTGGAAAGAGGTTGTTTTGAGGCTCGGAGTGAGAAAGGCTGCAAAGGCGGCAGTGCTGTTCCCGTCTGCGATGGCGCTGGCAGAGACGTTTGGCACGGAGCACAATCATGACAGGCGGCTGGATCTTCTGGGCTGGTATAAGGCATTGGAGGACTGGCAGATCGATGTCGACGTTGTAGATGGCAGTATTTTCAAGGATCAGACGGCAGATCAGTACGAGGTGCTCGTGCTTGCGGCAAACGATTGCTATGCCCTTGACCCGGATTCTGAACTGGAGCAGGGCATTGCAGCGTGGGTAAAAAATGGCGGAATGCTGCTGCACGGACCGATGGACTTTCTTGCACAGGCGAGCGTTGGCAGCAGCTGCCTTTTCCATGAAAAGGATGCGTTTAAGTGCAGCGGCGAAAAGGGGATGCTGACCGGAACGCAGTTTGGCAGCTTCGAGGAGGAAAACGCCGACGTGCTCGCAGTCTGGGAAACGGACGAAAACCCTGCAATTGTCAGGCGCACATTTGGGAAGGGAACAGTTTGCGAAATCGGATTTTTCTACGGCTTTGAATACACCGGCAGAATCGCACCGCACGTTCCGCTGACGCAGCGCAATAACGAGCTGTACCCTTTGACCATGCTGAAAAAAGATCCCGTAGGGATGCTTCTGGAAGAAAAATTCGGCACGACACTGACCCGGAAAAAGGGCGTTGAGCGCGCAGAATTTGAAAACGGTACGGTCATCGTCAACCACAGCTCCTATCCGTGCAGAATCGATGAACCCGGAACACGCTATTTCCAGAATCCCGAGCTGTACCAGGATTTGGACAGCAAAATCCTGCTCCCGCATATGGGAGTTTTTATCGAGAGGAAAGTTTGAAAAATTTTTTAAACTTTTCAGAGTGTGCTGCCGCGCGTTGACTTCTCGATGGAAGATCGTTATAATAAAGACCACGGCTTTTGCTGTGGTCTTTCTTATCGTACAGAAAACTTCGTTTCCATACGATAAGAAACGCGCTGCGAGGATGCGCACTCCTATAAAAATAGAAAGTTGAGAAATTGATGATAAATAAAAAAACAAAATTTTGTAAAGCTGCAGCGCTTCTGGGCGCGGCTGTTATGATGATTTCTGCGCTGGCAGGCTGCGGGAAAAATACGAAGGTCGTTCTGACGGCGGGTCTGAAAAAGAACGAGGTATTCCGGATTTCGAGTGCGTCTTGTGTGCTGCCGGAGGTGATGGTATATCTGACGAACATGCAGAATCAGTATGAATCCGTCTATGGAAGCCAGATCTGGAACGCTTCCGACGGACAGCTTTCGTTGGAGCAGGAGGAACGGGAACAGGTGTTGACACAGCTGGCGAGAATCAAGGTGATGAATCTGCTCGCCCAGAAAAAAGAAGTGACGCTGGATGATAAGGAAAAGGAGCGTGCGGCAGCGGCGGGCAGGGAATATTTTACTTCCTTGAACAGCGCGGAGGTGACGGCGCTCAACGTGACGCAGGATCTGATTACGAAGATGTATGAAGAGTATGCGCTTGCAGAAAAGGTTTATCAGACGATTGTAGAAAATGTCAATCCGGAGGTCAGTGACGATGAAGCGCGTACCATCACGGTAGATATGATCAGGGTCAGCGATTCTGCCAAAGCTTCCCAGGTGCTTGGCAAGGCAAAGGAAGAGGGCGTGGATTTTGAGACGCTTGCGCAGGCGGAGAGCGAGGACCAAACGGTGACGCAGTCGTTTGGAAAAGGCGAGGTTTCGGAAGAACTGGAAAAGGCGGCGTTTAATCTCGGCAAGGACGAAATCAGCGACGTGGTGGAATCAGACGGAAGTTACTATATTTTAAAATGTATCAGCACGTTCGATGAGGCACAGACCAAAGCGAATAAGGAAAAAATAGTAAAACAGCGCCAGAGCGAGGCATTCGATACGGAATATACGGCGTTTGAGCAGACATTGGTACGTCAGCTCAACGAGGAACTCTGGAATTCCGTCACGATGATTCATCAGGACGATGTCAAAACTTCCAGCTTTTTTGAAGTATACCAGATGTATTTCCAGCATCAGGAGTGAGCAGGAATAGCCAGGCATTCCGGCAGGACGTTGCGCTTCCGGCTTATGAAAACTGCCCTGTCGGACGCTGCGTTTCAGCTTATGAAAACTGCCCGGCAGTGCGCTGTACCCCTGTTTATGAAAAATTTAGAATTGCGGAAAACGCTGCAACCATGCGGGTTTTCAAAGAATTATTAGCACTCAACTAAAATGAGTGCTAATTTTTTATTGACTTTTTGAAACGACAGGACTACACTATGGATAAAGCTTGGAGGAAAGCTTCTCCAGGCAGCTGAAAACGAACTGAGAAAGAAAGGATCGTGATATTTCATGGCTGAAAAGCACGGAGCATTATCAATTAACAGCGACAATATTTTCCCGATTATTAAAAAGTGGTTATATTCGGATCATGACATTTTTTACAGAGAGCTGATTTCCAACGGCTGCGATGCCATTACGAAGTTAAAGAAGCTGGATATGATGGGAGAATACGAGCTTCCGGAAGGCTACAAGCCCAGAGTGGATGTTATCGTTGATCCGGATGCAAAGACCATCCGGTTTATCGATAACGGTGTCGGTATGACTGCGGATGAGGTGGAGGAATACATCAACCAGATCGCATTTTCCGGCGCGACAGATTTTATTGCAAAATATAAAGATAAGACAAACGACGACCAGATTATCGGTCATTTCGGCCTGGGCTTCTATTCCGCATTTATGGTAGCAGATGAGGTGCATATCGATACCCTTTCCTGGCAGAAGGATGCAAAACCGGTTCACTGGGAATGCGATGGCGGCACAGAATACGATATGCAGGACGGTACCCGCACAGAAGTCGGTACCTGCATTACCCTGTTCTTAAACGAGGACTGCCTGCAGTTCTGCAACGAGTACAAAGCAACCGAAGTAATCAAGAAATATTGTTCCTTCATGCCTGTGGAAATTTACGTTTCCAGAACCAATACGACTGAGACACAGACGATTCTTGCGAGTGAGAAGCTCGACAGCGATCATGTGATCGAAGAAGTGAAGAAAGAAAAGGAAGAAGATCCGGATAAGCTCAAAATTACAAAGCGTCCGGAACTGATCAACGATACTCACCCGCTCTGGACGAAGAACCCCAGTGAATGCACAAAGGAAGAGTACATTGATTTCTACCGCAAGGTATTTATGGATTACAAGGAGCCTCTGTTCTGGATTCATCTGAACATGGATTATCCGTTCAACTTAAAAGGTATCCTGTACTTTCCGAAGATCAATACCGAGTACGATTCCATTGAAGGAACGATCAAGCTGTATAATAACCAGGTATTTATCGCCGACAATATTAAGGAAGTCATTCCGGAATTTCTGATGCTGTTAAAAGGTGTGATCGATTGTCCGGATCTTCCGCTTAATGTTTCCCGTTCTGCTCTTCAAAATGATGGCTTCGTCAAGAAGATTTCCGAATACATTACGAAGAAAGTCGCTGACAAGCTGATTGGCATGTGCAAGACCGACAAGGAAAGCTACGAGAAATACTGGGATGATATCAGCCCATTTATCAAATACGGCTGCTTAAAAGATACGAAGTTCTGTGACAAAATGAACGATTATATTCTGTTCAAGAACTTAGATGACAAGTATCTCACCCTTCCGGAATTACTCGTTAAGGAAGAGGAAAAGAAAGACGATGCGGAGGTATTAGACAAAGATGGTAATCCAGTTACAGACACTCTCGGCAATGCTTCATCTGACAGTTCTGCTGATGGCAGCGATGCTTCTGCTGACGATGAGAAGGATGAGCGCAAGGTTATCTACTACGTCACCGACAAAGTCCAGCAGGGACAATATATTAAGCTCTTCAAAGAGCAGAAGATGCAGGCCGTCATTTTAGGCCACAATATTGATACTTCCTTCATCACCCAGTTAGAGCAGCGGAACGAAAAGTATAAGTTTATGCGTATCGATGCCGATGTGACAGAATCCTTAAAGGATGAGACTTCTGGGGAAGACTTGAAGAATGAGACAGACACTCTCACCGAAGTCTTCAAGAAAGCATTGAACAACGACAAGCTGACAGTCAAAGTTGAGAAGCTGAAAAATGAGAACATCTCTTCCATTATCACTCTCTCTGAAGAAGGAAGACGTATGCAGGATATGATGAAGATGTACGCCATGAACGGTATGGGCGGTATGGACATGAGCATGTTCGCCGCAGACCAGACTCTGACTCTGAATGCAAATAACGATCTTGTGAAGTACATTTTCGAACACAAAGATTCCGAGCATGTTCCGATGTTCTGTGAGCAGTTGTATGATCTTGCAGTGCTTTCGAACCATCCACTCTCTGTTGACGAGATGAGCAGATTCGTGGAGCGCAGCAACAAGATTATGATGCTGCTGGCAAAATAAACTCTTAATTTGACAGTCACTAGATTAATATGTATGAAACCGCCTTTTTATAGGTTGTAAGCAAAAAGCAGGGTGTGATCCCTCCAAAATCCAGTTCCGCCGGGAGCTCCGGGCAGACTACGATGGATTTTTCCGGGATCACACCCTGTTTTTCGCATTAAAGCTGCATCTATCTAAGTTTTTCTCTATAGGCAAGCGAATCTGTCCAAGGCGAGCGGCTAACCTTCCCACCTTGGGATAGATTGTGTAGCCGCCCTGACGATAGACTGTGAGCCGAAAGTGCGGTGTGCTCCCTCCAAAATCCAGTTACGCTAAGAGTTCCGATGAGCCTCAGAGCAGCAGATTCTCTCAGCAACGGCTTCGAGAATCCGCTTGAGTCTCATCTCCACAGCGTAGATGGATTTTTCCGGGAGCACACCACACTTCCGGCACCGGAGTTATACTGCTTTACAGGGCGGCATCGGGAGGTTATCGTATCAAGGCGGGGATTATGACTTGTTTTACCTACGAAAATACTCAGTTTATCTTTCAGTAAAATGGACTTAAAGAACGCACCTTTCTGGTGGAACCAGTTTTAATCTGTCAGTGCAAAATACTCGCTATTTTGTACTATGTAAATTCTAAATCAGTATTGTAAGTATATTGGTATCATTGACTTTCAGGCTTGAATTCAAATATATATGTAAAGCCGAAAGAACAATTAAGCTGCCGAACATAACCTAACGCCCGTCAGCGTGGGCTCCCAGCCAAACCCGGATTTACCGATCCTCGCGGAAATAAGCCTCCCCAAGGCTTGCCGGTGGCTGGTTCTCCTGTTTGTTGCGCTTGCTTGTGATGACAAGAACGATGATCGTAACAAGATATGGAAGCATCTTGACGAGCTCCTGCGTTGCTCTGGTCAGTCCCGGCAGATAAATATAGAGAATATACAGTCCACCGAAGACAATAGATCCCCAGATCGCATGATCCGGATTCCAGAGGGCAAGGATAACAAGGGCAATGGCAAGCCAGCCACGGTCACCGAAACCATTATTGGACCAGGTTCCACCCAGATATTCCATAACGAAATACAAACCGCCGAGTCCGGCGATGGCCGCACCTGTCACAGTTGCCACATATTTATAGCGGGATACATTGATTCCGGCAGCATCTGCTGTTGCCGGGCTCTCTCCTACTGCGCGCAGGTTTAATCCTTTTCTCGTCCTTTTCAGAAAATAAGTCATAATCACTGCAATTATGACGGACAGGTAGGTCAGAAACCCATATGAGAAAAGTAACGGTCCGATCACCGGGATCTCAGATAAGCCCGGGATGGATACGCGGTAGGCTGCCGCTGTTGTCTGTACGGAAATCTGTCCGACACCGCCTGCAATCTTGGAGATGGAGCCTCCGAAGAAGTTACCGAAGCCGACACCAAAGGTAGTGAGTGCAAGACCGACAACGTTCTGGTTTGCACGAAGCGTGATCGTAAGGAAACTGTAAAGAAGACCTCCTAATGCAGATGCGATCAGGGTGCATAACAGTGATATGAGAAGTCCCACAAAACCGTTTGGGTCCTCCGTTCCTTTTTCATAGAAAAATGCGCCCATCAGACCTGCGATACCACCCATATACATAATACCCGGAATGCCGAGGTTTAAATTTCCTGATTTTTCTGTCACAATCTCACCGGATGCACCGAATAAAATGGCAACACCCTGTCCGATTGCTTTCTGGATAAATGTCAGTAATAATGTCATTTTATTTTTCTCCTTTCTTGCGGAACTCTAATCTGTAATTGATAAAAAATTCACATCCGATCAGGAAGAATAATAAAATACCTGTGATAATGTCCGATGCGTTTTCATTCAGACCATACTGTGTGGCGATCTGAATAGATCCCTGCTGCATAAATACAAGGAATGCGGATACGAGGATCATGGCAAACGGATTGAACTTTGACATCCATGCCACAATAATGGCGGTAAATCCGCGTCCGCCCGCTGTGCTGGTGGAAATGGTATGGCTCGCACCGCTGACAATGATAGCTCCTGACAATCCGCAGATGGCTCCGGAAATCATCATTGTGCGGATAATGACTTTCTTCACGCTGATGCCTGCGTAGCGCGCTGTATTCTGGCTCTCTCCTACAACAGCGATCTCATAGCCCTGTTTCGAATATTTCATATAAATAGAAATCAACGCTGTGACAACTAATACCACGATCACATTTAAAGTGTATGCATTCCCCAAAATTGTCGGAAACCACCCTGCTCTCGTTCCGGCGTTGATAATTCCTACTGTATTCGATCCGGTCGGATTCTCCCAGAACACAATACAGAACGTTACAATCTGCATGGCAACGTAATTGAGCATTAAAGTGAAAAGTGTTTCATTCGTATTAAAGTATGCTTTGAAAACAGCCGGGATCAGTCCCCAGATCATACCTGCCACCGCGCTTGTGATAAAAATCACAATCAGTAACAGCCAGTTTGGCATTTTGCCACCAAAATAAATCATCATGGCTGCGGCTGCTGTTCCACCTATTAAGATCTGTCCTTCTGCTCCGATGTTCCAGAACTTCATTTTAAACGCCGGTGTCAGTCCGACTGCAATGCATAAAAGCACCATCATCTCACGGATGGTCACCCAGGCACGTCTGCTGCTTCCAACCGCGCCGTCGATAATTCCAAGATAAACCTGAATTGGATTTTCCTTCGTGATCAGCACTATGACAAGTGCTGCCACAACCAGCGATAATGCCACCGCAATCAGACGGATCATCCATGCTTTTCCCATACTGATGTGGTCTCTTTTCACCATACGTGCAAACGGTTCTTTGTTTGTCGTTGTACTTTCCTTACTCATTCTTCTCCTCCGTCTGTCCGGTCATCATCAGACCCAGTTTTTCCTTCGTTGTGGTTCGTGCATCTACAATTCCGGCAATTTTACCACCGTTTAATACAAGAATCTTATCACAAAGCTCTAAGAGCACATCGAGATCCTCCCCTACACAGATGACGGCAACCCCTTTTTCCTTCTGCTCATTTAAAAGGTTATAGATTGTATAGGAAGAATTGATATCGAGTCCACGCACCGGATACGCAACCATCAGTACCGTCGGGTTGCTTGCGATCTCACGCCCGACCAGAATCTTCTGGACATTTCCGCCGGAAAGTCTGCTGACCGGTGTACCGACACCCGGAGTGACAACGTCAAGCTTCTCCACGATATCCTCGGCAAGCTTCTTCGGAGCTTTACGGTCTGCGAAGAAATGTTTTCCTTCCTTATAGCTTCGTATCATCATATTATCAGTCAGATCCATGGAACCGACCAGTCCCATTCCAAGACGGTCTTCCGGGACGAATGACAGTGTGATTCCAAGGTTTTTGATCTCCTCTGCCTTCATATCTGAGATCTTCATCGTCTCTCCTTCCGGCGAAAAATAGAAAATCTCACCGCTCTCGATCGGCTGCAATCCTGCTACGGACTCTAACAGTTCTTTCTGTCCGCTTCCGGAAATGCCGGCAACGCCTAAGATCTCGCCGCTGCAAGCTGTGAAGGATGCCTCTTTTAACACTTTCATGCCCTCTTTATTCCGACAGGTAATACCTCGCATCTCTATTCTTTTTTCCGGTGCTTCCGGCTCGGTACGGTTGATATCCAGTGTGACCTTCTCGCCGACCATCATCTCTGTCAGCGATTCCACCGTTGCATCCGCGGTCTCCACGGTGTCGATGTATTTTCCTTTCCGCAGAACAGCCACTCGGTCTGAAAGCTCTAATACCTCATTTAATTTGTGTGTAATGATAATGATGGATTTTCCGGCTTTCCGCATGTTGCGCAGCACGGCAAATAATTTTTCTGTCTCCTGCGGGGTCAAAACGGCAGTCGGCTCATCTAAGATCAGAATATCCGCACCGCGGTAAAGCACTTTGACAATCTCCACCGTCTGTTTCTGGGAAACTGACATGTCATAGATTTTCTGGGACGGATTCAGATCAAAGCCATATTTATCTGTCAGTTCTTTGATTTCTTTTTCTACCTGTTTCATATGAAGCTTTTCTTTTCCAGGCAGTCCAAGAATAATATTCTCGGCGGCTGTCAGTATATTGATCAGCTTGAAATGCTGATGAATCATTCCAATTCCGAGCGCAAAGGAATCTTTTGGAGAACGGATGGTTACTTCTTTTCCCTTTACCTTAATCATTCCTTCATCCGGGAAATAGATTCCGGAGAGCATGTTCATCAACGTAGTCTTTCCACTACCATTCTCTCCCAAAATAGAAAGAATCTCACCCTTTCTGACGGTCAGATTGATATTGTCATTTGCAATGACATCCCCGAAACGTTTGGTTACGCCTTTCAGTTCAATTGCATTTACTGGTTCCACAAATACTCCTCCTGCTTTCTCTAGAGTCACAACAAGTGTTGAAGGCAGATGCCGACAACACTTGTTGAATAACTATTACATTTTTGTATCTTAAGATTATTTGTTTGTCTTAGATGTAATGCCATCAATAATAATATCAAAGGATGGTGCAGATGCCAGTTCTGATTCATGATAGTAGCCATCTGATACATAATCTGCATATTTTGCATAATCACCGCCCTCAGCGATTGCATCCTCTAAAGTCTTTCCACCGTCTACGGTGAAGGTTGTTGTATCAAATACGTGAAGAGAACCATCTTTTAATGCTGCTTCTACTTCCTCAACCTTTGCATCTGTTCCCTCTGCTGCTACAGCCTCATTTACAGGTGTGATTCTAACTGCATCCTCAGCAAATCCCTGGCACCAATCTGTCTCGATTGGTGTTCCGTCTAAGACGCACTGTACAGCATGTGTGTAGTAAACTCCCCAGTTGTTTGTCGGGGAAGTAAGTGCTGCGTCCGGAGCGACAGATGTCATATCAACGTTGTAACCTACACATGGAACTTTTGCTGTCTCACATGCTGTAGGAGCACCTGTTGTATCTGCATGCTGGCTGATTAAAACACATCCGTTTGCGATAAGCTGGGAAGCAACCTCTGCCTCACCTGCCATATCTGCCCAGCTGTTTGTATACTGAACTTCCATTGTTGCGGATTCACATACGCTTCTTGCTCCAAGATAGAAAGAAGTAAATCCGGAAATAACCTCTGCATATGGGAATGCACCAACGTAGCCGATCTTGGCTTCCTCTGCTGTGATATCCCCATTCTCGATCATTTCATTTAATTTCATACCTGCAACAACACCGGATACATAACGTGCTTCGTAAATTGAGTCAAAGTAGTTATGCATGTTGGAAAGTCCGGATGAGGCTGCCTGATATCCAGTTGCATGGCAGAACTGGATATCCGGATACTCGCCTGCTGCCTGAATGACATAACTCTCATGACCGAAGCTTGTAGCAAAGATGATGTTACATCCCTGATCTGCAAGATCGACTGCTGCATCATAAGCAGATTCATCTTCCGGGATCAGAGTCTTCTCGATGATCTGGTCATCGGATAATCCAAGATTTTCTGCCATCTCATCAACACCAGCCATATGTGCTGCTGTATATCCTTCATTTTCATCGCCAATGTAGATGACGCCGACTTTGATATCAGATGCAGAAATTCCCTCTCCTGCCTCTGCCTGTGCGTTATCTGCACCTGTCTCTGTAGCTGCTGTCTGGTTTCCTGTTGTCTGATCTGCATTGGAAGCTGCTCCCTTATCAGAACCACATCCTGCTACCATGGAAACTGTCAAACCCATTGCCAATAAAACACTGATTGCCTTTTTCATATTATCCTCCTTGTTATCCATTTTCTTCCTTTGGAATACATGAGTCAATTTAGCACAGGGATTTTTTATCGTCAATACAATTTCCTGGGAAATTCGCTTTGATTTGACAATTTTCAGTTTTTTTTGACGATTCATAAGAGGGGCTAATATCGTGCTGAGGATTATCTTATAGATTTTAGAATATTGTGAAGCTACGCTGCCGAATATAGGTTATGTGAGCCGGGGATGGGTGGGGCTTCCTACAGATTTCCATTGGGCTAAGAACTCCGATGAGCC
>ERZ773107.2864-NODE-2864-length-12011-cov-2.868016_pt1 | contig 12011 bp, 7 predicted proteins | sample MGYA00580571_ERZ773107 | MGnify/ENA primary metagenome ERZ773107 (study PRJEB29015, sample SAMEA2737843) | human gut metagenome | biome: human gut; feature: human-associated habitat; material: faeces | place: China | collected 2012 ... | reverse complement strand
CAGCCAGATACATGATGGAATCCCATCCGATGTTTTTCCACAGATCCATGGAAAACAAAATCCGGTAAAAATACTTTGCATCCATCAAAAAGAATGTGCTTCCGTCTCCGCCCAGCGCTGCAATCGCCTGGTTTAAGATACCAGTATTCGGTGCCAGAATTTTCTGAAGCATCGTCACGATGATAACCGATGATAAAAAGTGCGGCAGATAGGTAATCGTCTGAGAAATTTTCTTGAACTTCATGTTGCGCAGCTCATTTAACAAAAGTGCCAGAATGATTGCGAACGGAAATTCCAGAATGCACTTGATAATACCGATCGCAAGCGTGTTGCGGATCAGTCGTCCTGCATCGTAGCTCTTGAAGAACGTTTTGAAATAATCAAAACCAACCCACGGGCTTCCCCAGATTCCCTTCTTAAAGGAATAATCCTTAAATGCCAGAACGGAACCAGCCATCGGCACATAGCAGATCAGTGCGTAGTAGACGATACATGGAAGCAGCATGACATACAACGGCCAGTACCGCATCAGTCGTACTCCGATTGACGCATTCCCGGACGTTTTCCCTTTTCGGGATGCCAGGCTCTTTGTTTTCACAGGTTTCTTCACCTCCCGTCATCTGATGAAATTATTATAAAAATTGTATAAATTTCCGACAATGGACATTTCCACACTGTACAATGGACATTTCTACGATTTAGGGTCACGCCCATCGAAGCTCCATCTGCCAGATGAAGTGCGCTTTCTTCATCTGGTACTTCTCTGCCAGCTCCGGTCCGCAGCTGGCAGAACCGACGCCGCTGACCATATCATTAAAGTACACCGTCAGGAAATCCGACTTTTCCAGCTCGAACGCGTGCTTCTTTCTCTCCAACTCCTCCCGCGTGTATTCGGAGATGCCAAATTCAAACGGCTGCGCCCCACGGGAGGTGAAACCGACGTCAGGCATCTGCTCCAGGTGCACCCACCGCGTTCCGAAATGGTTTCCATTTTCCTGCGGCTTCAGATAATCCTCGTGCATTTCCTCTACTGTCTGCGTGAACACGTCAAGTCTGCTGCCGCGGTGCTTGTCACAGTAGCTCTCCTGCGGACCATAGCCATAATAGGATACCTGATTCCAGCTTCTGTCCACACCAAAGCGCAGTCCAAACCGCGGTAAAAACGGAAAGGTCTGGTCGATTCCGCCCTCGACATACCAGCCGAGGCTTCCGTCGTTTCCGATCTTCCACTCTACATTTCCTTCAAAAAATTTCTGTCTGGAAACGCCAGCCATCGAAAAATACATCCGCACACTCCAGCCATCCTGACGCTGCCATGCGCTGCTTTCATATACCCGTACCATCGCATGATGCAGCTGGGCTTCCTTCCATTTTTCCGAAATATTGCCGTCGTTGTCCGTCGGCGCGCGGTAAATATCAAACACCATCGGCTGTTTTAAATACTCTGTCCCGTCTTTTATAAAAGAAACAACCGTACCCGTCCGTTTGGAGACGCGGCAGGTAAAATGCTCTGCGGCGAAGCAGTATTCTGTCTCCGTTTCCGTACAGGAGATCAGGGACAGCGCGACGGATTCCGTGAGCGAAAGCTCCTGTGTGACAGCATCAGCGTTCGCCGCAAGGACTATCTGGTCGAAGCCCAGCAGATGTCCCGCTTTGGTCAGCGGCGCGTCTTTTTTCTGAATCAGCTCTATGGTCAGGACAGTTTCGTCTGCGCCGGTCACTGTCTGCAGCGGCGGGATCATCACCCGCATCGTTCGATGCGGCGGCAGATGAAACTCAGAAATCATCCCCTCTTCCAGCACATTTTCTTCCTGCTTCCAGAGATAGTGAATTTCAAGCGCATCCTCTGCGTCTGTAAAGTCCAGCATGTTTCGAAGCTCCAGCGCGCCTGTCCGGCGGTCATAACCGGTCACACGCACCGGACGCAGGACATTTTTTAATTCCAGCAGTCCCGTATGTGATCTGCGGTCCGGATACACCAGCCCGTCCATACAGAAATTTTTATCGTTCGGATAATCCCCGAAATCTCCTCCGTACAGAAATTTTTCTTTTCCATCCGGCGTTTTTCCAGCATAAACTGCATGGTCACACCATTCCCAGATAAACGCACCGCAGTAATTTTCGTACTGATACAGCTGCGCGAAATTTTCTTCCAGATCCCCTGGGCCGTTGCCCATCGCATGACAGCATTCGCAGTGCAGAAACGGCTTTTTATTTTCCCCGTTTTCACAATAATTCTGAATCCAGTCAAGCGGCGCATACATCCGGCTCGTCACATCCAGCACGGATAAATCCTGCTTCTGCCAGTCCTGCCAGGTACAGCCTTCATAATGAATCAGCCGCGTTGGATCATAAGCCTTCACCCATTTTGCCGCTTCGATCATATTCGGACCATATCCACTCTCATTACCCAGGGACCAGAATAAAATGCACGTCCGGTTCTTGTCACGGATCACATTTTTCTGTACCCGGTCCAGAATCGCTTTCGCAAACCCGGATGCTTTCGCAATCTGGGAAACCCAGTCTTTATCCTCCTCCGAGTACACCTCGCCGCAGCCGTGCGATTCCATATCGGACTCGCTGATCAGATAAAATCCATACTCGTCGCAAAGTTCGGAAAACCACGGTGCATTCGGATAATGACTCGTCCGGATCGCATTGACATTGTGCTCCTTCATCAGCCGCAGATCGGTCAGCGCATCCTCCTTCGTGACCGCCGCCCCATGATACGGGTTACTGTCATGCCGGTTGACGCCCTTTAGCTTCACCGATGTTCCATTGATCAACAGCTTTCTGTCAACGATTTCGACCGTCCGGATTCCGATTTTCTGCACGATTTTTTCCCGCTCTGTTTCCAGTTCCAGCGTATAAAGATACGGCTCCTCCGCATTCCACAAAACTGGCTGTTCTACCGTAAAACAAATGGATTCCCCGGTCTGTTCCCCGATCACCCTGTCCCTGTCCTTTAAGGTCGCCTTTACCGTGCAGGTGCCGCTTTTTTCCGTTCTGACGCAGATTTTTCCGACCGCTTCTTCATACGATGTGCGAATGGTGAAATCCCGGATATGATCTTTGGGACGGCGCAGCAGATAGACATCTCGGAAAATCCCGGACATACGCAGCTTGTCCTGATCCTCGCAGTATGTCCCGTCGCACCATTTTAAAACGAGCACATACATCTCATTTTCGCCATCCGACAGATACTCCGTGACGTCAAACTCTGACGTCGCATGGGAAACCTGACTGTAGCCCACAAACGCCTTGTTGATCCACACATAAAAGCACGAATCCACCCCTTCAAAATCCAGGTATACGCGCTCGTCTTTTTTCAGATTTTCTGCCGCAAAGGTTCTGCGATACAGGCCGCACGGATTGTCGAACGGGACATATGGCGGATCGTACGGAATCGGATAAAACAGATTTACATACTGATGGCGATCGTATCCGTGAAACTGCCAGCAGGACGGAACCGGGATTTTATCCATTTTTTTCGGATCAAATTCCGAACGCAGAAAGTCCTCCGCCTCTGCAACCGACGGAAAATACTGAAAACTCCAGACTCCGTTTAACAGAATCTGTTCGGAATTTCCAGCTGCATCGCACGGCAGATAATAACATCTGTCCGGCTCTGTATTGACGTGCAAAATTTCTGTATTTTCATAAAAACGTTCCAGTCTCATCGATACCCCTCCTGATTCCAACTCTTCTCATGTTCGCATTTTATCAGGTTCTTTTTGGTCAGAAAATGCACAATTCTACTCCTGCGACTGGACATTTCACAGATCCCTTGACTTTTCCGGAAATTCTCTATACGCTAAAGAAAAGCCGGGTTCAAACTTCTGTCAAACCCGGACAGATTATTCAGAATTTCAATGGGAGGTTTTATAAAAAAGAATATGGTACAGAATCCTTATCAGAACGCGCTTTTGCCGGCTCCGGTCGGCGGCGGTTATTCCGATCCGGACTATTGGATCTGGTGCGGCTCCGTCGTACAGGGGGAAGACGGAGCCTATCACATGTTTGCGTCCCGTTGGCCGAAAGATCTCGGCTTTGGTGCAAACTGGCTGTTTAACTGCGAAATCGTCCGAGCTTCCAGCAAAAATCCGGAAGGTCCCTATACCTTTCAGGAGGTCGTGCTCGGACGCCGGGGACGCACTTTTTTTGACGGCATGAACGTGCACAATCCGTACATCCGCAAATGGAACCAAACCTACTACCTTTATTATATGGGAACGACTTTCGGCGGTCCGATTCCCGGTCCCGGTGACGAAGTGGACAGCTCGCGTTTTACCGAGGTCTGGAACCGCAAACGAATCGGTCTTGCAACCGCACCGTCTGTTTTTGGTCCATGGACGCGATGCGATGAGCCGCTGATTTCTCCCAGAGACTGCTCCCACTGGGATTGCACTGCAACGACCAATCCTGCCGTCGCAATCCAGCCCGACGGAACGACCTACATGCTCTACAAATCGCGTTCCTTCGCAGACGGTCCGTTAAAAATCGGTGTCGCAAAAGCGCCCCGCCCGGATGGTCCGTTTGAACGGATTTTGGACGACCCGATTTTTAATTTCGAGGACCCGAATATCCATCTGGAAGATCCGTACCTGTGGTACGAGGACGGAAAATTCCGCCTGCTGATCAAAGACGACTTCAAAAACGGAGGTCCCGGCATCAGCGGTATCTGGGGTGCAGTCCTGTACGCTGAAAGCGCCGACTGCATTCACTGGGAATTCGCCGAAAATCCTGTCGTTTACTCCCGCCACGTTACCTGGTCCGATGGCAGACAGACCGATCAGGCAAACTGCGAACGCCCTTACTTTTTGCTTGATGAAAATAACCATCCCACGCATCTGTTTCTGGCAACCGGGGAAGGTCCTGCACCCTACCAGTTTTCCAGAACCTGGAACATGGTGATTCCGCTGCGCTAAGCGCCGAGCTGACACGCTTCCGCATCTGTCTTGGAAGCGTCTGACTGCAACTATACATTTTGGAGAGGAACGTATGACAACCGATCAGAATTATCAACAAATTTACCGCGTCGGCGGCATGCTGGACGCAGGCTTTGTAGGACAGATCACCTACACCATCAGCCTCGATCAGGTCTATGACGAGCTGGACATTCATTTTAGCTTTGACAAGCGGCTCTACAGTGAAAGCGACGTTACGCCTGAGCTCATTGACAGACTTCAGACGCTCTGCACTGCAAAATACAACGCCCCGACCTATCCCGTCGAGGAGTTCAGGCAGACCATTCTGCACGAAATGAAAACAGAAATTCACACAATGGCGGAATTAAACGACAATTTCATCGGCTGCATCCACCGCCAGCTGACGGACCGCCACATGTTATACACAAAAGAATTCACAAGCGACGGCTGTCTGGCACAGGACACCTTTTCCGGCGTTTTAAAAGTGACCGTCCTTGTTTTCAACGTGCTGCTGGACAACACGCAGTACACGCTGACCGTTTCCGGACATCCGGTCGGACATGGTGTAATCGCACCGAACTTTAATCTAATGGATACGGTAAAGACTGCAGCGGGAAATGCGGGAGCTTCGAATGCTGCCGGGAGCGCTGACAACTCGTGCGACGCTAAGAGTGCTCCTGCCTCCGCTGTTGCCACGGCTGGCAGTTCGGGCGTCTCCGGCGCTGGCTCTGCTGCCACGGCTGGCGATTCGAGCACCACTGGCAGTTCTTCTGCTGGTAATACCGTCACTGCATCCACCCGCTTCAAACGCCTTGAGCTGCACAACCACACGGTCGAATCCGACGGCAGCTTAACCTGTCAGGAGCTGACGGAATATCTGGCCGCCGACCATGTCGATGCGTTCGCCATCACCGACCACAACACCACCTCCGGTCAGAAAAAGATCGAACAGCTGCTGGAAGAAAAGCATTATCCGATCAGCCTGATCCGCGGCATGGAATATACGACTTATTTCGGGCATATCCTCTGCTTAAACCTCGCAAAATATGTTCCCTGGAACTCGATCGACCAACACCGTCCCGAGCTGTTGTTCGAAGCTGCCCGCGAAAAAGGCGCGCTCGTCGGCATCGCGCATCCCTTTTCCTATGGCGATCCTTTTGCCCGCGGCTGCCGCTTTGAAATGACCGTCTCGGACTACTCAAAGGTTGACTTCATCGAGATTTTCAACAATCCGGAATCGCTCCACGAAGTAAACGAACGCGGCACGAATCTCTGGATGTCCCTGATTTTTTCAGGATATCAAATCACCGCGACCAGCGGCATGGACTTACACAACCGTGCGAAGCTGGCAGGCTGCTATGCAACCTACATCGAAGGCAAAAACGGCGGCAACATCGCTTCCGAGCTCGATACCGCCATTCACACGCACCGCACCTGGGTTTCCAAAGGCGCTCTGCTGCTGACGGAGGTTCTCCCGGAAACAAACGAATTGCTTCTGACGTTTACAGATGCCCACAAGACCGGATTTGCTGTTCCAAAAACAGCTCAGGTCGTTTTAAAAGGAAAAGACAAAACATTCACAACGAGCGTTTCACTCGACAAACCGGTACGCGTTTCCCTCAACCAGCTCTCCGGAACCGATCCGATTATTCCGCTGCTGTACGAAGCTCCGGGAATCAACGGTGCGGCAACTGTATCCAACGCTGCGCATGTTGCTGCTTCGACATCTTGCGGCAGCGCTGAAGATACCAGCTCTGCTGCCGGGCAGCTGAAAGAAATCGACGCGCTTCCTGCAATCGAAGGACTGCTCTGCGTCAGCCCGGTTCTTTACAGGGATTGAGGTCCTTTGGAAAACAGCTTTTGAAACGCTGCCTTACGCTGCGACAGCGACATTTCAAAAACGCCCGCTTATTCTGTGAAAAACACAGCGTAAGCGGGCGCTCTCTATTTTCGTCTGATTTTCACCGGATCGGACGGTTTTAGGATCTGACAATTACGAATTCCGTTCCAGAATTCTTTTATAGCTTCGATACATCAGATAAACCCCTGCCGTGCAGTCCAAAACAAGCATCACAATCCCAAAGCCTAACGAAATCAGGCAGCAGATTCCGGAAAGCATAAATGCGAACGCGCACTTTTGATACAGCATCCCCATTTCCAGACTGTAAGCCGTGACATCTTTTACCTTCGATTTTAACGTTTTATCTCCGCTCCAGAAAGTGATGGGTTCTCTGCTGTTTCTTTCGAAAATCCCTATGATCAAAAACGGAACCGCACATAAAAGACACGATATCAGTCCGACGATTTTTCCTGCCATAATAAAACCCGCCTTCTATTGTCTTGGATTGAAGCCGTTATGCAAGCATGTTGACTCACTTGCGCTCATTATATCTCAGTTTGGAAAGAACGACAATTCCACACCATGGATTCATCAAGCAACCAGGAAAGTTTTTCTTCATCCCTGATATTTCTTCGCCTGCACACGGAACATTTTCGCATATGTTCCGTCCTGTTTCATCAGCTCTTCATGGCTGCCCTGTTCCGTGATTTTTCCTCCATCGAACAGATAAATTCGATCCGCCATTCTTGTCGTTGAAAGCCGGTGTGAAATAAAGATTACCGTGCGGTCTTTTGCCGCCGCTTCAATCGTTTTGTTGAGTTCATATTCCGCAATCGGGTCGAGCGCGCTGGAGGGTTCATCCAAAATCAGGATGTCGCTGTTTTTGGCAAAAGCGCGCGCAATCGCGATTTTCTGTCCCTCTCCACCGGAAAGATTGATGCCCTTTTCGTCAAATTCCCGCGTCAGCTCCGTATCCGCCTTTTGGGGCAGTTTCTGGTATTTTTCGGAAAAACCGGCAGCCGTAAGTGCACTCTCTACCGCCTCTTTTTGCGCATCCGTATAAGTACCGCCCATCACATTTTCTCCGATGGTCGCCGCAAAAATTTTATAGTCCTGAAATACGCTTCCGATGTGCGCCCGAAAGGATGAAATATCATAATTTCGGATATCTGTTCCGTTATAAAAAATCGCCCCATCCGTCACATCATACAGCCGCATCAAAAGCTTCGTTAGCGTCGTTTTCCCCGCGCCGTTGTAACCGACAATCGCGATCTTTTCCCCTTTTCGAACCGTAAAAGAAACGTCCGAAAGTACCTGTTTGGGGTTCTTTTCGGGGAACGGATAGCTAAACGAAACGTGCCTTAATTTCAACGATTCGAACGCTTCCGCTTTTTCTGTTCCGTTTAAAATCTGCGGTTTCTGCGTCACGAATGTACGGAATTTTTCCGCATAGATGCTGTGTTCCTGGAACTGCGCCAAAAATCCGATCAACTGGTTTACCCGCATGAACAGCTTCCACGTCGCACTGATTCCGACCGAAAAATCGCCGAGCGTAAAGGCTGCATCCGTCAGATACCGCCACATCAGATAGCCCAAGAGTCCGACGTTAAACAGTACGCTCGTAATCAGCTCCGACGCCAGCGAAATTCCGATTAATTTCGGAGCATATTTTTTTGCACAAGCAATTTTTTCCTCCGCGGTCTGCTCATAATCCTCCTGCAAAAGTGCTCCCATATTTCCCATCCGCAGTTCTTTTGCGTATTCATTTTGATAGAAAACCCGCGTAAAATAATCCAGCTTCCGGGTGATCGGGTTCATTTCCTTCGCCTTTGCATAACGGATCTGGTTTGCTTTTGTCCGGACAAAAAATCCCAGCACGGAAGACGCTAAAACAACCAGCGCCGCCATCCAGTCAATCGCCGCAAAAACCGCTCCCATTCCGACCAGCGTAATCACACAACTGCAAAGGCTGCACACGTCTGTCAAAACCTTCACCGCACGGGTATCGGACTCCCGGATTGCCCAGATGAAATCGTTGTAAAACTCTGTGTTGTCGTAGGACGCAAGATCCAACTGAAGCGCTTTTTCATACAGCTTCGTCTGCATCCTTTCATGGAGCTTTAAATTTGCGTTCGGGCGGTACACATTTGCCAGCCATTTCCCATAAAGCGTCAACACCATGCGGTACCCGATCATGCAAAAAGTGACCGCCAGAACCTGTCGGTAATCCGCTCCTTTTTCCAATGCGTCGAACAGGTATTTTACATACAGCATTCCGACGAGAATATCCCAGGCCGAATTTCCAATCACCAATAAAAGCTCTAATGCCAGATATCCCGGCGTATATTTTCGCACATATTTCAGCAGTAACAACACACTTTTCATCGAAATCTGTTTGCCGTTTTTCTTCCTGCTGCGAATTCTTTTTGATCCCATTTTCAGTCCCCTGTCAAATCCCCTTACGAAATATATTTTTCCGCCTGTTTATGGAACATGTCCGCATACTTCCCGTTCTGCGCAATCAGCTCTGAATGCGTCCCCTGTTCTGCAATCTGTCCGTTTTCCAGAAGGTAAATCCGATCAGCAAATGTCGCGCTGGACAGCCGGTGGAGAATGTAAATCACCGTCTTATCCCGGAAACTGTCAAAAATCGTTTCAAACATTTTATTCTCCGCAATCGGATCGAGCGCGCTGGAGGGTTCATCCAGAATCAGAACCGGTGCATCCTTCGCAATCGCCCTGGCAATGGCGAGCTTCTGTGTCTCCCCGCCGGAAAATACTGCGCCGTCCGGGGCAAATTCCCTGCCGACAAGCGTATCCATTTTATTTGGCAAATCGTTTATCCGTTCCAGCATATCGGCCTTTTGCAGCGCTGTTTCCGCATCCTTTCTCTGTTGCCCGGAAAGCGGTCTTTTCACCATAATATTTTCTGCAACCGTCTCCGAAAAGAGCTGAAAATCCTGAAATACAGTTCCGAACTGGTTTCGATAAGACGCGATCGGATACTCCCCAATCCACTTTCCGTTGCATAAAATGTGCCCCTGTGTCGGATCATAAAACCGCAGCAAAAGCTTTACCAGTGTCGTTTTTCCGGAGCCGTTCTGCCCGACGATCGCGATCTTTTCCCCGGCGCGAATCCGCAGGCTGATATCCTTCAATGCCGCCGTTTCCTGCCCCTCGTAGGAAAAGCTTACATGCTCAAGCTCCAGCTCTTTAAATACTCCAACCGCTTCCCCATTTGCCTTGTCCGGCGTCTGGTTCTCATATTCCAGAAAGCTTCTGATATTATCGATAAACCGGGAATTTTCACCAAACGCTACAAAAATGTCCCCGAACTCACCGACCAGATATGCGATGTTTGTCAGAGAATTGATAACCACAAAGCAGTCCCCCAGCAGCATCGTTTTGGAAACCAGTGTCCGGTAAACCGCAACCAGAATCGAAACAAAATAAACGCCGACTTCATATAACAGCGCCAGAATATATTCCAGTGTCATAATCGAAAAACCGTACTGACTGACGGTTTCCTTTAATCCGGCTATGCTTTGTTTCATCTTCTGCAGCATAACCTGATACATCTGCGTCAGCCGCAATTCTTTTGCATAATCACTCAGATAAAAGACGCGCTGAACATAATCCTTTTCCCTGGAAATCTCCTGATTTTTCATGTCCTGTTTGTATTTTAAATCGTTATATTTCCCGCCGAGCAGCAGCGTGCCGATAAACGGCAGCACCGCCAGAAGAACGAAAATCGGATCGATCTGAAAAATCAAAACACCGATCGAGCAGACCGTAATCGTATCCACAATCAAGTCGCAGAAGTTGTCCAACACCTTCATCGCCCGCTGCGACGTTTCCGACAGCGCCTTAACATAGCTGTCATAAAATTTCGGGCGTTCGAAGCATCCCAGATCGACCGACAGCGCCTTTTTCTGCAAAATCTTTTGCAGCTCTTTTTCGATCTTGCCAGATTCAATCTCCATCATGGCATTTTTAAATTGCAGCAGGGCGTTATACGCCAGCGTGAACACAAATACCACGCCCGCCGTCACCGCAATTTTCGTCAGTTTTTCGCCCTTTTGCAGCGCATTGATCACATACTGGTAAATCCACGTCGTCATGAAAAATGTATTAAAACCGCGAAGCACGGAAAAGAAAATCAGAAACAGCGGGAACCACCCGCTGCCTTTCCTGATCAGTTTCAGAATATAGATATGGTTGTCGATAATCCTTTTGATTTCCTTCATATTTCCCGCTCATTTCTGCGCACGCTTTTTGCGCATGACGAGTTTGTGTCACGCGCTACGCACGGAGCAATCCGGTATCAAAGGGGTCAAAATACTTTTTGACCCCAACAACATCTTTACTCTACTTCCACACAAACCGGATAATGATCGGACAGCCATACGTTGCCCTCTTTGTCTGTCCACTTCACAGGCTCGCCGGTCTTGATGTCGCCCTTCACCAGCAAAAAGTCAATGCTGCAGGGATGATCCTCTTCTGTGAATCCATGATAGGTGATTCCGATATGCTCGGTTACGTTAGTGTATTCCGGATACTCTTTTAAGATTTCGAATTCCGGATCCTGAGGCTCTGCGTTAAAGTCGCCGGTGATCATCGTCGCTGCGTCGGGATAGAGTTTCTCGGTCTTTAATTTTTCCAGGATCTGACGAAGTCCCAGGATTCTCGCCTGTGCGCCGATATGATCCAGATGGGTGTTTACAATGCGGAATACCTTTCCGGTTTCCAGATCCTCAAACAGCGCTTCGTTGCAGATTCTGGGGCAGATGCTCTGCTCTGCGTAGCGGGATGCAGGCACATAAGGCGTCTCAGACAGCCAGTAAGACTGCATCTCCATCAGGTTTAAGCGATCCTTGCGGTATGCGATGCTGACCTGCTCGTCTCTCAGCTCCGGGCTGCGTCCGCAGCCGATTACATAATACTCTGTCAGGTTTTCTTTCAGCCATTTTGCGATATGCGGCAGCACTTCCTGAAAGCAGATCATATCAGGTTTCTCCTGCGCGATTTTCTTTAAAATCAAATCCTTGCGGTATTCAAAATTGTTCTCCCCGTCCTGCCCAAAATCACAGCGGATATTAAATGTTACCAGTTTCATGATGAATCCTCCCATTTCCCCTTTTTCGAGTCTTTTCTTATGATTTCGATTATATGTTACAGTTCACTCGCACCATTCGCAAAAGCGCATCTTCGATGCTTTCCGCTGCTTCGCAGCTCATTTTTGC
>ERZ773107.2862-NODE-2862-length-12016-cov-4.579550_pt1 | contig 12016 bp, 7 predicted proteins | sample MGYA00580571_ERZ773107 | MGnify/ENA primary metagenome ERZ773107 (study PRJEB29015, sample SAMEA2737843) | human gut metagenome | biome: human gut; feature: human-associated habitat; material: faeces | place: China | collected 2012 ... | reverse complement strand
CTGTTGGGACAATGCTCCTCAGGAATCATTCTTTGGTCATATGAAAGATGAATTAGATCTATCAGAGTGCCACGGCTATGAGGAGATATTAAACGCAGTTAGGGATTGGACAGAATATTATAATACAGAACGTTATCAATGGGACTTAGCAAGGTTGTCACCTGTTGAATATTATCAATATCTGACAACAGGAATTTATCCACTGATAATCCCTAAAGCAAAAGGTAAAAACGATCAATCAGAGGCATCACTTTGATGCCTCTACACAACAAACAAATATAAAATAGAAATCTGAAAAGGAAAAGTCATAGTGTCCTTGACAAAGGGTACACTTTACAATACACACTTTGCGGTAGGGTTGGGACGGAATATTTTACAAAGATGATTGTGCAGTATTCACAAAGATGTTTAGAGATTAAGGATATTCCAGAATAACAAAAAAGCAATCGAGTAACATCGGTTGCTTTTTTGTTGCTCATTTTTAGAAATTGCTGTCAGCCCCAAAACATGTATTTCTAAAAGTAACTACAAAAATGAGAAAAGAAAATGGAGGAAATGAAAAATGAAAGAGTATTCAAAAGGCATGGAACAAAGTTCTTTATAATAAAGAAAAAATCGAAGCCCTATGAAGCCGGAACAGTACTCGGCTTATTTAAATAAGAAATCGTCTGAGCATCTACGAAAAGGCGAAGGAGGGAGAACATGGAACGATTGAAAACAAAAGAAAAACGAATTTTAAAATGGTGCATGATTGCGCTGTGTGTTGTGATCGCGGTTGTTTCGAACGTGGTTCTTGCGAAGAACTTTTCGTCGCCGGATTATAAACTGAATAAGGAAACCATTACCTATCTGGATGAAAAGAAGACCACGGCTCTGGAACTGTGTGCGGGTGCGACCGCGCTCTCGGCGGCCATCACGCTGGCACCGGGCGATACCGGAACGCCGATCGCTGAAAAATTGACGGATCTGAGCGGATATTTTCTGCTCGTGGTATCGGCAATCTATCTTGAAAAATATCTGCTGACGATTCTGGGAGCGTTGACTTTCAGGTGGCTGATACCGGTGGCGATGGCTGCGATCGCTTTGTCCTTTGCAGTGAATAAGGAGTTTTTCTGGAAGCTTGGCGTAAAGATCCTGCTCCTCGCACTGGCACTGTATGCGGTCATTCCGGTGAGTGTGCACGTATCACAATTGATCTATAGCACCTATCAGGAATCCATTGACATGACACTTGCGGAAACGGAGAATCTGGTCAGTCAGACGGAGGATGCGGCAAATGCGCAGGAGAAAGAAGCGCAGGATACACAGGATGAGGGATTCTTATCAGGACTGATCGACAAGGCGAAGGATACGATTGATCAGGCAAAAGACACGATCGGCGGAGCAACGGAGCAATTCAAGTATATGTTGAATAAGTTTGTCGACGGACTTGCGGTGCTGATCGTCACAACTTGTCTGATCCCGATCCTTGTTATGATCTTTTTTATATGGATCGTGAAGATCATCTTAAGTACGGCGGTCACGCAGCCGGGAGCGGTTGTTCCGAAAATCATAAAGACAGGCAAGGAGAACCGGGAATAATCATTCGTAAGACCAATATGAATAGAAGCGTGAATGTTTAAAAATATGGAGCGGCTTTTTACCTCTTTGATATAGTGCAAAGCGACGAACGGATGATTAAAATAATAAGAGTGTTGGGCGTTGTGATGAAAAAATACAAAAATTTTAAATATCCATCGAAAAATTTTCTATAGAGTTAAAGCCACTAAATCGATATACTGTCAATATCAACAAACAACCAAGCAAAAGGGGGAAATACAATATGAAGAAAAAAATCGTGGTTTTAACTATGGCAGCAATCTTTGCTATGTCATCTATGGCATGTGGCTCAGGTGGAGATGCATCGAACTCAGGAACACAGGGCGGCGGAAATGCTTCTGCTACAAACTCCGGAGAAGTTGCCAACAAGGATAAGCCTTTAGTATGGTTCAATCGTCAGCCATCGAACAGTTCGACAGGCGAACTTGATATGACAGCGTTAAACTTTAATAAAGATACTTACTATGTAGGTTTCGACGCAAATCAGGGTGCTGAACTTCAGGGACAGATGATCTCAGATTACATTGAGAAAAATATTGATACCATCGACCGCAACGGTGATGGCGTGATCGGATATGTACTTGCAATCGGTGATATCGGACATAATGATTCCATCGCTCGTACAAGAGGTGTTCGTAAGGCTCTTGGAACAGCAGTTGACAATAATGGTGAAATCGTCAGTGACCCAGCAGGAACAAACACAGACGGATCTGCAAGCGTTGTACAGGATGGAAAGATTACTGTCAATGGTAAAGATTATGTAGTACGTGAGCTTGCTTCACAGGAAATGAAGAACTCAGCAGGAGCAACATGGGATGCTGCTACAGCAGGTAATGCAATCGGAACATGGTCATCTTCATTCGGCGATCAGATTGATATCGTTGCATCTAACAATGATGGAATGGGAATGTCAATGTTCAATGCATGGTCAAAAGATAACAAGGTAGCTACATTCGGATACGATGCAAACAGTGATGCTGTTGCAGCTATCGCAGAGGGATACGGCGGAACAATCAGCCAGCATGCTGACGTTCAGGCTTACTTAACACTTCGTGTTCTTCGTAACGCATTAGACGGTGTTGACATCGACACTGGTATCGGAACTGCTGATGATGCAGGAAACGTATTAACTGAGGATGTTTACAAATATGATGCTGATCAGCGTTCTTACTACGCATTAAACGTAGCAGTTACAGCTGATAACTATCAGGATTTCACAGATTCTACAGTTACATGGGCTCCGGTTTCAAACCAGCTTGATGAGTCTGCTCATGCAACAAAGAAGGTATGGCTGAACATTTATAATGCAGCTGATAACTTCTTAAGCTCTACTTACCAGCCACTTCTTCAGAAGTATGATGATCTGTTAAATCTTGATGTTGAGTACATCGGTGGTGACGGACAGACAGAGTCCAATATTACAAACCGTTTAGGAAACCCAAGCCAGTATGATGCATTTGCAATCAACATGGTTAAGACAGACAATGCAGCTTCATATACGGCAATCCTTAATCAGTAAAAACCGATAGGATTTAGACAGTTTAGGGAGAAGAAATTCTCCCTAAACTTTTTGCAGAAGACATATTAATCGATTATAGGACAGGAGTAAGAGCAATGGAAGATAAGAAAGATAACATCGTCTTATCCATACGCGGCATGTGTAAATCCTTCGGACGAAACCGGGTTCTTGACCACATCAATCTGGATGTGAAAGAGGGTACGGTCATGGGTCTTATGGGTGAGAATGGCGCCGGTAAGTCAACGATGATGAAGTGCCTCTTCGGCACCTATCAGAAAGATGAAGGTACGATCTATCTTGAAGGAAAAGAAGTAAACTTTTCCGGACCAAAAGATGCCCTTGAGAATGGAATTGCAATGGTGCATCAGGAATTAAATCAGTGTTTGGAAAGAAACGTAGTGGACAATTTGTTCCTCGGACGTTATCTGCGCAATGGATTGGGCATGGTTGATGAAAACAGAATGAAGTCTGAGGCGTCCGAACTGTTCCGAAAGCTGGGAATGACGGTCAATCTGGAGCAGCCGATGAAAAAGATGTCGGTTTCACAACGTCAGATGTGTGAGATCGCCAAGGCAATTTCTTATAATTCCAAGGTTATTGTTCTTGATGAGCCGACATCGTCCCTGACGGTTCAGGAAGTTGATAAGCTGTTTGAAATGATGAGAATGTTGAAGTCGCAAGGGATTTCACTGATCTATATCTCGCATAAGATGGATGAGATCTTTGAAATCTGTGATGAAATCTCCGTTCTTCGAGATGGTAATCTCGTTATGACCAAGCCGGCAAAAGAAACCGATATGAATGAACTGATCACAGCGATGGTTGGACGTGTGCTGGAAAACCGATTTCCACCGGTTGATAATACTCCGGGGGATATTGTCTTATCGGTGCAGCATCTGTCAACAAAGTATGAGCCACATCTGCAGGACATTTCGTTTGATGTCCGCAAAGGTGAAATCTTTGGATTATACGGATTGGTTGGTGCAGGACGTACAGAACTTCTGGAAACGATTTTTGGTGTTCGTACCAGAGCAGCAGGCCGTGTTTACCTGAATGGACACCTTATGAATTTTAAGAGCGCAAAAGAAGCAATGGATTATGGCTTTGCGATGATTACAGAGGAACGTAAAGCGAATGGATTATTCTTAAAAGGTGATCTTACTTTTAATACAACGATTGCCAATCTTGGATCTTATAAAGCGGGAGTACCGTTGTCGGATACGAAGATGATAAACGCGACGGCCAATGAAATCAAGATCATGCATACCAAATGTATGGGACCGGAAGATATGATCACGAGTCTTTCCGGCGGTAATCAGCAGAAGGTTATCTTCGGAAAGTGGCTGGAAAGAGGACCACAGGTATTCATGATGGATGAACCGACACGAGGAATCGATGTAGGTGCGAAATATGAAATTTATGAGCTGATCATCCAGATGGCAAAAGAAGGTAAAACGATCATCGTAGTATCTTCCGAGATGCCGGAGATTCTTGGTATTACCAATCGAATTGGTGTTATGTCCAACGGACATCTTTCAGGAATCGTTAACACGAAAGAAACCAATCAGGAAGAGTTGTTAAGACTCAGTGCAAAATACCTATAATAAAGGGAGAAGACAGATATGGCTAATAACAGTAAAATTCTTACGGCAGAGCAGGAACTCGCCCTGCGCAAGCCGATCGATGAATATGTCGGTGGAATACAGAAAAAAATTGATGCTTTGCGAGAAGATGGTACGGCAAAGGTACTCTCATACAATAATACGATTGATGCGATCAAGAGAGACCGTACATTGTCAAAGACAGAGAAAAGCGAGCATATTGCCGAAATCAGTAAAGATCTTTCCAAAGCAAAAGCAGTGGAAGCAAAGAACAAGGCTGAAATCGACAAGCTGATCGCGGATGCGGAAGCATATTTGAAAGCACACTTTGAAGTGGATTATTTTAACCAGGTAAAAGAAAGCTGCGAAGCACAGAAGGTGCAGGCAAAAGAGAATTACGAGAGAAAGCTTGCAGAACTTGACAAGCAGCACAAAGATAATCTGGCATCGCTCTCGGAGCAGCGGGAAATCAAAGACGAGAATTATGTACATAAGAACCGTCTTTCTAATGCAAAGCTGGAACTTGAAAAGGAATATCAGGAGATTAAGGACAGAAAGCATGAGGCATTCCGCCATAAATATCATCTGATCGATAATTTGAGACTTTCCAAATTTACATTTATGGAATCAAGAGCACAGAAGTGGGAGAATTATAAATATACGTTCAACCGTCGTTCGTTCCTCCTGCAGAATGGTCTGTATATTGCAATCCTTATCATTTTCATCGCTTTGTGTATTATCACACCGATTAAGAAGGGAACTCCTCTTCTTACCTATAATAATGTGCTGAACATTTTACAGCAGGCTTCGCCTAGAATGTTCCTTGCACTGGGTGTTGCAGGATTGATCCTCCTTGCCGGAACGGATCTTTCTGTAGGACGAATGGTTGGTATGGGTATGACCACTGCAACGATCGTGATGCATCAGGGAATCAATACCGGTGGTGTGTTCGGACATATCTTTGACTTTACAGGTATGCCGACAGGAGCACGCGTATTACTTGCTTTAGTACTGTGTATCGTGTTCTGTACGTTCTTTACGAGTATTGCCGGATTCTTTACTGCGAAGTTTAAGATGCATCCTTTTATTTCAACCATGGCAAATATGCTTGTAATATTCGGTCTGGTAACTTACGCAACAAAGGGTGTATCCTTCGGTGCGATCGAGTCTACGATTCCAAACATGATCATCCCTAAGATTAATGGTTTCCCGACAATTATTCTCTGGGCACTTGCAGCAATCCTTATTGTATGGTTCATTTGGAATAAGACAACATTTGGAAAATATTTATATGCGGTAGGTGGAAACCCTGAGGCAGCAGCCGTGTCCGGTATTTCTGTATTTGCAATTACACTTTGTGCATTTGTTATGGCAGGTGTGTTATATGGATTCGGTTCATGGCTTGAGTGTATCCGAATGGTAGGTTCCGGATCCGCAGCTTATGGACAGGGCTGGGATATGGATGCCATTGCAGCCTGTGTAGTTGGTGGTGTATCCTTTACCGGTGGTATCGGTAAAATCTCCGGTGTGGTAACAGGTGTGTTCATCTTTACTGCATTGACATATTCTCTTACAATCCTTGGTATTGATACAAACCTTCAGTTCGTATTCTCCGGCATCATTATTCTTGTAGCCGTAACACTCGACTGCCTGAAATATGTTCAGAAGAAGTAATGACTGATTGATTTTAAAACAGGAGTGTCAGACGAAAGATTGGTCTGACACTCTTTTTTTCATACGAAGAAATTGGTATAATTAATCGTAGATGATAAAACAAAATAAGCGATTGCGAAACTCCTAATAAAACAAAAATAAGTGGGGAAAAAGGATGAATCAATATACATTACTTCTTGTAGATGATGAGGAAGAAGTTATTCAGGTGATCATGCATAAGATTCCGTGGGAAGAGCTGGGATTTTCCGTTATCGGGCATGCGAACAACGGAATCAAGGCGTTGGAAATCATGGAAGAAAACCAGCCGGATGTGGTGATGACGGATATTCGTATGCCATACATGGATGGAATGGAGCTGTGCAGCAATATCAGGCAGAAATACCCGACGACACTCGTGCTGCTTTTTACCGGATTCGATGAATTTGAGTATGCGAGAGAAGCGGTTCACTTAGAAATTGAGGAGTATGTGTTAAAGCCTTTGAATGCGGGTGAATTGACCAATGTATTCCGAAAACTCAAGGAGAAGATGGATCAGGAGATCGACGAAAAGAAAAACGTGGCGGTCCTGCAGGAATATTATATGCATTCCCTTCCGTTGTTTCAGGCAAATTTTTATTCGACTTTGATCGAGGGTAAAATCCATGAGGACGAGCTTGCCGGATATATGGAAAACTTCCAGATCTCGTTTGACGGTCCGCTTTTTTGCTGCCTGGTTGTGCATATTTCGGCATCCAAAGCCCCAAAAGATATGGACGTCCGGCTGCTCAGAGTGTCGGTCGACAAGCAGGTAAGGGAGCAGCTGGCAGAAAAATGGAATGCAAGCAGTTTTACCTACCTGGACAATACCCTGATGATCGTACAGATTCAGGAGGAGAGCAAGATTCCGGAACTCACGGATGAATGTGACCGGTTCTGTAAATATATGTATCGTATTATGGGGGCGGTTGTGACAATCGGAATCGGGCAGATATGTCAGAATATCATAGATCTGCCGCAGTCATACAACAGTGCAAAAGAGGCAGTATCCTACCGGGTGCTTTACGGTGGGGAACGCGCCATCAATATTCGGGAGATCATTCCGCAGAAAGCAGAAATCTCAGTGACCGACAGTGAATCGGAACTGGCGCAGGTGCTTAAGATGATACGTCTCGGAACAACGGAAGATATTGGTGATGCAATTGAGAATTATCTGGATAAGATCTATGAACATTCCAGATCCATAAAGGAGCATCAGGTGACGGTAATGGAGCTGGTCAGTACACTTTATCGTTTTACCATCAATAATGATGCCAGTATGGGGGAGGAGGCCGGCGAAATGATCGCAGAGTACTCCAATCTGATCACGATGGAAAAGGATGTGTTAAAACAATGGCTGCTTGAAATCTGTATCAGGCTGCATGAGAAAATCCAGAGTGCACGAGACAGTTCTGCGCAGTCGATGATACGGCAGGCAAAGGAATATGTTCACAATAATTATCAGAAGGAGGATTTATCATTGGATGATATCTGTGATGCGCTTGCGATATCCAATTCCTATTTTTCGAGCATGTTCAAAAAAGAGACAGGGGACTCGTTTGTTGCCTATCTGACACAATATCGTATGGGAAAGGCGGCCCGCCTTCTGATTGAGACAACGGAGAAAAGCTACGTGATTGCGCAGAGTGTAGGTTATACAGATCCTAACTATTTTAGCTATGTATTTAAGCGGCAATATGGGGTTTCACCATCGAAATACAGATCGGAGTATACAAAGGTTGAATAAAAAGCGATTGAAGCATTTAAAAAAATGGAAACCGGGAGAAATTCAGACAACCATCATGATTGCTTTTTCACTGATTTCTATTTCTATTGTTTTATGCATGGGAAGTGTCATGTATATCCTGTTCGCTTCTGCTTCCCGACAGGAGAGCGTTAACAGCACAGCGAAGCTGATGGAACAGACGGAAGATAATATAGAAGAATACCTGGTTAATATGCGGCAGGTATCGGATGCGGCATATTACAACATTATCAAGGAAACCAATTTCTCTACGGATTTGGCACAGGTCAAGGAACAGATGCAGCTGCTTTATGAAGCCAATAAAGACAAGCTGCGAAGCATCGCTGTCTATACGAACAATGGGGAGCTGCTTGCAGCAGAACCGGTTGTGGCGCAGAAAGAGGATGTCAATGTTACGTCGCAGCAGTGGTTCGTTGATGCAGAAAGCGAGGTGGAAAATATCCATTTTTCAACACCTCATATCCAAAATATCTTTGATGATGGAACCAGACGATATTACTGGGTTATTTCTTCCAGCCGTGCAGTGGATATGTCAAATGGAGAGATCGCAAAGCTTGGCGTGCTTCTTGTTGATATGGATTATTCAAGTATTTCCCGGATGATGCGGCAGATTAATACACTCGGTAACGGACAGTATTTTTATCTGTGCGACAGCAACGGCGAGATTATTTATCATCCGCAGCAGGTGCAGCTTGCCAGACAGATCGTAAACGAAAGCAATCTGGAGACTGCAAAGAAAAAGGATGGTGTGTACGATGAAAGGTTTCAGGGGGAGCATCGCAAGGTACTTGTAAACTCCATCGGGTATACCGGATGGAAATTGGTCGGAGTGGTTCCGTATTCTGCTTTTACGGATGAAATGATCGATGCCAGACAGTTTATCATTATGCTGAGTATTCTGATGGTCATGATGCTTGTGGGCATAAACCGGATCGTATCGCTTCGCATTTCAAGACCGATTCGCAAATTGAATGATTCGGTTACAAAGTACGAAGCCGACAGGGAGCCCCAAATCTACATCGGAGGTTCTACGGAGATCCGCCATCTGGGAGAGTCCATCCGGAAATCGTATCAACAGAATGCAGAACTGCTGAAAGAAGTGGTGTGGCAGCAGAATGAGCGGCGCAAAAGCGAACTGGATGCGCTTCAAAGCCAGATCAATCCGCATTTTTTGTATAATACGTTAGATTCCATCACATGGATGGTGGAAGGCGGCAAAAATGAGGAAGCCTCGTTTATGATCACGCAGCTTGCGAAGCTGTTTCGGATCAGTCTCTCGAAGGGGCATACGATCATTCGCGTGAGAGATGAGCTTCAGCATGCACAAAGTTATATGAATATTCAGATGACACGTTACAAAAACCAGTTTTCTGTCGTGTTCGATGTGGATCCGTCACTCTATGAATATTGTACCGTAAAATTATCGCTGCAGCCGCTCCTTGAGAATGCCATCAATTATGGAGTCCGTGGGATGGAAGATTGTGGAGAAATTAGAGTTTCCGGAAAAATGGACAATGGTATGCTGGTTCTTTCTGTGACCGATAACGGAATAGGTATTCCGCCGGATGAGATTGATGATCTTCTTACGGATACGGGGCGTGTGCACAAAAAGGGTTCGGGAGTCGGTCTTGTGAATGTGAATAATCGTGTTCAGATTCTGTTTGGAAAAGAGTATGGATTAAAGATTGAAAGCGAACTGGATGAGGGAACAACGGTATCCATATGCATGCCGGCGGAACTCTTCAGTGAGGAACGTCAGAAGTACTTTGAAAAGGGGCGGCAGATCCAGGAACACGAAACAGACAGGAGAGTTGAGGAATAAGGTATGAATATACACAGTGGAACAAAGAAATACATTATTCTGGAGATCGTGCTTGGAATACTTGTCATTGTGCTTGCCGGTTCGATGCTTTTTCAGAAAAAAGAAAAGGAATTTTATAAAGTCGCGGTCGTACTTCCTGATTCGGACAGCCGTCAGTGGTCATCATTGAAATATGGTCTTCGCATGGCTTCTGAGGACTGTGATGCTCAAATGGTAGTGATCAGTACGGATGATATTGCGTCGATGGAAGATGAAATGGCGATGATTCAGTTCGCAATAAAAAAAGGTGCAGATGCGGTAATTGTCAAACCGATACCGGGAGCAGACTCCGAGAAACTTTTGCAAACGATATCTGCGAAGATACCGGTGATGCTGATCGGGTCATCGGCCGGTTATAATCGCAGCCAGTCTGCATATGCAACGACCGAGGCAGATGCGGCTGCGCTTGTGAAGCAGCTGGTGCAGGAAGTGATCAATGACTATGGGGGAGATATCAGTGGGAAAACCTTCGGCATCTTTTCGTCCGATGTGGCGTCGGATGTGGCTTATGTGAAGAAGGAGGCTGTCTGCAGCGAGCTTGAACGTATGGGGGCGCAAATCGACTGGAAGTTGATCGGCAATCTGAATGAGGATGGTCTTACCATTCTGGAGAAGCAAAAACCGGTGGATGTCGTTTTGACGCTTGATGATCGGAGTGTGGTACAAGCCGGAACCTGTTCGAAAGAAAACCAGCTTCACGGAGCGGATGTATATGGAATCGGTAATTCTACGGAATCGGTCTATTATCTGGACAATGGCAGCGTCAAATGTCTGGTCGTCCCGGATGAATTCGGAGCCGGATATCAGTGTATGACACAGGTGGTCCGGAAACTGAACGGAGATATTCGGAAAATGAAGGATCAGACGGTGCAATATACCGTGATCCGCAGATCGGAATTGTTTTCGGAGCGTAATCAGGAATTGCTTTTTATCATGAGCCAGTAATTGCTTGAATGAGGGATAAACGATATGAGACAAAATAGAATCAGACTTTGTATTGCCGTTTTGACCGTTATCGGAATCGGCTGCCTGATCATGGGCTGTGGAGCTTCTGAGTCAGACAATCAAAACGAAATCTATGTAGGGATTGCATGCTACGATCAGGGAGATCTTTTTATCAGCAATCTGATCCAATGTTTTAAGAATGAATTAAATAGTCAAAAAGGCGATTCGTATGATGTTATGGTGACGGTCCGTGATGCTGTTGGCTCACAGAAGACACAAAACGATCAGGTAAAAGAAATGATTGATGAGGGATGCAACATTTTGTGCATTAATCTGGTGGACCGCACAGACCCGTCTGAAATTATAGATAGTGCAAAAGAAAAAAATATTCCGATCATTTTCTTTAACCGGGAACCGGTCGCGGAAGATATGATGCAATGGGATAAGCTTTATTATGTTGGCGCGAAAGCGAGACAGTCGGGACAGATGCAGGGAGAAATTGCAGCGGATCTCATTTTAAATGACAAATCGATCGACAAAAATCATGATGGAAAGATCCAGTATGTGGTTTTGGAAGGCGAGATGGGGCATCAGGATGCAATTGTAAGAACGGACAGCTCGGTAGAGACGATTCTTGCCAAAGGAATAAAGCTGGAAAAGCTTAGTTATGAGATTGCAAACTGGAAGCGTGCACAGGCTCAGAACCGAATGGAGCAGCTGATCAGGCAGTATGGAAATACGATTGAATTGGTGCTGTCCAATAATGATGATATGGCTTTGGGAGCATTGGACAGTTACCGGCTCATGGGATATACAAAGGATAATATGCCGATGATGCTGGGGGTTGATGGTATGCAGGAAGCGTTAGAGGCTGTGAAGGATGGGCGTCTTACAGGAACGGTCTACAATGATAAAGAAGGCCAGGCACAGGTGATGGCGGCCATCGTATTTGCATCGGTATCGGGAAAAGGATTGGACGGGATCAATTTTGAAAATCTAACCGAAGTCTATCTCCCGTATCAGAAGATAACGATTGA
>ERZ773107.2856-NODE-2856-length-12028-cov-2.672012_pt1 | contig 12028 bp, 8 predicted proteins | sample MGYA00580571_ERZ773107 | MGnify/ENA primary metagenome ERZ773107 (study PRJEB29015, sample SAMEA2737843) | human gut metagenome | biome: human gut; feature: human-associated habitat; material: faeces | place: China | collected 2012 ... | reverse complement strand
TGAATGCATCTTCTCGCGAGGTGTTCCAGAAAAATTCTAAATGGGATTATACAGCTTCTACAGGTAGTGCATGGCAGATGCAGTTAGGCGTTAAGTTTACATTCTAGAATATTTATATAAAAAGATGCTTCGTTCAATAAACGGAGCATCTTTTTTATTTCATCCTCATCACCACCGGATTATGATCGCTATAATTAAGATCCGGCGAGAAGTAATCCGTGCTATTCAGTTCCGGTGAATGGAGAATATAGTCGATTCTCAACAGATGCTTGAAGTACTTGAAAGTATACATATACCCATGCCCGCTCCTCTGAAAACCATCCTGCAACTTATCACCTTTTATAGTATGATAAACATACGAAGACGGCAGAGAGTTAAAGTCACCGCAGACTAGAGTAGGATAGGGGGAGGCGGCTATCAGTTGCTTGAGAAGATCAGCTTGTACGGCCCGTTTCCGGAAATTCTCATGTAAGCCGTCGATAAGTCCCAGGGCAGCATGTTCCACTCTTTGGGAATCATCCGTACGAAGTCCCTTTTCCAGTTTGCGTTTATTCTGGCTTACTTCTGTTGTTTGGAGATGATTGTTGAACAGGCGGATGGTGCGACCATTGATTTCAATATCACATGCAAGACTGCAATTTTTCGAATCAGGATAGATGATAAGATGCTCCTCCTTGATAGGATAACGGCTGAAAACAGCCAGTTGCAACAGATTCTTCCCTTCGGGCGAAGAAGGAATATAGTGATACGGCCAATTAGAAAGAGCTGCGGATATACTATCGATGCCAAACTCATCGTTAATGCCAAATTCTTGAAAACAGAGAATATCTGCTTGCAGATTTCTCATGTAAGAAGCAATCTCCTTGCATGAGTAGCCGGTATGCTCGTGGTTAAAGGCATCGACGTTGTAAGTAGCAACCGTCAACACTCCCGGAGTATATACATTCATTTTAACCATCGGTGACGAAGCCGGACTGAAAAAAGGCGATTGTAATACACAGCTTATATACCCCCAATTGCTGAATATAGCAATCAGAGGGATGAAAACCCAGCACCGCCAACGAATCGTCCAGTAGATAGCAGAAGCAAGATTAGCCAATAAAAGTATCGGCAGTATCAAACCGATGAAAGGCATAAATTTGAAACTATCCGGTGCGGCATTGCCTACGAAAGCACCCGCAATGGTAACTCCTGCCAAAATACTGGTCAGCACGATGGATATGTAATAAAACAGTCTGTAAAAGGCTTTCATTTAATCTAAATTATTTGCTGGTTATATCATGAGGGATTAAGCTCTCTACGAAGGAAGCAACCATTTATGAATCATTGCTTTCAACTTATCATCCGCTATTGGTTTAGCTATAAAATCATTGCACCCCGCTTCTTCAGCCGCTTTCCGGTCCTGTTCGTATGCAAAGGCACTTTGAGCAATAATAGGAACAGTGGCAGACAGTTCACGGATGATTTTTGTAGCTTCCAGTCCGTCCAGATTCGGCATCTTGATATCCATCAAGATAAGATCCGGTTTCACTTCATCGAACATCGTGACAGCTTCCATTCCGTCATGCGCACGTATAAGCTGATGGTCTTTACCTAGAATAGCCTTCAATAAGTCGAAATTGCTGTCCGTATCTTCGGCAACCAAAATACAGGCATGCCGTGTATTTGCAGAATTGTCAACACTCGAATCAGCAGTTTTTCCGGCAGATGCTATTCCAGCGATGTTTCCTTCACCATTCTCTTTCTTTGAAGAATCCACATTTGCAGGATTTGCAATCGTGTATGGTAAAGTAAATGTAAACGTCGTCCCCTTGCCAAATTCGGAGTTGACGGAAATCTTGCCCCCGAGACGTTCAACGATAGACTTACAGATAGATAATCCCAACCCAGTGCCCTGTGCATGATTGTTCAGCTTTGCGAAACGCTCGAACACACGCCCCACTTTCTCCGGTTCAATTCCTGTTCCGGTATCCGTTACGTGGAATACAATCTGATTGTCCGCCAGTTTGTAACCATAACTGATACTTCCTTCCTTCGTAAACTTGACAGCATTTCCAATCAGATTTGAAATCACCTGGAATACTCGATTCTTGTCCGTTTCAATCATCAGACTTTCGTCCGAGGATTCATAGACAAGGCTTACTCCCTGCGGAGTACGGAATATATGAGCATCGTGCACTTCCCGGCAGAGATTATGGAGACTAGCCGGTCCGAAGGAAAACTCGATGGTTCCCGATTCAATCTTCGAGAGGTCGAGAATCTCGTTGATAAGTTGCAGGAGACGTTCGTTGTTCGCGTTTACGATGTTATAATACGTCTTCCGTTCTTCCGCATCGTCGCTTTCGGCAATGAGATGCGAGAAACCTACGATAGCATTCAGCGGCGTACGTATTTCATGACTCATATTGGCGAGGAAGGCCGACTTCAGGCTATCAGACATTTCCGCTTTCTCTTTCGACGATTGAAGTTCCCGTTTTATCATTTCCAGCTCCGTGATGTCCCATTCGATGCTGACGATGATAGGCGAAGATAATTCGTCACCGTCCACTCGGATTTTCCGTTTGTCGAGGATAATCATGTTTCCGTTTCTGTCCTTTCCTTCAGCAGTCCAGTGCAGACCTTTTCCGGTGGTGGCCACCTGGATATCTTCTTGTCTCTTCTTTTCGGCTACGATAGGCGGGTAGAAATCGAAGTCATTCTTGCCGACAGGGTCGTTCTTATAAAGATCGCGGTTGTAGGCCTCCCGATTCCGGTAAATGTATCGGAAGTCGTTGTTGATTTCCTTTACTACAATCCCGGCAGGGAGATTGTTGATGATTGTATCCATGATTTGGTTGAGCCGTTTGATTTGGGCTTCGTACCGAATCCTCTCGGAAATATCATGGGCAAACGACCAGTAACTTTCTTCTCCGGAATCATTGGTCACGTTGTACATCGTGCCTTCATAAGCCAATATACCTTTATTGATTTTAGATGGGTGATGAGCCACAAAGTTACTGCTGCCACCGTGTATGACATCTTTGCAACGTTCGTTCCAAGCCTCTTGTGTAGGCATATCTGCGGCGACATTGTAAATCTTTAATTGACTGATGTCTTCGTTTTCTGAAATACCATGATTGTACAGGAAACGACGGTTGGCAAAGATAATCGTGCCATCGGGCTTGGCGGCAAAGATACTTTCTTTGGCGTTGTTGATGGCATGAGTCAGTGTATTGATGTCATTTCTACGATGCTGTATGTCCGTGATGTTCTGGATATAGCCTTCGATATTGAAACTACCGTCGGAGCGTTGTTCACGCAGATAAGTCTGGATACGCATATAGAAGATTTCTCCGTTCAGGCGGACACGGTAGCTGATGCTTTCCATGTTGAGTTCTTTTTCGTTCACCCGACACCATTCCATAAAACTCTGACGGTCTTCTTCTACAATCAGTTCCACATATTTCTCAATGGCAAGGTTTTGCACATTTTCCTCGCACAAAACACCGGTATATCCAAGATAATGAAAAATATTCTGTTTCGTATTGTACGTCCATTGTCCTATCTGGGCTACCTTTTGGATAGCCCGCAGGGTGAGATTTGCCTGTTCCAACTGTCTTTTTACGTTGCTTCTTTGCGTGATGTCGCGATATTGGCAAAGCACCATACCGTCATAAGGGAACATGAGGCATTTGAAGTAAAAAGTTTCGCCTTTCAGCACCAACTTGAAGTTCTTGCTGATGCTTCTTTGTTCTTCGAGTACAATCTGGAAGATGGGCATCACCCCCTCTCTCGTATATTCTGGTAAAAGCTCAAATATATTTTTTCCTAAAAGTATATCCTCTTGCAGAAACCATAGATCACAATGAGGCTCAATGTCTACGCAGACTCCGTGCCTGTCAACCAATAGCATTGTATCTGCCGTCAGTTTCAATATTCTTTGTGCGTTATTCGCATCATGTAATATTCTGTTCATGTCTGTTTTTTATTAGATGATAGAGACTAATGTCTTATAGTAAGGATAACAAAAGATAATAGCATTTGTTTTACTTTTCAGCGCGCTTTGCCTTTTCCCAGGCTCCGCTTCCTTTTTTCTTTTTCAGATAACGGATGCCTTTCAGCACATTGACATTCATAAATAGGAAATAGTAGGGGATAAAAAGCAACTTGTTTTTTATCTGTTTGGTGGATAGATAATATCCCCAATATCCCAACCCGTAAAAAAGAACCTGCATGGCAAGCAGCACTCCGTAGAATATCGCGGAACCACCTAACAGCAGAATCGCAATATTCAGCGGGAAGAGAGCAAACAACAGGAACGGAGTAATAGACCATCGCAATACCCGGTGAGATGTATATTGAAAGCTAAGTATCCCGTAGCGGAAAGGATTCAGCAACGGACGAAGTCGCCAGATGGACTGCAATCCTCCGGCAGCGATGCGCACTTTCCGCTTTTCTTCTTCGCGCATATCTGCCGAACCGCTTTCGATGGCGTAAGCATTGGTGCAATAAGCAATGGTATAACCTTTCATGGTGATCCGGAGCGAAAGAATAAAATCATCGAGCAACGTATCCGGTTCCATCGGTTCGAAGAGTTCGCGGCGGACGGCAAACAGTTCTCCGGCAGCGCCTACAGCTGAGTAGAGACGGGAGTCGAGCGCTTTCAGTGTCGATTCGTATTTCCAGTAGATGCCTTCGCCTCCGGCGGCTGCTCCGTCTTTCGTCTGTACGGCTATGCGTTTTTCTCCTGCCACGCAGCCCACTTTCGGGTTTTGAAAAGCCAGCACGATTTCACGGATTGCCTCGCTGTTGACCATCGTGTTGGCGTCCGTAAAGACGACAAGCGGGGTCCGGACGAGTGTCATTCCTCGTGTCATGGCGGCTGTCTTTCCCTGCCGTTTCGGCTGGAAGTAGACGGTTGCTTTTCCGTTCCAGCGGGTTTGGAGACGGTCGTTTGTGCCGTCATCGCTTCCGTCCGTCACCCAGACGATGTGCAGCTTATCCGCAGGATAGTCCAGTTCAAGGCAGTTCTCCATCTTCTCGTCCACCACCTCCTCTTCGTTGAAAGCCGTGATAAACAGCGTCACCTCCGGCAGTTCCCCCTCCGTTGCCGGGAGCGGGTGTCTCACCGGTTTCACGAAAAACTCTTTCAGCTTGACAAGGATGTAAAGCAGGATTCCGTAGCCCAGATACGTGTAGAACACAACGAACAGGGCAAACCAGAAAAGAATTTCGAGACAAAGAGCAGGTGTGTCGTCGTTCATAGTTATGCGTTATTTTATTTTAAAATAGTCACTATCCAATATAATATCAGAGATCTCCTCCCTATGCAGGACCCTCAGTTTTTCTCTTTCGCTATCCATCACCGAGTCGGGACGAAGCAGGCTGTTGCCTACACCCCTCCATTGCGAGTCAATGCCCGCCAAATCCAGAATCGTGGGAAACAGGTCGGCTTGTGAGATAGCCAGATCGCTTCTTTGGTTGATTTTCTGCGGAGCGTTCACAATATACAACGGAATTTTTGAATAAGCACTATCTTCCTCCTTCAATTTTAGCCAGTCGTTGGAAATTGAATGGTCGCTGGCAATTATAATCAGCGAATTGTCATAGAGATGGTTTGCCTTCAAGAAATCAATATACTTGCCCAAATACTTATCCATATAATGTATATCAGACAAATACACTTGCAATTCATCGGAGTACGATTCCGGAAAAGGAATGGCATATTCCTCGAACATCTTCTTGTAAGGCGAGTGCGTAGACGAAGTGAGGATCATCGAGAAGAAAGGCTGCTTGCCCGTTTTGTCGATGCTTGCCGCATACTCGAAGAGCAGCTTGTCATTCAGCCAACTGTCATCACATTCCTTCAGCGCATATTCCTTTCTCGAATAGAGTCTGTCAAATCCATACCGTATACATATCCCGTCCTGCCTCCACATTTTCGACGACGTAGGAATCACCATCCGGCACTCTGTTTCCGGACTCTTTCTTTTCAGCAATTTGGGGATAGACTCAAACGTATTATCAAAATAATCATAAACAGTTACCCCTCTCTTTTTGGGTAAGAGTCCGTTCAAATAGGTGAACTGCCCGTCACTGGATTCGCCCAGCTGGATCAGTGAGGTCATATTCTTATTGTAATATGCCCCCTCTCTCACCAGTCTGTTGAGGGTAGGGGTGATCTCCACACCGCCTATGCTCATGCTTGTGGGAAATGCCAGAAACGACTCCACCAGGATGAAGATGATATTTTTCTTCGGTTGTCCGGTGCAGTATCCGGCTGCATTAAAAAGAGGCTCGAGTCTGGCAAAGTCTTTCGGATCATAATCCTGCTTGTTGTTGGAGATAAACTGCATAGCGGTTCCATACAGAATGCCGAACTTGAAGATACACTCTGTCGGGCTGTTCTTGAATGGGTGTATATACTTATATTTCAATGACGACCAATGTATAGTGGCAATACTCACCAGCACCCCGATGATGAGGACGGCAGTTCCCAGTATGCAGGCGGAGACGATTCTCCGTACCTTGTCTGCAATGCCGTAGTAGCCGACATGATAAGCCTTGTAAAACAATATGCCCGCTACGGCCGTTATCACTATCGTAATGTCGCTCCACCTGAACATAGACAGCACGCTGGCAGAAATCCCTCCCAGATTATTGACCTCGCCATACAATACAGGTGGCATATACGTATAGAAGAATCTGCTGTACAGCACGTTGACAATAGTAAGAAGCGTGATGAGGGCATAGGGAATAAAGAAAAGATATGTCTTCTTTTTGATCAGGAAAAGTGGGAGGAAGAAAAACAGGCATACGTCGGCAAGCGTATGGAAAATATTCTCCACGTATGAGAACGTGGTAAGGGAATACTTGTCCATAAGAACCGTGTAGTGCATATATTGAAGATTGATATAGCACAACAGCATCAGCAGCATGGGGAATGCCAGTTGCCTCAATAAAGTTCCGGTTTTCTTGTTCATATTATATACCCCATACAGGCTTCTTTAATTAATACGTGCTTTCAGTTCTTCTTTCTTCTTCTTTTTCACGAGATTGCTCTCCTCATCCTTATATTCCTTCTTCTTGGTGAACAGTCCTCCGAGCCCCCTCAGCCCGTTGGCCACACGAACCTTGAAACTGTTGAACAGCGATCCGTCGGCTCCCACCGTGCCATACCCCGTGACGGCACGCGCGCGGCGTTTTCTCACAAAAGCGATTTTCCCGAACTGTTTCAGTTGCAGCGCCAGATACCCGTCCTCGCCCCGGATGATGTCCGTGCGGATGCCCGTTTTCCGTGCCAAATCCGTGCGGTAAGCGAACACCAGCCCCCGCACACTCAGCTCCGGACGCTTGAACGATTGCAGCCACAGATGCAGGTCTCGGGTAGCCTCATACAGCTTCAGTCCCCACCGGGAATGCTCCTCGTCCGGAATATAGCTCCATAGCGAGCTTACCCCGACAACGCCCGGACGCTCCAGCGCATCCACCATCGTCTCCACATACTTGGGCGGGTACATCGTGTCCGAATCAATGTTGATGTGATACTTCCCCCGTGCGTGGTTCAGCCCGCAAAGGCGGGCAAAACCGCAACTATGCTGCGTCTCCGTATAATAAGGTACGCCGCACGCCTGAAAAATCTCCGCCGTGCGGTCCTTCGATTCATTATCCACCCCGATGATCTCTACGGGATACTTGCACTGCATCTCGCTCAGCGACCACAGACAAGCCAGCAGATGTTTTTCCTCGTTGTAGCCTATCAGCGAGACGGTAACCACCGGATTCTCGCTCTGAAGCCCGGCGATCTTCTGCCTCACTTCCTCCACCACCGCTTGGGGAGCTTCCGCAAACGGTCTTTCGTACACCTGCAAATATTTCTTATACCAAACTCCCATAACTCACTTCCTGATTTATTTATCGTACCGCTTATCTGTTTATTTTTCCAAAGCCTCCTCGAACAACTCTTTCCATTGCTCCGCGATATGCTCGATCCTGAAACGTTCCACATCCACCCGTGCCTGCCGTCCCATCTTCCTGCGCAGGTCCTCATGCTCAATCAGATAACAGATCTTCTCCGCCAGTCCCTCGATGTCACCGTTCTCCACCAGCAACCCGTCGCGGCCGTCTGCGATAATGTCTCTCGGTCCGCACGGGCACGTGAACGAAACGGGGGGCACCCCGCACGCCATAGCCTCGATGATGACCATTCCGAACCCCTCATAGCGCGAGGACAGGACAAAGACAGAACTCTCACAATACTTATCCACGATATTCTGCACCGTGTGTTTGAGCAGGCAACTCGAAGCCACCCCTTCCTCATCCACCTGCCGTTGGAGTTGCTCGCGCATACCGTCCCCGTAGATCGACAGCGTCCAGTCCGGATGTTTCCGGCTGACGATGCGCCAGGCACTCACGAGGCGGTCGAATCCTTTCTGCGGCATATACCTTCCTACGGCAATCACCTGTTTTTGCGTGCCGTCCGACTGTTGGTCGGGGAGGAAAGGAAGCGGGTTGTGAATCACCTTCACGTTGTCCAGTTCCGTCCATTCGGCTGCGTCCTCGTTGCTCAGCACGACGAAATAGCGCACTTTCCGCAGTTGCCGGATCAGTTGCCGCATCCAATACTGCTTCACCATCCGCTGCACGAATCCGGGAAGGCGGTTGTCGGTGAACTCGCGGTAGTTGGACTTGTTGAAATGGATTTCTCCCAGCTTGACACTGCCGTCCTTCATTTCGCAGATGAAGTTGATCTCACGCCGCAGCAGAGACACCGTGATATCCGGACGGATTTCGCAAAGGCACTCGTTCAGCCGCTTCTTGTAAAGCCGCTGTTTCTTCGAATATCCCGAAATACGTTTCAGCAATGAACGCCCGTACATTTCGTCGTAATTGATACTGAGTTGATGAAGCGTGATGGACGGATGCAGCGGATAGTAAGGCTCTTTCCCTTTTCCGTCCGTCAGGATAATATGTATGTCATAGCCGAAATGCTCTGCAAAGTAATTCGCTTTCAGAGTCAGTGCCCGTTCCATACCGCTGGGATAATAAAGCGAAGGAATGCAGTAGGCTATTCTTAATTGTTTATTCATCAGTTGTTTTTTTAAGTCCTACCTCCTCAATCACCTTTTGCATCTGTGCTTTCCATGACAGCGGGCGGACCGACTCCCGGATCTCAACCGGCGAAGCCTTCAACGACCGTTGAAACGCAATCAGCTTCGGGACGTCCACCGCCGACTCGTCCGCAGGCACCTTCCACACATACGGCATAGCGTCAAAATCCGCATCCGTCTCCGAGTAAGTGAAGGCAAACCCGCGTGCCGCGTACTCCCGGTTTTTCAGTGTCTTGATTTCCGTGATACCGCTCCGGTGGCGTCCCAGACTGCCGATGGCAAAGTCCGCGCGTTCAAACTGCTCATCGAGTTCCTCTCCGTGCAGGGGGCCGTGCAGAATCACGTACTCCTCCAGATGATGGTCGCGTATCACGGGAAGAATCTCCTCCCGTTCCCGTTCGCCCGACAGCGGACCTACGATATGGAAATAAACCTTATATTCCGGATTCGTCCGGTAATACTCCGCGAGGCCCCGTACCAGGCGGTCGAACCCGTGCCAATAGTGCACCTCCGCCACACCGATCAGGTGCAGCTCGTGCGAAGTGTCGTTCTGTCCGCTCCGCATCGGGGTAGCGTCGAAATCGATCCCGTTGGAAATCCGGATCGTCCTGCCTCCGAAAATCGTTTCCGCGTTGGAGAAAGTCACGATGCCGTCCAGCAGCTTCGCCATCCGGTGGCGGAAACAGCGGTCCACAGCGAGCGAAGCCCTCATAGACCATGAGATGTACTCCTGATCGTAAGGATATGTCGGTATCTCCACCGCCACTTTCGCCCCCGTCTTTTTCAGGCGTTCCACCAGCCGTAGCGTGAAAGGGTTGGCGTTGTGATAGGAACGGATGTACACAAAGTCGATTTTCTCCCGCTGCGCATACTTCACGATAGGCGAGTAGTAGACACGTTTCAGCAACTTCGCCATCGTCCCTTTGCCGAAATCGGCCATCACCTCGTCGCCGATCATCAGCCTCCGGTTGCCGAAGGGCGTGGTGTCGTAGTAACACAAGCGAACATCCGCGCCGCACTTCTTGAGGGCCTTTACTTGGTAATGTATCTTCTTGCTGATTCCGTTTGCTTTGTCGAAACCGTGAAATATCAGAAATAAGGCTTTCATGCGTGCTCTTTGTCTTGATGTATGTTGTCTATTCCGTTCATTTATTTTCCTTTTCCCGCCATGCTTCGTATTTTCCCCAAGAGGTCGTACTCCCGCGTAACTTGTATATATCCCCCAAAGATAGTAAAACTTACTATACTTTTTACAATTATTGTAAGAAAAATATTAATTCCTTCCGTTGCGTACTGTATCGGCAGGAGAATGACCGCCATCAGCAGGCTTACCGCCAGCGGAGAAAGGAGCTGACGGACGAACGGCAGGACGCTTCGCCGGAAAGTCACCCGGTACATCTGCCAGTAGCATTGCGCGAAGTTGACGGTGAACGTGACGGCGATGCAGCTTGCCACTGCCGTCAGCGTGCCGAAATAGAAGATTCCGAGCAGCATGCCCGCCACGTTGAGCGCGGACGAGAACAGTCCGCACACGAACAGGCTCTTCGTGTCGCCCGCCGCCTGGAAGATGGAGCCGGAAGAAGACAGTATGATCTGAATCCCTACGGACAGTGACAGAATCCGGAAAACGGGTACGGACGGCAGCCATTGGTCGCCGAAGATGATCAGCGTCACTTCCTCCGCCGTGAAAAAGAGCAGCACGCTGAGCGGCAGTCCGATGAAGGCGAGAAAGCGCAGGATCCGTTCGTAGGAGGTGGCGAGCTTCCTTTTGTCGTCTTGAAAATCGCTGAATATCGGGTGCATCACGGGGGTGATCACTTGTGTGATGTTCTGCAGGGGAAGCATCATCAGACGGTAAGATTTTTCGTAGTATCCCAAGTCGGACATTCCCATATATTTGCCGATCAGCAGCTTGTCAAGGTTGCGGCTGAAATAGTTGATGACATTGAACAGGAACTGGTAGGCGGAATAGGAGAATATCTTGCGCAGCACCGTCAGCCCCAGCGTGAGGCGCAGGCGTTGCGGATAGCGTTGGTAGGAGATGGCGAATATCAGTATGCCGGATACGATCGGGTTGATAATCAGCGCATACAGTCCCGCTCCGCAGAGTGCTGCGGTGACGGCTGCCGCCCCTGCCGAAATCTGAATGACGAAGCTCCGCACGGCAATGAACTTGAACTCCTTGTTGCGGTAGAACAAAGCCCCCGGCACGATGGTGGCGGAAGCGAAAAACAGGTTGACGGACAGCAGCTGGCACAGTGTCCGCAGGATGTCGCTGTTGTAATAACCGGCTATCAGCCATGACGCGGCGAAGAAGAGGGCGCTTATGCCTATGCCGGTCCACACGGTGAACGAGAAAATATCCGACAATTCCTCCCGTGTCAGCGTCTTGTGCTGCACGATGGCGGGGGATACACCCATGTCCGTGAACAGGTTGAAGAAGGCGATGATTACGGTGGCTATCGCCACAATGCCGAAGTCGTCCGGCGAGAGCAGGCGTGCCAGTACACCCGCCACCACAAGCGAGATGACTACACCGCTGTATTTGGCGAGCGCCGTGTAGAATACTCCGGAGAACAGCTGACTTTTGAGATTACCTGCCATTTATCGCGTCTTTATAGACTTGTGCATACTCGCGTCCCGTTTTTTTGATATTCATGTTGTCGATGGCGTAGTCGTAGTTTGCCTCCCCGTGTTCGTAAGCGGCATACCGTGCGCCGGTTTCGAGCGCGTGGACGATATCTTCCCGGTCGTCGGGGTCGAACGAGGGGTTTCCGGTGATGGCCAGCAGCTCGCCGTTATTCCCCGTGTCCGGACCCACCACCACTTTGTGGTAGAGGAAGGCGAGGGGGATGTTGCCGGAATTCAGGATATCTTTGCGTGGAATCATTACCAGGTCCGAAGCTGCTATATAATAAGGTAGGTCGCAACTGTCCACC
>ERZ773107.2855-NODE-2855-length-12036-cov-3.370086_pt1 | contig 12036 bp, 6 predicted proteins | sample MGYA00580571_ERZ773107 | MGnify/ENA primary metagenome ERZ773107 (study PRJEB29015, sample SAMEA2737843) | human gut metagenome | biome: human gut; feature: human-associated habitat; material: faeces | place: China | collected 2012 ... | reverse complement strand
TAGCAATAATAGAAATAAAAGAAAAATTCGGCAAAAATGCTATTCTTAAAGGAATGAATCTTCAAGAAGGTGCAACTGCCAAAGACCGCAACAATCAAATAGGCGGTCACAAGGCATAATTTTTAAGGAGAATTACCATATGGAAAACATTAATCATAAATATGATGACATAATCAATCTGCCCCACCATGTTTCAAAAAAGCACCCACAAATGTTGCTTCGTGACCGTGCGGCACAGTTTTCACCATTTGCAGCTCTTACAGGACACAAAGCGACAATTAATGAAACCGCCCGTTTGACTGATGAAAAGCAGATATTAAGCGAAGATGTCATTGCCAAACTCAATGAACAGTTAAATTTAATTAAAGAGAATATCGGTACAAATCCAATCGTGACAATAACATACTTTGTTCCCGATGATAGAAAATCAGGCGGTGCATACATATCCAATACCGGTGTTGTAAAGAAAATAAACGAATACAATCACACTGTTATTTTGACCGACAAAACAGTTATTCCAATCGAGCAAATTAGCGAAATGCAAAGCGATATTTTCAGCGAAATATATTAATGATTTTGCAATTTATGCGATGAACATTAAATCAGCAGTGATAAAAAATTAACAATACCGTTGTTGACAAGCTGATAGGATATGCCACCATAATATCAGTGAAATTTCTGTGAATAAAAAATACGATGTATATCCATAAAATTCTTACACCGCACACACCTATAACGCTAAAAGTACAGACATAGCCTCTGATTATCAGCATAAAATAGTCCAAGAATATGTCCGCACCTCCGCCCCGTCTAACTTTTTGGGGTCACCTCAGCAAACTGCTTTAATATGATTTCAAATCATTATAAGTATCTACTATTTCTCAACATTCTTAATTTTTTAATATATCATACAAAAGTCTATAATTTCAAGTATTTTCTTAAACCAACATTTGTATCTAATCCAAACTTCGTTACTGTAAAAATTTCTTTACGTCAGTTAATTTAAGTGGTGTAACGTCATAACACATTGTATCACTTAGAGCGAACTCTAAGTTAATACCTGCTAAAAAAATTTTTGAAATTTATTATTCATAATTTGTAACATTATTCAACAGATTATAGTTGTTTTTTCTTTTTTTGTATGATATAATTATAGAAAAGGAGTTGTTTTATATGAAATCACACAATAAAAAATGTATTATTTATTTTATAGCAGGTGCAATGATTTTTGGAACTGTCGGTGCTTTTGCAGGTCAGTATATTGCTACAGAAAATACTTTTCCTGTTCAATTAAACGGCAAAGATGTTGCTGTTGACGGATATAATATTGATGGCAGTACATATTTTAAACTTCGCGATATTGCAAATGTCATCGGCGGTTTTGATGTTGATTTTTCCGATAATACCATACAACTATCCAAAGATGGATATGAGTATACTAAATTAAACTATTCATATGTAGATAAAGATTATAACTTTAGTCTTGAAATACCTCATGAAATACAAAATAAATACGTTATTACAACTGATACTAACTCAAACGACTACCTAAAAGTAATCAGATTTTACGAAAAGAATAATTATGAATATCCAATAGATGGCGAATACCATGTAGGAACTGTCTTTAATATTTACATTTGCGACAGAAATAATATGTCAAGTGATATGGAAACATATGGTGATTTCCTACGAGATATTTCGACAAAAGATAATTTGTATGTATTTTGTTCAGGCCCATTTGACGTACAGAGCAAAGAAGAATTTGTAAATGATTATGTAGAGTTAAATAATTATAGAGATACTATCTTAGATTCATTCAAATGGTTAAATTAATTGATAAATTTATAAAAAACAAGAGTAGACAAAATCATAAAGATTTTGTCTACTCTTTAATATTATCTCCAAACTTCTTCTGCGATTTCTTTTACAAGCTGCAATTTTGCCCACTGTTCTTCTTCTGTAAGTTTATTACCTATTTCGCATGACGCAAAACCGCATTGTGGACTTAGGCACAATCTGTCAAGAGAAATATATTTTTGTGCCTCTTTTATTCTCGCGATTACGTCGGCTTTATTTTCAAGTTTCGGTGACTTTGTTGTTATAAGTCCCAACACGACTTTCTTATCGCCGTTGACGTGTACCAAAGGCTCAAAGCCTCCCGAACGCTCGTCATCAAATTCAAGATAATATGCATCTACATTTTCCTTTTCAAACAATACCTCTGCAACCGAATCATATGCACCTGCACTTGCGTATGTTGAATGGAAGTTACCTCTGCAAACGTGAGTAGTAATTGTCATATCGTTTGGTTTGTCCTCTATTGCAAGGTTATTTATCTCTACCAAAAGTTCTTGAATATCCTTCAATCCTTTTTTATCCGTACCGAACAATTCTTCTGCTCTCGGATCTACAAGCATTCCCCATGAGCAGTCGTCAAGCTGTAAATTACGACAGCCTGCATCATACAAATCCGCGATTACCTTTTTATATCCGTTTGCAATATCCTCTGCCAACTTATGAGTGCTGTCATAATACTTTGACGTGTTTTCCAACGCAAACGGCATGATCATTTGTTCAATAAACTGTGCCGGTGCGGGAATTGTCTGCTTTGCAACAGTATTTTCATCTTCAAATTGCTTTACAAATTTAAAATGCTCCACGAAAGGATGTACTTTTGAAAGTCCTACTTTTCCGCAAAGGTATGTATCATCAATCATTGCGTCTTCGCCGTGAAACGGTAAACCTGTTTTCGTTTTTTCATGTGCCACACCGTCAAATCCCCACATAAAATCCAAGTGCCATGTCGCACGTCTGAATTCTCCGTCCGTAATGACGTGATAGCCTAATTCTTTTTGTTTATTGATAAGTCTTTCGATTTCCTTATCTTCAACTGCTTTTAATTCGTCAGCCGAAATTTTTCCGTTTTCAAAACCCTCTCTTGCCGCTTTTAAATTTGCAGGTCTTAAAAAGCTGCCTACAAAGTCATATCTGAATGGTAATTGTTTGCTCATTTCTGTTACCTCCTGTGTTTTAATTTACATTAAGTATAACAGAAAATACGGAAATAGAAAAATATATATTATCATTATTTATCCATAGCTTTAGTCTATGGATAAATGATTTTTCAATATATTCAAATATGAAACTCCGTATCGGCTAAGAACAGAATTTTTGCGTGTTAAAATTCCGATACGCATACTGCAATCTGAATCTAACGGTTTTGAAATAATGTTTTCACCGTTTAATTCCGTATCTATAATACCCGAACAAACCGTAAAACCGTTAAGACCGATAAGCAGATTAAATAATGTCGCTCTGTCACGCACCATAATATTTTTAGAGAATTCAAGCGAACTCAAAAATTCCTCCGAAAAGTAAAATGAATTGTGTTTTCCCTGTTCAAACACCAAATACGGATACAGCATTAAGTCTTGAATTGTTATTTCCTCTTTGTTTGCAAGAGGGTGATTGTTTGATATGAAAACGTGCGGTTTTGCAATATATAATTCTTCAAAATTCAAGTCATTTTTATTAATAAGTTTGCTCAAAACTGCCTCATTATGCTCACTCAAATACAATATTCCTATTTCACTTCGTCCGACTGCCACATCATCTATAATTTCATACGTCTGTGTTTCACGCAAAATAAAGTTGTATGCGTCCGCGTCATATTCCCTTATAACGTCCACAAACGCATTAACCGCAAATGAATAGTGCTGACATGAAACAGAAAATCTCGGTTTCTGATTTCTCTCACCTTTAAAATGCTCCGTCATAACGTCCGTCTGCTCCAAAATCTGACGTGCATATGAAAGCAATGTTTCTCCGTCCCTTGTAAGCTCTACGCCCTTATTGGAACGAATGAATGCCGTTATTCCCATTTCTTCTTCAATATTGTGAATTGCAGAGGTAAGGCTCGGCTGTGCTATAAATAACTTTTCAGCCGCCTCCGTTATATTGCCACACTCCGCTACCGTTACTATATATTTTAATTGTTGCAGTGTCATTGTATATCCCTCATTCTATACTGAATATGCTTATTATATCATATTCACGTAAAAATACAATAAGAGTCTATCATAAAGATAAACTCTTATTAAAACCATTATTTATATAATCTCATAAATACCGATGCGGCTTGTGCTCTTGTTGTACCGGCTTTAGGATTAAAGTTTCCGTTTTCGTCACCTGTCATTATTCCTGCACAATATGCCCATTTAACAGAATCAATCGCATACTCAGCAATATCTTTTACATCAGAATATGTAATTTCATCACTGTCTGAATTATATCCCTTAGTTTTTGCATAGCGATATAATATAACTGCCATTTGTTCACGAGTTATATCACTGTTAGGATCAAATTCCGTTTCTGTTTTACCGCTTATAATATCATTGTTATAAGCCCATAAAACAGCTTTAGCATACCAAGAATCATCAGATACATCACTGAAACTCAATTCACCGTCTGCTGTCGGTTCATTTTCTATACGATACAATGCCGAAACGAACATTGCACGGGTTAATGTAATGTCAGGAGCAAATTCACTGTCGCTTACACCTGTCATAAAACCTTTATCATACGCATATTTGACAGCTTGATAGAACCACATATTTTCCGTTACATCAGTAAACCACACTGTTTGAGTAGTATCCTTTTCAGGTGCAGTCGTAGGTATAACAGTAGGTGCTGTTGTCGGTTTTGCTGTTGATGTACTGCCACCCGAACCGGAACCACCGCTTTGAGGCTGTTTTGTGGCAGTCGGAGTGACTGTCGGAGTCGGTTTAGGTATTGAATCTGTATCTTTTGCATCTAACCACCTATTATAAAGTGAACCGTCACCTGTTTTATCCGATTCACTCCAATCGGCAACTTCTTGACGGTAATCGTCAACGTAATGCCATACGATTTCTTCATCACCAATCAATTTATACTCATTCAATCCCAATGAAGGGTGACTGCCGTTTACAGTATACATCCAACCGGAATATTTACCGTTTGTAAATTCACCGAGCCAATATCCTTCCGGTGATTGAATTGTACTGATATATCCGTTTTCCCAACCACGATATTTTAAGCCGTTATCGTCAAGTGCTTGTTTGAATACATCTCCCACTGTACTTCCTAATTTTACTTCATACTCTTTTTCAGGAATCCATGTTTGATATGTATTCTTCGTATCTTTTGTCAAGACAAAGTCACTTCCGAGATTTTCTTCGCCGATAAGTCTGAAACTTACATTTATCTTTTCAACATTATCAGGATTTTCTTCTACATTCATCAATACAGCCACATATGTATAAGGACTTGATTTTGCATACAAATATGCCTGACCTATTCCATGTCCGACTGCAACGCCGTTTTCTATTGAAACAATGTTTTCGTCACTGCTCTTTACTTCTGAATTTGACGAAACATTTGCAGTACCGTTTACAATTATATCGCTGTTATCTACTTGCAAATTAACAGTTTCGGCAGAATATTTGTCTAATTCTGCTTTTGTGATTGCATTGATACCGTCAATATCACCTTTACAGCTGTCGTTTGCATTATTTTTATCGTCACTCAACCAATAATTTTCGCAAACAACGCTGTTTATATCATAATTTGAATTAACATCACCCAAAACACCGTATTCGCTCTTTCCGCCATTGTAATTATATCTTGTATAACACTTACCGCTTTCGTCCTGATAATAACCACAGATGCCTGCTGATGTTTTAGCTGTTACAGTTCCGTAGTTATTTGAGAAATCAACAGCCGATTCCCCTAAAACTGTCGAACTGTAATTACGTCCGACAATACCGCCGGCATAGTTTTCACCGTTTACATCACCTGTATTTTCGCAGAAATATACCAAGCCGTTTATAAGTTCACCGACTATACCACCGCCGTATGAACCTTGTGCTGTGATATTACCGCTGTTTTGACAATTTTTGATACCGCTTTTTTTATAACAACCTGACGCACGACCTGCAATACCGCCCGTCATACTTCCCGACACCTCTGCCGTATTAGCACAATTTTCTATTTTACCGCAGCTATAATTTTCAGCTACAATTCCTCCGACGTCATATTTACCGCTTATTGCACCGTTATTGACACATTCGGAAATTTCTCCGTTTACGGATAAGTCTGCATAATCATCAATAAACAATAGCGCCTGACCTTTGCCGTTTCTGTTTTCTATCGTAATACCGCCGACATTACCGCTGTTCGATAAGTCACCGTTATTTTCAGATTTTCTTACAGTACCGTAATTTTCGCCGACTATTCCCGACTTACTGTTACCGGCAGATGTCATATTGCTGTTATTCACACAACCTGTTACAATTCCGTAATTTTCGCCGACTATTCCTGCAAGATATGTTACGTTTGAGGCGGTAAATCCGAAATCAGCGCTGTTAGTACAATTTTCTATTGTACCAAGATTTATTCCGGCTAAAGCGGCAATTTTTCTTACGTTATTATGAGCGGTCAATCTATTAGTAGAATCTATATTAAGATTTTTAACAACACCATTCTTTCCTATGTATGAGAACAATCCGAAATAATTGTTTTCGGCATACAGAATCGCGTTCTTTACAGAAAAACCGTTTCCGTCAAACACACCTTCAAACGCACGATTCTTCTCGGACTCCCACCATTCTCCGTTATCGTTTGACTTTAATCCATCCCAATAACCGATTGAACTAAATTCTTTGCTATCGCTTAAATCAATATCGCTTGAAAGTTTAAAGTATACACCTTTATATGAATTTCCGTCTGCAACGCTTTCCGAAAGAATGTTCATATCTTCCAACGATTTTATAATATACGGTTCTTCTTCCGTACCTTTACCGCTCCATTTAGGTTCTGAAACTTTTACGGAAACAGCACTTGATATTCCGCCAATTTCACATTTAACAGTTATATCCTTTGCATTGCCAAGCTTAGCGGAATCTATAATAATACTTGCATTTAGTGTCCCTACGCCATTTGTAATTGTAATATCGCCGCTTTGTTCAACTGTAACGGCACTGTTGTCACTGCTCCATTTTGCAGTTATATTTTTGTTTAAATTCTTACCGTATATCTTTGCTGTAAATGTATGAGAAGTATCTGTTTCAAGACTTTCGCCCGATGATACAAGATTTATCGAAATAATTTTGCTTTCCTTGTATTCGTTATTAAGTACCGGATATTTACTTCCAACATAAAATATCGGTGCTACTTCTACTGTTTTGCCGTCAACTTCTTGTTCTTTAACGCACCACAAATCATACACAAATGCGTCGCTTTGCATATATTCGTCTGTTCTGCCTGTGGCAATATTCGTGTTTGTTGATGCATTTTCGCCATACGGCATTTTATCGCCGATAATTCTGTAATATAAATTTTCTGCCGATACACCGTTTGTAAATGCTCCGAATAATGTACCTGCTTTTTTTGCTTTTACTGTCCCCGTTGCGTAACAATTTGTCACTTTACTGCCGCTTAAAAGCTGTCCTACCAGTCCGCCGACATATTCATCTGCCAAAACAACAGTATTTGAATAGCAATTTTCTATTTTAGTGTCCCTTGCTATACCGACAATACCGCCTCCTATATCTTCACCGCTTACAAGTCCGTCTACTCCAAGCAATGTAATTTCTGCATTTGCGGTATATCCGAATAATCCGCTTACTTTTTGATTTTCGGTATTTAGTTTTACTTCATATCCGTTACCGTTAAAATGACCCGAAAATGCTTTATCTTCCGCATTGCCTATTGAAATCCAATACTTTTCTGTTAAATCAATATTATTATTTAATTTAAAGTATGCGTCTTTATATGATTCACCTTTATTTACATTTTTCGCAAGTAATGCAAGTTCGGACGCTGTTTTTATAACATACGGATTTTCTTTACTTCCGTTTCCGCTGTCAAATGTTTCAGCCACATTGTCTGACCATTTTCCTTGTGATGAATATGACGGTATTTCCTCTTCAATTTTAGGTGTTGAAGCAGGTGTTACTGACGGTGTAGGTTTTGTTGGTGTATCTATATCATCGGCACCGTTTACTTCCCATGCCAAAACAGGGAATTTATCCGTTTTCACAAACGCACTGCCTAAAATTTCAGTCATATCTGCAAGCTGATTTTCTGTTTTCACTTCAAGTCCCGTACCCGAATTTTCCGCATACGGCATAGGTGCGGTATCTTTAAGAAAATAGCAGTTTTTAACCGAATATCCGCTCACTGTATATCCCAGTATTCCGCCGTTGGTATTGTTTTGCGATGAAATTTTACCGCTGTTATATGAATTTGAAATATCACAGTTGTATGATTTACCAGAAATACCACCCGAATATGCTGACGCACTTACTTCACCGCTGTTATAACAACTGTCAAGAAGTATACTGCCCTCGTAATTGTAACCGACAATACCGCCTGCATATCCGCCGGTTGCAGTTACAGTGGCTTTATTAGTACATTCTTTTACAGTTCCCGAACTGTAAGCGGCAATACCGCCAACTTCGTCCTTACCTGTAATAGTTCCCTTATTCTCACACTGAGCTATAACACAGCTTGTAACCGTTTTATTAACCGCACCGTTATAACCTACTATACCGCCGACTCTGTTTTCGCCTTTTATTTCGGCATAGTTGATACAATGAGATATTAAACCATAGTTCACGGCACATATACCTGCCGCAATTCCATATGTATCATTCGTGTTTTCTATATTTCCGTATACATAAAGATTTTTTATTACCGCATTTTCTTCCGTAACTCCGAAAAGTGCCGAAAGATAGCTGCCCGAAGATATATTTATTCCCCTTATATTGTAATCTTGACCGTTAAAATTACCGTTAAAAGCATTACCTTGATATTTATTTGATATGTATTTATCGGATACGCCTATCGGTGTCCACTCCTTGCCTGATAGATCTATATCATTTTTCAAGACAAAATACTTGTCTGACATATCATTGCCCTTTTCTACTTCATACGAAAGCAAAGCGAGTTCTTCTGCATCTGCAATGATATACGGATTATCTTTATCACCGTTACCGCCGTCAAATTCTTCTGCGCGATAATCTATCCAGTAATTTGATGTATCCGTTACAATCTTCTTTTCAATTCCGTTTACCGAAATTTTAAGCGTCTTTTCGGCATTTACTTTGTCAAATGTGATGTCTATGGCTGTTTTTTCGTCTGATATGTATTGAGATAACTGAACATTTTTAAGTTCGACCTCTTTATCGTCAACAAATGATTTTATTTCAAAATCATTTAACGTAAGATTTGTTCCTACAAGTTTTTTGTTTAACAATACAGTTATCTTACCGTTTTCGATATTAATGCTTTCAATATCAAATGTTTCGTCTTCCCCTGTCGGCGCATTGCTCCAATCAATAACAGGAAGATTATCACTGTCTGTAAATGCGTTTGACAAATCACTTGCCGAAACAGTATCAACGGCATATACCGTACTTATATCACCGCCGTTTTCAAGTGCCACAAGTTTAGTGCTGTCACCTATGTTATACAAGTTATTTACTGTCGTATTTTTCATTGAACCGATTAGTTGATATTCCGTATGAGTATTCACCTCACCGCTGTTGTACGCATTTTCTATCGTACCGCCAAGCTTGTAGCCTACTAATCCGCCACTGTAATTGTAACCGATTACCTTACCGGTATTATATACGTTAGTTATGTCACACGCATAGTTGCAACCGATAATACCGCCGAAATAATTACCGTCTTCAGTACCTATTTGACCGTCATTATATGCTCTGTCAATCTTTCCGCATTCGCTTACACTTATATCCTTGCCGACAATTCCACCTACCGCAACTCCTCTTAAATAACTGTACATATCGTCATCTTTAAAAGGTGCAGATACATTTCCGCGGTTTGCGGCATATGTAATGTCGCCGTATGCAAGCTGACCGACAATTCCGCCTGCCTCTGCAAAGCTCTTGGAAGTAGCTGTAACCGTTCCGTTATTTGTAACATTTATAAGATTTCCGCTTACTCTGTTACTTTCCTTAAATTGAGCTCCAAGCTGACCTGTTATACCGCCCACATAAGCAAGACCTGTTATATCGGCGTTGTTTGTACAATTTATAATCAATCCGGCATTTATACCGGCGATTCCGCCGATATATTTTGCCGCATTAATGTATTCATTACCCTCAGCCTGTGCGTTTATTTGTCCGTTTACCGTAACATTTCTGACAGTTCCTTCTTTTCCTATAATTCCGAAAAGACCTTGACAATAAGTTTCGTAATGATTGTCGCCTTGCTTATTGTACTTTTTGGTTTCTATGAAAAGTCCGGAAATGCTGTGACCTTTTCCGTCAAATATACCGTTATATGCGGTGTCGTCATCTATACCGTAACCGTTATTATTGATATAATTATATCCGTTACCAATTGGTGTCCAATTTTGGTTTTCCAAGTCAATATCACTGTTTAATACTGCATCTGCTGTTCTGTCACCACCGTTTACTTTTTCGGCAAACCAAACCAAATCTTCCGCACTTTCAATCTGATAAGCACCGTTTATAAGTTCCGGTTCATCGCTTGCAAATGCAGTGAAATTTACAGGTACAAAACTCGCAAGCATACATAAAGACAACAATATACTTGTAAATTTATTTTTTACGCTCATTTTTTTCTCCAATCTTTATACTATTTTATACTTAAATCAAGAGTATTTGAAATAGGTGCCAATGATGATATATTTCCGTTCCATGTTAAAATTTTGATTGTATATTCATCAGCTGAATCGGCAGATATTTCTTTAAATTCAACCTGATTTTCATTACCCGCCTTTAAAGCAATTTCTTTAGGTTGTATTCCTATCAATTTGCCCTTTGAATCATATACGGCAGCCATAACACTTACTTTCTTTTCTTCTGTAAGATTACTGTTAAGTTTTACCGTTAATGTACCTGTTAGTTTTCCGTTTTCACTGAGGATTTCTTCTTTATCACGCATACGGTCCTGCATTCCTTTCAGAACTGAACTGATCCGATTGATGCTGTTTTCAAATGGAACGATCAGTATCCCGGCGGCATCCTGCAGCGGTGCAGTGGTTACGCCGGATGAAAAAGTGGCAGCAATACAGCTGACGCAGAAAATCGACATAATGACCAGAAGATGTTTACTTTTTAATTTAATCCTAAAATGTACTTTCTTTTTCAGGTTTTTCATTGATGCACCCCTAAAAATTATAGTTTTCTCTGCGTAACCGGTACTGCCCATTCACGCAGTTCTTTATTTCTGATTATTTTCTCCAGACCTGTAACTGCCGAGGTTTCATAAAAATCTGACAGATTAAAGGTGAATCCTGTATAACTGGCAAGGTATTTATCAATATAAGGAAGTCTGGTACTGCCTCCGGTTATGTAAATCCCCTGTTTCGCAATATGGTAGGAAATCTGGGGAGGAATTCGCTCCAGAAATGTTTTCATCTCTGCCGCAATCTCATTCAGACAGTTCATGATACCGTCATTTACCACATAAGAAGAAATGATTTCTTCTCTTGGCAGTCCGGAAATACAGTCAATTCCTACAACCTTACGTACTTCCTTTTTCGGATCACTGAGGCGTCCCATGACCATCTTAAGCCTCTTGGCAGTCCTTGTGCCAATCTGCAGATTATATCTTTTACGTATTTCACTGCAGACAGATTCATTCATCTGTCTGCCTCCCAGCGGTATTTTCCTGCTGATAATGATCTTTCCTCCGGTGATGATCGATACTTCTGTACTCTGTGCACCGATATTTACGATCATATTTCCTTCCGGATCTTCCAGATTGACACCCATGGCAATGGCATCTGCAATGGGTGCCTCTACCATAAATACGCGATTTTTCTTTAACCAGTGACCATTCGCCACATGAAAATATGCCCGTTTCTCAACCGCAGTCATATCCAGAGGAACAGTAAAATACATTGTTGCGCCAAATCCCAGGATATGATCGATCTTTCGGATCATACTGTAAAGAACAATCTCCTGAAGTTCCAGATTAGCGATCATGCCAAATGTCATTGGC
>ERZ773107.2852-NODE-2852-length-12038-cov-4.729033_pt1 | contig 12038 bp, 9 predicted proteins | sample MGYA00580571_ERZ773107 | MGnify/ENA primary metagenome ERZ773107 (study PRJEB29015, sample SAMEA2737843) | human gut metagenome | biome: human gut; feature: human-associated habitat; material: faeces | place: China | collected 2012 ... | reverse complement strand
ATCTGGGACTGCACACCGAGGCGATGACCGACGGCGTGCTGCCGCTGCTGGAAAGCGGCGTGATCGACAACTCGCAGAAAGCGGTGATGCCCGGCGTGACGGTGGCCTCGCTGGCCCTCGGCTCGCGCCGGCTGTACGACTACATGGACTACCGCAAAGACCTCGTGATGAAGGACGTGGCATGGACCAACGACCCGTTCCGCATCCGGCAAAACCCGAAGGTCATGGCCATCAATTCGGCCGTGGAGGTGGACCTCACGGGGCAGGTGTGCGCCGACTCGGTCGGAATGCGCATCATCTCGGGCGTGGGCGGCCAGCACGATTTCATGTACGGCGGGGCGCTGTCCGAAGGCGGCAAGACCTTCATCGCCATCCCCTCGACCACACCCAAGGGCGAATCGAAGATCAGGGCGCTGCTGTCGCCCGGCGCGGGCGTCGTCACGACGCGCCACATGGTCCAGCACGTCGTCACCGAATACGGCGTGGCGCACCTGCGGGGCCGCAACCTCGCAGAACGCGCCCGGGCGCTGATAGCCGTGGCGCACCCCTCGGTCCGCGAGGAGCTGGAACGCGCCGCAGCCGAACGCTTCGGCTATTCGTTCCTGCGCCTCAAAGCATAAACCCCCGCCCGGTCCCCGAAAAGACCGGGCGGGCCTTTTTACCGATAGGCAGATATTCCGCAATCACCTCTTTTTCGCCCCCGACGGCCGCCGCACGACCGGCGTGATCCGTCATGCGCCCGGGGAACCGGGAACCGCCCCCGCGAAGCGGCTGCGGCCCGAAGGCTCGGAACACGCGGTGGCCGTCCGGGACACAGATGCGCCATAACAGCCGCGAATACGCCGGCGTCCCGCTCGACAACCCGATCTTCAACCGCCGGGCCGCGCGCAACGACATCAGCAAGGCGCAGCTCGCCGTGCGCAGCCAGCAGCTCGCCGTCACCCAAACCGTGCAGGCCAAATACGAGTTCGTTTTCCGTCGAAGATTCCCGATTTCCACCGCGGGAAGCCGTTGCAACTCTGAAAACGGGAGATTCTGATAAACGAATTCAAACAAAAAGGGTGACCTAAAACGGTCACCCTCGCTGCTACCCGGAACATCAAGTTCCTGAATAATCCGGGCGGCTGCCGGATTGGATCCCGGACCTTCTCCGGCAGAAAAGTCCTTCGTGCGTCACTGATGATCTGTGTTTATCCCAGCAATACAAAAGTAGACAAATTATCCCAACCCACAATAGGTAGAGCGTTTTTGTAATAAGGCTCGACCAAAATGTCATACCCCGAAAAGGCAAAATAATACGCCCGGACGCATACGGACCACTTTTCGTTCTGCAAAAAAGCGGCAATCCGGAAAATTTGACCTACTTTTGCAACGGTTTCAACAGTTGAAGGAATGGAATGGCTTAAAGAATTGTTCGTCGAGCACTCGGCTTTGCAGGCCGTCGTGGTGGTTTCGCTCATCTCGACGATCGGTATCGGACTGGGAAAGATCCGCTTTTTCGGAATCTCGCTCGGAACGGCCTTCATCTTCTTCGTGGGCATTCTGGCCGGGCATTTCGGGCTTTCGCTCGACCCGGCGATGCTGACCTATGCCGAGAGTTTCGGACTGGTGATCTTCGTCTACGCCCTCGGCCTTCAGGTGGGGCCGGGCTTCTTCAGTTCGATGCGCGCCGACGGACTGCGGCTCGTCTCGCCCGCCATCGCCATCGTGCTGCTCGGAACGGCCCTGGCCATGGCGATGAGCTACGCCTTCGGAGTCTCGATGCCCGACATGTCGGGCATTCTGTGCGGCGCGACGACCAACACCCCGGCGCTGGGCGCCGCGCAGCAGACACTGCAACAAATGGGCATCGACGCCAACGGAGCGGCGTTGAGCTGCGCCGTGGCCTACCCGCTGGGCGTCGTAGGCGTAATTCTGGCCGTGGTCTTCCTGCGCAAGCTCTTCGTGCGTCCCTGCGACATGCCGGGACCCGACGCCGAACACCGCAAGAACGTCTTCATTGCCAGCTACCACCTCACCAATCCCGCGGTCTTCGGCAAGAGCGTCCACGAAATCGCGACGCAGAGCCACCACCATTTCGTCATTTCGCGCCTGTGGCGCGACGGGCGGGTTTCGATCCCCACCTCGGACAAAACCCTACAGGAGAACGACCTGATCCTGGTCATCACCACGCCCGGCGAGGCCGACGCCCTGCGGCTGATCTTCGGCGAGCAGGAGACCAAGGACTGGAACACGGAAAACATCGACTGGAACTCCGTCGACAGCCAGCTCATCTCGCAGCGCATCCTCGTGACACGCCCCGAAATCAACGGCAAGAAACTCTCGCAATTGCGCCTGCGGAACACCTACGGCATCAACATCAGCCGCGTGTACCGCTCGGGCGTGCAACTGCTGGCCACCCCCGACCTGCGTTTGCAGCTGGGCGACCGTCTGACCGTGGTGGGCGAAGCGGAGGCGATCCGCAACGTCGAGAAAATCCTCGGCAACGCCGTCAAGAGCCTCAACGAACCCAACCTCGCGGCGGTGTTCATCGGCCTGATCCTCGGCCTCACGCTGGGAAGCATTCCCGTGGCGATCCCCGGGATTTCGATTCCCGTGAAACTGGGACTCGCAGGCGGCCCGATCATCGTCGGCATCCTGATCGGCACGTTCGGCCCCCGGCTCCACATGATCACCTACACCACCCAGAGCGCCAACCTGATGCTGCGCGCACTGGGCCTTTCGATGTACCTCGCATGCCTCGGGCTGGATGCCGGAACCCACTTCTTCGAGACCGTCATGCGCCCCGAGGGGGCCTTGTGGCTCGGCATCGGATTCGCCCTGACGTTCGTGCCGGTGGTGCTGGTGGGGCTGTTCGCCCTGCGGGTGCTGAAGGTCGACTTCGGATCGGTCTCGGGACTGCTGTGCGGCAGCATGGCCAACCCGATGGCGCTCAACTACGTGAACGACACGATCGAAGGCGACAACCCCTCCGTATCCTACGCCACGGTCTATCCCGTGTGCATGTTCCTGCGCGTGATCATCATTCAGGTGATGCTGATGCTGGTGCTTTAGCCTCCTCCGGGGCGGGCTGTTCCGCCTGCGGCCTTTGCGGGGCGGCCGGCCGGGATGCATGCAGGGGCGGCGCATTTTGCGGGGCGGCCTGTGAGGAGGCCTGCGGTGACGCCTGCGGGGGTGTCTGCGAGGGTGTCTGCGCGTTTGGAAAAAAGGCATTGCGCAGCGAGGCGACGTCCTCCCCCGACGGATTCTGAAAAACCCGCAACCCGAATTCGGGAATCACGGCCAGCACATGATCGAAGACATCCGACTGAATCCCCTCGTAATCCACCCACACGACCGTATCGGTAAAGAAATAGAGCTGCATCGGAAGCCCCGTTTCGGTGGGCTGCAACTGCCGCACCATCAGCGTCATATCCTTGTTCACCGGAACCTCGTTCCGGAGGTAGCGGACCAGATAGGCCCGGAAAACCCCGAGGTTGGTCTGATGCAGGCCGTTGATCCGCCGTTCCCCGGAGCCGATGCCGTGCGCGGCGTTGTACTCCTCGACGCGCCGTTCGGTCTGATCGACGTAGTCGCGGATCAGGTCGATCGTACGGTAGTGGTCCAGCATCTCGGGGGTGCAGAAACGCACGCTCGTCATGTCGATCGCCACGGAGCGCATCACGCGCCGCCCGCCCGAAAGCTGCATGGCGTGCCAGTTGGTGAACGAATCGGTCGTCAGCAGGTAGGGCGGCAGCATGACGAGCGTGTTGTCCCAATTGCGGATCTTGACCGTCGTGAGCGACACCTCCTCGACGTTGCCGTCGGCCCCGTACTTGGGGATCGAAATCCAGTCTCCGACCTTGAGCATGTCGTTGGCCGCGAGCTGAATGCCCGAAACGAAGCCGAGGATGCTGTCACGGAAAATCAGCATCAGCACGGCCGCCGAGGCGCCCAGTCCCGTCAGCAGGATGGCGGGCGACTTGTCGAGCAGGATCGAAACAATCAGAATCGTGCAGATCAGCAGCGCAATGCCCTGCGCCGTCTGCCGCAGGCCCTTGATGGGTTTGTTCTGCCAGGCGGGACGCGCCGCAGCGATGTGGAAGGCGGCATAGAGCAGGGCGTTGACGAAGCGGAAAACCGAAAAGACGATATAGGCCTCCATGAACCGCAGGACGATGACGCGCCCGGTGGATTTCTCCTCGAAGACCACCGGGAGCACGACGGCCAGCAGAATGGCGCTCAAAATATGGCACATGCGCCGGAGAACCGGAACGCTGAAAAGCGTGTCGTCCCACTTGGCCCGGGTGCGCTCCACGAGTTTCCGCACCCCGTGTACGATGCCCAGTTGCAGCAGCAGGTCGAAAACCACGGCGGCCAGCACCACGAGCACGAAAGCCGCCCAGCGGTCGAGCGCATCGCCGGTGGCCGAAGTCAGGCCCAGCCATTCGAGCAGGGCGTGCGTCCAACGTTTCAGAAGTGTCTGCATACCCGTACCCGCATCAACTTTCGGGCCTCAACCGCAGCGGCGGCCGAAAAACCGGAAACGACGCCGGCGCGGACAACGGAATCACCCGAGAATCAATCCGGCTTCGCCTTCGAAGTTGGGTGTGAAAACACCCTGTCCGAGGTTTTCGCGGATTTCGTCCGGGGACCAGAAACGCCCGCCGTCAAGCTCCCCGCTCGGACGGACCTCGCCGTCGTAGACCGTGCGGAAGACATGGACCAGTTCGTATTCGCGTTCCGAGCGGAACGGATAGACCGCAACCGCCCCGGGCACGAAATCCGTGATGCCCAGCTCCTCGCGCACCTCGCGCCGCAGGGCTTCGGCGATCGTCTCGCCGTAGTCCACATGGCCGCCCACGGCCGTGTCCCACCGTCCGGGCTGAATGTCCTTCCAGGCGGGGCGTTTCTGCAAATAGAGTTCGCCGCGCGAATTGAAAACATGGAGGTGCACCACCGGGTGCAGGAGCATCGACCCGCCGTGGCACTCGCCGCGCGTGGCTTTGCCGACGACGTTCCCCGCCGCGTCGACCACGGGAAAGATCTCTTCGCTGTTATCGCTGTTCATGCCGGGGATATTTACGGATGTAGATCATGGCGGCCGTCATCCCCAGCAGCACGAAAGCCGCGCCGGGAAGCGCCGTATATTCATAGCCAAGCCCGTGCCCGATCGGCAGGCCGCCGACGTAGGCCCCCAGGGCGTTGCCCAGGTTGAAAGCCACCTGCACGAGCGCCGCGCCGAGCATCTCGCCGCCGCGCGAATTTTCGAGGATCAGCAGTTGCTGGGGCGACGATACGCAGAAGAGGCAGGCCGTAGTCAGACACATCAGCGCTAGCGAAAGATAGCGGACATGCGCCCCGAAAAAGATGCCGACGAGCGCCAGACAGGCCATGCCGAGCGTGAAGCGCACAACCCGCTCGGGCGTGAACCGGTCGGCATAGTGACCGCCGACGATATTGCCCGCAAACATGCCGAAACCGGCCAGCATGACGATCAGCGTCAGGTCCTCGGAACGGAACCCCGAGGTGTGGACCATCAGCGGGCTGACGTAGCTGTACCAACAGAAGATGCCGCCGTTGCCCAGCATCACCGACGCCAGCACCAGCCACGGAGCGGCGCTTTTCAGAAACCGGAACTGCCCCTTCATCCCCGTATCGGGCAGCGCGGGCAGAGCCGGAACCCACAATTTCACGAGCAGCATGGCCACGGCTCCCCACACGGCGACGATCCCGAACGTGGCGCGCCACGTCACGACGCCGCTGATATAGGTTCCCAGCGGCACGCCGAAGAGGTTGGCGACGGTCATGCCCACGACCATGATCGACACGGCCTCGGCCCGCCGGCCCTTGTCGGCGACGCGCTCGGCGACGATCGACCCCACGCCGAAGAAGGCCCCGTGGGGAAGCCCCGAGACGAAACGCATGGCCAGCAGGGTCCAGTAGTTCGGCGAAAGCGCCGCACAGGCGTTACCGAGAATGATCAGGCCCGTGAGGGCCAGCAGGATGTGTTTCAGCGGCCGCGTGCGGGCCACCAGCACCGTGAGGGGCGCCCCGAAGCAGACGCCCAGCGCATAGGCGGAGATCAGGTGCCCCGCTTCGGGGATCGAGACGCCGAGGCTGCGGGCGATGTCGGGCAGAATGCCCATCATCACGAACTCCGCCATACCGAGCGCCAACGTCCCGAATGCCAGGGCGATCAGACTTTTCTTCATGGGAAAACAGACATTAACGGCTAACCGGCTGCAAAAATAGCACAAAAAAGGTGAAAAGTTTTTGCATCTTTTCACCTTTTTCCAATTTTTCAGAGCTTGGGTCCCGACTCCCGAGGCTGGCCCACCTCGAAGCCCAGCGCCCGCATCCACTCCACGGTGGCGGCATCGACCTGATCGTTGCGGTCGGCCCAGCGGCGCTCCTCGATCAGCTGCTTCTTGCGCTCCTCGAGGGCTTTCAGAAGCGGGAAATCCGGATGTGCGAGATGCCTCTTCTCCTCGCGCTGCGAGGGCCGGACCCTGCGGTCGAAAACCGCCCCCTGCGTCGGACGCCGCGCGCCCTCCCACTTGAACCCCTTGAGGTAAAGCTCCTGATCGGCGGGAATCTTGTCCATCGGATAGATGTTCCAGTCGGGGTCCTTGCGGTAGACGATCGTCACGACCTGTTTGTCCTCGATATAGAACGAACAGTCGCCGCTCTCGATGACGCCCATGCCCGTGATCTGGGGCGGCTCGCCGTCCTGCATGTAGTAGATCGTCTGGGCATTGCCGTTCACGTCGTTGCGGTAGATCTGATTGTCGCGGAACCACGCCGTCATCTGCTTGCCCGCCACCTGGTTGTAATGGACCGTGTCGAGCTGGGAGACCATCATCGGAGTGCCGATGAACTCGGCGCGCGTGATCTGCTGGTTCTCGGTGAATATGTCCATCACGTCGGAGGTGATCTGGTTACCCTGGTTCCACAGCACGGGATTGATGTAGAGGTGGATCGTCGAATCGGTGCTGATGGCCGTCATCGAGTCGCATACGGCCTGGAAATCGGAACGGAAAATGCGCACATTGCGGAAACCCTTCATCAGGCGGTAAACCGAGTCGGCGGAGTCGGTGAGCGAATCGACCGAGTCGGCCGGAATCCGCATCGCCAGCGAGTCGGCGGCCAGCGAATCGGCCATCTGCAACAGCAGCGAATCCATCTCCCGGTCGTTGCGGGCGATCAGCGAGTCGATCTCGCGCAGGGCCGTGGAATCGACCGGAATCACCTTGCCTTTGCGGGCGGCGCGGGCCTGACGGGCGCGGAGTTTCGACTCGGCCTTGAGTTTGCGCGCAGCGAGGCGCCGCTCCTCCCGCTCCTTCTGCGCCAGCAGTTTGGCCGTCGTCTTATCCTGGCGTTTTTTGGCGATCTCCTCCAGTTTTTCCTTCCGGGCCTTGGCGGCAGCGGCTTTTTGGGCCGCCTTCAACTTGGCGGCCTGCTCCTTGAGGTAGGCTTTCCGGGCATCGCCGACCAGCGTGTCGAGCGGATCGACGGCCGGAACGGCCAGCGAATCCGGGACGGAAACGCCCAGCAGCGAATCGGGGACCTCCCGCCGGGCCAGCGAATCCGGCCCTGCGGCGTCTTCCGGCGAACCGGGACCGACGGCCGGAACGCGGGGACTTCCGAGCGAATCCGCCGCAGGACGGCCTTCGGGAAGCTCCCCGGCCGGGTGGTGCGGCGTCCCGAGAAGGGCGGAATCGGTTTTCAGACGCGCCAGCGAATCGGCTTTGGCCGCAGCGGCGGCCCGGCGCAGTGCGTTTTCATTGATCGTGAAGAGGTACATCGAATCGGCGCGCATGAAAAGCGAGTCGCCCTGCGAAAGGTCGTAACTCACCACCGCGGGCCGGCGCGTGAGGAACGCATTTCCCGGCTCCTTCCAGTACTCGCCGTAGTCGCCGAAGGCGATCACCTTGTGTTCGGCGTCGTCCAGCTGCAAATCACGCCGCAGGATCACATGGTCCTCGGCGCGGTAGTAATGGAGGCTGTCGCTCCAGATCTCCTGCTTTTCAGTCAGGATATAGCCGTTGCGCGTCACGATGTAGAGCGTATCGGCCTTGTCGTAGGAACCGCGGTCGGCATAGAGGTAGTCGCCGTCCTTGTTCCAGATGTTGGTGCGGTCGAAGAAAAAGGCGTTGTCGGTAGCCATGTTGTAAACCACCGAATCGCCCTTGAGTTCGTATTCGTCGTTGCGCATTTCGACGCGGTCGACGGCGATCAGCTCCTTCGTGTCGGCATAATAGTAGCCGCGGACCGATTCGAGCAGGTTCTCGCGGTTGAGCATCACCCCGCCGTCGGCGAATTCGCCGATGTTCTTCTTCGTGTTGAACAGGAATTTATAGGTGTAGAGCGTGGCGTCGCCGTCGACGACCTTGACGATGTCGGAGTAGACCCGCGCCTCGTTCAGCTCGCCGTCGTACTCGGCCCGGTCACCGTAAATGTAGGTCGTATTCTTGTTGATGAGCACGTTGCCGAAGAACTCGATGCGCATGTCCGAGTAACGCACGGCCGAGTCGCACGTGATGACGGCGCCGTTGTGCTGTGCGGCGAAGTTCCCCACCAGGAAAACCACCGAATCGCCCGGGGCGATGGGGCCCATCAGGTCCGACTTGAGGTCGATGAGCTTTTTCTCGCCCTCCGGCTCCGGCGCCTGCATACCGCTGCGCGCCGCAACCACGGCGGCGGCCAGCACCACTACGGCTATGGACAAGAGCCTGCGCACGGCCTATTTCACCCAGTGTTTGTTCTCGAACTCCCCGTTGCGGAATTCGGGCGAGATGTAGACGTACATGCCGTCGATCTTCTTCGAAAGCCACTCCTTGAAGACCCGCTCCTGCTTGTCCTGCAAGGCCATCTCTTCGAGCCGCAGGTAGTCCTCGTTGAGCGAAGCCGTATGCGTGGGGATCACCTCAACCAGCTTGACGATCTTGGCCATCTGGTTGCCGAGCATGTCTTCGGTGAGGTAGGCCTCCGAAATCTCGCCGGGTTTGAGCCGGTTCAGGGCGTTGTAATCATCGAGGCTCTTGAAGCGGCCAAAGTCCTCCTTGAGGAATTTCGTGACGGTCAGCTTGGCGTCGAAGGCGTTGAAACGCTCCAGGATGTCGTGGTTCGAGACGATGCCGCCGTTCATCTTCGACTGCGCGTCGTCCGAATAGAGCAGCGCAGCCCTCTCGAAGGTGATCGAATCCTTGCGGATCACCTTCACCAGACTGTCGAGCGTATTGAGCGAACCGCCCAGCTCCTCGGTCGTGTAGACCGGACGCAGCAGGATGTGGCGGAAATGATAGAGCCGGCCGCGCTTGTCCAGAAGCTGGATGATGTGGAAGCCGAACTGCGACTCGACCACCTCGGAAATCTGGCCGGGGCGCATCTTCTCCAGCGCCGCGCCGAATGCGGGGTCGAGCTGTTCGAGCGTCGAGGGGTCCATCTCGCCGCCGCGCATCATCGTGCCGGGGTCCTGCGAATACATGCGGGCGAGGTTTTCGAACTTGGCCTTGCCCGTGATCACGCGTTCGCGCATGTCGATCAGCCGTTCGCGCGTACGCTGCTTGGCGGCGGTCATCGACTTGGGAAACTTGGTGATCTGCGCATAGACATACTGGTCGGCGACGAGCGGCAGGCTGTCCTTCGAGATCGACTTGTAGAAACGCTCCACCTCGCCCGGAATCACCGACACCTTGTCGACCACCTCGGTCTGCATGGAGTTGGCATAGGCCTGCTCCTCGTAACGCTGGCGCATGATCTCGCGGATGTTGAAGATCGGCATGTGGTGCTTGGCTTCGAGCTGGGGGATCGAGCCTTCGGCCTCGACCATCTGCTGCACCTGCTCCTCGACGCGCGCCATGATGTCGGCGTCGTTGACCTTCACCGAGTCGATCTGGGCCTGGTTGTAGAGCAGCTTCTGGGTCATCAGCGCTTCGAGCGCCTCGTTCATCGGGTCGCGGTCGGAAGTGTAACCCTCCTGACGGCGCTGTTCCGTCAGCTGGCGCGCATAGTCGTCCACCTCGGAGTAGAGGATCGACGATCCGCCCACCACGGCCACCACCTTGTCGAGCATCACCTGTCGTTTCTGCGCAAGGGCGCCTGCGAACAACAGGGCGAGCGCCGCGGCCATCATAGCTTTTTTCAACATCTTGGTTTCGTTTATCGTTTTATTTTTATTCGTCTTTCTTCGGTTTCTCGTCGGCGAAAATCTTCACCTCGCCCATCTCCGCGGCCCGGGCGCAAAGCTCCTCCTCGTGCGCGCGGATGATCTCGCCCTTGCGCTGGTTGAACAGGATGCGGCGAATCGTTCCGCGCAGCCGTTCGAGCGGAATCGGCTCGCCCTCGCGCAGCACCGCATCAATCTGGAAATAATAGTGCGCATGGCTGTCGCGCATCTCCTGCACGGCAGCAGTCGCCAGCACCGAATCGTAGCTCTGCGAACGCAGCGTCGGGAGGTAGCTCAAGAACTCCGGGAAATCAATCCACTGGTCGCGGAAATCGTCCACCGTGAAATCGTTCTTCTCGCAGATGTCCCTGAAATCCTGCTGCTGCGCCTCCGACCTGGCCCCCATCAGCGTCTTGAGCTTCGCGGCCTGCCGGTACCCCTCGCCGAAACGGACGATGCGCCCCTTGACGATCGTGCGGTCGAGTTTGAAATCGGCCTTGTGAGCGTTGTAGTAGGCCGCAATCTCGTCGGCGGTGAACACCGTGTCGATCGAACGGTCGACGTAATGCTGGTCCAGCTGGCGGATCAGCAGCGCCTGGCGGTACTCCTCCACCATCTTGTCGATGTCGCCCGCCGAAGAGGAAAAGAGCGTCTCCGCCTCCTGGAGCTTGAGCTGCTTGAGCACCCAGCGGTCGATGTAAACCTTCATAAAGGCCGCGCTGTCGTCGCCCGAAAGCCCCTGCGGGACCACCGACCGCACGTCGCCCAGCCGCAGGTCCTTGCCGCCGGCCCGCGCAATGGTCGTGTCGCCGGCAAAATAACGCGGCAGCTCCCGGCATCCCGCCAGCAGCAGCACACCCGCCGCGACCGCTATTTTCGCTCGCAAATTCATATTCCGAAGGGCAAAGATACGTTTTTTACTTGTAAGTAACGCAGTGCGGAGCCGGATTATTACGCCGCAGACGGATTTTTCTCCGCCTCCTTCATGCGCCGCAGCGTGCGCAGCATCATATAGCCCGACACGGCGGAGAGCGCCAGCGCCGCGATGTAAATCAGCACGTAAAGCGTCCGGCTGCCCACCAGGTCGATCAGCAGCGCATTGCCGTGCCCGGTGGCCAGCGCCAGATAGGCCACGGCGTTGTTCAGCGCATGGATCAGTATACAGGGGATCAGCGATTGGGTCTTGTAGTAGATGAATCCGATCATCGCGCCTACGAAAAAGGCGTTCAGGGCCTGCTGCGGGATGCCGTGCACGATGCCGAATATGGCCGACGCGATCAGGATGCCGCGCCAGGGGCCGTATTTGCGGGTCAACGACTCCTGGAGGATGCCCCGGAACAGGATCTCCTCGAGGATCGGCGCGACGACGACGGTCGTAAGCATCATCCATCCGCCCAGTTTCATCTGGTCGCCGAGCCATTCGAGCCACCGGCTTGGGAAGAGCTCCAGCAACGGTTCGATGACCAGCGTCGTGGCGAGGACGGTAATCACTCCCCATAGCACCAGCGCCGGGTCCGTTTTCCGGAATCCGAACCGGAGCAGTTTTACGTCCGGCCCTACGCGCAGCCGCTTGGCGAACAGCGCATAGCAGATCGTGCTGAGGAATGTCAGCGCGTAGACGAGCGCTACGACCGGCCCCTGCGACGCGATTCCGAACCGGAGCAGCAACCCGCCTCCCAGGTTGAACGCCAGCATCGCTACGAGGTAGATGCCCAGAATGGCGAGCAGGTCGCTCCAGGTCGGGTAAGCCCCTTTCTGCGGATTGGTCTTCATAGGTCGTTCTGTCATCCGGCCGACCGGTTAATAAACCTGGTCGCCCAGCGTGGCTACCATGACCGCTTTGATCGTGTGCAGGCGGTTTTCGGCCTGGGCGAACACGACCGATGCG
>ERZ773107.2827-NODE-2827-length-12156-cov-3.379638_pt1 | contig 12156 bp, 10 predicted proteins | sample MGYA00580571_ERZ773107 | MGnify/ENA primary metagenome ERZ773107 (study PRJEB29015, sample SAMEA2737843) | human gut metagenome | biome: human gut; feature: human-associated habitat; material: faeces | place: China | collected 2012 ... | reverse complement strand
AGCAAGCAAGCAAGCAAGCAAGCAAGCAAGCAAGCAAGCAAGCAAGCAAGCAAGCTAAAGACAATGTATAAAATATTAAACAGATAAAAATGATAATAAACTTGGAGAATAGATAAGATGACAAAGAAAACAACCCAAAAGATAAAAGGGATCGCAATTCTGATTATGATTGCACACCATTTTCTAGTGTATGATTTTGGAGCAGATTTTTCAAATGCTTGGGTTGACATTGGATCAAACTTTAAAATCTGCGTAGGAATTTATGCAGTGCTTTCTGGCTACGGCTACTTTTTTGCAAAGGAGAAAACTCTTACATATGGTCTGAAAAAAAGTTGGGGATTGCTCCAGGAATATTGGATTAGCTTGTTTACATTATTTATTCCTTTCGCTATGGTGGAGGGGTGGAAACTCACTATAAAAAGTTTGGTTATTAATCTTTTTGCATTGGGTCCAAATCTTAATTGGAATGCGTGGTATGTTTACTTCTTCATCTTTTGTGTGTTGGTAATGCCACTTGTAAGCAAGACTTTTAAGTTTCATCCTGTCATAAATATAGGAATGGCAGTCGGTGTGCCTTTTGTGATTGAAGTGGTCATACATGAACTTGTTCCTAATTATCAGGAGATAACCATACTACAGGTAATGTTTAGTTGTATGCTTTACTTCGGTGTATTCTTAGCAGGATATTTGATGGCAAAATATAATTTGATTAAGAAGTTACAAATGACGTGGTTTGTGGGACTTTTATGCATGATAGGAGCTATTGTCTTAAGAGTGATGTTGGGACATATTAATACGTTTGGATTTAACACAGATGTTTTCTATGCACCTGTATTTGTGATTGGAGCCGCAAAGTTTTTTGAGGGCGTACCGGTTAAGTTTACTAAGGTATTTGATGTTTTAGGAAAATACTCTACGGGAATGTGGTTCTTCCACGCTGTATTCTTTGCGACTTATGTCAAAGACATCTTTCAGCCTGTGATGCTTCTGGTAAAACCGCAGCTTTTGATGTATGTATGGTTGGTTGTTTTAAGTTTAGTTGGAGCTGTGATATATAGAAAAATATTGGATGGAATAAAACTTCTTCCAAAGCTATTGAAAGGATAAAATGATGATTTCAATTATTGTACCGGTGTACAATTCCGAAAAATATATAGATAGATGTCTGGATAGTATATTGAATCAGACCTATAAGGACTTGGAAATTGTGTTGGTTAATGACGGCTCAAACGATCAGTCGTTAAAAATTTTAGAGAATTATGCTTTAAGGGATACAAGAATTAAGGTTGTAAATCAGGAGAACAAGGGAGTAGCAGCAGCCAGAAATACCGGATTGGATAATGCTACTGGAGATTACATTCTCTACGTGGATTCGGATGACTGGATTGAAAATAACATGGTCGAGCGTATGGTGGAACTTTCGACTAATGCGGATATAGTGTTTTGTGGGAACGATAATGCTGTTTCACCGGAGTCTGTAAAAAAAATTACAGGGATTACAAAGGAAATCTGGAATAAAGATAAGCTTATCTATGAGTTTTTAAGACACAAAATTATGTCAGGTATGCTTTGGAATAAGCTGATTAAAAGAAGTCTTACTGATGGATGTAGGTTTAATCCGAAGACTGGTTACGGTGAAGATGCAGAGTTTCTCTGGCAGGTACTTCAAAATACAAATAGCATGATAGTGACAAATGAGATACTTTATCATCATGTGCCGGACGAGAACAGCATTTCGCATCTGTCCTATTCAGAAAAAAAGTATTCAGCAATTTCTATGTGGGAGAAAATCAATGCGGATACATCAGTAATTTATCCTGAATATCTGAAATATGCAAGAATCAGTCTTACAAGTGCTGCTGTATTTGGATTATTTGAAGCCCGTCAGTGCTGCTATAAAAATAAGAACCAGTTAAAGTATATGAGAAGTATCACAAGGAAGAACATCGGAGGATTCCTGAAGGCAGATTACATATCAAAAAAATTTAAGGTATATGCCATTGTTGTATGTATCGGCTTTTAAAATATAGGGAAGGAGCACCGTATGATAGGAATTGTTACCATAAATGATTATTCCAATTTGGGAAATCGTCTGCAAAATTATGCCATGTATACTATCCTGTCTGAGTATGATGAGACTTATAACATTGTAAGATTTTATGGAAGTGGCGGTGTGAAAGATGGAGATTGTTATAAGCCGTCATTGGTAAAGGATATTTTGAGAGTCCCGTATCACATGGCATTAAATATAAAGAGCAGCCTCACTAATCACAATCAGTACCTTTTAGCAAAGGAAAGAGAAAAGAATTTTTTAGAATTTAATAAGTATATTATAGATCAGGATGAGATCACACCAAAGACCGATTATAAAAAACTAAATGCAAAGTATGATTACTTCGTAGCGGGTTCAGATCAGGTGTGGAATCCGAATTTTTATAAGATGTATATTAATATGCTTGGTTTTGCATCAAGTGAGAAGAAGATAGCGGTATCGCCATCTGTTTCAGTAGAAACATTGACCGATGATCAGATGCAGGAATTTATAACATATTTATCAGATTATAAAGCATTATCCTGCAGAGAAGAACAGGGCTCAAAGCTGATTGAGTCAATAGTAGGCAGAGAGTGTACTACATTGGTGGATCCAACTCTTATGCTGTCAAAAGAAGAGTGGGATCAGATAATTAAAAAGCCGGTATTCCATGATGAGAATAAGAAATATGTACTTCTATATTTTTTGGGGAATTTGACTGAAGAGTACAAAGGAAACATAGCTGCAATTTCCGATAGGTATAATCTGGAAGTAATCAATGTTTTAGATAAAAATAGCAGATACTATACCTGTGGTCCCGCTGAGTTTGTGTGGATGATAAAACACGCTGAGCTTATTTTAACAGATTCCTTCCATGGTTCTGTACTGTCGTACATTTATGATAAGCCATTTAGAATATTTGGAAGAGTAGATGGTAATGTATCTATGAATTCAAGACTTGTAAATCTATTGGATAAGTTGCAGCTTTCAGAAAAGACATATATTACAAAGGATTCTTCATTGGATAATTTGCTTGAGGTACATTATGACAAGCATTGCCTTGAAGCAGAGCAGAAGAAGTTTAGAAAGTATTTGGATGAAGCGTTTGGGAGAGGAAAGTAGTGAGCAATATGAAGAGGTGTTTTTATGGGCAGAACTGATAATGCCAAGAGAAATTTAATATGGGGATTTATCCAGAAGATTGTCAGCGTATTGATACCATTCGTTTCAAGAACGATTATGATATATGTTCTTGGAATGGAATATATCGGATTGAATAGTCTTTTTGCATCAATTCTTTCGATGCTGAGTTTTGCCGAACTTGGTATCGGCAGTGCACTTGTTTTTAGCATGTACAAGCCGATAGCTGACGGAGATGATGATAAGGTCTGTGCTTTGCTTGCATTTTACAGAAGATGTTACATCGTAATTGGAACGATAATTGTTGGATGCGGCTTAGTTATACTTCCTTTTTTGGATAAGTTTATAACGGGTGATGTTCCAAGTGACACCAACATATATGTGCTGTTTCTTATTTATCTGTTTAATAATGCAGTTGGATATTTCCTGTTTGCATATAAACAGTCAATTTTGATAGCATCCCAGAGAATTGATCTTGTGAGCAAAGTAAATCTGATTGTATCATTTTTCTTGAATGTGCTTCAGATAGTGGCTTTACTTATATTCAGAAGCTACTATGCATTTATTATCATTCTTCCGGTTTCAACCTGTGTCAGCAATTTATGGATTGCTTATGTCACGAAAGAGCATTACCCTCAGTATATATGCAAAGGTATGATTGGCAAGGAAGAAATCAAAGTGATTGCTGAGAAAGTAGGAGGACTGCTTTGCCAGAAGATAGGAAACATTGTGCTTTGTAATGTAGATGCTATTGTTATATCATCCTTCTTGGGACTTAGAATTTTAGGAATTTATAATGGTTATTTTTATGTAATATCTACCTTAATGGGGTTCCTTTATATTATCCAACAGACATTGATTCCTTCCGTTGGTAACAGTATTGCGAGGGAAAGCAAAGAGAAGAACTATAAGGATTTCAGTAAGTTTCAATATATATATATGTGGATTGTATCATGGTGCTCAGTATGCTTGTTAGTCCTGTTTCAGCCATTCATAGGAATGTGGCAAGGAACAGAGAATATGCTTGGAATTGAGATTGCGGTGCTTATGACTTGGTATTTCTTTGCATATAAGATGGGGGATATGTCTTATGTTTATAAGGAAGCGATTGGACTATGGTGGCAGGGAAAATACATTCCCCTTATCTCATCAATGGTTAATCTGGTATTGAATATCAGTCTTGTCCAGATTATCGGTTTACCGGGTATCATTATTTCGACGATAATCAGTGCAATTTGTGTAAACACTCCATTTGGATCAAGAGTGCTGTTTAAACATTATTTCAATTCCAATAAGCTATGGCTGCGGTTTTTAAGAGACGTATTTATATGGTTTGTAAAATGCCTGGTATGCTGCGGTATTACCTGGATTTGTGTATCACCTGTAGGCAATGGCATTATAGGAATGGCAATCAAAGCATTTGCTTGCATTATTATTCCAAACCTACTGTTTTTGGCATTCAACTTTAAGAATGCAGAATTTAAGGAAGCATTTGCGTTTGGAATGGAAATTATAAAAAGAAAAAGCAAGAGGAGAAAATCAATGAGTAATATGAATCAAAAGTGCTTTACTGTTTCTAATATTAGAACAGAAATTCGGGGGGGGGAGGAGTTATCTTACCTGTGATTTCAATGTAGAAGGAATGACATCTCCATTCCAAGAAGAAACAATGTGGTTTGCAATGAAGGAAGAAAATAAGGATATGCTCTCAAAAGACAGTTATAATGCCTTTTTCTTAGTGCCACTCTATCTTGGAATGTTCTATCACGCTAAAGTAAAAATTGAAGGTAAAGTATCAAGAAAGCTTTATCGCAATATGATGGATTATGGTCAGCAGATTTTGAAGAACTTTTCGCCAGACCTTGATTTTACAGAGGTTGAAGTGGAAGGCTTTACAGAAGGAAATATATCTGAAAAGAAATTAATCGGAACAGGTATTTCCTGTGGAGTAGACTCTTTATCGACAATCTATGACCGTTTTGCTAAAGAGCAAGATGCAGATTATAAACTGAACAGTCTCTTTATCTTTAACTGCGGAACACATGGAGATTATGAAAATAGTAAAACACAGCAGAGATTTATTGATCGCTATGAGCTCAATAAAACTGCTGCTGAAGATATGAATCTTCCAATTTATCAGGTGAATTCTAATTTACATGCGTTTACACACAAGATAGCAGAGCAGAAGCTTGGTTATTTCGCTATTTACTCTTGTATCTTAAGCATAGGAAATAATATTAAGAAATACTATCTTGCAAGCTCATATAGCTATGATGAGCTGATGGAATTCCATAATCAGTCACATGATTTCGATATGGCAGAGTATACAGAATCTTATCTTGTACCACTAATTCAGACCGAGAATACGGAAATGGTTTTAGACGGTGCACAATACAAGAGAAGTGAAAAGACAGCCAATATTGCAGGTTGGGATATTGCACAGAAGCACTTAAATGTATGTATTGTTCCGGAAAATGGTGCACATAACTGTTCTTGCTGCTCAAAATGTATGAGAACTTTGATGCCACTGGAGGCAATGGGAAAGCTGGACGAGTTCTCGGAAGTGTTTGATCTAGATGTATACAGAAAGAATTCACATAAAAACAAAGTGATGATTATGGCTTCTTATAAGAAGGAAGGGTTTGCAACAGATAATGTCGATTTCCTGATTTCTCATGGAGTTCAGATGCCTGGTAAAATGGAAGTATTCACCTATAAAACAGTTCATGCAATGAAGATATATGGCAGACGCATTTTGGGGAATAAGTTTTATGATGGTATAAAGCACATCATCCAGAAGTAAAAGGGGATAAACCTGCATTTGCCATTATAATATGGGAGAATGCGGGATGAAATTTGATAGAACAAAAAATGCATTGCGAAATATAATATTTGGATTACTTCAAAGAATATATCAGCTGATTGTACCTTTTGCTATGCGAACAGCCATGATTTACTGGCTGGGCGTAGAGTATTTGGGATTAGATGGACTTTTCACATCGGTTCTTTCTGTACTAAACTTAGCAGAGCTTGGAGTCGGCAGTGCTATGGTTTATTCCATGTACAAGCCGGTAGCAGAAGATGATAGAACTACAATTTGTGCATTGATGAAGCTGTATAAGATTTATTACAGAGTCATAGGGCTTGTGGTGCTTGTTGGCGGATTGATTTTATGTCCATTCATTCCAAAGTTGATTTCGGATGAGCTTCCGGCAGGAATGAATGTATATATTCTATTTCTTTTGAATCTAGGAGCAACTGTTTTATCATATTGGCTTTTTGCCTATAAGAACAGCATTCTACAGGCTTATCAGAGGGCAGATGTAGTCAGTAAGGTAACCATGGTAGTAAATACCATTCGCTATGCAGCACAGTTTGTAATTCTTTTCTTCCAGCATGATTATTATATGTATCTGATTGTTACGTTGGTATCACAGGCAGGAATAAATATTGCAACAGCTGTTGTAGCTGAAAAGATATATCCGCATTTAAAGCCGGAAGGATCAATACCAGACGAACAGAAGAAGGTAATCAATGGCAGAATACGGGATCTTTTTACATCGAAGATTGGTTCTGTAATTGTCAATTCTGTTGACACCATAGTGGTTTCAGCATTCTTAGGTTTGACGGTGCTGGCGGTATATCAGAATTATTATTATATTATCACCGCATTGCTTAGCATAGTAAATATTTTGATATTCTCTTGCATTTCAGGAATAGGTAATAGCATCATTACAGAAACAAAAGAGAAGAATTTTGCTGATCTGAAGACATTTACATTTATCATCTCTGGAATGGCATGTTTTTGCACTACATGCCTGCTGACAATCTATCAGCCATTTATGAAGCTGTGGGTAAAACAGGAAGAACTGATGTTTGCATATCCAGCGGTCATATGCTTTAGCGTTTATTTCTTTATTGTGGAAGTTAATACATTGCTGAATGCCTATAAGGATGCTGCGGGTATCTGGCATGAGGATCGATTTAGACCTCTTGTTACGGCAACCGTTAATTTGTGTCTGAACCTGATTATGGTGCAGTTCTGGGGGATTTATGGTATTTTGCTTTCAACAGTATTATCTATGCTGCTTGTCGGAATGCCTTGGCTTTTAAAGAACCTGTTCAGTACAATTTTTGAAAAACAGATGCTTGGACAGTATTTGATACCGCTCGGTAAATACATCGGAGCAACAGGTGCTGTTGTAGTTGTCTCAATCTGTATTTGCACACTGCTTCGTCCGTCTGGAATAGCGGCGATAGTAGTAAATGCTTTGATTAGCGGTGGGATTACACTGATTGTATTTTATCTGCTATTTAGAAAGAGTGAAGAATTTAAAAGGGCAATTGGTATTATTGATCGTGTTACGAGAGGGAAATTTAAGCTTAATAAGCTGATAAAATAATTTGCACTTATTTATTGGAAAGGAGTTGTCTATGACATTTAATACTTTAAAAGAGAAGCTTCCGTTTCTTGATTCGTTTGTAACGGTAGCACCTATCAGTTTAGAAAACGAAAAAATGTATCATGATGCCAGAAGTGCAGCATTTTTTGCCATGGGGCGTACAATAAAGGAAAAGACCACCGTGGGACTGGCTCTTCCGGGAGCATATCTCGCCAGTACATACACAGCTATAACAGAAGCATGGTTTCAAAAGGTAAATGTAGTAGTTTTTGCTTTTTATGACAAGTTTTCAGAAGTAAGTACAGCGTGGATAGATAGATGCATAGTAAAGTCTATGACTATTGGAGCAGATGAGATAGATGATTCTATTGATGAAATAGAGTCTTGTTGTGGCATGAATGGACCGGTACTGATCAATATTGTTGGTGTGAAAGATGATGAAACATCTTTTGATTACAGAAAATGGATTGATGCAATACGACAGAAAGAAGGGAATGCTAAAATCAGATGCTATAATGCAATACAGTCTGATGGTATCATTAATATTCCTTCTAAAGATAAGTATGGTGTGATTTCAAAATACATAGGTATGTCTGTGGCAGTAAATGTCGGTTATCTCCTTTGCACATCCGAATGTTTTTTGATAGATGCTAATGTTTTTAGAACCAGATATGCAAATGGCAATATGAAAATCATACTTTTTGACGATGGAAACCTTGAGAAGATAGATGCTAAGAGCTGGATTGCAGGCAATGGATGGTGGTGCGAGGTTGTATCTAAAGATGAGACAACAGCGGTTAACTGGCTTATAGAAGAAAAAACTCAGGGAGTACTTATAGTAAGGTAAGGAGAATAATATGTATACACACATTAAAGGCGTACAGATTTTAATATCGCTGTTAAAACAATTTAATATCAGCCATGTTGTATTATCTCCCGGAACAAGAAATACAGCTCTGACTGGAAGTATTGAAAATGATCCATTTTTTCACTGTTATTCGATTGTAGATGAGAGAAGTGCAGGGTATTTTGCACTTGGACTTTCTGAAGCATTGGATGAACCGGTTTGTGTATCCTGCACAGCGGCAACAGCTACATGTAATTATCTTCCAGCGATGAAGGAAGCTTATGAGAGAAATGTTCAGCTGGTTGCACTTACTGCAGATCAGAATCCATATGAAATGTTTCATATGGAGGATCAGTGTATTGATCAGGTGGATATGTTCCATGGATATGTGAAACTTGCTGTGGATGTACCAAAGGTAATGAATGATGCTGATTACTGGTATTGCAACCGTAGAATGAACGAAGCTTTTTTAGAACTTGACCATCATGGCAAAGGGCCGATTCAAATCAATTATCATATGTCTTATGATCTGAATGAGATTTCTACCTATGATGTAGAGGAGCTTCCTGTTACCAGAAAAATTGATAGATATGAAATAAATGCGGATTTCGCAGAGTTCGCTAACATGCTTTCGAGTAAGAAACATATTATGGTTGTTGGTGGTTCGGAGTTTACAGAAGATGGGAAACTAAGAAGAGCAATCAACACCTTTACAGAGAAATATAATGCTGTGGTTATTGCTGATACCTATGCCAATATATATAGTGATAACGATAAAATATTTAACCCAAAAGCATTGGGAGATACAATCACAGCAGATCAAGTGAAATATCTGGCACCGGATCTTATCATCTCATTTGGTGCGGTTTACTATTCTACAATCAAGTACTTTATGCCAGTGTACTCAAACACTACAGAGCATTGGCAGATTTGTATTGATGGTATGATAAATGATGGATATCATTGCTTGAAGAATGTGTTTGAAATGAAACCAGAGGAGTTCTTTGAGCGAGTTAATGTATATGCTGATACTGTAAATAATGGCGAATATGCAGTTCGCTGGAAGAAGAGAATGGATATTGTGCATTTTCCAGAACTTGGATTTACTAATCTCGCTGTAATAAAGGAGTTCTGCAAGACAATTCCAGATAATTCACTTCTTCATACTACAGTTCTTGACAGCATCAGAATGTCAAACTATGTAGAAATGAAGCCATCCATACGATGCTTTGCCAATATTGGTGCGGATGGTATTGATGGTGCATTATCAACTTATTTGGGCCAAGGTGAAAGTGAAGAAAAACCAGTTTATCTTCTGATTGGTGATCTCAGTCTGATGTACGATATGAATGCCTTACTTCAGAAACTTCCTCACAATATAAGAATAGTTGTTATAAACAACTATTCTGGAGCTGAATTCCATAAAAACTTTGGTCTTGATAGGATTCCTACATTGAATAAACATATTGCTGCCGGCCATAGAGTGAAAATTGCAAACTGCTGTATCAATTTTCAATTTAAATACTTGGCAGCAACCAATATGGAAGAAGTTAGAGAAGCATTGACAGTATTAAATACTGAATCAGAGAAACCAATACTGTTAGAAGTATTTACTGATGCGGATAAGGATGCAAAAATTTTGAAGTCATACTGGATGACAAACCGTCAGGAAATTCCAGGCATGAAGCTTAGTGGTAAGGCAAGAGTAAAACAGATTGTCAGAAATATACTTGGCAATAAGGCTTATGCGATTCGTGAGATGTTTAAGAGATAAGTTTTATAGATGTTTTATTTTAGATATTAATGGTGGCACTGGTTCTTGAGGTAAGAGATAATAAATCAGGTCAGTGTATGAATCGAGATACATCATCTGCATTAAAGGGTTTTGCAATGCTTGTTATTATGTTGCATCATGTGCATAATGAAGAAGGTATAATTCATTTACGATTGCTGTATTAGGATTTTTGATGACCTCGTTTTATTTCTTTATGTCCGGATACGGTAACACAAAATCCCTGATGTATAGAAAAATCGGGGGGAGTGAAGCCAGCCAGCAATGTAGTTGGCTCAGTAAACACTTAATCAATGTATATATTATATTTTTCATGCTGTTATGATGAACTGCTTTAAAGTATATGCGAGTTTAAATCCGATGCTTTATTGCGTACTTGTTTTTGTATCTACAGGTGTTCTGGTGAGCATATATTACAGAATAGAAAAGAGGTTAAAAAATCCGTGGGAATTGCAAATTATTTAAAAAGAATGGTTAGATATGTGATTAATGGTGTACCTGAATATCATATTACTGTGGAAGTTAAAGAATCAGCACCGAGCCATCAGCTTGATGGTAAGAATATAATAGTTACCGGAGGTGGTTCTGGATTGGGATATTATATTGCAAAAAGATCTATTGCTGAAGGTGCAAAGATCCTTATTACAGGGCGCAATGAGGATAAGTTAAAGAAAGCTGCATTAGAATTAGGAAAAAAATGCAGTTATTTGGTATTTGATTCTGCTGATGTATCTCATATGAGTGAATTTATTAAGCAAGTATCTCACATATTTGGTGATAAAATACATGGTCTTGTAAGTAATGCAGGAATCTCTCTTCATGAGGGTAATTTTAGAAATGTTACAGAAGAGGGTTGGGATTCTCAGATGAACATTAATCTGAAGGGAAATTACTTTATGGTTAAGGCATATATTGAGTATTTAGAAAGCTTAGATGATAAAAATGGAAATGTGGTAGTTATTACTTCAGAACGATCCAGAAGGTCTGATGATATTCCATATGGTTTGACAAAGGCTGCTTCTAATAGTTTTATTGAATGCTTTGCATCTAAAGTTATAAGTGAAGGCATCAGAGTGAATGGTGTTGCCCCGGGTGTAACCGCTTCTGATATGACTGGCGTTGATAGAAATGGTAATATGTATGCAAATTGGCAACCATCTAACCGTTTCTTTTTGCCAGAGGAAGTAGCAGAAGTAGTAAACTTCTTGATGTCAGATGTGTCAAATTGTATTTCTGGTGAGATTATCGCTTGCGATCAAGGAAGATACATTTCGCATTGGTAAATCAAGACCAGAGTTTTGTTAATTTAGTAAGCGGAAAATAATGCATGCAATAAATCTATATCTGGATTCCACCTATTGTGTATCGTAAACGCTGTATATCTGTCAGGGAACAGGCAGGGAGTTGTGATCTCAGCTCCAGAGGAAATTGCATTTTATGAAAAATGGATTACCAAAGAGGAATTGATTAAATCAGCAAGGATGTATGGAAAGTCTCCATATGGAGAACATTTAATGAGAGTAGCTGAAAATCGACTTATTTTCTAGGAGGAAATTACATATGACGATCATCGTAACCGGTGGAGCCGGATTTATAGGAAGCAACTTTATATTTCATATGCTGGACAAGTATCCTGACTACAGGATCGTCTGCCTGGATAAGCTGACATATGCGGGCAATCTGTCTACGCTTGCACCGGTAATGGATCATCCTAAATTCCGTTTTGTTAAGGCAGATATTTGTGACAGAGAGGCAGTTAATCAGTTGTTTGAGGAAGAGCAGCCTGATATCATAGTAAATTTTGCTGCGGAAAGTCATGTGGATCGTTCCATTGAAAATCCGGGGATTTTCCTTGAGACAAATATCATGGGAACGGCTGTCTTGATGGATGCCTGCAGAAAATATGGTATCACGAGATATCATCAGGTATCCACAGATGAGG
>ERZ773107.2826-NODE-2826-length-12157-cov-6.025120_pt1 | contig 12157 bp, 7 predicted proteins | sample MGYA00580571_ERZ773107 | MGnify/ENA primary metagenome ERZ773107 (study PRJEB29015, sample SAMEA2737843) | human gut metagenome | biome: human gut; feature: human-associated habitat; material: faeces | place: China | collected 2012 ... | reverse complement strand
CCGTATTTTTTATTCAGTTCGTCCATCGCCTTTCTAAGCCGTTTATGTTTTTCGTCCGGCTCTGCTTCCGGTTTCATATCGAAGATCGTCAACTGCTCCGGTTCGTTTTCATCCGACAATTTTGACGTTCTGATTCCCAGCAGACGCACCGGTTCTCCGGTCCACACTTCCCGAAACAGATTGACTGCCGCCTTGCATATTATATCGCTTTCGTTTGACGGCTTTTCCAACTGCATCTGATGAGATAATGTACGAAAATCATAGTATTTAATTTCCGCACTTACCATTCCTGCCTTTTTCCCGGCTTTTTTCAGACGTCTTCCGACGCTTTGAGCCAATTCTTCAAACACCGGACAAACTTCCTCCATTGTCCGTGCATCTTCCCTAAGCGTTGTGGAATTCCCGATCCCTTTCGCTTCTTCCGGCTCAGACTGAACGGTCGACGTACCGATTCCGTTGGCAAACTCCCACAACATCCGTCCATGACTTTTCAAATGAAGTGAGATCAGATCGGGATCTGCCTGCGCCAATGCTCCGATTGTATTAATCTCCAGTTTTTTCAATACCTGCACACTGGATTTTCCTGCCATATACAGATCTTTGATCGGAAGCGGCCACATTTTCTGCGGAACTTCTTCCGGAAATAATGTATGAATCCGGTCCGGTTTCTGAAAATCCGAAGCCATCTTCGCTAGTAACTTATTACTGGAGATTCCAATATTCACCGTGAATCCAAAACGTTTCTTTACCTCTTCTTTCATCTCCATCGCCCCATCTTCCGGTGTCGGATAGCGGCTTGCAAGTTCTGTGAAATCCATATAGCATTCATCGACACTGACCTGCTCAATCTTCTTCGTATAAGTACGGAAAAAATCCATCAGCATCCGGCTCTTTTCCCGATACATCTTATGATTCGGCGGTGCTGTCACGAGGTTCGGACATTTTCGAAATGCATTTACTACAGGTTCACCAGTCTGAATTCCATAGGATTTTGCAAGTGATGATTTTGCAAGGACGATTCCATGACGTGAGCTCTGATCTCCGCCTATGATCGCCGGAATCTCACGCAGATCCACTTTTGATCCATTCTTCAATTGTTCAACCGCTGTCCAGCTTAAATAAGCAGAATTGACATCAATGTGGAAAATAATACGAGTCATTGGAGCCTCCTTTCTTGGATGATTTGTGTTGACTCTGAACAGTTACATTTATTTTAACATATAGTTTGCTCTCGTATCAATTGATTCAGTGATTAGTAGAATTAATCCACACTACTTTTTTTATCCATTCACCACAGAAAAAGGGCTGTGAAAAATTCAAAGTCTCCATAATTCAGAAAGACTCTCCTTTTTCACAGCCCTACACGCTACAACTTTTCATGTTACAGCATTTCACATTACAACTATTTATTTCTTCACACCCGCTGTCAGTTTACCGTCCTTCACATCGATCAGGATCGTGTCTCCACGTCCCACATCTCCAGCAAGGATCAGTTTTGCAGCTAATGTCTCTACATTCTTCTGCAAGTACCGTTTCAACGGACGTGCACCGAAGGATGGATCATATGCCTGCTCTGTAACAAACGCTTTGGCAGCATCTGTCAAAGATACATGCAATTCTTTTTCTGCTAAACGTTCATTCAGCTCTGCAAGCAAGATATCAATAATACCGGTAATATCCTGCGGACGAAGCGGCTTAAAGAGGATCGTTTCATCCAAACGATTCAAAAATTCCGGACGGAAAGAAGCGTGCAGTTGATCCAGTACCGCTTTACGTGCTTCTTCGCTGATCTCTCCATTTTCATCAATGCCTTCCAACAAATATGAGGAACCAATGTTAGAAGTTAATATCAATATTGTATTTTTGAAATCAACGGTACGACCCTGCGAATCGGTAATCCGACCATCGTCCAACACTTGCAATAATACATTAAACACATCCGGATGTGCTTTTTCAATCTCATCAAACAGTACTACAGAATACGGTTTACGGCGTACTGCTTCGGTGAGCTGTCCACCTTCTTCATATCCAACATATCCCGGAGGCGCTCCGATCAGACGAGCCACGGAATGTTTCTCCATATATTCACTCATGTCGATACGAACCATATTCGTCTCGTCGTCAAACAGATATGCCGCCAAGCTCTTAGCAAGTTCCGTTTTACCAACACCTGTCGGTCCTAAGAACAAGAAAGAACCAATTGGTTTCGTAGGATCTTTGATACCTGCCTTAGAACGTAAGATTGCTTCTGCAACCAAACGGACGCCCTCTTCCTGTCCAATGACACGTTTGTGCAATTCATCCTCCAAATGCAGTGTTTTTTCTCGTTCGCCTTCCGTAAGTTTGGCGATTGGAATTCCTGTCCAGCGAGAAATAATTTTGGCAATCTCTTCCTCGGTAACACATTCCTGCACCAAAGTACGATCTTCTGCTTTTGCCTTTTCTTCTGCTGCCTCAAGCTGTCGCTCTAACTCCGGCAATTGTCCATACTGGATCTCTGCAGCACGGTTCAGATCATAGTTACGCTTTGCCGTTTCAATCTCTGTACGAAGCGCATCTCTCTGCTCTTTCAACTTATTTACCGTATCGACAGATGCCTTTTCGCTATCCCACTTTGCTTTCTTGGCATTGAAATCATCACGAAGTTCTGCCATTTCTTTTTGCAGTTCTTCCAAACGTTCCACAGACAAATGATCGGTCTCTTTCTTAAGTGCTGCCTCCTCAATTTCCATCTGCATAATACGTCTGCGCTCTTCATCAAGTTCTGCCGGCATACTATTTAACTCTGTCTTGATCATGGCACAGGCCTCATCAATCAAGTCGATCGCCTTATCAGGCAGGAAACGATCCGAAATATATCGGTTGGACAACGTTGCGGCTGCCACCAGCGAAGAATCCGTAATCTTGACACCATGGAATACTTCATAGCGTTCTTTCAGACCACGCAGTATTGAAATAGTATCTTCCACTGTTGGTTCATTGACCATAACCGGCTGGAAACGACGTTCCAATGCCGGATCTTTTTCAATATACATACGATACTCATCCAATGTCGTAGCACCAATACAATGCAATTCACCTCTGGCAAGCATTGGTTTGAGCATATTGCCGGCGTCCATAGCGCCATCGGTCTTGCCGGCACCGACAATCGTATGCAGCTCATCAATAAACAGAATGATCTGTCCTTCACTCTTCTTCACTTCTTCAAGAACCGCTTTCAAACGCTCCTCGAATTCGCCACGGTATTTCGCACCCGCTACCAAGGCACCCATATCCAACGCAAAGATCTTCTTGTCTTTGAGTCCTTCCGGCACATCTCCGCGAACAATACGCTGTGCCAAGCCCTCAACAGCGGCAGTCTTACCAACACCGGGTTCACCGATCAAGACCGGATTATTTTTCGTCTTACGTGAAAGAATACGCACAACATTACGAATTTCCGCATCTCGTCCGATCACCGGGTCCAGCTTGCCATCTTTAGCACGTTCTACCAGATCTGTACCATATTTTTCCAACGTATCATATGTTGCTTCCGGATTGTCACTGGTAACCCTCTGATTACCACGCACCTCAGAAAGCACCTGCAAAAATCGTTCTCGATCAATCTGACACTGCTTAAACAACTGCTTGATCTCTTTGCTCGGATGCGCTAATACACTCAAAAACAGATGCTCTACGGAAACATATTCATCTCCCATCCGTTTTGCTTCATCTTCCGCATAAATCAATGCTTCATTTAAATATTTGTCAATCCGAAGATCGCCGCCGACAACCTTTGGACGTTTTTGTAAAAGTCCTTCTATCTGCGCCTGAAATGCTTCCGGTGCAATTCCCATTTTCTCGATCAGTTTGCGGATCAAGCTATCATCTACTGTCATCATAGCGGATAGCATATGCTCCTGACCGATTTCCTGGTGACCATGATCCATGGCGATTTTCTCACAGCCTTGTACTACTTCCTGTGATTTTTGTGTAAATTTACTGATATTCATACAATCACCAATCCTTTCTGTCTCAAACAAATCCATATGCCTACATAGCCTGCTAATGCTGAACTATGTAGTATACTATCTGACTATTTTGGTCCCTCTGATGATTGTTATATCACTTTTATTAGCACTCGTCAAGAGTGAGTGCTAATTTTTTATCATTTTCTTTTTGACATGTCCTGCAAGCATACAAAATACATAGATCACAACCGCTATCAGCACGATCTTACCAATTGGCCATACATAAAGTACACCACCGGATCTTGATGCCAGACCACCATCCTGTGCCATGATCTGCGTGATGGCATAATGACTTACCATGTAACCACAGGCGATACCCGCCAAAATGCCTGTCAGACAACTGATCCCATTTTCCAAAAATATCATACGCTGCAACTGTCCTCTGGTCATCCCTGCCACACGGAACAGATAGATTTCCTGCCTGCGTGTCGATAAGTTTGCCATCGTAACATTATAGATCTGCATTAAGCAGATCAACAGCAAAAATCCTCCCACTGCCAAGCCGCATGTCCGCACGAGATCAAGTGTATTTTGTATCTCTCCATATATATCGGAATAAGTAATGTCATCATATCCGGTTTCATACAGTGTCGCCCAATGATAATTTGCATCTGTATATTTTTGATTGCATTTTTTGACATATGCATTGATCTCATCCGTCGGAAAGCGCAGATGTCTGTTTACACCTACACCGAGGCTAAGCCTTCCATAGCTTCTCCCATCTAATTCCGTCATATTCTCATAAGAGGCACTCGGAATAAAGTATTGAAACAATGATTGGTCTGCCATCATAATGCCGACATGACTTGGTACGTAGCTTGTCATCCAAGATGAGTTATATGTATCTTCCTTTATGATTGCCTGTATCTTAAAATGCTCTACGCTGCCCGCATCGATTTTACATTGTTCCATAAGACTTCGCAGAGAAAAATAACTGTAATACGTTTGAGACCATAACTGCGTCTTCTGATACTTCGAAATGTCGTATCCATTTTTTCGGACAAGAGCAGTAACCTTATCCCAGTATTTTTTTATGATCTTAGGATCTGCTTTTTCATCCGGTTCTTGCTGCTTTTTGTCCATCGCCTGCTTGACTGCTCTGATATCTTTGGTCACCTGTGCGTCTGCTTCTCTACTGATCACCTCTATGCTGTCGCCAACCTTATAGTCTGTCAATCGTTTGTCTGTTGCCGTCGCATCACCATTACTCGTATTTATATTGTATTCGTAATCACACAATACTACTCCATGCTCGCGAACCAGCTTATCGTAATCAATACTTCCCGCAACTAATTGTCTTTTCAAATGATCCAAATGCTTTTTATCATATCCGGCTACCGACAAAAAGGTTCTGCTCGTATCCAAATCTTTGTAGTGTGCCATAACATTGAGATTACTCAACGCAAAATCACTCTGTAAATATACCCCTGCATTTTTCACACTTTTTAACTTCCGTAACTCTTCGCTCCGATCTTTCAGCTCCGATAATGTGCTCGTTCCTTCCGAAACCAGTGCTTCCGAATATTCCTGATGCGACCCCTGCAAGCTGTTTTCAAACGTCGCATAGGTACTGTCAATACTTGTAAATACAATAGCAAACAGCATCATACTCACAGTCACTCCAACAAAAAGATAAAACTGCCCTCCCGGGCTTCTAGACATACTGCGCATGGCATATTCCCATTCTGCACCAAAAATACGTCCCATAAAGCGACTGCACCAATGGTTTTTGTGCTTCACCTGGCGTGTTTTTGATGTATTTGTTATGCCATAGCTGCCCCCTTGCAATACACGAGTCACCGACTGTTTGGAGGCCTGTCTTGCTGGCTCCAGCAATGCTAACATTGTCACTCCGATACATAATAAACCACTGAGAAGTACAGCGCTCAGACGAAAATGGATCACTAATGGGACATTAAGATCCATCTGCGCGTTGAGCATTCCCTCTCCCAGTTTCAAAATACCGAAGCCAACACCTGTCCCAAAAACGGTACTGATGAGTGTCAACAAAATCCCCTCAACACTGAGCATACAATATAACTGTCCACTGCTCATCCCGGCGCAGCGAAAGGCTCCATACTCCTTCATTCGTTCAAAAACAGGAAGCATCATGGTATTGCGGATCACAAGCATGGCAAATAGCGCAAATACAGCTCCCACCATCGCAAAAATTGCTTTTTCGGCTGCCACCGTCAGAGAATCATCAGCGCTGCCCTGACCTAAATGCACTTGTATATCAGGATCGACCTGTACCTGATAGCCCAACTTTTTTTCAATGAATTTCGCTGACTGATTGAGATTCGAATTATCTTTAACTTTCACATACAGCTCATATTGTTCGTCTGCCGGTACGCTGTTGTCCGAAGACACATTTTCCTCTGTATCATTTGCTGCATCGCTGTCATCGGCGGCTACATCTTCCTCTGTATCATTTGCTGCATCGCCGCTTTCATCGACAGCATCTTCCTCTGACACTGCCTCGGTGCTCGGCAATTTATATAAATACGTCCGCTCTACTTCAGGAAGTGCCGCAGCCTTTTTCTCCATTTCCTGAAACTTTTGCAGCGTCCACATATCCTTGTCCGTAATCGAATCCTGTCCCACTGCAAATTCATTAATAGTAAGTTCGCAGCCTTTTCGCTCTTTCATCGCCGCATAATATGGATAATCCAGCAGCTCCATCCCCAAAGTAATGCTGCAAAAACATAAGACCACCGCGATCATGATCGCGATCAACGAATACAATGTCTGAAGCGGATGTTTCAAGCGATAGCGGATCGCCAACATTGCATAATATCTGAACTTATTCATCGCTCTCACCCTGTCCTTTCACATCGGAGGACAAGGCATGTTTGACTTTGACGTCCGATAAGATCACGCCATCCGACAAGGTGATGACACGATCCGCCATTGCCGCAATCGTCGGATCATGTGTTACAACAAGCAGTGTTAAGGAAAATTCACGGATTGCCTGATTCAATAAACTCATCACTTCCAAACCATTCTGATGATCCAAATTGCCGGTCGGTTCATCCGCAAACAAAAGACTGGGATGTGCAGCAAGCGCACGCCCGATCGCCACGCGCTGTTTTTGTCCACCGGACAGTTCCTGCGGCAAATGTTTCTCACGACCTTCTAATCCAAGAACATGTATTAATCGCTGCAAATACTCCTCATCCATACGTCTGCCATCCAACCGTACCGGCATTTGTATATTTTCCGCTACATTGAGGATTGGCACAAGGTTATATTCCTGAAATACAAAGCCAATCTGTCTACGTCGAAATACTGCTTTCTGTTTCTCTTTTAGCTTTAAGATATCTTCTCCCTCAAAAAACACCTCTCCCTCCTGCGGCTCGTCCATCGTACCAAGCAAATGCAGCAAAGTAGATTTGCCAGAGCCGCTGGCACCGGTCACCGCGATAAACTCCCCCTTATCCACGGCAAAACTCACGTGGTCCAATGCTACCAATGCATTCTCTTTTTTTCCATAGATCCTGGTTAGATTTTTTACTTCCAAAAATGCCATTTTTCCGCTCCCTTTCTCCCTTTCCGCTCCCAGACAACTCCTTTCGCAGTCCCCCGGTGCAGTTTCATTATAGCAATCTGACCTTACATTTCCGTGAATTTCTATCTTACAATTTTGTAAGATTCAATACAATTTCAAAGCTTGTATAACTTGGCTTGTTCGTACTGCTCTCTACCACGAGGGAGCCTCCCTGTTTCTCGATGATCTCTTTGGCAAGTGCCAGTCCGATGCCGACTCCTTCTGTCGATGCATCAGACGGATGTACACGGTAAAAGCGATTAAAAATCTTTGGTAATTCTTCTGCAGCGATCCCTGCACCATGATCCGTAATCTTTACGATAACTGCCATCTCCGAAGCAGACCAGGTTACTTCAATTTTTCCGTGTGATTCACTATACTCTCCGGCATTTTTCAAAAGATTATCAAGCGCTTCTAACGTCCATTCACGGTCACAACAGATAGACACCTCCGGATCTCCGGACAACACAACATTTAAATCTTTATCTATATAATTTGCGCAGACAGACTGCACACATTCCTGCAACAGAATGTTCAGATTCACCGGTTGTTTTTGCAGCGTTAACATACCGGATTCGAGTCTTGTCAATTTAAGCAATCCAATGACCAGACGGTGTATCCGGATCGATTGCTTTTGTGCCTGATGCACCATATCAATAACAGCCGTGTCATCAGACTGTTGTGTAAACTTTTGCTCAAAAATATCCAAAAAAACCTGCAATGATGCAAGCGGTGTTTTGATCTGATGTGATATATCTGTCATCATTTTTTTGAGATATTGCTGTTCCTTTCGGCTCGATATTTCTCTCTGTCCCAAAATGCGTACACTCTCTAGTATGTGATGCTCTAATCGTCCGACCGCACCTTCCTGTTTACTAGATGATAATTTTTCATTCCAAACTTCTATAGACGTCTTTGCGCGATCCGGTTTAACACTATCTTCTAATATTTCCGCGAACACATCGCTTGCCTTATCAATTTTATGGCATATGTTTCCTACATACCAAATACTGTACCCCCAAAGTACAAGCATACAGACAAATGCCATGATATATTTCATATGCGTCATTGCCATATCCCAACCAAGCATTGGCAATACCAAATATATCCCATAACACAAAAGCGCAGTCAGCAGACATAATCCGAGTGATATACAAACATATTGTTTTACTATTTTTTCCTGCATAAACTTATTCCTCTCTCATTCTATAGCCCACACCACGAATCGTCGCAATACATGATTTTTCCTGATACAGATCAATTTTCTGACGCAGCCTGCGCATATAAACGGACAACGTGTTGTCATCTACAAAGGCCTCGTCCACAGACCATAACTGCTCCATCAATTGTTCACGGGTCAATATTTGGCCTCGATGATCGTAAAGTGTCTGAAACAGACGATATTCACTAAGCGTTAATGTGATTGGAACACCTTCCCGGTATACCTGCATATTTTTTTCATCTAAATAAAAGATTGGTTTCTTTTTGCTGTCCATATTTTCGGATAGCTTGTGCATCTTCTTGCTGTCTACACTGTCGGACAAATAATATGTTATCTTGTCATCCGCAGTTTCGGTCAGATTCGATATGTTTTTCTGATATTTTCTGGTATTTGCATATATCCGCGCGATCAATTCCTTCGTGCGAAATGGTTTGGTAATATAGTCATCTGCATACTGTAAGCCATGCACAACATTCCCCTCATCCTCTAATGCCGTCAAAAAGATGACCGGCATATCCGGTTGTTCCCCTTTTAACCATTCACACAACGAAAACCCGTCTCCATCCGGAAGCATGACATCCAACAGAACAAGATCGATCTTTTGATCTGTCCCACATACTTTCCTCGTCTGTGCACAATCTGTCGTATGTATAACCTGCATCCCCTCGCTCTCTAAAGCATATGTTGTTCCCATTGCCAATGCAGTATCATCCTCTACCAATAGAATTATCACAATATGTCCCCTTTCCGCATTGATCTCTCAATCATTGTTATAACATATCATAACATATTGTCCTATTTTGTTTCAATGAATGTTGTTCTCTACAAGCACTCCCTTTCCCCATAACATGCAAGAACCGACATATATGTAGGAATTATTCAGAAATGCATTATACATTTTCATTATCCTACTGCATATGTCGGTTTCTTAATCTAAAAGGTTATTTTGAAAGCATAATCTACGAAGTCTCCGCAATTACATACGAAAACTTTCTCTTGTTACCGATAACTTCTAAGCAAAAAGTTTACCAATCCGTTTTGCCATACTTTTTCTTCATGTGTACCGTTCGGATACATATACCAAATATGATCCACCTTGTTCTCTTCCAATGTTTTATGATAGTTATAAGGATTATCTCCTATTGTTGTGTCTGCTGTCCCACTACAAAGGAGTACGGTTTCCGGCACATTTTTCCAACCATTCGTATTTAATATACTTTGATCCAATGTCGGTGCGGCTGAAAAAGATCCAATATAATTAAAATGATCTTTAATGGCAAATCCTAAATGTAATGCCTCCATGCCTCCCATAGACAGACCACATACTCCGGTATCTTTTCTGTCGGATGACACGGCAAAGTTTTCAAGGATATATGGCTCTAGATCCTGTAAAAACTCCTGTTCAAACATGGTGAATGCACCAATATTCTCCGGTCCCAGCGTATTTGACGACACTCCATCTTTTGGAACAACACTTGGTATAACAGCTACAAATGGTGCAACCTCACCTCTGTAAATCATATTGCTTAATATATTTTTTAAGGACATGCCAACCCACTGTCCTCTCTCACAGCCAATTCCGTGAATCATGTATAATACCGGATATTTTTTGCTGCTATCATACTGTGGTGGCAAATACACATATGCTTCGCGTTCTGCTCCAACAACTTTGGATGGATACGTAATGCTTTCAATCGTTCCAAGCACCGTTCCTTTCTGTTTCTTTGTATAGTCTTTCATATTTAATGCAAAATATTTATTATAATCTTCTTCTGATCCGCTGACCTTCCCGGTCTGCCACCCCTCATCCGGAACAGGTGTCGGCTTCACTGTCGGTAATGGTATCGGTGTTGGCGTTGGATTAACCGTTGCTGTTGGTACAATCGTCGGCTTTTGAGACACTACCGGTACTTTTGATGCAATTGGACGCATTGTATAAGTCGGTTTCTTAGTACTCTTTATTTTTGCTCTCTTTTTGTTCGGCTTAACCGTTACTCTGCAAGTATATTTTTTCTTTCCGATACGTGCAACAATCTTTGCTGATCCCTTTTTCTTCGCTGTAACAATCCCTTTTTTATTAACAATAGCAACTTTTTTATTTTTACTGATCCATTTCACTTTCTTTTTTGTATTTTTTACTTTTAGTGCTCGTTTTTGACCAATCGCGAGTGTCATTTTCTTATGATTGATCTTAATTTTTTTTGCTTTTGCAGCCGCTTGCCCAGATGCTCCGGCAAGCAATAATGTGACGGTTACAGCAATTGCTGTCACTTGTAAACTTCTTTTATTATTTTTCAGCATTTTCATTCCCTCCTTTAATCGTAATTGACTTATTGCTCTTCCTATGTTACCATTTTCGCAACTGGTATTCCATGATTTATAGCGACGCAAACATATATAATAGCGACTTTTAAGGAGTAGTTTATGAAACAAACATATTTTATAACCAATTTACAATCTCTTCCACACGTTACATTGTCCGGATCAGTTTCTGTTCCTGCTCCTAACAAGCATTTTCGCCGCACCCCATCTGACTGGATTCTATATTTCATCACAAATGGCAGTATGCTTTTGCAGGAAGAAGATACTATTTACCACTTAAGTGCCGGACAGACCCTGCTATTATGTCCTGATAAATGCCACTTTGGTGTCCAAAGTAATTCTCCGGTAAGTTATTACTATATTCATTTTCAATGGAACCCACAAAAAGAACTGTTGCTGTCCGAAGAAGAAGTTTATCACCAATTTCTTTCAATGCATAGTGAACTTAATGCTTCCCCATTACAGTACAAACCATGCGAACAAATATTTATTCCAAAGAATGCAACACTTTCAGGAGCTTCTTATTATGAAATCCTTAATGAAATTATATCTGCCACAAACAATGCAGTACCGGGTAGCCCTTATCATCAAAGCATGATAAATTGCAATTTTGCAATGCTGCTGTTAAAAATATGTCGTGCACATATTAATGCGTTATTTCCACCAAATAACATTGGCACATTTTCCGCGCTCCCATTACTTTCTTATCTGAAAAGTAATTACAAAACAAAAATCACAAGTGTCCTTTTAGAAAAACAATTTCATCATAATTTTGATTACATGAACCGTAAATTTAAGGAAGTAACTGGTGAGACTATTTTTGCTTTTCTTGAAAAATACCGCATTGAGCAGGCCAAAATCTTACTATCCAGCAAACAGTTTACTGTAACGCAGATTGCTGATCAATTGGGTTTTTGTAATGGTTTTTATTTTAGTAAAGTTTTCAAAAAAAACGAGGGTATATCACCACGCGAATATCAAGCCAACCTAAATAATCTTCAATAAAAAAGCAAAGCCAGCGCTTTGCTTTGCAAGAATTGCTAAAGCAATTCTTGG
>ERZ773107.2811-NODE-2811-length-12205-cov-2.809053_pt1 | contig 12205 bp, 7 predicted proteins | sample MGYA00580571_ERZ773107 | MGnify/ENA primary metagenome ERZ773107 (study PRJEB29015, sample SAMEA2737843) | human gut metagenome | biome: human gut; feature: human-associated habitat; material: faeces | place: China | collected 2012 ... | reverse complement strand
AGCGAGAATCAGTCACTAAAAGAAAAGACAGCCAAAGGACTATTTTGGGGAGGATTCAGCAACGGCATACAGCAGTTGTTAAACCTGCTTTTCGGAATATTCCTCGCACGGTTGCTCACTCCGGCAGACTACGGAATGGTGGGAATGTTGGCTATCTTCTCCCTCATTGCCAGTTCGATACAGGAGAGCGGTTTCACAGCCGCCCTTGTCAACAAGAAGGAAGTGACACACAACGATTACAATGCTGTCTTCTGGTTCAATGCGGCCATCAGCTTGTCCTTGTATCTGCTGTTATTCCTGTGCGCACCGCTCATTGCCGATTTTTACCATACTCCCGAACTGACACCACTGGCACGTTATTCCTTCATCGGATTCTTCATAGCCAGCCTGGGAATATCCCACAGTGCCTATCTTCTGCGAAACCTGATGGTGAAACAGCGGGCCCTGTCTTCCGTTATCGGACTTACCGTATCCGGAATCACCGGAGTCATTCTTGCCTACTTCGGTTTCTCTTATTGGGGTATTGCCACGCAAAGCATCGTTTATGTAGCCGTCAACACAGCCTGTTATTGGCATTTCACCCGTTGGCGACCGAGCTTGCAATTCAATTTCACCCCGATTAAGGAAATGTTCGGATTCAGCGGAAAGCTATTGGTAACCAATGTATTCAATCACATCAACAACAACCTGTTCTCTGTGATACTGGGTAAGTTCTACACCGAAAAGGAAGTAGGATATTACAACCAGGCCAATAAATGGTGCGGCATGGGACAGCTCTTTATATCCGGCATGATAAACGGAGTGGCGCAACCGGTACTCACCAAAGTGTCGGACGACCTTGAACGGCAAAAACGGGTATTCCGCAAAATGCTGCGTTTCACCGCTTTCGTCTCGTTTCCCGCCATGCTCGGACTGGGAATCGTATCAGAAGAACTGATTACCATCACCATCACCGACAAGTGGTATTCCAGCATATCCATCATGCAGATTCTGTGTATTAGCGGAGCCTTCACTCCCATTGCATACCTCTATCAGCAACTCATCATCAGCAAAGGGAAATCCCGCATCTATATGTGGAACACCATAGCGCTCGGCATAATTCTACTGTCAGGCGTTCTGTTAGTCCATTCACACGGGATCTATGCCATGCTCGCCGTCTATGTATCCACCAATATACTGTGGCTACTGACGTGGCACTACTTCGTATGGCAAGAAATCGGACTAAAGCTGCGCCATGCACTGATAGACATACTTCCATACGCTGTCATTGCCACCACCGTCATGGTAATCACCTATTACTCCACCCGTTCCATCGAGAATATTTATCTCCGCCTGGCAAGCAAGATAGTGCTCGCAGCAGCACTCTACGTAGCCGCCATGTGGGGCAGCCGTTCGGTCACCTTTAAAGAAAGCATCCAGTATTTCATCAAAAAGAAGCCACATGAACCCTAATGATCTTGCCACTAAATACCGCCTTCTGAACAGTTCTTTCAAAAAGACGATGATCTATCACATAGGTATAGACGCCGGATTCTTTACCGAATACACCTATATGCTCCATGCAATGCTCTATTGCCTGCAACACAAAATACAGTTCAAGCTTTACTCCGACGACGCCAACTTCGGATGGAAAAAGGGCTGGGAAGACTGTTTCGCACCTTTCTGCGAGCAAGTGCACGAACCCTTTCACCACCCCTACAACACCCATCGCCTGCCTTCATGGCAAGCATTGATGCAAGACAAAAAACTATCTAAAACGAAGTTACTGAAATGGAAACTGAAAGTAACCTGCAAGAACATCATCGGAAAAGCCCTTGCTTTCTTCACGTATGGTAAACCGATCCGACTCAACTTCCAAGTGACGTTCAACCCCAACCAGCATTTCCATATCCCCGAACTGGGAATAGACGGTGACTACCTCCACACCTTCCAAAAGCTGACGGAAATCACCTGGAAACTCAACGACACCACCGCACAGGAATGTCTCCAATTTGCCGCCAGCCTGCAACTTCCGCCTCAATACGCAGGATGCCAGATACGCGGAGGAGACAAGATAACCGAAACCAACCTGCTGCCACCGGAACACTACATACGCCTCATCAAAGAAAAAACAGCCATCCGCGACGTCTTTGTACTGACCGACGACTACCGTCTCTTCGAGCAAGTGCAAACCCTTGCCCCGGACATACACTGGTACACCCTTTGCAGCCCCAACGAGCAAGGATACGTCAACAGTGCCTTCACGCAGACCGCCAAAGAGCTGAAACAGAAACAAATGGCACGTTTCCTCTGTTCGATACAGCTATTGATGGATGCTTCCGTCTTTATAGGAAGTATCACCACCGGTCCCAGCCTGTTCCTGTTGAAGAAGTTCTATCCGGAGATCAATCCGGCAGACTGTCTGCTCAAGGACTTTCCGCAAGCATCCGTTCTCCCCATTCCGGGACGCGGGCGAGTGGCCACCGAATTTATGCAAGGAAACTTAAAGTTATAGTAACTTAGCAATATAATTACTACATTTGCAATACAACGTGCATTAACCATTTCCGATGAACAAGAAATATACAGCCGAAGAGCTTGATTTATTACATGCCGAACTCTACGACATATTGGGAGAAACCATCCGGGTGTGTCAGAAGCACAACATTCCCTATTTTGTGATTGGCGGCACGGCAATCGGTGCACTCTACGACCAGGCGATTCTCCCCTGGGATGATGATATTGACATAGGCATGACGCGGGAGAACTACAACAAATTTCTGAAAGTAGCTCCCGGGGAACTGGGTCCTTCCTACTTCCTTTCATGGATAGAGACAGACCCTCATACCCCGTATTATTTTGCCAAAGTCAAGAAAAACGACACCCTTTTTGTAGAAGAAATGTTCAAGAATGTCCCGATGCATCCGGGCATTTTTGTCGATATATTCCCATTCGACAAGATTCCCGACAACAAGCTGCTGCGAAGAATACAATCCGAAGCACTCGGCTTCCTCAAATGCTGCCTGATGGGAAAAGAGATATGGATGTGGAAACACTTCGGTACATGTGAAATAGAGAACCCCACGAACCGGGGAGCCTTCTCCTGCTTCCTGAACAGGGTAGTCGACCTGCTTTTCTCTAAAAAAGCAATCTACCGCATGCTGGTGTCAGTTCAAAGCTGTTTCAACTCACGAAACACCCGTTACTATAACAACGTAATGGCCACTGCCGACCACGTAACCGTAGAAAGCATCCGCCACCTGCAACCCGTGAAATTCGGTCCTCTCACAGTGACCGCCCCCGACGACCTGGAAGGATTTTTGCGTTACAACTATCCAACCCTGCATCGATTTACAGAAGAAGAGCAGGAAAAAGTGAACAACCACTATCCTGCCGCCCTGTCATTCAGTACAACCCCAAAACAAGAACTATGAATATGAAATCCGCTTTAGTAGACGTCCCGGTACTTATCCTGTTCTTCAACCGCCCGCAACAGTTGTCGCAAGTGTTCGAGCAAGTGAAGAAAGCGCGTCCGTCCCGCCTCTTCCTCTATCAGGACGGAGCACGAAACGAACGTGACCTGCCCGGAATAAAAGCCTGCCGTGAAATCGTATCACAGATAGACTGGGAATGTGAAGTAGAACGGCTTTATCAGGAAAAGAATTTCGGCTGCGACCCTTCGGAGTACATTTCGCAGAAATGGGCCTTTTCGAAAGTCGACAAGTGCATCGTATTGGAAGACGACGATGTGCCCGCCGTCTCCTTTTTCCAATTCTGCAAGGAGATGCTGGATAAATACGAATATGACACCCGCATCAGCATGATTGCCGGATTTAACCCCGAAGAAATCACCCAAGATATGCCCTATGACTATTTCTTTACCACCACCTTCTCTATCTGGGGATGGGCAAGCTGGAAACGGGTAGTCGACCAATGGGATGAGTTCTACAGCTTCCTGGACGACTCCTTCAATATGCAACAACTGGAACAGCTTATCAAGGAACGCAAATTCCGGAGCGACTTTATCTACATGTGCCAGCGTCACCGGGAACAGCAGAAAGCCTTTTATGAAACGATCTTCCACGCCTCCATACTGTTCAACTCCGGGCTAAGCATCGTGCCTACCCGCAACATGATTAACAACCTGGGAGCAACGGCAGATTCCACCCATTTCGCCGGCTCGATTCATACCCTGCCCAAAGGTTACCGCCGCATCTTCACGATGAAGCGCTATGAGGTGGATTTTCCACTGAAACATCCCCGCTACGTCATCGAAAACGTTGCCTACAAAGAGAGCGTTTACCGCATTATGGGCTGGGATCATCCGTGGATCAAGATCGGACGTTCGTTCGAAGAACTGTTCCTCAACCTGAAATACGGTAATTTCTCCATCATTACGAAAGCTGTCAAAAACCGAATCAACAAATGGCTGAAAAGAAACAAGCACCACTAAATAAGTTGCTTACTATTTATTTTTACCATACCCGCCTCACGCGGGAAAGCTACGAGGAATGGAAAGAATATAAATTCCCCGGACACATTTTATACGGACTTCCTCTGCTGGAAAATTACGGAATACGCTCCGTGATGCACAAATGCAAATATTTCTCCGGCCGTCTGAAACTCATGCTTTACGCCACCAAAGAGATTCTCTTCTGCAAGGAGAAATACGACGTCCTCTACGCCACCTCTTTCCGGGGTATAGAGCCCGTCATCTTCCTCCGTGCCCTGGGACTGTATCGCAAACCCATCGTGATCTGGCATCATACGGCAGTCGTGACCAATCCCAAACCGTGGCGCGAACAAATCTCCCGCCTTTTCTACAAAGGTATAGACCAAATGTTCCTGTTCAGTCGGAAACTGATTCAGGACTCGCAGAAAACCCGGAAAGCACCGTCCCACAAACTGAAACTCATCCATTGGGGACCGGATCTTCCTTTCTACCTGCTTGCAGAAATGCCCGACCGGAAGCCCGAAGGATTTATCTCCACCGGTAAAGAAAACCGGGACGTAGACACCTTGCTCCAGGCATTTGCCGCAACGAACGAGAAACTGGATTTGTACATTGCCGTCTCATGCGGTAACATCAACTATAAAAAGATCACCGACCCGTATGCATTGCCCGACTCCATTCACATCCATTATACCGACGGAGTGATTCCCTACGAACTGGGAAAACTGGTGGCACGCAAAAGTTGCATCGTGATCTGCTGTCTGGACTTCCCCTATACCGTAGGACTGACCACGCTCGTGGAAGCATTCGCCCTCGGCATCCCCGTCATCTGTTCGCGCAACCCCAACTTCGAAATAGACATCGACAAGGAAGGAATAGGCATCACCGTAGAATATAACGACGTACAAGGCTGGATAGACGCTATCCGCTACATCGCCGACCACCCCGAAGAGGCACGGCGCATGGGAGAGAATGCCCGCAAACTGGCGGAAGAACGTTTCAACCTCGAAATCTTTTCACGCGAAATAGCAGAAAGCTTGCTGGAAATATCAAACATTTCCTCTAAAAACCGTACATTTGCATAAACTTTTGCCCATGAGAGTCCTGATTATAAATACATCTGAACGAATAGGAGGAGCAGCCATCGCAGCAAGCCGGTTGATGGAGTCACTGAAAAACAACGGCATCAAAGCCAAAATGTTGGTACGTGACAAACAGACCGACCAAATCAGTGTTGTCCGCTTAAAAAGCAACTGGTTGCAAGTGTGGAAGTTCATGTGGGAACGGATTGTGATCTGGAGTGCCAACCGTTTCCGGCGTTACCATCTGTTCGATGTAGACATCGCCAACACAGGTACAGACATCACCTCACTCCCGGAATTCCGCCAGGCCGACGTGATCCATCTGCATTGGATCAACCAGGGAATGCTCTCACTGAACGATATACGAAAGATACTAACCTCCGGCAAACCCGTAGTATGGACCATGCATGATATGTGGCCATGCACCGGCATCTGCCATTACGCACGGGAGTGCAACAACTATCAGCAGGAATGTCATGACTGTCCGTACATCTACAAAGGCGGGGGACGAAAGGATTTATCCTATCGCACGTTCCGCAAAAAACAGAAGTTATACAGCTATGCTCCCATTCATTTCGTCACGTGCAGCCATTGGCTGAAGGAACAAGCCCAGACCAGTGCATTGTTCGAAGGGAAAAGCGTCACCAATATTCCGAATGCCATCAACACCAGTCTGTTCAAGCCCATGAACAAGAAGGAAGCGCGTGCCAAATTCATGTTGCCGGAAGGTAAGAAACTAGTTTTGTTCGGCTCATTAAAGATCACCGATAAACGAAAAGGGGTCGACTATCTGATTGGGGCGTGCAAACTGTTGGCAGAAAAGCATCCGGAATGGAAAGACTCACTGGGTGTAGTCGTATTCGGCAACCAGTCGCAGCAGTTACAGGAACAACTTCCTTTCCATGTATACCCACTCCCTTATATCAAGAATGAGCATGAAGTGGTGAATATCTACAATGCCGTAGATCTCTTCGCCATCCCGTCTCTGGAGGAGAATCTTCCTAATATGATTATGGAAGCAATGGCCTGTGGAGTGCCTTGTGTCGGTTTTAATGTGGGAGGTATCCCCGAAATGATCGATCATCTGCACAACGGCTACGTGGCACAATACAAATCCTCGGAAGATTTTGCCAACGGCATACATTGGATATTGACAGAACCGGAATACAATGAACTCTCCGCACAGGCCTGCCGCAAGGTTCTGGGTAATTATTCGGAGAGCATCGTTGCAAAGAAATATACAGATGTCTACAATAAAATAACGGGGAAATATGCATAGTGTCCATCCTACTCCCAAGTTCTCTATCATTACGGTGACATACAATGCTGAAAAGGTATTGGAAGACACGATTCAAAGTGTTATCGCACAAACCTATCATCATATAGAATACATTATCGTGGATGGAGCTTCCAAGGATGGGACTCTCGCTATTATCAACCGCTACCGGTCACGCATACACACCGTCGTCAGCGAACCCGACAAAGGACTGTATGACGCCATGAATAAGGGCATCGCCCTTGCCAGCGGTGATTATCTCTGTTTCCTGAATGCAGGCGACTGTTTTCATGAGGATGATACGCTGCAACAAATGGTGCACACCATCAACGACAATGAACTGCCCGATATACTTTACGGAGAAACCGCTATCGTAGACAAGGACAGGCATTTCCTGCGGATGCGCAGATTGTCCGCCCCTGAAACGCTCACCTGGAAAAGTTTCAAACAGGGAATGTTAGTCTGCCACCAGGCATTCTTCCCCCGCCACACGCTCGTAGAGCCATATAATCTGCAATATCGCTTTTCTGCAGATTTCGACTGGTGCATCCGCATCATGAAGAAAGCACGTACTTTGCACAATACCCACCTGACAATCATCGACTATCTGGAGGAGGGAATGACTACCCGGAATCAGAAAGCATCCCTCAAAGAAAGATTTCGGATCATGGCAAAGCATTACGGGCTGATTGGAACCGTGGCGCATCATGCATGGTTTGTTCTGCGGTTAACAATCCGACACTGATATGACTTATTCAAAAGAGAAGAAGTATAAAGACTTTGAGGCTTTGTTCCGGGCAAACTATTCACGGTTATATTTCTACGCCCTTAATCTCGTCAACAATCAAGAATGTGCCGATGATATCGTTGAAGACACTTTCAGTTATTTATGGGAAAACTACGACACGGTAGTGGAGACGTTTCACCACTACCTTTATTATATTCACTCGTCCGCAACAGCTGTATCGACTATCTGCGCCACTGTGATGTAAAAAGCAGATATGCATCTAATATTTCTCAAACTGCCGAGAATTGGGAAGAAAGCAATGATGACGAAGATCATCAGGAGCGCATCTCCAAGGTGATGTCCGCCATCAACCAGCTTCCCCCGCAAACCCGTAAAGTTTTCGAAGCCTGTTTTCTCCACGGGAAAAAATATAAAGAAGTAGCAGAAGAAATGGATATTACGATCAACACCGTAAAAACACACATATCCAGAGCTTTAGCCTTTATCAGGAGTAAGACCGGAGAATAAAAAAACAGCATGGAGGAACAAAAAAAGGTTTCTCTTGTCACCCTTTTCTGATGGTATAACGTAATAATATATAGAATATGAAAACTGAAGAGCAACCCATACTAGAGCAAGATTATGAATATGCCTTACGGGCATTGGACGATTGGAAATTCCGCCAGTCGGAAGAATTCATTGCCTGGCTCGAAGAAGAAGCCCATCACGCCCTGTTCCAGGAAATGATGGATAGCCGGGAAGCCTTGATGAACCTGAACCCGCAAATGGCACCGGACGTAGAGAAAGCCTGGAAACGGATAGACCCGCATTCCAAAACCTCATCCATCCTGAAATATCATGTATGGGCGGCAAGTGCGGCAGCCATCGCCTTGCTTGTAATAGGTTATTCCATCTTTTCCACTACAGAAGAAGAGAATCCGTATGCAGAAACAGCCATTGTTTTTCCTGCTTCTAATGGAGTACAAGATATAGAACTACAGACCGGTGACGGACATATTGTATCGATAACCGATCGGGCAAACAAACAATTATTAGCAGAGACAGGGGCTCTGCTGGAAGCCGAGTCCCTTATTTACCAGAACGGCACAGAAGTGCAGGAGGAAGTGGTTATGCATACATTAAGCACGCCACGGGGAAAGAATTTCAAACTCGTACTGGAAGACGGAACCGAAGTCTGGCTGAATGCGGAAAGTAAGCTCCACTACCCGAATCGTTTCACCGATAAGGAACGAAAAGTGACGCTGGAGGGTGAAGCCTTTTTCCATGCAGCCAAAGATGCCAGCCGCCCTTTCATTGTGAAAAGCGGAACTGCGGAAACCCGGGTATTGGGAACGGAATTCAATTTCCGGGCCTATCCGCATGAAAACCGACACGTGACACTCGTATCAGGCAGTGTCATCGTATCCGACACCCAGAAAGAAAATGAGTTACAGCTCACTCCCGGCGAAGATGCACCTCTGGATGAAAACGATTTGTTGCTAATCCCACGCAAAGTGGACATCAATGAATACGTGGCTTGGAAAGATGATTTATTTTGTTTCAGGGAAGCAGAACTGGCAGAAATCATGAAAGCCATCGGACGGTGGTACAATCTGACCATTGTTTTCACAGACGAAGCTTCCATGCGCTATCATTTCAACTTCTGGGCGGAACGCACCAATCAACCGGAACAGGTTCTTCAACTTCTCAATCAGGTAGGAAAAGTAAAGGCTACTCTCGAGGGTAGCCGGATTACCATAAGTAAACTATAAAAACGAGAACGATGAAAATGAAAAAAATAAGGCGATTGTAGGCGACGAAGCAGAAGAAGACAATTTCGAACGCATTCTGGGGGATTCATATGAAACGGTAGGCATTAAGAATGCATCCGCAGCCGCATTTGTAACTTCCGCGATGGAGCTTGGTCTGACAGACGTAGCTGTTTTGTCGGCAGTGGAAGTGGAAGAAATTCCACACTGGCAGATTTCGAAGTCTAAAAAAGCTACCAATCTGGACGAAAATTTTGAATCCCAGGTAACACTTTCCCTTCCGTCAGCGGAGGAAAAACTGGAAAATGACATTGTGTTTGTGCTGGATAAATCTACCAGCGTGCAGCTGGAAAATGAGGCGTTAGAGATGCTTAAGGAGCTGCAGGCGCAGGCAAAGGAAAATGGCGCAAAAGTAAAGGTTGGAGTCGTTATTTTCAATAAAGAAGCGCACAAGTCTGACTTTATGGATTTGGGAACCCAGTATGATGCGATTGCGGCAGCGATCCGTGAGAATATTAGCAGCGGAACGAATCTTTCGGCTGGAATCCTTGCAGGCAAGAAAATGCTGGATGAGGATACGCAGGTGGCAGCAGGAAGAAAGAGCCTGGTGCTTTTAAGCGATGGCATTACCTATATTTTTGGGGAAAAACCGACGGCGGTTGCCTGGGGATTTGAGAATGATGGTTCAGAACATTCCTGGGCGGGACCGGATAACTGGATTCTTAAATATGGGAATAATAAAGCATTATCGGAGGATGAGTGGAACGAGCGCCTGGGTACAATCAAAGCGCAGATGGATGCACAGGGCGATGAATTTGACCATTCATATGAGCCAGGAGATTTAACGCCATGTACCCCACCTGATGAAGGAAAAAAATATGCCAATAGCGTTGATAAAGCGCTCTATCTTTCCTATGAGGCATATCTGGAAGCGGCGAAGGAACAGTATCACTGCTATGCGATGCCGATTGGTTCATCTGCTGGTGAAAGCTATCCATGGGGACCGAGCTTTGTGAAATATCTGGCAGACGGAAAAACGGTAAGTTTTGAAGATATCAAAAATGATATCCTTTATGCCGTCGATCGGGACTCGACTGTGGAAGATTATATGGGTTGGGTCAAGGATGACTACAATTTTGACTTAAAGAGCATCGACCGTCTGACTGTTGGCGGCAGGGAGCTTTCTAAATGGAAAGATGGAAATACCGTTTATTTTGGAAATGAAGACGTGAATGCAGCTCAATATCGTTTTAAGGTGGAATACGATCCGTCGGATAAAGAAGGAGGAGAACATTTCATCTGGACGATGAATGAGGCGGTAAAAAATAATGAACCGGTGCAGCTGACCTATACGGTAAAACTGGTAAATCCGAAGAACAATCCAGGAGAATCGTATGGACGGTACGATGAAGACGGAAGCGAAGAGTATGATGGACTTTATACGAACCAGAAAGCAGTGCTGCATCCGGTTGGAAGCGATCAGGAAAAAGGAAAAACGGAAGTATTTTCGAAACCGACTGTATCATATACGATTCCGGGAGGAGAACTTCCGACGATTCCAGAGGGAGGAACTTCTAAATCGAAGACAGCGGAACAGCTGGATGAAAATTTTAAGTCTCAAGTGGCTTTGTCCTTGCCGTCAGCGGAGGAGCAGCTGGTAAGTGATGTGGTGCTTGTCTTAGATAAATCAACCAGCACGGGACTGAAAGAGCAGGCATTGGAAATGCTTCAGAACCTCAAGAAAGAAGTGCAGGAAAAGGGAGCAAAGGTCAAAGTGGGAGTAGTGCTCTTTAACAAGGAAGCGCATACGGATGGATTTATGGATTTGGAGACCCAATATGAGGCGATTGAAGCAGCCATTTGTCAGGAAATTAAGAGTGGAACCAATCTTCACGCAGGTATTTTAGCGGGTAAATCAATGTTAGACCAGGATACAGGAGTGGCAGATGAACGCAAGACACTGGTAGTTGTCAGTGATGGTATTACCTATATGTTTAATGAGAATCCGACGGCGGTTGCCTGGGGATTTATGGCAGATTCTCCGAAACATTTTGCAGGACCGGATAACTGGAAATCCAAGTATGGAAATAATCAGGCACCGACGGACTGGAATGCATGGCTGACCGGCATAGGAGCCAGACTTTCAGAGCAGAAGGATACACACGACTATCCATATGGAACGGAACCGGATGCATCGCTTATTACACCGGTGGAGGAAGCAGGAAATTATGTGAATTCGATCGATAAGGCATTATATCTTTCATACGAGGCGTACGCACAGGCAGCTTCGGAAGGATATCACTGCTATGCGATGCCGATTACGCCGCCCGGAACGGCAAGTAACTATGAGTGGGGAATGAGTTTCATGCGGTACCTCGCGAATGGAAAGCAGGTTTCATTTGAAAGTATAGAAAATGATATTTTGTATGCCGTTGATAAAGGTTCTGTTGTGAAAGATTATATGGGTTATGTGAAAGAGGATTATAACTTTGATTTCGATCACTTAGACCAGCTGACAGTAGGGGGAAAAGCGCTTTCTATGTATCAGGAGGGCAACACCTGGTATTTTGGAGACGGAGAACCGGGACCGCAGAATTATCGTTTTAAAGTGGTATATGACGCGGGAAATAAGGCAGAGACAGAGATGTTTACCTGGTATATAAATGAACCAGTTTCAAACTTTGCACCGGTGCAGCTGACCTATACCGTAAAACTGATAAACCCAAAGACGGCGGATGGAACCTATGGAAAATATGACCGGGACGGCAGCAAGCACTATGAAGGGCTCTATACCAATCAGGAGGCGGTCCTGTATCCGGTAGACAGCCGTGGAAATGAGTATCGGCCAGAAGAATTCCCGAAGCCGACCGTATCATATGTGGTAGAACATGGAAGCCAGGAACCGGGATCTGATCCTAC
>ERZ773107.2810-NODE-2810-length-12208-cov-21.207027_pt1 | contig 12208 bp, 8 predicted proteins | sample MGYA00580571_ERZ773107 | MGnify/ENA primary metagenome ERZ773107 (study PRJEB29015, sample SAMEA2737843) | human gut metagenome | biome: human gut; feature: human-associated habitat; material: faeces | place: China | collected 2012 ... | reverse complement strand
CGGGGTCGATGCCGTCGGTGTTGGGGGCGTTGTAGGGGTTGTTGATGTTGAAGTTGAGCAGGTCGAGGTGCTTGACGAAGATGGGGTGGATGGTCCAGGAGTAGCTGTTCTGCACCGTGATGCCGTGCAGGCAGATGTTGTCGCTGTCCACCATGGCGACCGCACGGGGACGCCATGCGATCCGCTTGACCTTCGGGTCGATCCACCAGTCGCCGTTCTGGGCGTCGCAGTCCAGGGTGCCCTCGCCGGTGACGACGACGTCGTGCACCTGGGTGATGTTCAGTAAGCCCGCAAAGCTGCTCAGGGGGTTGCCCTCCCAGCCGGTCAGGTAGTATTCATCCACCTCGTTCTCGCTGGGCAGGACGCCGGGCAGGATGGGGTAATGGGTGCGGTCGTTGTCGCCCAGCAGCACGGCGCCCTTTTCCAGATACAGGGTCGTGCAGCTCTTCAGGAACAGGCTGGCGGTGCGGTAACGGCCGGCCGGAACATAGACGGTGCCGCCCTTGGGGCAGGTGGAAAGGGCCGCCTGCAGCTTGCCGGTGTTGTCGGTCTCGCCGTCAGCCACCAGACCGTAACGGGACGCATCCACAAAGAAGCTCTCGTCCTGGGTGCGGAAGTTCGCGGTCAGGGTCTCGCCCTCCGACTCAACGGTGACGGTGTAGTCGGTGGCCGGGGTCAGGGAGAAGAGGGAGAACACGTTGGTGTCCTGGGCCTCCCGGACCGGTTCGCCGTTCAGCAGCACCCGGAAGGGGTGGGCCGGACGAAAGCACAGGCCGTTTTCCAGCTCGAAAACGGCGCTGCGGGTCATGGAGCGGATGAGTGACAGTTTCATAAAACAAAACCTCCTTGGGGTTTCGGCTTGCCCGCGCGGGGCGGACGTGATACACTGGAGAAAACGAAAAAAGCGGGGAATCAATGATGCCAATGCGAGCGGAACGCGATAAACTGAATGCAAAGACGCTGGCGCTCCAGCTGCGGATGACCGAGAGCGAGTACCGCCTGCAGGAGGACGAGGAGACCTGCCGCATCCTGGTGGTGACCGGCGGCAGCTGCACGTTCCGGCGGGGAGATGCTTCGCTGCTGGTCAACCCCGGCTGCGTGCTGCTGCTGGGGCCGGGGGGCGGCGTGTTTCAGCAGGCTGGGCATCTGGCCCCGGAGCTGATCGGCTGCCGCTTCCCGGCGGCGGTGCTGACCGAGCTGAAGAGCGTGATGCAGCGGGATTTCAGCCCGCTGTTCGAGCCGGACGACCCGATCCTGCTGTACGGCCCGGTGCAGTGGGCCAGCCGCCTGCGCACCCTGCTGAACCTGATGCGGAGCGCCGCCGGGGAACCGGACTGCCCCGGCATCATCTACCTTTCGCTGCTGCTGCATTATGTGGACCAGGAGTGCAAAGCCGAGCGGCAGACCGCCCGCCCCCGGAACGAGACCGTGGAGCAGATCTGCGCCTACCTCGCCGCGAACTACCAGCAGAAATTCTCCCTCACCGATGTAGCGGCGCGGTTCTATCTGTCACCCTACTACCTCAGCCGTCTGTTCCGGCGGGTGACGGGGCAGTCCATCGTGGACTACATCAACGGCCGCCGCATCGAGGCCGCGCAGCATCTGCTGGAGACCACCGACCTGAACATCAGCGCGGTGGCCGAGCAGACCGGCTTTGCCTCGGCGGCTCACTTCCGCCGGGTCTTCCGGGAGATGATGGGCGTCGGCCCATTGCAATACCGCAAGAGCAGCCGCGGCTGAGCCTGCGCTGAACCTGCAAAGAGAAACGACCCCTATGCCGTGTGCACAGGGGTCGTTTTGATTGTTGCGTCAGGTTCCCGCAGAGCGGAGTGAAGAGCGATCAGCCCTTGACAGCACCGGCGGAGATACCTTCGACGAACTGATCCTGTGCACAGAAGAAGACGATCAGCTGCGGCAGGATGGAGATCAGGGACAGAGCCAGGATGCGGTTCCATGCAAAGCCGGTATCACCGTCCATGGACAGCTTGACGAACAGGGACATCGGGTACTTTGCCGGGGTCTGCACGTAAAGCAGCGGGCCCATGAAGTCGTTGCAGCTCCACATGAACTGGAACAGAGCGCAGGACACCAGAGCAGGCATCAGCATGGGGACGATGACCTTGTACAGCGTCTGGAAGGAGTTGCAGCCGTCAATGGCAGCAGCCTCGTCCAGGTCACGCGGGACATTGCGCATGAACTGCACCAGCTGATAGACGAAGTAGGTCTCGGTCGCAAATGCGCAGTGGACCCAGATGGCCAGATAGAACGGGCTGTTGACCCAGCCGAACTTGGTGTACAGCAGGAACTGCGGAACGTTCAGAACGACCTGGGGCAGGAACAGGGTGGCCAGCATGATGCTGAACAGGATCTTCCGGCCGGGGAAGTCGAAGCGGCCGAAGCCGTAAGCGGCAACGCAGGAGGAGATAACCGTGCAGATGACCTTGGGCAGAACATACGAATAGGTGTTCAGCATGGCCTGCAGGATGTTGATGGAACCGCCGAAGTTGTTCAGCGCGTTCTTATAGCCCTCCAGAGTAGGGTTCTTGACCCACAGGCCGATGCCTGCGAAGATCTCGCTGTTGTCCTTGAAGGTCGCGCTGATCATCCACAGCAGGGGATAGATCATGATGAGGCCGACCAGGATCAGGACGAGGTACTTGAAGAACGTCGCGATGACGTTGGATGCTTTCATTCCCATACTGTCACACCTTACCTTTCATCCGAGTAGTAGACCCACTTCTTCTGGCTGGTGAAGGCGATGATCGTGAGGATGCAGACGATCACGAACATGATCCATGCCAGTGCGGAGGCCATGCCCATCTGGTTGGACTTGAAGGCGTAGTTGTAAACCAGAATGGAGATCAGAGTGGTGGAGTTGCGCGGGCCGCCGTTGGTGATGATGAACGGGCCGTTGAACTCCTGGAATGCCTGGCAGATCTGCGTGACCAGGTTGTAGAAGATGATGGGGGTGATCATCGGGACGGTGATGGAGAAGAACTGACGCCACTTGCCGGCACCGTCGATGGTGGCAGCCTCGTACAGGTCTGCGGGCACGCCCTTCAGAGCGGCCAGGAACAGCACCATGGCGGAGCCGAACTGCCAGATACGCAGGAAGCAGATGATCCACAGCGCGTAGTGGGGGTCGCTCAGCCACTCCGGGCCCTGCACCAGACCAAAGGTCACGGCACGCAGCACGGTGTTGAGCAGGCCGTCCTTGCTGAACACAGCCTTCCACAGCACGGCGATGGCAACGGAGCCGCCGAGGATGGAGGGAATGTAGTACACGGTACGGAACAGGTTGACGCATGCGATCTTGAAGTTCAGGATGTATGCGATGAACAGGGCGAAGATCAGCTTCAGGGGCACGGTGATGAAGGCGTATTTGAAGGTGATGATCAGTGCCTTGGTGATCTTGGTGGTGGTAAAGGCGGTGATGTAGTTCTGCAGGCCGACGAAGGTGGTGCCGGACTTGAAGAAGTTCATATCGGTGAAGCTGTAGTACAGCGACTGACCGAAGGGGAAAGCCTTAAAGACCACAAAGCCGATGATCCAGGGGATCAGGTACAGGATGCCCTGATATTTGTCCAGCCACTTCTGGAACGGAGTGCGCCCGATAACCGGGGCGTTGCTTTCTTTCATCTGGGAAATCCTCCTTTTTAAGGAATTTCGGAGCAGGTCTGAAAAAGATCTGATACAATTTTGTCAGAAATTTGTAATACATCTCTGATGAAAAAAGGGGCATCTGCCGTTTGGGCGACAGGTGCCCCGGGGATCAGATCAAAGCGTTGGGGAGAAATCAGGCGATGGTGTAGCCGACAGACTCCATGCCGTCCAGCAGGCCGTTGACAGCCTCTTCGGGGGTCTCGTCGCCGTAGTCGATGTTATCGAACACTTCCTGATAGATGCCGGTGCCGGAAGCCTTCAGGTCGTTGTTCTCGAACAGGGGATCCAGCTTGTTGGTGGTGAATGCCATGACCTTGGCGTTAGCCTCTGCAACCAAGCTCTTGACAGCGCCGGCGTCCTGCGCGAACTTCAGGCCAGCCTTGGAAGCGGGGATGCCGCACTCAGAACCCATGATGGAAGCACCCTTCTCCTCGTTCAGCAGGAAGTTGATCAGGGTAGCAGCCTCGGCAACGTTCTTGCAGGTCTTGGTGATAGCCAGACCCATGGACACCTTGGAGAAGCCGCCGTTGTTATCGCCGAACTTGATCTCCTCGCCGACGGTGAAGCCGTCCTTATTGCTGTCGTCCAGAGCGGAGGAGTACTTGCTTGCAGCGGAATCCCACTCGAAGATGCCTGCGATCTTACCGGTGATCCACTCATTGGACTGGTGGGTAGCGGTATCGGAGTTTGCAGAGTAGTAGGTCTTCAGGTTCATCATGACGTGGTTGTCCACCAGGCTCTTGATGAAGGCCAGACCCTCAGCGATCTCGTCCTCGGTGTAGTTCAGGGTGGAGGTAACGGGATCTGCCCAGTCCTTGCCGTACTTGGACTCGAGGTAGAACACCATCAGGATCATACGGTCGTATGCGCCCAAGTGCATGGGGTAGTAATCGTCGCCCAGCTTCTCCTGGAAAGCCTTACCGGCAGCCATCAGATCGTCCAGAGACTTGGGAACCTCGGTGATGCCAGCCTTATTAAAGGTGGTCATGTTCCAGTAGAAGATACGGCCGGTCATGGAGACGGGCACGCACTGCTGGCTGTTGGCCACATAGCAAGCGTCCATAGCAGCGGCATCCCACTGGGTCAGGTCGATGAACTTGGAGGTGGTGTTCAGATCCACGAACTTGCTGCCGTCGGCAGAGTAGTTGTACAGCCAGTTCCAGTTCACCTGGCAGACATCCTGAGCGTTGCCTGCGATGAAGGCAGCAGCCATCTTCTCTTCCCAGCCGGACCATGCGGCGAAGGTGGGCTCCACGGTGATGTTGGAGTGCTCAGCCTGGAAAGCCTCCAGAGCGCTCTGGTAAGCAGCGTGACGGCTGTCGCCGCCCCACCAGCTGATGCTCAGGTTGACGGGGCCGTCAGACAGGGCCAGGCTCTCGTCTGCGGAAGCAGCGGGGGCCTGAGAAGCAGCGGAAGAAGCGGTGGAAGAAGCAGCGGGCTTGCTGCCGCAGGCAGCCAGCAGACCTGCAGCACCGACAGCGCCGGTAGCCATCAGGAAGTTACGACGAGAAATTGCCTTGCTCATTTTTGTTCTCCTCCTAATAGAAAACATCTTCATGTAGGGGGTCTGCACATGCCCCCTTGTATACAATTATGATAACAAAAGCCACCGAAAAAAGAAAGATGCAAATTACAGTGATACGGGATAAAAACGTACAAATATTGCCCTTATTTTCGCGTGCAATTCGACGTCCTTGCCGAAATGAATAAACTTGCGCTGAAAAACTGTGCAACTTATATACTTCAATGACTTGCATAAAAATCTGGGATGCAACAAGGGCAGAACAGCAAAAATCTCAATAATTCCTGTTACATTTACCGTTTCGCCTGTAATTTTTTGTGCGCTGCCGTTCTCCTCTGCTTCCTTCTTCTCCCACGCCCTCTCCCCTCCGGCAAGTAACTGCCCGGTCCGAACTGATATATCAATAGCGCAAAAAACGTGCGAATTCCGTCCGGTTGATATATCAGTTTCTCTCACAAAATGTAACAAATTGATATATCAGTCTGTATGCAGCCCGTTGGAGACTATGGTGGGGATACCCCTTCCATCTGCTCACTGCGTTCGCAGCCACCTTCCCCAAGGGGACTGCTTTTTGGCGGTGGCGGCAAAGTTTCCGGCATAGCGTAAAGGCGTCCCCTTGAGGGCCGACTTCCCCCGCTCCGGGGGAAGATGTCACCGTAGGTGACAAAAGGGAGAATCTGGCACGGCGTAAGCCGTGACTGAGAGGGTTTAATCCACGCAAAAAAGCCGCTGCACCCGGCGCGGTACAGCGGCTTATATCCATATATAGAACGCTCTCAGTTTTTCTTTGCAGCGTAGAACGCCCGCCGCGCCTTGAAGTAGCACTGGGGGCACATGCTGACATACTGCACATCGTTTTCAAGGTCGATGGCTACCTGCTCGCCCTCAAAGACGAACCGTCCGTTCACCTTGCGGCAGTTGCAGATGGCCTTGCGCCCGCAGGTGCAGATGGTCTTCATCTCCTCGATGGTGTGCGCCAGCTCCAGCAGACGGGTAGAACCCGGGAAGCCCTTGAGGGAAAAATCTGCCCGCAGACCGTAGCAGATCACCGGGATGTTCAGATCTACCGTGATCATGAACAGCTGCTCGGCCTGCTCCGGGGTAAAGAACTGGCTCTCGTCGCACAGCACACAGGCCAGCGGCCCGGAAGCAGCGTTTGCCGCCTGCACAGCTTCGAACACGTCCAGCTCCGGCGGGATCAGCAGGTCTGCCTTGCGGCGCACGCCCAGACGGCTCACCAGTTCCCCGCCGCCCTTAGTATCCACCTGCGGCTTCAAAATGAGCACCTTCATGCCCTGCTCTTCGTAGTTGTGTGCCACCTGCATCAGCGCCGTGCTCTTGCCGCTGTTCATGGCACCGTAGCGGAAATACAATTTTGCCATGCCGTCACTCCTGATTGCGCAGACGGTAGCCCAAGCTCATCAGGCTGTCGCCCAGATGGACGTTTTCCACCACCACATTGGGGTACGACACCGACAGGTCATAGTGGGAGAAGTTCCAGAAGCCCTCGATGCCCAGATCCACCAGCCGTCCGCTGACCTGCTGTGCACCATCGCGGGGGACGCAGAGCACCGCCACCTTGGGCTTGTTTTCCTCGCAGAAGGCCTCCAGCTCGTCAATGTGCCGGATGCGGATGCCGCTGATCTCCTTGCCCACCTCGTTCTCGGCCACGTCAAAGGCCGCGATCAGCTTGTAGCCGTTGGTGTCGGTGGTGATAAAGCGGCTCACCGCCTTGCCCAAGCGGCCGCAGCCGATCAGAATGGTGGGCAGACGGTCGCCGTTGCCGAACAGCAGGCTTTCCAGAATGGAAAGCAGGTTCTCCACCGAGTAGCCGATGCCCTGCCGTCCGTTCACGTCACCGATGCAGTTAAAATCCTGCCGCACCTGCGAGGCGGTGGTGCCCATCTGAGAGGCCAGTTCCCGGGAGGAGATGCTGGTAATGCCATCGGCCTGCAGGGAGCGCAGATACCGGTAATATTTGGGGAGACGCTTGATCACAGGGATCGATGCTTTCTGGGGGGTGTTCATAGCAAAATTCTCCTTTCTGCCCAACGCGCTGCAGCTTCTGCCGCCATGCAAGGGGCTTCTTTGCGCGCAGAGAGATGTTCCGTTTTATCCTGTTATATTATTTAAAGTATACAGCATGAAAGGCGAATGTCAAATACCTATTTGTAAAAAAGCAAAAAATTCACAAAGTTTTTTGTATTCGCGCTCCTGCATACTTCCCCGGCAGCCGGGGGATACTGACCCCACAAAGACCCTGCTACGGAAGGAGAACGCGCATGGATACGGCAAAAGACACCCCCGCAGAGCAGCACCGGATGGAAAAAGAGGATATTGAGGATCTGGGCACGGTCACCCTGAGCCGGGGCGGTCATGTCATCCACTGCCTGACCGTCATCGGCCAGATCGAAGGGCACACTGAAGCGCCGCAGGGGCAAAAGACCACCAAGTACGAGCACGTCATCCCGCAGCTGGTGGCGGTGCAGGAGGACCCCCGCATCGAGGGGCTGCTGGTGCTGCTGAACACGGTGGGCGGCGATGTGGAGGCCGGCCTTGCGCTGGCAGAGCTGATCGCCAGCATCTCCAAGCCCAGCGCCACGCTGGTGCTGGGCGGCGGGCACTCCATCGGCATCCCGCTGGCGGTCAGCGCGCGGCACAGCTTCATCGTCCCCACCGCCACCATGACGGTGCACCCGGTGCGGCACTCCGGGCTGATCTTAGGCGTCCCGCAGACCATGCACTGCTTTGAGCAGATGCAGCAGCGCATCACCGGCTTTGTGGCCGCCCACAGCGGCATGCCGGAAAAGCGCTACACCCAGCTGATGCTCCACACCGGGGAACTGGTCATGGACATGGGCACGGTGCTGGACGGACGCCGTGCCGTAAAGGAAAAGCTCATCGACGAGCTGGGCGGTCTTTCGGATGCGCTGGCGTGGCTGTATAAGGAGATCGAACGGGGGTAAGGCCTTGCGTCTCCCCCGCCGGACGATTTGAACTGCGCTCCGCGTTCGCTTTGCGCAGAAGCAGCGGAATTATTTTTTATTTGCAGTTCCGAAACGCCTGCGGGCGTTTCGGAACTGCCTTTTCACGAGAGGGGCTGGGTTCGTTCCATTTTCCTCAGCAAAAACAACATTATGGTTTGCCATTTTTGCCCTTGCGTGGTACAATAGTAGAATCAATTATTGTGTCTATGGGAAGTTGGGGAACAGAGTAGAATGGCAACGAAAAAACGAAAATCAACGACACGGCGTACTGCTGCCCGCCGTAAAAAGGCAGAGCAGCGGCTTCCGGCAGGGCTTGGCACCCTGTTCGGCGGCCTGCTGCTGATGGTGCTGGCCTTTGTGCAGGGCGATTCCGTATGGCGGGTGCTCCATGATGTGCTGTTCGGGCTGTTCGGCTGCGGCAGCTTTGTGCTGGGTGCAGCCGTGTGCTGTCTGGCCGTTTTGTACACCCGGGGCGAGGAGCTGCTGTCCCGCATCCTCAAGCTGGTGCTGGGGCTTGTCTTTGTCTGCGGCACAGTCATCGTGTTTTCCGATATCCAGCCGCAGGGGCTGTCGGCGCTGCAAATGCTTTCCGCCTGCTACGCCAATGGCGTCAATGCATGGCTCTCCGGCGGCGCAATAGGCTTTGTGCTGGGCGGCGTGCTGCTTTTGCTGTGCGGACGCCCGGCAGCAAATCTCATCATGGTCGTGCTCTTGCTGTGCGGCAGCCTGTACATTTTTGATATTACCCCCGCCGAGGTCTGGGTCTGGCTGTGTGCCGTCACCGGCGGTATCCACGCCCGCGGCGCTGCCTTTGCAGAGCAGCGCTCTGCCCGCCGCGCCGAGCGCGCCGCCATCCGGCAGGCAGAGCGGGAGATCGACGAGGAATACGACGAAACCGAGGACGAGCCTGCCGGGCTGCATCTAGGGGTGCCGGACTGGATGTCCGGCGTGCTGCGCTGGGGACACAAGGTAACGCAGGAGATGGAGGCAGACGCTGCCGAAACTGAGGCTGCACCCGCCGCCCTTGCCCAGCCGGAGCCTGCCGCGCCGCCCATCACCCCGGTGCGGGTCAGCGTTGCCCATCCCCGCGCGGCCTTTGACGTAGACCTTGGCCCCGACCACACCGCCCTCTCCGAGGGCGGCAGCGAGCCCATTGAGCCGCTGATCGTCGGGCCGGGCGGCACCTTCGGGCAGGACCCGCTGCGCCCTGCATCCAAGCCCACGCAGCCGCCCATCGTGGCAGACCCGGTAGTCGCCTCTGCGGCAGATTTCTTTGCCAAAGATGCCCCCCAGCCGGAAGAGCCTGCCCCTGCCCCCGCTTTTGATACGCCCATCGTCCAGCCGGCAGCGCCGGTGGTGCAGCCGCAGATGCCCACGCAGCCGGAGGCTGCGCCTATCCAGCCCGCCGTGCCCCGGGTGAGCGCCGAGAATGCCGTGGCGTTCCGCTCTGCGCCGGACGAGGACGGCTGGATCAGCATCACCGCCGAGCCGGTGGAGGAAAAGGACATCAACTCGCTGGTGGCAGCGGCCATGGAAAAGCCCGCTGTCTCGGAGCAGGCAGCCGCCACCGCCCCCGCCGAGGAGACCGAGCCGGTGGACCGCTACGAGTACCAGTACCCGCCCATCGAGCTGTTTGAAAAAACGCAGGAGGAGAGCGACCCCGGCGCACAGGAGGAGCTGAAGGCCAACGCCCAAAAGCTGGTGGACACGCTGGAAAGCTTCGGCGTGCGCACCCGGGTGCTGGATATCTCCCGCGGGCCCTCTGTTACCCGATACGAACTGCAGCCCATGGCGGGTGTGAAGATCAGCCGCATCACCTCGCTGGCAGACGATATCGCCCTGAACCTTGCGGTGGCGGACGTGCGTATGGAAGCCCCCATCCCCGGCAAGCCCGCCGTGGGCATCGAGGTGCCCAACCACAAAAAGACCGCCGTTTCCATCCGCAGCATCTTTGAGAGCCAGAGCTTTCTGCGCATGACCTCGCCGCTGGGCATCGCCCTTGGCAAGGACATTGCCGGTGTAGCGCAGGTGACCGACCTGTGCAAGATGCCCCACCTGCTCATCGCGGGCAGCACCGGCAGCGGTAAATCCGTGTGCGTGAACAGCATCATCATGAGCCTGCTGTTCCGCTCCAGCCCGGAGGACGTGAAGCTGCTGCTCATCGACCCCAAGGTGGTGGAGCTGGCCGAGTATAACGGCATCCCCCACCTGCTGATGCCCGTTGTCACCGAGCCCCGCAAGGCCGCCGGTGCACTGGGCAGCGCGGTGCAGGAGATGGAGCGCCGCTACCGCCTGTTTGCGGAGAACAATGTGCGCGATATCAAGTCCTTCAACAAGCTGGCTGCCGAGCAGCCGGAGCTGGAAAAGATGCCCTACATCGCCATTATCATCGACGAGTTGGCCGATTTGATGATGGTGGTGGGCAAGGACGTAGAGGATTCCATCTGCCGCATCGCCCAGAAAGCCCGTGCCGCCGGTATGCACCTGATCGTTGCCACCCAGCGCCCCAGCGTGGACGTGATCACCGGCCTGATCAAGGCCAACATCCCCAGCCGCATCGCCTTTGCGGTGTCCAGTCAGGTGGACAGCCGCACCATTCTGGACGGTGCCGGCGCAGAAAAGCTGCTGGGTCAGGGCGATATGCTCTTTATGCCCGTGGGCGCACCCAAGCCCACCCGCATTCAGGGCACTTTTGTGCGGGATGAGGAGATCAGCCGTGTGCTGGACTTCATCAAATCCAGCGCCACCGTGCAGTACGACGAGGCCATGATCGAGGCCATGGAAAAGCACGCCATTCAGGACGGCAAAAAGGGCGGCGGCGGTGCCGACGCCGAGGAGGACGCAGGCTCCGACCCCATGTTCAAGCAGGCCGTGGACGTGGTCATCGACGCCGGTCAGGCCTCCACCAGCCTGTTGCAGCGCCGCTGCAAGCTGGGCTACGCCCGCGCCGCCCGCATCATGGACGAGATGGAGCAAAAGAGCATCATTGGCCCCTACGAGGGTGCAAAGCCCCGCGCCGTGCTCATCAGCCGCCAGCAGTGGCTGGAAATGCAGATGAACCAACCGGAGGAATAATAAAGGAGCATTATGGAACATTCTACTCCCCAGATCTACACCGAATTTCTTCCCATCAGCCGGGCAGACATGGAAGCCCGGGGCTGGGAGCAGCTGGACTTTGTGGTGGTGGGCGGTGACGCCTATGTGGACCACCCCAGCTTTGGCACTGCCATCATCAGCCGTCTGCTGGAAGCCGAGGGCTACAAGATCGGCGTGCTGGCCCAGCCCCGCTACACCGACTGCGAGGACTTCAAGCGGTTTGGCAAGCCGAAGTACGGCTTTTTCATCGGCGGCGGCAATGTGGACAGCATGGTCAGCCACTACTCGGTGGCCAAAATTCCGCGTGCCGAAGACGAATACTCCCCCGGCGGCAAGGGCGGTGCCCGCCCGGACCGCAGCGCCACCGTGTACACGAAGCTTGCCAAGGAAGCCTACCCTGACCTGCCCGTCATTCTGGGCGGTCTGGAAGCAAGCCTTCGCCGCTTTGCCCACTACGACTACTGGATGGACACCGTGCTGCCCAGCATTGCGGAGAGCTCCGGTGCGGACATCATCAGCTTTGGCATGGGCGAGCACCAGACCGTGGAGATCGCCCGCCGCCTTGCCGCCGGGGAGCCGGTGGAGCACATCACCGATGTGAACGGCACCTGCTACCTGACCGACTTCGATCACCTGCCGGAACGCTATGTGGAGTGCGCAGGCTACAAAAAGGTGGCCAGCGACAAGGTGGCCTATGCCAAGGCCTGCCGCATCCAAATGGACAATCAGGACGTGGTCAGCGGTCAGATCATCGTGCAGAAGCAGAGCGAGAAGTACCTTGTGCAGAACATCCCGGCAAAGCCGCTGGTGCGCTGGGAGTTGGATAAGGTCTATGCCCTGCCCTACACCCGCCGTTATCACCCCATCTACGAGGCCATGGGTGGTGTGCCCGCCATCCGCGAGGTGCAGTTCTCCATCATCCAGAACCGCGGCTGCTTCG
>ERZ773107.2806-NODE-2806-length-12214-cov-8.188667_pt1 | contig 12214 bp, 10 predicted proteins | sample MGYA00580571_ERZ773107 | MGnify/ENA primary metagenome ERZ773107 (study PRJEB29015, sample SAMEA2737843) | human gut metagenome | biome: human gut; feature: human-associated habitat; material: faeces | place: China | collected 2012 ... | reverse complement strand
GCATCCACCACATGTACACCCTGATCGACCTGGGCCAGCTGGCCCGCTACGGCTATACCTACTGGCTGCCGCTGGCCAGCGCCGCCAACGTGGCACAGGGTGGTGCCGCTCTGGCCGTGGCCCTCAAGAGCAAGGACACCAAGGTCAAGTCCATGGCCCTGCCCTCTGCCCTGTCTGCCTGCATGGGCATCACCGAGCCTGCCATCTTCGGCGTGAACCTGCGCTACTTCAAGCCCTTCCTCGGCGGCCTGCTGGGCGGTGCCTGCGGTGCCCTGTACGCCAGCATCGTGGGGCTGGGTGCCACCGGCACCGGCGTCACCGGCATCTTCGGCATCCTGCTGCACCTGCACATGCCCCTGCAGTACATCATCATGATGGCCATCTCCTTCGGCGTGTCCTTCGCCGTGACCTGGGCCATCTGGAGTCCTGAGGAGGTCAAGGCATGAACGCACTCCAGCGCGACCTGAAAAAGCTGGTGCCTCTGGTGGAGTCGCTGGGCAAGGAAACCGTTGCCGCCGACCCCCACCGCCAGCGGTTCCACCTGCAGCCGCCGGTAGGCTGGCTGAACGACCCCAACGGTCTGTGCGTCTACGGCGGGCAGTACCACGCATTCTTCCAGTACAGCCCCTTCGACGTGAACGGCGGGGTCAAGCACTGGGGCCACGCCGTGAGCACCGACCTGCTCCACTGGGAGCAATTGCCGGTGATGCTCTATCCGGACGAGCCTTTTGACTGCCACGGTGCCTACTCCGGCTCAGCCCTGGTGGAGGATGGCACCATGTACCTCTACTACACCGGCAACGTCAAGCACCCCGGCAATTTTGATTACATCAAAGAGGGCCGCGGGCACAACGTCTGCCTGGCCGTCAGCAAGGACGGCGTGACCCTCGACAGCAAGCAGTGCCTGCTGACTAACCGCGACTACCCCGCCGGGCTCACCTGCCATGTGCGGGACCCCAAGGTGTTCGCCTACGAAGGCCGGTACTACATGGTGCTGGGTGCCCGCACGCTGGAGGACAAGGGCGAAGTGCTGGTGCTGGAAAGCACCGATAAGCTCCGCTGGACCCACATCAACACCCTGACCACCCCGGAGCCCTTCGGCTACATGTGGGAGTGCCCGGACCTGTTCTGTCTGGACGGGCAGTGGTATCTGGCGGTGTCCCCCCAGGGCATCGACTGCCAGAACGTCTACGGCTGCGGCTGGTTTGCCATCCACGGTGACTGGCGCGGGGACTGCACCCTGAGCGAATTCCACGAGCTGGACGCAGGCTTTGATGATTACGCCCCCCAGAGCTTTGTGGACGGCAACGGCCGCCGCATCCAGATCGGCTGGATGGGCATGCCGGACGCCGACTACGGCAATGCGCCCACCGTGGCCTACGGCTGGCAGCACTGCTTCACCGTGCCCCGCGTGCTGACGACCGGGCCGGACGGCACCCTGCTGCCCCACGCGCTGGGCTTCACCGGCCCTCTCACCGCAGAGCAGTGGCCCGCCGCCCGGCAGCGCGGCCTGCCGATGGATGCTGTCATCGGCCAAAGCGGGCTGGAAGCCGCCTACGATGACTGGCTGCGCGGCACGGATGGGCGGGTGCTTATCAACACCGGGCTGGATGGCACTGTGCGCCGCACCGTGCAGCAGCGGCAGGCACAGCCTGGCGCCACGCTGGTGCTGACAGTGGACAGCCGCCTGCAAAAATCGCTGCAGGACGCACTTTTATCGCAGATTCACACCCTGCAAGCCACCAAGGCCGCCGGGGCCGGGCGGGAGTGCTGCGCCGGGGCCGCCGTTGTGGTGGATGTGCGCACCGGCGGAATTCTGGCCGCGGCCAGCGTGCCCGGGTTTAATTTGAACCGCTACCGCACCGACTATGCGGCGCTCTGCGCCGATGCAGCCGCGCCGCTGCTCGACCGGGTCAGCCAGGGGCTGTACGCGCCCGGGTCGGCCTTCAAGCCCGCTGTGGCCGCCGCGGCACTGACCGCCGGTATCGACCCCGCCGCCACCGTGGTCTGTACCGGGCGATACGGCTTTTACAGCGGCTACCAGCCGGGCTGCCTGCAATACGGCCACGGCGGGCCGGTGGATCTGCGCACCGCACTTGAGTACAGCTGCAACATCTTTTTCTATGATGTGGGGCGGCGGCTCGGGGTGGACACTTTTTCCGCTATGGCCCAGCAGCTCGGTCTGGCTGCGCCCACCGGCGCGGAGACCGCGGAGGCGCAGGGCCGGCTGACATGGTCAGCCGATGAAAACTATCAAGCGGGCCTTACGCTGATGGCCGCCATCGGGCAGGGGAATACCGCCGTAACGCCCCTGCAGCTGGCCGCCTATGCCGCCGCGCTGGCAAACAATGGGCAGCGGCCCGCCCTGCACTATGCCGACCACGCGGTAAACGCCGCCACCGGGGCGGTTGTCTGGCAGTATACGCCGCACTTCACAGAGATTCCGGGCGGAGAGGGTGTCTTTAGCCCCATCCGCGACGGTATGGTGCGGATGGCCCGGACCACCCGCGTTCTGCGGGAGGCCCCTGTGGTATGCGCAGCCAAAACCGGCAGCCCACAGCTGGCCGACACCATGCCCGGCGGCGGGCATTACGTCAACTCGGTGCTCATCGGGTATGCCCCCGCCGACGCCCCGCAGATTGCCGCCGCGGTTGTGCTGGAATATGGCGGCGGCGGTGCCAACGCCGCGCCCATCCTGCGGGCAGTGCTGGACGCGGTGTTCTGAAACAGAAACGTTTCCACGCCTTCAGATCCGCCGGGCTAAACTTTGTGCATTTTGCCCACATCTGTGCATCAAAAAGTCTACGTTATCGTGATTTTCTTCAAAAAGAGAATGTCATATTTTGACAAAAAGCCAGTTGCAGTTCAGCCTGAAGTGTGTTAAAATATATCCGAGATAGCGTATCACAACTGCGGAAGGGGAGCCGACATGAACGCACAGTGTATCATGGTCTGCTCCGGCAAGGGCGGCACCGGCAAAAGTACGGTTTCGGTGCTGCTGGGCGCCTGTTTGGCACGCCTGGGCCGCAAGGTTCTGCTGGTGGAGCTGGATTCCGGGCTGCGCAGTGTGGATATTATCGCAGGTGTCTATGGCCGCACCGTGTACGATATTGAGGATGTCCTCTGCGGCCGGTGCGAGGGTGCCAAGGCCGTTGTGCCCAGCCCGCTTTACCCGGGCCTTTCGGTCATCAGCGCCCCCTATGAGGGCGGTGCGGTGGAGGCAGCGCCTCTGGGGCGGTTGCTTGTCGCCATGCGCCCCTATTTTGATTATGTGATTCTGGACACCGCCGCCGGGATGGGCGCGCCGTTTACAGCGGCTGCCACCGTGGCGGACAAGGCCTTGCTGGTGCTGACGCCCGACCCGGTGGCCCTGCGGGACGGCAAGATTGTGGCGGACCGCCTGCTGGCAGGCAGCCGCCCGCAAAGCGCCGTGCGTCTGGTTATGAACCGCGTCCGGCGGGAGAGCTTTGGCAAAAACGCCGCCGTGGCGGATCTGGACGAGTGCATTGACACCGTGGGTGCGCAGCTGCTGGCGGTCATTCCCGAAAGCCGTGTGCTGCAGCTGGCCAGTGCCAACGGCACCGTACCGCCCGCCGGGGACCCTGCCGTAACGGCCGGGCAGGCGATGGCCAAGCGGCTGTGCGGGCAGCGTGTCCCGCTGACTTTTTGATTTGTAATTCTGCTGCGAAGGATGGTGGCATTTATAATGACGATTGCATTGATAGCCCATGACTCCAAAAAGGAGCTGATGGTGCAGTTTTGTATGGCCTACCGCCATATTCTGGAGCAGCACCGTCTGCTTGCAACCGGCACGACCGGCCGTCTGGTGGAGGAAAACGCCGGGCTGAAGGTCACAAAATTCCTGCCCGGCGGCCACGGCGGCGCAGAGCAGATTGTGGCGCGCATCGCCTGTGAGGAAGTGGATATGCTGCTTTTCTTCCGCGACCCCATCAGCGCCAAGCCCAGCGAGCCGAACGAAATGAATCTGCTGCGCATCTGCGATGTGCACAACGTGCCGGTTGCCACCAACATTGCCACCGCCGAGGTCCTGATTCACGGCCTCGAGCACGGCGACCTCGATTGGCGCACCATCATCAACCCGCAGCGGTAACGGTTGACATTTCCGCCCGGGTGCACTATACTAACAATAGAAAAGGCGCTGCGACAAGCGGTTAGCCCTTTTGTGGTTCAGGTTATACTAATAACCGTCACCTACCGGGGTGGCGGTTATTGCTTTTTACTACTAAACTCAGCGTAACGGTCTTGTGACCGATACGGAAAGTCAATGTAAAACGCATTGCCTCACCCCCTTTCGGGAAGTGTGGCTAACCGCCTGCCGTTGTTTGCAGCGCCTTGCCGCCATAAGGCAGCATATCCAATATATGCATATTTCGACACATCGTGCAAGTTATGTTTTGCGTGATGTGTCTTTTTTATTTAAAATAGTAATTTCTGTGTAGTCAGGGCTTTTGCGTTATTGCGGCCAATCCGGGCTTTGGGTGGTGGTCTGGTCGGGGTGCATCCAGAGGACGGCATAGTGACTCTGCGCGGCCAGTGCCTGCCCGGTCTGCTCCGGCAGGCAGAACAGCCCGGTGGAGAGGGCATCGGCCAGACCGCCGGTGTCGGCATGGGCCAGCACAGCCACGCTGCTGGCGTAGCGGGCGGGCCAGCCGGTTGTCAGGTCAATCAGGTGCGCGTACCGCACGCCGTTATACTCAAAATAGCGCTGGTAGTCGCCGCTGATGACAAGGCTGTCACCATCGGCCAGTTCCACCGCCTGCAAATAAGCCGGGTCATCGCCCCACGGGTTTTCCACACCCGCGGTCCACGCCTGCTTGCCGGGCTTTGTACCGATAGCGCGGACATTGCCGCCGATGTTCAGCAGCGCGCTGGTCAGCCCGCGGGCCTGCGCGGCCTGCGCAGCCTGCTCCACGGCGTAGCCCTTGCCCACCGCGCCCACATCCAGCGTCATGGCCGGGTCTGCAAAATAGACGGTCTGGGTGGCATCGTCCAGCACCAGATTTTCTATGTCAATGTGCGCCAGTGCCGCAGCAATGGCGTCTGCATCGGGCGGGGCAGGGGAGTCGCTCTCGCGGGCATCGTGCCACAGCCGCAGCACCGCGCCCGCGGCAATGTTCGTGGCACCGTCCGTAGCCGGGTAGGCAGTGTCCTTGCACCAGCGCAAAAACGCGTACAGTTCCGCGTCAACCTGTACCGGCGCGGTGGCCGCACCGGCGTTCACATCATACAGGTTCACAACACCGTCATAATGATTATAAATATCAAACAGTTCGTTATAGCGTGACAAATCCTCCCGCATGGCGGTGGCCTGCGCGTTCCAGTCAGCCTCGCTGGCGGCGTAGCCCTGCACCATTGCCACGGTGTCAAACAGGTCAAACCAAGTGGCACTGTACAATTTTTGCTGCTTTTGGCAGGCGGTCAAGGGCAGGCAAAGCAGCACGGCCAGCAGCAGGGCGGCGGCGCGGCGCTTCACGCCTTATCTCCCTGCACGGTTTCGTGCTCGGTGTTCAACTCCAGCAGCAGCTGGGCCAGCGTCCAGCCCTTGCTGGTGGGCGTGACCATACTGCGCACCGGGATGGACGCCCCGCCCGCCCTTATCATATCCACAAAGCCGCCCAGCTCGCCGGTATCGTGGCGCAGGCCACTGATGATGATAGCCGGGCGGTCAGGCACGGCTATCAATGGGGCGAACGCCGGGGCGGGGCGGCCCGCGCAGAGCTCGCCGACAATGCCGCCCAAATCGCCATCGGCCACCGGACGCAGCTTCACATCATACTGTCTGGCCGCACGCGCAATGGCGGCGTAGTTGGGGTAGCTTTCGTCAATGCGCCACAGCAGGGCGCACCGGGGTTCACGGATGATTCTGGCTTTCATGATAGATTTCTACCTCGTAGGGGCCGGGTATGCCCGGCCCTCAGCATAACGGGAACAGGTCATTTGCCCTGCCACTTTAAAAAGGCATCGCCCAGAATGAAAGGCGATGCCTTGATGGTAAATTACAGGTCGGGATGGTACTCCTTGCAGGTGCACTTCTTCCACTTCAAACCGCTGCCGCAGGGGCAGGGGTCATTGCGGCCAATCTTGGTCACGCGGACAGGGGCAGCGCCCTTGGCACCGGCCTCGCTGGGGGCACCCTCGCCGGTGGGCTTGGCAATCTGCTCACGCTTAGGCTCGGCGTTCTGCTGGCGGATTTCAATGGTCAGCAGCATATGGACGGCGTCCTCGCGGATGGAGGCAATCATCTCATCGAACATGGCAAAGCCTTCGATGCGGTACTCCACCACAGGGTCATGCTGGCCGTAGCCGCGCAGGCCCATGCCCTGCTTGAGCTGGTCCATATTGTCAATGTGCTCCATCCACTTGGAGTCCACATTGCGCAGCAGGCAGATGCGCTCCAGCTCGCGCATCGTCTTGGCACCGTAGCGCTTCTCCTTTGCGGTCAGGATATCCATGCCGCGCTTGTACAGCTCATCGGCAATGCCCTCCCGGGTCAGGTCGCTCAGCTGCTCGGTGGTGTAATTGAAGTCCGTGGGCAGGCACAGCCAGTTCATAAAGTGGCGGCGCAGGCCCGCAAAATCCCAATCGTCGGCGCTGTCGCCGTTCAGGTAGTTGGTGCAGGCATCGTCGATGGACTGACGCATCATCTCATGCAGCTTGTCGGAGATATCCTCGCCGTCCAGAACCATCTGGCGCTGCTTGTAGATAATCTCGCGCTGCTGGTTCATGACATCGTCGTACTGCAGCACCTGTTTACGGATAGCAAAGTTCGATGCCTCGAGCTTTTTCTGGGCGCTCTCGATGGTGTTGGTGATGAGCTTGTTCTCGATGGGCACATCCTCGTCGAGGCCCAGGGAATCCATGAGGCTCTGGACGCGGTCACCGCCGAAAATGCGCATCAGATCGTCCTCCAGGCTCAGGAAGAAGCGGGATGCACCCGGGTCGCCCTGACGGCCTGCACGGCCGCGCAGCTGGTTGTCGATACGGCGGCTCTCGTGGCGCTCGGTGCCGATGATGAACAGGCCGCCCGCATTGCGGACCACCTCTGCCTCGCGCTTGACCTCGGGGGTGAACTCCTCGCACAGCTCCTCAAAGCGCTTGCGGGCGTGCAGGATTTCGGCGTCCTCGGTCTCGGCGTGGCCGTCGCACTCGGTCATCAGCATTTCCAGCTTGGCGTCAATACCGGCCTCCGGCGGGGTGGGCAGCTCGGTGCCCGCCGCCTTGGCGCGGGCCTTGGCGTGCTCATACTCGTCCTTCAGCTCGGCCAGGTTGGCGGTCAGCTCCTTGGACAGCTCCTTCTTCAAGGCCGCCTTAGCCATATAGGTCACGTTGCCACCCAGCATAATATCGGTGCCGCGGCCTGCCATATTGGTGGCGATGGTAACCGCGCCCTGCTTGCCGGCCTGCGCAACGATTTCCGCCTCACGCTCATGCTGCTTTGCGTTCAGAACGTTGTGCTCGATGCCCTTCTTCTTCAGCAGCTTGGACAGTGCCTCGCTCTTTTCTACGCTGACCGTGCCGACCAGAACCGGCTGGCCCTTGGCGTGGCACTCGGCCACCTGCTCAATCACGGCGTTGTACTTGCCGTTCACGGTCTTGTACACGCTGTCGGGCAGGTCCTGACGTGCGCGGGGCTTGTTGGTGGGGATGCTGACGATGTTCAAGCCGTAAATCTCGCTGAACTCGTCCGCCTCGGTGGAAGCTGTGCCGGTCATACCGGACAGCTTTTTATACATACGGAAGTAGTTCTGGAAGGTAACCGTGGCCAGCGTCTTGCTCTCGGCGGCAACGGTGACGCCCTCCTTCGCCTCAATGGCCTGATGCAGGCCGTCATTGAAGCGGCGGCCGTACATCAGACGGCCGGTGAACTCATCAACGATGATGACCTCGCCGTCCTTGACGATGTAGTCGGTGTCGCGGTGCATAACGCCGCGGGCCTTGATGGCACCGTCAATGTAATGGCGCAGGGACATATTATCAGCATCGGCCAGGTTCTCCACATGGAAGAACGCCTCGGCCTTCTTGACGCCGGACTCAGTCAGGGTAGCGGTCTTGCGCTTTTCGTCCACAACGTAATCACCGTCGACCTGTTCCTCGGCCTCGACCTTATCATCCAGCTCGACAATCACGCTTTTTTTCAGCGTCTTGGCAAAATCATCCGCGCGCTTGTACATCACGCTGGAATCCTCGCCCTTGCCGCTGATAATCAGCGGGGTACGGGCCTCATCAATCAGGATGGAGTCCACCTCGTCCACGATGGCAAAGGCGTGGCCGCGCTGCACCATATTGGCCTTGTAGACCACCATGTTGTCGCGCAGATAGTCAAAACCGAACTCGTTGTTCGTGCCGTAGGTGACATCGGCCTCGTAGGCCTTCTTGCGGTCACCGGCCTCCACGCCGTGGACGACCAGACCGACCGTCAGCCCCAGGAAGCGGTAGACCTTGCCCATCCACTCGGAGTCGCGGCGGGCCAGATAGTCGTTGACGGTGACAACGTGCACACCCTCGCCGGTCAGGGCGTTCAGGTAGGTGGGCATCGTGGCCACCAGCGTCTTGCCTTCACCGGTCTGCATCTCAGCGATGCAGGCGCGGTGCAGCACAATGCCGCCGATAATCTGCACCGGGTAGGGCTTCATGCCCAGCACACGCCAGTCGGCCTCGCGGCAGACGGCAAAGGCCTCAGGCAGCAGATCATCCAACGTCTCGCCCTTGGCAAGGCGCTCCTTGAACTCGGTGGTCTTGGCCTGCAGCTGCTCATCCGTCAGCTTGCTCATCTCCGGCTCAAGGGCAAGGACCTTGTCCTTGAGCGGGTTGATGCGCTTGAGCTCCTTGTCGGAGAAGGAGCCAAACAGTTTTTCAAAAAAAGACATAACAGTTCCCCTGTATTTTCCGCCGCAGTTTGTAGAGGTGCGGCTATATAGTTTTACACATGATACTATAATACACCCGCACAGGGGTTTGTGTCAAACCTGCGCGGGTGTATTTCATAATATATTTAGTTTTTTTTGCTTCGCGGGCAGGCTGAGCAGCACCAACATCAGGAAAATGCAGCCAAAGCCCAGCACATCCCAGCGGGTGAAGGGCGAGCCCAGCACCCGCGTGCTGAGAAGCGCGGCCGTAACAGGCTCGGCAAAGCTGTACAGGCTTGCCCTCTGCGGGCCGATCAGCGGCACGCCCGACATATACAGGCTGAACGCCAGCACGTTGCCCAGCACCACCACGGTAAAAATGCCGAAAATGCCCATCGGGGTAGGGACATAGTGCATCGACCACGGGCGGAAAATCAGCGCAAACATCGCGCCGCCCATCAAGAACGCCCAGCCCTGCAGCATCGGGGTGGGGTACTGCCCCATGCAGCCCGAAACGCCCCAGCACGCCGCACCGCCCATCGTCAGGCAAGCGCCTTTTACTCTGTCAGACATTTTTGTCGCTTTCCTCCAGAATCAGCCTTGCGGCCCCGCGCAGATTCTCAACCACCGGCGCGCCGGTCCCGCGCAGCTTTTCCGGCGGCTGGTGCCCGCCGGACTGCAGCACGCAGTGCACGCCCAGCGCCCGGGCCACCTCAAAATCGTGGACGGAATCGCCAATCATCACGGCCTTGTCCGGGTCAAAGCCCTCTTCTTTCAAATAGGCAAGGCCCACCTCCACCTTGCTCTTGGCGTAGATGTCGCCAAGGCCCAGCAGGCGGTCAAAATAGCCCAGGATGCCGCGCTCGGCCACCTGATTGTGCAAGGTGTCCAGCTTGCTGGCGGACAGAATCACCTGCCGCAGCCCCGCCGTGCGGAACATCTCCAGCGTCTCAACGGCGTCTGGCATCAGCGGGCAAGCCGCGCTGGCGGGGACATAGTCCTGCATATATTTTTCTGCCAGCTCGGCATAGCTGTTTTTGGAGAAATCGAACCCGGCGCGGATGTAATATTCCTCAATCGGGAAACCAAAAATCGCCCGGTACTGATTTCGGTCATACCGCTGCGGGTAGCCGTAGCTCTGCAAAAGACGGTTGAGCGCGTCCACGCAGAGCTCGACATCATCGAGCAGGGTACCGTTCCAATCCCACAAAATCAGTTCCGGGCGCATAGAGGTTACCTCGTTATTCTTCTGTAAAAATTTTATGCAGACTGTCGTTGCTCTCAATCAGCTTGACGAGGGCCACGCCCAGAACCGTGCAGCTGATGATTTCACCGATGCCGACCGTGACCGCGTTGAACGCGGCAAGGGCCGCCGTGGGCGCACCGTCCGAGAAGAAGAAGGTAATCTCGAACGCGCCGACAATAATCATATTAAAGACAACAGGCGGCAGGGACGCCGGAATGGCCAGCCCCTTGATGCGCACATTGCGCAGCTTGTAGGTCACAAGGCAGGCCATCAGCGTGGCCAGCGTGCCAAAGACCACGTCAATGACGGTGGAGCCAATCAGGTTGGCCAGAAAGCACCCCAGCGTGACGCCGACAATGTACTCCGCGCCAAAGACCGGCAGCAGGCAGAGGGCCTCGGCCACACGGACCTGCACCGCACCATAACTGAAGGGGGCCAGCACCAAGCAGACCACAACGTAGACAGCCGCAATGACAGCACAGCGCACAAGGCGGCGAACGGACAGTTTTTTCTGATTCATACAATACTCCGGCGGATAGATTTTGACCGCACGCAAGACCGCCAGCCTTGCGGGGTTTGCACCACCCCATGGGGCGGTGGAGCCTAAAATCCTAAGTTGCTCAACAAACCTAAATTATAACAAAACCCGCAGGCCGTTGCAAGGCCTGCGGGAAAAATTGTAGAATATTTTGTTTACGGCAGCTCCGGGGCGTAGGCCTCCAGCGTGCGGGGCTTGCCCTCATAGACGATGGCAATGCCGTCGGGGCCGGTGTTGGCGCTGACAACACCGCCCAGCTGGAACACAATCAGCGGCGGATGGCCAAAGGCCTTCCTGCACAGCTTGACCAGCTCATCGCGCTTGGCGGTGCTGGAGGTGTAGGCCACCATATAGGGGGTGTCCTTCATGGAATCCACGCGGCTCTCCACCCATTTAATCATGGCGGCGGGCACAGCGGCGTCGCCGCGTACCTTGGCCTCCACCTTGGAGACGCCCGCGTTCAGGCTGATGATGGGGCGGATGCCCAGCAAATCACCCACCACCGCAGCGGCGGCACTGACACGGCCGGACTTCTTCATCTGCTTCAGGCTGTAGGCGGCCAGGCAGATTTCCACGCAGTCCAGCTTCTGCTTCAGCTCGGCCACGCAGGCGGCCAGCTCGCCGCCATTGCGCACCTTGCGGGCACACTCACAGAAATACCAGCCGTACGGCATGGAGTAGGTGTGGCTGTCGATGACCCGAATCTTCATCGTGTAGCCGGGGCGCTCCTCCTCCAGCAGCTCCATCGCCTTGATGGCGTTGTTGTAGGTGCTGGAGCCGCCCGCGTTGATGCTCAGGTACACCAGGTCGGTGTAGCCCTCGTCCACATAGCGGGCGTAAATATCGCAGAACTGCAGCTGGGTGATGGCGGCGGTGGTGGGCACACCCTGCGCGTCGCGCATCATCTGGTAGAACTGGTCATTGGTAAAGTCCTTGCGCTCCATGTACTCGACACCGTCAAGGTTGATGGGAAAGCCCACAACCTCGATGCCGTATTTATCCGCAAGCTCCTGCGGAATATCGGAACAGGAATCCGTCAGAAAACCAATCTTGCTCATTTTACATCCTCACTCCATTCGTAACGGGTCAGCTGCCCGTGGGTCTCCAAATCGGCAAAGTCCCATTGGCGCAGGGCCTCATACACGCCCACCGCCACTGCATTGGACAGATTCAAACAGCGCTCGCCCTTGCGCATCGGCATACGCACGCAGTCCGCCTCATGGGCGGCCAGCAGTTCCTCCGGCAGGCCGGCGTCCTCCCGCCCAAAGACGAGATATGCACCGTCCGGGTAGCTTACGTCCACATGACGGCGCGGGCCCTTGGACGTAAAGTAGAAAAACGGACCCTTGTTTCTGGCAAAAAAGTCCGCCATATCCTGATAATATGTTATATCAAGCTGGTGCCAGTAGTCAAGCCCGGCACGCTTTAATTTTTTGTCATCCACGGTAAAGCCCATCGGCCCCACCATGTGCAGCCGTGCGCCCGTCACCGCGCAGGTCCGTGCAATGTTGCCGGAGTTCTGCGGGATCTGCGGCTCGACCAGTACAATGTTTAAGGTTGGCA
>ERZ773107.2804-NODE-2804-length-12219-cov-6.469911_pt1 | contig 12219 bp, 10 predicted proteins | sample MGYA00580571_ERZ773107 | MGnify/ENA primary metagenome ERZ773107 (study PRJEB29015, sample SAMEA2737843) | human gut metagenome | biome: human gut; feature: human-associated habitat; material: faeces | place: China | collected 2012 ... | reverse complement strand
AGAAAATGGGCGTGACGCCCGGTGAAAAGCGCTACATCATCAACGAGCTTGGCGTTGGATACCGTATGCTAGCGGATGAAGAAATTGTTACTGATTCCTTTCTTTGACGAACATAAGTTGATTCTACCTATTTTTCAATTCTCCTTCTGATAAATAGCAGAAAAAAGAGCAGCAGCCCGTTCCTTATCACTGTTAAGCCACGGGGCACAGGGATTTTTCCGGCAGATTACAAGATAGACCTTCCTCTCGTCTGTCTGCCTATCTTTTTATTCCTGCCGCAGCAGCGCCTGATACACATCCCTCTTGCTGATTCCGCGGTCTTTCGCTACAAGCTTCATCGCCTCTTTATGGTCCACGCCCTGGCTCTCGTACACCTGCATATGCTCCTCTAAAGTCATAGATTCCCAGCTCTTCTTCTCTTCTTCTGCGATCTTTTCAAAGCTCTTTCCTTCGATCACAAGCACATACTCGCCGCGCGGTTCATTCTCCGCATAATAGCGGAGTGCATCGTCGAATGTTGTCTGCATTTTCTGCTCATAACGCTTCGTAAGCTCCTTGCAGACCGTCAGTCTTCTGTCACTTCCAAGCACTCCCTGTAATTCTTCCAAAGTTCTCACCAGACGATGTGGCGCCTCATATAGAATCATCGTCCGTGTCTCATTGGCAAGCTGACCGAGAATCTGTGCCCGCTCCTTCTTATCCCTTGGCAGAAACGCTTCAAATGCGAACCTCCTCGTAGCAAGCCCGGACATCGTAAGCGCCGTGATGCATGCCGCCGGTCCCGGAACGGATGTCACTTCGATTCCCTCCTCGTAGCAGATACGCACGAGATCTTCCCCCGGATCCGAGATCCCCGGTGTCCCGGCATCCGTGATGAGCGCGATATTCTTCCCTTCGCGCAGCTTATCCACGAGCGTGTACGCCTTATCGATCTTATTGAATTCGTGATAGCTTGTCATCGGTGTTTTGATTTCAAAATGATTCAGCAGCTTGATCGAATTTCTCGTATCCTCCGCCGCGATCAGATCTACCTCCTTTAAGGTGCGCAGCACTCTGTAGGTGATATCCTCCAGATTGCCGATTGGGGTTGCACATAAGTATAATTTTCCTGCCATAATTGTTTCTCCCTGCTCTTTAGTCTCTATTTTCCTCTCTTGCAATTTTTCTGTCTGATGAATCTGATATTCTATTCCTTCCATCCCCAGCATACATTCCCATGTGTCTGGCTTCCTATACACAGCATACCATATTTTTTCCGGACCGTTCAACTCTATTTCAAGTACTTTCTGCAGAATACCTTTTGACCCCAGCATCATGTATATGATATAATTAGATAATCGATGGTGTGTTAACGTTAACGCATCGTGTGATTAATATGATAAAGTATTATGTGAAGGGGGAATTTTTACATCATGAAACTTTATGTTGACTGCAACGCCGGAAGAAATGGCAACGGCTCAAAAGAAATGCCATTCAAAACCATCCGTGAAGCCGCAAAAGCTGCTGTCGCAGGGGATGAAGTCCTCATCGCTCCAGGCGTTTACCGCGAATATGTCGATCCGGTCAACGCCGGAACTTGGGATGCCCGCATCACTTACACAAGCACCACTCCGCTTGGAGCTGTCATCACCGGAGCAGAACCGGTTAAGACGTGGGCTCCGTATGAAGGAAATGTATGGGTATGCAGGGTAAAAAACAGCGTGTTCGGATCCTATAATCCATACACCACATATGTCATGGGAGACTGGTATTTCGCACCTGTCACAAAACACACCGGTGCTGTCTACTTAAATGACCGCGCACTCTACGAGGCAGATACGTTAGAGGACTGCTTACATCCTTCTGTCTATGAGAGTTCCTGGGAAAAAGAATTTTCTGTATACAAATGGTATACCACACAGGATACCGAGACTGATGAGACCGTGATCTACGCAAACTTCCAGGGTGCTAACCCAAATGAGGAAAATGTTGAGATTAACGTACGCCGTGAATGCTTCATGCCTTCCAAAGAAGGGGTCGGCTATATCACCGTAAGCGGCTTCAACATCAATAAAGCAGCTACCACATGGGCTCCACCTGCCGCTTTCCAGGACGGTATGATCGGGCCTCACTGGAGCAAGGGCTGGATTATTGAGGACTGCGAGATCAGCAACAGCAAATGTGCTGGTATCTCCCTCGGAAAGTACTGCGATCCGGACAATAACCATTATTTCACTTATAAGAAAGTAAAAAGTCCGACCCAGATGGAGCGCGACGCTGTATGCAAAGGTCAGTACCATGGATGGCTGAAAGAAAAGGTCGGAAGCCACATCGTAAGACGCTGTCACATCCACCACTGCGAGCAGGCAGGTATCGTCGGCAGGCAGGGCTGCGTTTTCAGTATTATTGAAGACAACGAAATTCACCATATTAACAACATGCAGGAGCTCGGTGGCGCAGAGATCGCTGGTATCAAGTTTCATGCTGCAATCGACGTTATTTTCCGCCGCAACCATATCCACCACTGCACGATGGGTATCTGGTGTGACTGGGAAGCACAGGGAACCCGCATTACGCAGAACCTTCTGCACGACAATATGGCACCGGAAGGATGCCCTCTCCCGATGGGTGGCATGATGAGCCAGGATATTTTCATTGAAGTTGGACACGGTCCTACTCTGATCGACAATAATCTGTTACTCTCCAAAGCATCCCTCCGTCTTGCAACGCAGGGTGTTGCTGTGGTACACAACCTGATTCTTGGCGCCTTAACCGCAATCGGAGGTGGAACAGACTTCACTGTTGACGGATTGAACCAGCCCCGTTTCACACCTTATCATATTCCACACCGCACAGAGGTTATGGGCTTCCAGACAATCCTGCACGGAGATAACCGTTTCTATAATAATATTTTTGTACAGCATTATCCGGTCGACGTAGCAGAGAAGACCAACGATATGGGTATGGATATGCCCGACAACTCCGAAGTTGGAACCTTTGTCTTTGACGAATATCCGACTTACGACGAATGGGTCGCTAATTTCGAACTGGACAAACCAGCTGACATGATCAAGCTGATGCCATATCACTTCCGTCATCTGCCAGTATGGATTGATGGAAATGTATATTTAAATGGTGCGAAAGGATTCAAGAAAGAACCGCACAGCTTAAGCGATACCGCTTCGGAAGTTAAAATCGTCCTTATGGAAGAAAACGGTGCTTATACTGTCCAGACAAACGTTTACGAGATTATTGCAGCCCTCGGCGGTCTGAACGACGACATGATCCACACTTCCACACTCGGCGAAGCTTTCGAGCCGGAAGAGTGCTTCGAGAATCCAGATGGAACACCGATCACCTTCGATACTGACTACCTCGGAAATCACCGCAGCCTGGATGTGATTCCTGGACCGTTTGCATCGGTTGAGGACAGCAGGAAGGTGCTTTGGAAGTTTTAGTTAAACTGGGGGGTAGCTAACTAAGGGACGCTGCCGAGCGTTAGACTGTGTTAGCCAAAAGAGAGCGGTACTTCCTCCGAAATTCCATTACGCCGGGAACTCCGATGAGCCCCTAAGCGTCAGATTATCTCAGCAATGGCTTCGATAATCTGCCAGGGTCTCATCTCCGTGGCGTAGAGGATATTTCTCCGGAAGTACCGCTCTCTTTCGGCATACGGAGGGTATGGAACGGCAGCTGTGAATCTCGATTCTGTAGTTTTATTGATAATGGTTTTAAAGTTTACTGACCTATATTATGATTTTTGAGCAAGCTGTTCTTTTAAACGTTTAATTTCGTTATCCTTCTCAAAAATAATCGTATCTTTTTTCGAGAGTTCTTCTTTGTTTTTTTCAAGTTCTTCCTGCATCTTTTCCATTCTGGCATTGTGTACTTTCTCCCAGAACTCCGCGTCAGCACGCGCCCTGGCCTGCTGTCTTAAAATATCATCCTTGTTCACTTTATAAAGCTCATCTGAAGCCTGCATCAAATCCGGATCATTCTTTGCGATCATCTTCAATTCCTCCCATGTGGCAGCCTTAAAAAGCTTCGCCCAGCGGTCGATTTCATAGTATTTATCTTCCTCTGTGGCAAGATCTATCCGAGTTAAGTCTATCACATGTATAGAAAATTTACCAGTATAGAGCCGGTTGTTTTTGTTATTGCGGAGCTGGTAAGTTGCAAAAAATTCCGGTGCATCCTCAAAAAGCGTGAAATTCAAAAATCCAATACTGTGAACCGGGAGGACATCGAGATAATCCTCACCGGAATCAAGGTTGTCAAAGCATCTTGCCGCATAGCTTAAGGAGCGCTCCGGCCAGTCATGAAAATTCGCCATCTGCATCTCAAGGTCAATCAGCTGTTCATTGTTAAAGAGTACGCGGATATCCAGAATAAACTCCTTTTGGACAGGTGCCAGACCGAGCTCGATCGGGTTTGTTATAATAATATCCTTCACATGTTCCTTTGGGATATGTAAGATGGCACAGATCAGTGCAGTAAGAACTCTCTTATTCCGCTGTAAAATCGCCCGGAATACAAAATCATTCGTGAACGGAAAATCAATTTTTCCGGTTGCAGTCGCTAAAGAGGAAGGTGTTTGTTGCATAGGCATTCTCCTTGTCTTGTAATAGTATGGAATTGAAAAATCTGAAAAAATGACGATACGTCAGATTTAGAGAAAACGCAGACCAAATGACACAGGAATAAAATTCCTGCAAAAATCTGCGGATAGAATCCAGCGGGTTTCTTTCTGAAAACAAACCGTTCTTAAAATAGGAATTCGTCATTTGCGCACAATAAGGAATCTGTATGACAGTCTGTCTGTAAGAACTGCTGTATTCTGTAGTCATGAATCATATATGTATACATAGTAGAATTACCATAGCACAAGAATTGCAAGATGTACAGTTTAAACAAGATTTTTGGCAATACTGCACAAAAATGGATTGCTGAAAAAGCAGAAAGAAAGGTATCAAATTGAAAATGTATCGTTTCTTGTTCCAGAAGTAAAGATAGCCGGGAAGCCAGCTTCCACTTGTTGATACACTTCAGATGCCGCCCTGCCAATTCCCTTCGATGCGGAAAGGCTTGTGTGAGCCCGGAGAAATATCCTCTACGCCACGGAGATGAGACCCTGGATGATTCTCGAAGCCTTTGCTGAGAGAATCGTCCGCTTAGGGGCTCATCGGAGTTCCCGGCGTAACGGAATTTCGGAGGGTTCACACAAGCCTTTCTGCACACAGCCTGCCGATGGGGCGGTTCCATATACTTCCAATCAAGTGGAACTGCCTTCCAGGCGAGCCATTCATTATATGTTCTGCTTATTTTACAAAATCTTTTACAGATGCATAGATACCGTCTGCGTTCAAGCCATACTTCTCAAGAAGTGCAACAGCCGGACCAGACTCTCCGAAGCAATCCTGGATACCGATTGTCTTAACCGGTGTCGGTGCCTTGCGGGAAAGTGCCTCGCAGACTGCGGAACCAAGCCCTCCGATTACGGAGTGTTCTTCTACAGTTACAACCTTGCCGCATTCTTTGGCAGCTGCCACAACGAGTTCCTCGTCTAATGGCTTAATTGTATGGATATTGATCACCTTCGCATCAATGCCGTCTGCTGCCAGCTTCTCTGCTGCCGCAAGAGACTCTGATACGCATAAGCCGGTTGCGATGATGGCAACGTCTTTTCCTTCTCTTAAGGTGACACCCTTTCCGATCTCGAACTTGTAATCCGGATTGTCGTGGATAACTGGCACTGCAAGACGTCCGAATCTCATATAAACCGGTCCCTGATGCTCATAAGCTGCCTTAACAGCTGCTTTTGCTTCGATATCATCACTTGGATTTAAGATCACCATGCCAGGGATGGAACGCATCAGCGCAATATCCTCATTGCACTGATGGGTCGCACCGTCTTCTCCTACAGAGATTCCGGCGTGGGTAGCACCAATCTTCACGTTCAGATGTGGGTATCCGATGGAGTTACGCACCTGCTCAAAAGCACGTCCTGCCGCAAACATGGCGAAAGAACTTGCAAACGGTACTTTTCCGGTTGTGGAAAGTCCTGCTGCGATTCCCATCATATTACACTCTGCAATTCCACAGTCGATATGTCTCTTTGGGAACTCTTTTTTGAAGATGCCTGTCTGGGTTGCTGCCGCAAGGTCCGCATCCAGTACATATACGTCATCATGCTCCTTTGCCAGCTCTACCAGCGCGTTTCCATAGCTGACACGGGTCGCGATCTTCTTTACTTCTGACATAATGCTTCACCTTCCTTCTCGAGTTCTTCCATCGCAATGGCATATTCTTCATCGTTCGGAGCTTTTCCGTGCCATCCGACCTGATTTTCCATAAAAGACACGCCCTTGCCCTTAACGGTATGTGCAATAATAGCAGTCGGCATACCTTTCGTCTCTCTTGCCTCTTTGAATGCTGCTGCGATCTGCTCCATGTCATTTCCGTCCTTTAAGTCAATCACATGGAAATTGAATGCCTGAAACTTCTCGGCGATCGGATATGGAGAGCATACCTGGTCAACCGGTCCATCGATCTGAAGTCCGTTATTGTCCACGATGACAACCAGATTGTCTAACTTATGGAAACCTGCAAACATGGCAGCCTCCCATACCTGACCTTCCTGGATCTCACCGTCTCCTAACAGTGTGTAGACACGGTAGTCATCCCCGGAAAGCTTTGCGGAAAGCGCCATGCCGACTGCTGCGGAGATTCCCTGTCCAAGAGAACCGCTCGACATATCTACGCCTGGAATATGTTTCATATCCGGATGTCCCTGAAGGTAAGAACCCAGATGTCTTAACGTCTTTAAATCCTCTACCGGGAAATATCCCCGAAGTGCCAGTGCAGAATAAAGTCCCGGTGCTGTATGCCCCTTAGACAACACGAAACGGTCTCTGTCTGCTTTCTTCGGATCTTTCGGATCGATATTCATTTCTTCAAAATATAAATAGGTAAAAATATCTGCTGCGGAAAGTGATCCGCCCGGATGTCCTGCCTTGGCAGCATGTACACCTGTGACGATTCCCTTCCGGACTTCATTTGCTTTAATCTGAAGCTCCTTCGTGTTCATTTTCCTGACCATGCCTTTCTATGTATTATTCTCCGAAAACAGCCTTGTAATCAGCCTGGAACTTTTCAATTCCCTGATCTGTCAGAGGATGTTTGGTCATCTGCTCGATTACTTTGTATGGGATTGTTGCGATATCAGCACCTGCTAATGCGCAGTCTGTTACATGGATTGGGTTACGGATGGATGCTGCAATGATCTCGGTATCATATCCATAAATATCAAATATATCAGCGATCTGTCTGATTAACTCAATACCTGGCTGGCTGATATCATCTAATCTTCCAAGGAATGGCGATACATAAGTAGCTCCTGCATTTGCTGCAAGAATAGCCTGGTTGGCAGAGAATACTAACGTAACATTTGTCTTAATTCCTTCTGCGGAAAGAACCTTGACTGCCTTAAGACCTTCTACGGTCATAGGGATCTTAACGACCATGTTTGGATGGATGGCTGCGATCTCACGACCTTCTTTTATCATACCTTCTGCATCAACAGTAGTGGCCTTTACTTCGCCGCTGATTGGTCCGTCTACGATAGAGGCAATCTCTTTGATCACTTCTGTGAAGTCTCTTCCCTCTTTTGCGATCAGAGATGGGTTTGTGGTTACACCACAGATGACTCCCATGTCATTTGCTTTCTTAATATCTTCTACATTGGCTGTGTCTACAAAAAATTTCATTTTAAAAATCCTCCGTTTATATTTGTTTCGTTTTCTGGTTGCTTTTAATCTAGCACATTTCAAAAGCAAAAGCAAGTAAAAATAAGTAAAAGTAAGTGCAAATAAGTGAAAACAAAACTTTACAACAATTTCTACGGTTGTTTTTCAAAATAAAACTGGCGAAATCTTTCGTTTCGGGGTATCATAGGTTATACCGATCATTGTGAAACTCCTTTTTAGGCTGTAAAGATTGGGAACGATGACCGCAAACAACGAAGGCACTTTTGCGTTGGCACCCAGTGTCTTCTTATGTTTTCGGTCATCATTCCCAATCCATATACGTTTTTCAGGAGTTTCACAATGAACTATTATATAAGGGAGATTAGACATGCTTCAGTTAGAGCGTCAGAAATTAATTTTAGATTATCTTGAGAAAAACAGAAAGGCAACGACAAATGAATTGAGTGAGCTGCTCGGGGTATCGACTACTACGATCCGCACCGACTTAAACCAGATGGATAAGGATCATCTTCTGACTAAGACGCACGGCGGTGCCCTTTATCTTGACACATCCTCCGAACACACGGAGCTCACCGGCAAAGCCTATTATTTTCATGAGAGAGCGCTTGAGAACCAGCGCGAGAAAGAAGAGATCGCGGCAAGCGCCATCCACTTCATAAAAGACCATATGTGTATTTTCTTAGATGCCAGCTCCACTGCCTACACACTCGGAATGAAGCTGTCCGGCTTTACGGAGCTTACCGTCATCACCAACGGCATCAACTTAGCCCTCGCATTAAAAGATATGCCAGGGATTACAACCATCTTAACCGGTGGAATTGTCACCTCCGCATCCTCCTCCATTGAGGGGCTTCTCGGTGAGGACCTGCTTCGCAAAATCCACACTGACATTGCCTTCGTATCGGCAAGGGGCTTCTCCGTTGAAAACGGGCTGACCGATTTCAGCATCTACGAAGCTGACTTAAAACGGATGTGCATACGCGCCTCCGCAAAAACCATCGCCCTCGTAGACCACACCAAATTCGATTCCAGTTCAATCTCCAGCTATGCCTCCATTGACGATATAAACCTCGTCATCTCGGACAGCGGACTCTCCAAAAACGTGCAGGAGATCTATGAGAAAGCCGGTGTAGACCTGATGATTGCAGGGAACTAAACGCAAACAACTACTAAGTTTTTAAAAGATTTTAATGACATTATAAGTAACCTTTACCGAGTTGAAATCCGCAGCTGCCGTCCACTAACCTTCCGTATGCCGAAAGAGAGCGGTACTTCCGGAGAAATTTCCTCTGCGCCACGGAGATGAGACCAAGGTTTTGTGGAAGCCTTTGCTGACACAAAATCCTGCTTTGGGCTCATCGTAGTTCCCGGCGCAATGGAATTTCGTAGGAAGTACCGCTCTCTTTCGGCTCACATAATCTATCGACCGGCAGCGTCCCCTAGTCAATTAAATTTACGTCTACTCTTCCAGACTGTCCTTCATGCGACCAAGCATTCCGGACTTCTTCATCGGAATCGTAATAATCATCGCAATAATCGTTCCTCCACATGTACTGATTAAGAACGGTACCACGAAAGTAAATAATGCAGCCGCTTGATTTCCCATCACAAGGTAAGCGACCGGGTAGGAAAGCATACCACCGATGATACCGGTTCCGACTACCTCACCGATATAAGCGAACGGCAGCTTCTTTCCATACTTGTATAACAGGCCACCAAGTAATGCCCCGCACATACTTCCCGGGAACGCAAGCGGACTTCCAAGTCCTAACAAATTGCGGATCAGTGACGCGATAAATGCCTGTGCCAATGCCCACCATGGTCCTACTGTAACTGCACATAATACATTCACCAGATGCTGTACCGGTGCACATTTTGACCCGAATACCGGGAAGGAAAATAAGCTTCCAACTACTGCTACTGCTGCAAAAATTGCAGTTACGGTTAATTTCTTTAAATTTGATCTTTTCATCGTTCTTCTTCCTCATTTCCGAAACCTGTCTTCCCTGAGTCAGACATCCGATGACGCTTCCCTAACGGTCAATCCGGTCAGTCTGCTGTTGGCTTTGACAGTTTCTATTTTTTCTGTACTGCTTTTGCAATCTTTTCCACAATCAGGCAGAGAACGACTGTGATCACCATATCCGGCAGAGTATTTCCAAGCGGAGTATCTACGTGCATTAATATGCGGTAAATAATAAATCCGGCAAGCCATACGATCAGATTACGCCACTGGAAAGCATTTCTTTCAGAATCCGCTTTCTTCAAAATGAAGTAATCTGCAATCTGCACTGCGATCATCGGAGCAAAAACAGATCCGATCAGATATAAGAAGTTTGTAATATTATCCATTGGATAAACGATCGCTGCGATCGTTCCGATCACTGTAACAATGATCGCTGCCCATTTCTCCTGAATTTTAGAAGAAATGGAAACACAGGAAACTCCTGCGGAATAAGCATCTAAGAACGTTGTTGTAACTGTTGAGAATACAATAATCAGTAATCCCACAACGCCAAGACCTGTCTTTAACATAATCTGTGCGATATCGTATTCTCCGGTAAAAATAGCGGCTCCCATACCGATCATGTACATAAAAATGCTGACTACGCTGTATACGAATACACTTGTAAAGGTTGCTGCGAATGGTTTTTCTGCTTCTCTCGTATAATCGCTGATAAGCGGTAACCAGGAAAGAGGCATTGCGACTGCAAGCTCTACCGCAGCTCCAAAAGTCATCATATCGTCACTTACTGCGATCGGCATGACAAAATCTGTATTAAAGAAGATCACCTTAAAAAGTACCAGTGACAGTACAAAAAGTGCGGTCATTGCAACGGTATTTAACTTTCCAAGATTAGTCAGTCCGATAAAGATCCACACTATGATCAAAATTCCGATCACAATTGCCCAGATCCATATACCACTATGTAACAGACCGTCTGCTGCGAGTGCACCATCATAGATCATGATAGCTGTCCAGCCGACAAGCTGCAGTACGTTTAATACTGCAAAGAGAAGGCTTCCCTTCTCACCGAAACTCATTTTTACAGTTTCCATGGCACTTTTCCGCTCTTTTGCCCCGATCATTCCTGCGGCAAACATCATGAGTCCGCCGATCAGGTGTCCGAGCAGAATTGCTGCCATTGCTCTTCCAAAACCAAGTGGTGCGAAATAGGTACCGGTCAGGATCTCAGCTAAAGACACTCCTGCCCCAAACCAGATTAAACCGTTTGAAAAAACGGAAGTTCTTTTTTCACTCATCTTTCATATTCTCCTTCGATTGCAAATGCATGATTCATAGGGCCGCTTCCTTTTCCAAGGTCAAGCATATCGGCAAGTGCGCCGGAAATATAGTTTTTCGCATACTTGACAGAAGTTTCCAAGTCTCTTCCTTTTGCAAGATTTGATGCAATTGCGGAAGACAAGGTACAACCTGTTCCATGGGTATTTGGATTGTCAATTCTTTTTCCGTGGAACCATACCGGCTCTTTCCCTTTCTGGAAAAGAAGATCATTGGCATCATTTAACTGATGTCCACCCTTTAATAAAACTGCACAACCTAAGGTGTTACAGATGGTCTCTGCTGCTTTTTCCATATCTGCTTCTGTTTTGATCTCCATCTCAGAAAGCACTTCTGCTTCCGGGATATTCGGCGTGATCACGGATGCCATCGGTAACAACTGTGTTTTTAAAGTCTCAATCGCATTTTCACTGATCAATCGGGATCCGCTTGTTGCCACCATAACCGGATCAACTACAATATTTTCCGCATGGTATTCTTTTAGTTTCTTTGATATTGTTTTTATTAACTTTTCAGATGATACCATACCAATCTTTACTGCATCCGGACGGATATCAGTGATGACCGCATCTAACTGATTTTCCAGGAATTCCGGAGATACTTCCATGATCCCGGTAACACCTGTCGTATTCTGTGCAGTCAATGCTGTGATCGCACTCATTGCATAGACTCCGTTTGCCTGCATGGTCTTAATATCTGCCTGAATTCCCGCACCTCCGCTTGAATCGCTTCCGGCAATTGTAAGTGCTGTCTTTTTTTTCATCAGTTCCCTCCATTCTCTGCAATAGCAGTCTGCTTCTCTCTGAATCTCTTCCTGATCATCCTTACTTGCTTCATCATAGATTCCTATAACCTGGAATCCTGCCTTTTTTGCAGTGCGGACTGCATGGATAACATCCTCGAATACCAGCGTCTCTTCCGGTCTGCTTCCAAGATATTCCGCTGCCTGCAGATAAATATCCGGCTTCGTCTTTCCTGCACCTGCTTCTTCACAGGTGAAGATCCGATCAAAATACTTTGCAATTTCCAGACGTTCAAACGCCATCTCTATTTCTTTCTTATTATTGGAAGATGCAATCGTCATTGGAATATTACTGTTACGAAGCTTCTCCAGAAGTTCTACCGCTCCGCTCTTCAGCGGTGCCGTTTCTTTATAATAATCGCTGATAA
>ERZ773107.2802-NODE-2802-length-12224-cov-3.047991_pt1 | contig 12224 bp, 8 predicted proteins | sample MGYA00580571_ERZ773107 | MGnify/ENA primary metagenome ERZ773107 (study PRJEB29015, sample SAMEA2737843) | human gut metagenome | biome: human gut; feature: human-associated habitat; material: faeces | place: China | collected 2012 ... | reverse complement strand
GTTAACACAAAAAATCACTGTAATCTATATCTTTTTATATTATTTCTTATATGGTTTTTCATATAACTTATCAAAGATCGATATAACACAAGCTTTTAACAAAATGCTATCATACATTCAACGAAACAAATATCGAACGTTCGCAATGATTACATATGATTTTAAGGAGGATACAGATATGTCAGAAATCAAACAGCCAGCAAGTGCTTTATCATCACCAAGATTTTGTAACATGGGAACTTTTATGAGAATGCAAAAGGTAGACACCGCAGAAGGTCTTGACTTTGCGATTGCAGGTGCACCATTTGATACAGGAAGTTCTTTCCGTTCTGGTTCAAGATTTGGTCCGAACGCAATCCGTAATATCTCTGCAATGATGAAACCGAACAATGTAATCATGCAGGTTAATATTATGGAAAGCCTGAAGGGTGGAGATATTGGTGATTTCAATATCACCCCTGGTTATATTCACCCGAGTTACGACGCAATCGAAAAAGGGGTTGCTGGAATACTTGAGAAAAATGCCTGTCCGATCGTTCTCGGCGGCGATCATGCAATTACACTTGCAGAACTCCGGGCAGTAGCCAAAAAATATGGTCCGGTAGCTCTTGTTCATTTCGATTCTCATTCAGATCTGTGTGACGAAGTATTTGGACAGAAATACAATCACGGAACACCTTTCAGAAGAGCGATCGAAGAAGGACTCATCGATCCATCTCATTCTATTCAGATTGGTATGAGAGGTTCCCTTTATGATCCAAACGAACACAAGATGGCTGCAGAACTTGGCATGAAACTGATTCCTGCACACAAGGTACGTGAAATGGGACTTCCGGCTTTGATTGAAACAGCAATTGAAAGAGTAGGAGATAAACCTTGTTTCCTCACTTTCGACATTGACTTTATTGATCCTGCTTATGCTCCAGGTACAGGAACTCCGGAAGTTGGCGGATTTACTTCTCTCGAAGGACTGGAACTTGTAAGAGCACTGAAAGATCTGAATTTTGTAGGATTTGATATTGTTGAAGTTCTTCCAGCTTATGATCATGGTGAAATTACCGCATATCTTGCAGCTAATATCGTATTTGAATATCTTTCTATTCTTGCACTCAAGAAAAAAAGAAAATAATTTATCTTAGATTATATTTTTAAGATAAATGACAGCACCAGTTTCTACTGGAACTGGTGCTGTTGTTCTTAAAATACGCATTTTTCAGGAAAGGAGACTCTTTATGGTTAAATCTAAGACTATGACCACGGAAAGTACCATAGCTACTACCGAACAAGTTACTTATGACAGCGATATGATGTCCGCCGAACTTGATAAAATCCAGTTGAACAAAAGCCAGACTATAAAGGGCATTCTCAGATTAGTCATCTGTTCAGCTATCGGTATCGCCGCTTTTTTTGTTTCTGTACCACACAACGGTAAGAGCGAAATTATCTTTAGTATTATTTATAATGCCTTTGTAAATATGTTTGGCAATTTTGCCTACTGGATCTTGACACTCATCGTTGCCGGAAATTTTGTCTGTCATATTTATTTTAAGTATGTGAAAAAAGGTACTCTTGAATCACCTTTTGCCAAAATTTATGATAACGACACGATTATCCATACATTTTTATACGCTCTCGGCTTCATCTATGTGGTCTTATATGCCTGTCATATAAATATCACAGGATTCCAGGGACCGAAAATCATCATTGGCGATTCTACCGGTGGAAGCGTTATTCCTCCGATCGTTCTTGGTGTTTTTGGAATCATCATCGTAGGTGCTATTTTCATGCCATTCCTTTTAAATTATGGAATCCTGGAAATTATCGGTGCCATCCTGGAACCACTGATGCGTCCGTTATTCAAGGTTCCTGGAAAAGCTGCTCTGGATGCCGTATCTTCTTTTGTAAGCTCTTCTTCACTTGGTGTCTTAATCACAAACAGATTGTGGAAAAGAAATGTTTACACTGAAAAAGAAATGGTCGCCATCATGACCGGATTCAGTGCTGTAAGTATTGGTTTTGCATACATGGTAATCAATACAGCCAAACTAGGTGATCATTTCGTAAAAGTTTACGCGATCAGCTTTGTTCTCGTATTCATTATCGAAATGATAACCGTAAGAATTCCACCGATCAGCAAGAAAAAGGATGTATACTATTCTGGACATGTGCAGACAGAGGCTGAACGTAAAAATGATACCAAATTCAGTTTCAGCCTTCTTCCTCTCGGTATAAACCGTGCAGTCAAGCGTGCTTATATTGCAAAGAATGTATCCGTAGACAGCTTACTGGTTCTCCCACAGGTTCTGACTATGTTATCGGCCATCGGTGTAAGTGGTCTGATTCTTGCAGAATACACTCCTGTATTCAAATGGTTAGGTTACATTTTCCAGCCACTCCTTGTTTTATTCCGGATTCCTGACGTATCAGCGATTGCTCCGTCAATCCCGGTTGGAATCGCAGAAATGTTCCTTCCTGTATTAGTCATGATGGGAAGCGGCGTTACCGTATGTGTAAAAGCAAGAGCATTCGTTGTTCTGGTATCCATGGTACAGATTATTTTCTTCTCAGAAACAGCAACAGTAATGTTAGCAACCAAATCCCCAACTAAATTCTGGGAAATCGTTGTATGTTTCCTGGAGCGTACTATTATCGCAATTCCGCTTGCTTCCTTAGTAGTCCATATTTTATTCTGATTACAATGAATTTTTCTGTTTGACATCCTGAAATCTCCTTTTTATACTTGTTGTATAAGAAGGAGATTTTTATATTATGACCATCAAAGAAATCGCCGCAAAGGCAGGCGTCTCCATCGCCACCGTTTCCCATGTTATCAACCATACGCGCTATGTCAGCCCGGAACTGGTGGATAAAATCGAAGCTATTATTGAAGAAAGTGGATATTCTGAAAAAATCAAAAAAAAGGTGCGTAAAATCCGCAGCGGACGCAGTTCACAGATTGTCGCTGTCTTTCCAAATATCAAGAGCGCGCTCTACTGCGATCTGTGCAATCAGCTGCAGTCCTACGCGACCAGCCAGGGCTATCAGTTTTACACCGCCGCCACCAACGACAGCCCGGAAGAGGAGAAAAGCATCCTGCAAAACTTAATCTCCAGTGCCAAGACCATCGGCATCTTTCTCTCCCCGGCAAGCAGCAATCCGGCTGCCTATGCATTTCTATATGAATCCGGTATCCCTTTTGTCTGTGTCGAACGATTCATCGATGACGATGTCACACCGCGGATTCTTTTTGATTACACCAAAGCATTTCACTCCGCTACTTCCTATTTTTTTGAGAGCGGACACGAAAATGTGCTGTTTCTGGTAGAAAAAACAGACAGCCTCGCCAAACAGGACAAGATTGCCGGATATGAGCGGGCACTTCTCTCCGCCAACCATACCCTGAGCAGTTCCTGCATCGCGGAGATCAATCTGTATCAGTCCAGTGATACCATCAGCCTGAATATTCAGAAAAGTATCACCCGGTATCTCCCCACCGCTATCATCGCCGGCGGAAACAGGCTGACTATGTTTCTTCTCAAGGCGCTGCGGGAGCTGGGAAAAGACTGTCCGCGCGATATTTCCATCATCGGATTTGACGATATGCTCTGGTGCGAGCTGACCGCCCCACCGCTATCCTGCATCCACCGGGATATCGACCAGATGGCAGAACTCGCCTCGCAGGCACTCTTTGACGAGATCAACCACCTCTCCGGCGCACCTTTGACCCACTACGCAGATGTAGAGCTGATTTTGCGTGATTCCACCCGGATCATCGACAACGGACCGCTCGGTGAACACGCCGTATCTCCGGACAGCATCCGGCTCTCCAAGGAGGAAAAACAGCTTTTGCGAACCGGAAATTACCGCGTCGCCATCTCCTTCCACTACACTGGAACCGCCTGGGCTGCCCTGCATCAGAAAGGCATCCGGGATGAACTGGAACAGTACGGAATCGATATTATTTCCACCATGGACGCCCATTTTGATCCTGCCCTCCAGAATATGCAGCTCGAAAGCATCAAAATGCAGCACCCGGACGCCGTCATCGCCATCCCCACCGACGATGTCCAGACGGGTCCGGCATTTCAGGAATTGTCCAAAATAACGCGGCTGGTCTTTTTAAGCAATGTCCCGCAGAACTTCAGCCGGAACAATTACGTCTCATGTATCTCCGTCAATGAGCGGGAAAATGGCACCAATACAGGGCGCATGATCGGCGAATACCTGAAAGAAAAACCGCACGCCAAAGTCGGCTTCATCATCCACGGCGCCATGTTTTACGGCACTACCGAGCGTGATAACTGTGCCGAGAAAATATTAAGGGAATCCTATCCCGACATTGAAATCACTGCCAGAAAGGGATTTATTCAAATTGAAAATGCCTACAAGGTATGCTATGAGATGATAAACGAGCACCCGGATATCCAGGCGCTCTATGTGAGCTGGGACCGCCCCGCCCTACTTGCCATCAAGGCCCTGAAAGCTTTGAACCGGACGGATATTGCTGTCTTTACCACAGATCTGGATTTTGAGATTGCAGAAGAAATGAATCAAGGATTTGTAAAAGGACTCAGCACCCAGAGGCCATATGACCAGGGAAAAGCGGCCGCTCTTGCAGTCGCTAAATCCCTGGTCAGTGATAACGTTCCTAAATATATTGGAGTGCAGCCCTATGTAGTTCATGAAAAACAGCTGAAACGTGCCTGGAAGGATATTTTCTTTGAGGCACTGCCGGAGGAGCTGGGGGAGAAGCAGATGGGTCAGTAGCTATTTTCCAAACCCATACACCTCTTCCGGATATGGCGCATCCCGCTTTCTTTTAAAATCTTGCCAACCACTTTCCCCCATGATATGATAAAGTTATTCGTAACAATTCCGTATCTTCAGAAAGGAGCATCATCGATGACACCCTTAAAAATCCCTGTTGGTATTTCTGATTTTAAAAAGCTGCGCGAAGACGGCTATTATTATATTGATAAAAGCGGGCTGATCGCTGATCTTCTGACGAATAACTCGGAAGTCACCCTGATTACCCGCCCGCGTCGTTTTGGAAAAACACTGGCGATGAGTATGCTTGCCAATTTTTTTGATATTCGAAAAAAAAGCCAGAATCTTTTTACCGGACTTCAAATCGAATCTCGTCCAGATCTATGCCAGGCATGGATGAATCAATTTCCGACGCTCTTTCTGACCTTTAAGGATGTAGACGGACTGGATTATGCTTCTGCCAGGGATATGCTCCGCTCCCAGATTGCCCGTCTCTGCAATGAACACAGCTATCTGGCAGACAGCCCTTCGGTTAATGAAAATGATCGGAAAGAGTTTATACAGCTTGCCGATATTGTCGATGGGAAACCGACGGATACTATGTTAAAAACCAGCATTCTGCTCTTGATGCGTATGATGCAGGCACATTTCCAGAAGCCCGTCATTCTGCTTCTGGATGAATATGATGTACCACTTGCCAAAGCCAGCGCAAATGGTTATTATCCGCAGATGCTGGAACTGATGAAATCCCTCATGAGTACAGCACTGAAAGATAACAGCACCCTGCGTTTTGCCTCTATTACCGGCTGTCTGAAAATCGCAAAGGAAAGTATCTTTACGGGAACCAACAATTTTGTTTCCGACACTATTTCCTCTTCTTCACTGGATGAATATTTTGGATTTACCCAGGCTGACATGGAAAAGCTTCTTCTGGATGCTGATATGCTTGATCGGGCTTCGCAAATCAAGGCGTGGTATGACGGCTATCACTTCGGTGCTTCGGATGTCTACTGTCCGTGGGATGTAATGAATTATCTTCTCGACTGCCAGAAAAAGCCAGATGCAAGGCCCATCGGTTACTGGAAAAATACCAGCGATAACGCGATCATCCGTTCGTTTATCGACTATGCCGGAAGCAATATCACGATGAAGCTGGAGGCGCTTCTTTCCGGAGGCTATATTCTTCAGCATGTGGAAGAAAATCTGACGTATGATTACCTCCATTCCTCCGAAGATAATCTGTGGAGTATCCTGTATCTTACCGGCTATCTGACGCAGGCTCGCATCGATAACCTTCCAGATGGTTTAACTGCCCTGATGATTCCGAATGCTGAAATCCGGGAAATCTTCGAAAGTACCATTTTAAAATGGTTTAACGACAGCGCCAAAACCTGGAATCGGGAACAATTATTTTATGCTGTATGGCACGGCAACACCGACCTGCTCACACAGGAGATGAATGCCCTGCTGCGTATGACAATCAGCTACCATGATTATAAAGAAGATTTTTATCACGCCTTTTTAGCCGGAATTTTTGCCGGAGCCGGATATGTGGTAGAATCAAACCGTGAGCATGGCGAAGGACGAAGCGATGTGGTTGTATATGATCTGCACGGTGGACGAATGGCGATTTTCGAGGCGAAATATTCGAAAACATTTGAAAAACTCAGCGATGACTGCGACAAAGCCCTGCGCCAGATCGATGAACGCATGTATGCAAAAGAATTTGAGGGAAATTATGATGAAATTTTCTGTTATGGAATTTCCTTCTTCAAGAAACGGTGTATGGTAAAGGGGATAGGTAAATAATGCTGGCCGATAACCCTATTTTATAGCCAAAAGGAGCTGCTGCACGGTTTGTGCAACAGCCCCTTCTTACATCTTCACTTATTAAATTCTTACAGTCTCGCAATCACTGCGTCCACATATTCCTCGGTGGTTGCAGTTCCATGCAGATCTCTTGTCAGGTGCTTGCCTTCTGCCAGAACCTCATCCACAGCCTTGCGGATGCGTCCGGCGGTCTCATTTTCACCTAAGTACTCTAGCATCATGCAGGCAGACCACAGGAATGCGGTCGGGTTTGCCAAGTGCTTGCCTGCAATATCCGGTGCGCTGCCATGTACGGCCTCAAACATAGCATAGTCAGAACCGATATTGCTGGATGGAACGAGTCCCAGGCCTCCGATCAGACCGCTGCACAGATCCGAAAGAATATCTCCGTACAGGTTCTGCATTACCATAACATCAAACTGGTTTGGATTCATGACAAGCTGCATGCAGGTGTTATCGATGATTTTATCATCACCTTCAATCTCCGGATATTCCTTTGCAATCTCTTTGAAAATGGAAAGGAACATGCCATCGGACATTTTCAGGATATTTGCCTTATGAATACAGGTTACTTTCTTGCGTCCGTTCTTTTTCGCATACTCAAATGCATCGCGGATAATGCGCTCGCTGGCCTGTCTTGTGACAATCTTAATTGCATGAACCGTATCCGGATTTACCTGCTCCTCCACACCGACATAAAGTCCCTCTGTATTTTCGCGGAAAATCACAATATCTACATTCTTAAACGGAGTTTTTACGGCTGCGTTGGACTTAACCGGGCGGATATTGGCATACAGGTCATACTGTCCGCGGAGTGTTACATTCAAAGAGCGGAAGCCCTTTCCAACCGGAGTTGTAATCGGGGATTTTAAGAGTACTTTGGTGCGCTCAAAGGAAGCATATGCTTCCTCCGGAATCAGGGCACCATTGCGTTTCCACTCATCCTCACCAACATTGAAAATTTCATATTCCAGCGGAGCATCTGCCGCTTTTAAGATTTTTAATACATTATCAACCAGCTCCGGTCCGATACCATCGCCGCGAAATACTGTAATTTTATGACTCATTTCTTTATCCTCCTTCTTGATTTTCCCAATCGTAACTGTTCAGTACCTTCACAGTCACGCGCAAAAATCCATTAAAAATTTCATCGAAAGCTGCCAGAACAGGCTGACAGCTTTTCGAACAAACAACTTTTCAATTAAATTTCCCTTACAGAACAACTGCTACAATCAGGTTATATACCGCACAGCAGATAACGCTGATAGGTACTGCTACAAAGAGAAGACGGTTGAATAAGTGATTTCGGTCCTCCTCGTTTCCGCAGGAACCAAGAATCAGGCTGCCGCCGGATGAGAACGGGCTGATCGCACTGCTCTGTGCACCAAGAATCGTGCAGGCAAAGAGTGCTGCCGGATTTAATCCGGTTGCTGCCGCAAGTCCCGGAATCAGCGGGAACAGGGCCGGTGCTACAACACCGGTTGTAGAGCTGAAGAAACTCATAAATGCGCCTACAAAGCTGAATGCCAGCGGAATCAGGGCTGTCGGAACATTTGAACCAATCCATGCAGATAATGCATCAATGGTACCGGCCTGAACTGCAACGGCGATAAGCATGCCGGCTCCGGCAATCATGAGGATGGTGTTCCACGGAACACGTGCGATAACTTCCTTCTGCGGTGCCAGATCAAAGAGCAGTGCGATGATGGTAAAGCAGAATGCCACCAGTCCTACATCAACCTTTCCGGCAATTTTTCCAATCAGTTCATTGCCAGGAACTGCCATCTTTAAGAGCGGGAATACCAAGACAATCACCATCATCAGAATCATTAAATGCAGGGTTGTTTTCTGTTTCTTGTCAAACGGCTCCGGGCGATTGAACGTTACGCCTTTTCCGATACCGCGGTTGCTCTTGAAACCGAAGCGGAAAATTGCAATCAGAATCAGAGAAAATACAATCGCGAAACCAAAAATTTTCATTTCATCTACAAAGGAATTCGTTGCTTCAAATGCCGGTTCTGCTTCATAAGCAGTATCAATCAGACCGCGGAATACGACGCCCAGCGAAGCTGTGGGGAAGTTTCCGCCTGCCAGTGCACCGCAGTTGATCGCCACCGCACCGGTCAGCTTGTCCATCTTTGCTTCCTCACAGATAAGGATGGTAATCGGTGCCAGGAATGCCAGAACGGTAAAGTATGCAGCACCCATAACAGAAAGTACAACTGCTACAAAAAATAATGCAAAAGGAAGCATGCCCGGAAACTTACGGCACATATAGAGAAGACTGGCCGACATTTTTTCAAGGGTTCCATTCACAGCTGCAAAGTTGTAAAACAGTGATACTGACAGGATGACAAACATGGTGCTGACCGGCCAGAAGCCAATCAGTTCTTTTGTTTTCAATCCCATGCCAAAACAACCAATCAGGTATGCAAAAGCAATACAGAAAAATCCCGTATTGATTTTCGTTTTATATCCCAATATAACGGCAACCGCAATGGATGCCACCAAAACTGCACTTAACATGTGATGCGTCCCCCTATTCTTCGATGCCCAACAGTTTTGCCGGAATAGTGTGTGTCATATGGTACACGTGTTCTTCCGGAATTCCATGATCTACCAGATACTGCATATATTCTGCCAGCGCCAGCTCCCAATGCGGGTTTTCTGTCTGGCCGCCATCGGTATCAACCATGACATTTTTATAGCCAACCTCTTTGATGAGTTCCAGGTTGTCTGCCAGATTGCTCTTATACTTTCCGCCGCCCATATTCTGTGCATAGCAGCGCTCTAAGATAACGTCATAATCCTTTACCAGGCGAAGCTGATCCTCATGGCTCATGCCTACAATCCACCATTCAGGATGGGTTACAACGATGTTTTTTACTCCCATATCCCGTGCAGCTTCCACAACAGTGAAAATCTCCTCCGGTGCGATGTGAGCGGTTCCCAGTACCGCATTGTGGTCGCGGATCAGTTCCAGCACGGAACGAAGCTCCGGCACGATCTTTCCATCTTTTACGACCTCCACGCTCTGGCTCAGATCCTGGTTCATCTTCTGCATATGGTTCTTCGCCGACTGGGTCGGAAGCCATACCACCTTTGCTCCCAGGCGAAGTGCCACATCGACTGCCTTCGGATTGATGCCGCCGACTACCTTATTTAAGGTAATACTGCCAAACATCGTAAAATTGTTCGTTTTCCCGTGTACAATTTCGTTGTGGCGGTTGCACAGATACGCCCGATCCATCGTGGTTCCCTGATGCGTCTTGATGACGATAGCGCGTGCCCCAACCCGGATCGCCGCCTCCATCAGTTCGAAATCATCATACGCCCGCAGACGCAGATCTGGATTCGTGTGAACGTGCATGTCGATAACACCCTTCATTAAATCCTGTTTCATCTTGCTTATTCCTCCTATTTATAATCGTCCACAGAGGCTTTTTCAAAGCTGCGTTCCCTCGCCGGATTTCTATTCGATTTTCCAGCCGCTGCTTCAGTCTCTGCCATTGATTTTTGCTTGTTTTTATCTTATACTATTTTTGTTATAGGAGAAAGACAAGATTTGTTATACCAGATATCGGAAATTCCGATATCTCGTAAGGGAGATTTTCATGGATTTAAAGGAACTAGACTATATCGTAACCGTCGCTAACGAGGGAAGCATCTCCCGCGCAGCTGAAAAACTGTTTATGGCGCAGTCGAGCTTAAGCCAGGCGGTCCGCCTGTTTGAGCAGGATCTGGGGACGCCGATTTTCGTCCGTACTGCCCGCGGAGTCCGTCCAACCTCTGCCGGGGAGGCATTTATTTTCCATGCCAGACAGATTTTACAGCAGTACCAGGAGGCGCGCAGCGAGGCTTCGGATATTGAAAATTTAAAGGGCGGCACTGTCATTTTCGGCATCAGTACCTACCGGGGAACCTACCTGCTGCCGCCGGTCCTGAAAAAATTCCATGCCCTGTATCCACGGGTTCATGTGGAGATCTGTGAGATGGACAGTATTGATCTGGAAAATAAGATTTTAGAGGGACTTTTAGATCTGGCGCTGATAGCTGCGCCGCCGGTTCGGATCAAACACGGTGTGGATTTTCTGATGCGGGATGAGATCATGATCGCCACCACCGCCGACCACCCGGTCATGGCGTTTGCGAAGCCATGTGAATCGGAGCCGGAACAGATGTGGATCGACCTAAAGGACACCGCACCATTTGAGTATATTCTGGGACCGCCCAGCACCGTCCTCGGACGGACTGGCCGCCACTCCCTGCGAGAGGCTGGCGTGGAACCGCTGGGACTCGACACCTATCTCTCCGCCTCCTTCGCTGCGGCGATGGCGCGGGAGGGAGTCGGACTCGCATTCACCTACCGTTCCTGCCGCATCATGCGGGATGAGTTCCGCTATCTGCGGATCGGGAAAGATGGTATTTTCCTCGATCTGGCGCTCGCCTGGCCCGCTGGAAAATACCGCTCGCGGGCGGCGATGGCGCTCGCGAAGCTGTTTCAGGAGATGGCGCCGGAGCTGTTGCGGAGGTAATTTTCTTAAAAAGCTTTTTTCAATCTATCAAAACAGCCGCCCCGCGATTCATTTCATCGTTCGCGGAGCGGCTGCTCTTTTAACTATATTTACTCAAAGCAAACCCGCTCTGCCCCTTCAATCTGAAGAGTGGTCTGATAGAATTTGGTCAGAGCACTGATTGCATACTCCACATCCTTCACACCTGCCGTTTCGTAACAGGAATGCATCGCAAGCTGCGGCAGACCGATATCGACGGCATGGACGCTGACCTGCGTGTTGGAAAGGTTTCCAAGGGTGGAACCGCCTAAAATATCACTGCGGTTTGCAAACACCTGAACCGGAACACCTGCCTCATTGCAGACATTTGTAAATACCGCACGGCTGAATGCGTCCGTGGTGTATTTCTGGTTCGCGCTCTCCTTGATGACGATACCTTTGTTCATCCAGGAGCAGTTGACTGCATCCGTCTTCTCCCCGTGGTTCGGGTGAACGGCGTGTGCGTTGTCGCAGCTTACGAGGAAAGAACCGGCAACTGCCTGATAGTAGTCCTCCGGCGTCTTTCCAAGTGCGCCGTTGATGCGGTGCAGGACATCCTGTAAGAAGGTGGACATCGCCCCCTGCTTCGTATTGGAACCAACTTCCTCATTGTCGAAGCAGCAGTATACGCTGACATCGCGCTCATTCTTCGCCTCCAGGAATGCTTTCAGGGAAACGTAAGCGCACTGTAAGTCGTCCAGTTTCGGGCTGGAAACGAACTCATCCGCATACCCCCAGATCGTACCCGGCTGGCGGTTTACAAGGAAGAGATCCTTCCCTAAAATATCCTCCGCTGCCACACCAAGCTCTTTCGCAATCATCGCGTCAAACGCGCCTTTTTTCAGCTCACCAGCGGAGAACAGCGGACATAAATCAACCTGACGGTTGTATTTGTATCCATTGTTCACCTCACGGTTGAAATGAATCGCTACGTTCGGAATGATGAACAGATCTTTATCGATGTACAGAAGTCTCGCGCTCACGCCCTGACCGTCTTTTACCAGTACACGGCCTGCAACGGTCAGAGGGCGGTCAAACCAGGTTGACAGGATAGGCCATGCATACCCTTGAGTA
>ERZ773107.2797-NODE-2797-length-12233-cov-7.171375_pt1 | contig 12233 bp, 9 predicted proteins | sample MGYA00580571_ERZ773107 | MGnify/ENA primary metagenome ERZ773107 (study PRJEB29015, sample SAMEA2737843) | human gut metagenome | biome: human gut; feature: human-associated habitat; material: faeces | place: China | collected 2012 ... | reverse complement strand
GCCGCTGCTGTGCCGCCAAGCGTTTCCGCCTCCGGCAGCGTATAGTAGCAGTTTTTGACCGTGGCACTGCTGAAGGCAAAAATGCCGCCCTTCTGCGATGCCTTACCGCCAATGTCGCCGATGCTGTAGCAATTTTCAATAGTGCCCTTGTTCAGCTGGCCGACAATACCGCCTGCCTTGGCGGAGCCGGTCACGCTGCCGGTGTTGTAGCAATCGCGGATCGCAGCGGTATTCTTCCAGTAGCCGAGGATGCCGCCGGCAGTCGTTCCGGTCACGGCTGCAAGATTCGCGCAGCCGCTGATCGTGACATTGTTTCCGTTCAGGCCGCCGGCAATGCCGCCGGTATAACCGCCGGTCACACTGCCGGAAAAGCTGCAGTTCTCGATCGTACCGGCCTGCACCTTGCCGACGATGCCGCCGACGTAGTTTTTCGTGCCGCAGCTGACCGTGCCGGAGACGTTCAGGTTGCGGATCGTTGCCTTGTTGATCGCCGCGAACAGTCCCTGATTGACCTTGCTGCCCTGCACATTCAGGCCGCTGATCGTGTGGCCGCAGCCATCGAACGTTCCGGCAAAGAAATCGCCGACATACGTCGCCGTGCTGCCGACCGGCGTCCACGTGCCGGTAAGGGCAATGTCGCCGGCGAGATAGAGCGTGACGCCGGCGTGCGCATATGTGCCGTTTCCGTCATCCGCCTTGACCGCAGCGGCGAAGGCCCGCAGGCTCTCTTCCGTACTGATCTTGTACGCCGTGCCGGTGCTGATGTCCGCATCTGCGGCGTACTCCGGCAGTGCAGCCACGTCCACCGTGTCCGCAGCCAGTGCCGCCGGCATGAGGCCGACGAGCAGCGTCAGCACAAGCAGCAGGGCCAGAAACCGTTTTTTCATGTGTTTCCCTCCTGAATGAAAAAATCTGCCCGCCGGGACCGGCAGACAGATGCAACAAAACCGGCCGAACGAAATTGCTTCGTTCAGCCATGCAGCTTCCGGTTCCGGCGGAAATGCCTGCAGCCTTCAGGTATTCTGACTTATCCGCCATCCGGCGGCTTCACAGTGACCGACTCGCGGGGCTTTGCACCCGCATTCCCCCTGCCGCCCGAAGCGGCGAAGGCTGCGCAATGTACAGTTGTATTTTCAGTGTAGCACAGCGCAGCAAGGTTGTAAATCTTTTTTCCGAACGCACAACACCCCCGGGCCGCAGCCCGGGGGTGTTGACGATCGTCTGTTATTTGCGGATGTACGCGCTGAGGATGCTCGCCATCTCGGCGCGGGTCGTCGCAGCAGTCGGCGCGAGATGCGCGCTATCTCGGCCGATGATGAGCTGCCGCGCATTTGCCCACTGCATCGCATCCATCGCCCAGGACGGGATCTGTCCGGCGTCACTGTAGGCGGAGAGGTCTGCGCGCACCGTCACGTCGTCCTGCGTGAAGGCGGCAAAGGCACAGAGCATCACGGCAGCCTGTGCGCGCGTGAGTGCATCATTCGGGCGGAACGTGCCGTCGCCGAAGCCGGAGACGATGCCGTTTTCCGCGGCCCAGACGACGGCATCGGTATACCAGCTGTCAGCCGGGACATCGGTGAAGGGGTTCGCCGCCTCGACCGCCGGTTGACCGGCTCTGGCATAGAGGATGACCGCAAGCATCGCGCGGCTCATCTCCTGACTCGGCGCGAAGGTCGTCTCGTTCACGCCGACCATGAGGCCGCGGGTATACATGCGCTTGATGGCGGTGTACGCCCAGTGATCCCACGACACGTCGGTATACGGCAGCGACATGCCGGGCTCCTTCTCGTAATCGGCGGTGTAGAGCACCTCGATCTCGTCGCCGTCCATGAGCACGAAATCGTTCATGCCGACGTCTGCAAAGTCATTGTTGACGCGAAACAGCCAGCCGGAATTCTTACCCTTGCCAAACTCGGCCAGCCGCGTGCCGTCGGGCGCAGTGATCGCCTGCACATAGCAGTACTGCTCGTGGTATTCATAGGTGTAGCCCTTGTCGGCCAGTACCTTCTGGAACACGGTGAACACCGACGTGCCCTCCGGCAGATTGCTGACCTCGGTCGGCGCGATCCACTCATCCGTGTCCGTGTGCAGCCGGAAGGTGACGCTGATCGTCTTGGGCTGCGCATCGTCTGCGTTCACAGCCAGCGCCGCCGGCATGAGGCTCATGATCAGAACCAGCACCAGCAGCAGCGACAGAAACCGTTTTTTCATGTACGTTCCTCCTGAAACAATAAAATTCTGCCCGCCGGAACCGGCGGACAGATGCAGCAAAACCGGCCGAACAACACATCCTGTTCAGCCCTGCAGCTTCCGGTTCCGGCGGAAATGCCTGCAGCCTTCGGGTATTCTGACTCATCCGCCGGACGGCGGCTTCACAGTGACCGACTCGCGGGGCCTTGCACCCCATTTCCCCTGCCGCCCGAAGCGGCGAAGGCTGCGCAATATGAAAAACCGCATTCAGTGTATCACAGTGCGCCGCCGTTGTAAATCCCTCTGCGGGCACGAAACCGGGCAAAAAAATCTCCTCCCGGCGGTTAACGGGAGGAGATTTTTTACGTGCAGAAAACCACACGTTGGGGGGGTCACCGGGAGGCGGTTACTCCCGGAAACCAAGGAGAAAAAACAGAAATGAAAGATAGATAGCAAATAGAAAAGCGGTTTATCAGAGTTTGAGGTTTACAATGTCTCTGCCGAGGAGCACCGTGTACGCCCCGCCGATCACGAGTGCCAGCAGCCCCAGCAGCATCATGGCGGCCGAACCTGCGGGATATGTGCTCATGAAGGCAACAGCGACGATCTCGATCGCGAGAAACGCAACAAAAGCCAAAACGTTCAGCAAGATGTTTTTCATAACGAGTCCCTCCTGAAAGATTTGCTTCGGGGCGCTTCTGATCCCCTTTTACGATGCCAGAATAGCACAGAAAACGTGTGTTGTAAAATTCACAATTTCGAATGTTCTCTTTTTTGGTTTTGATGCAATTCAAAAAAATAATAAGGTGCTTTCGAAATCGTGATAAATAGCTGTCAAACTGTTCCTGCTCCGTGTCGAATACCGGAAATAATGCTTGACGCAGGCCGGATTTGCGACGTATTATATGATTGAGAAAAAAACGGATCCAATTCGGGATAAGGAGGCATTGCCTATGGAACTTCGTTTGCTGACCACATTCCTAAAGGTCGCACAGCTGCAGAGCTTCTCCAAGGCCGCAGAATCTCTGGGATATTCCCAGTCCGCAGTTACGGTGCAGGTTCAGCAGCTTGAAAATGAGCTGGGCGTGCGTCTGTTCGATCGCATCGGCAAAACGGTGTCCATCACCCACTATGGGCAGGAGTTCATTCCCTATGCGCGCGATGTCGTGTCGGCTGCCGCGCGCGCCGTGTCGTTCACGGTCGAGGAGCGCGATCTGACCGGCACGCTGCGCATCGGCACGATCGAGTCGATCATGACGGCCAGCTTCGGGGAGATCCTGCCGCTGTATCATGAGCACTGTCCGCGCGTGAACACGCAGCTGATCGAAGGCGACACGAAGACGCTGTCGGATATGCTCATGCACAATGAGGTCGACCTGATCTATACGCTCGACGATATGGGCTACGACGCGCAGCGCGTCAAGCTCTTTGAATGCCCGCAGGATATCGTCATCGTCGCCAGCCCCAAGCACCGCTTCGCCGCGGCAAAACAGCTCAAGCTGGCAGACCTCGTGGACGAGCCGTTCGTGCTCATGCCGCAGTCCAACAGCTACCGCCACCAGTTCGATGTGGAGCTGGCGCACCAGAAGCTGACGATCCGTCCGTTCCTGGAGCTGGAGAGCACGAGCATGGTCATGCAGCTGCTCGAGCACAGCCCGTACCTGTCCGTGCTGCCGCGCTACACGGCGCGCCGCCGCGCGGAAGAGGGCCGACTCGCCATTTTGCCGGTCACGGACTGCCACATGGAGCAGTGGAGCCAGCTGGTGCACCACCGCGACAAGGTGCTCACGCCGCAGATCCGCGTTATGGTCTCCTGCATTGCGCAGGTGGAAAAAATCCCGCTGCATCTCGAGAGCTGAACAGGGACATAACAAAAACCTGCCCCCATCGTGCGATGGGGGCAGGTTTGCATCCGGGAACAAAAACTCAGTCGGTCACGTACGGCAGGAGGGCGATCTGACGCGCTCTCTTGATGGCCTCGGTGAGCTCGCGCTGATGCATCGCGCAGGTACCGGTCGTGCGGCGCGGCAGGATCTTGCTGCGCTCGGACAGGAAGCGGCGAAGCTTCGCGGTGTCTTTGTAGTCGATATAAGTGCACTTGTCAACACAGAACTGGCAAACTTTTCTGCGTTTGCGGTTCTTGCTCTTATCTCTGTCAAAAGCCAAGACTGTAATCCTCCTTTATCAAAATCAGAACGGCAGGTCGCCGTCATCGTCGTCCAGCTCGGAAAACGCGCTGCCGCCCTGGGGGACATTGTCATATCCGCCATAGCTGCCGCGGTGAGCCGGTGCCGATGCACTCGGCGCTGCCGGGCGAGACGTATCGCCGCCGTCGCGGCGCTTGCTCTCGCCAAAGTAGACATTGTCCGCCACGACCTCCGCGCTGCGGCGCTTGCCGCCCTCACGGTCGGTCCAGTCGCGGATCTGCAGGCGGCCGCTCACAACGGCCATGCTGCCCTTGGTGAAGTACTTGGAGACGAACTCCGCCGTGCTTCTCCACGCGACAATGTCGATGAAGTCCGTCTGCCGCTCGCCGCCGTCACGACCGCCGAAATCACGGTCGACCGCAAGCGAAAACGACGCCACGGGGATCTGGGACTGGGTATAACGAAGCTCGGGGTCACGGGTCAGACGGCCCATGAGCACAATGTGATTCAGCATTGCCGCGCCTCCTTATTCCGGGCGACGGGTGATCAGGGAGCGGAGAATACCGTCCGTGATGCCCAGCACACGATCCAGCTCAGCCGGGAAATCCGGGCCGCTGGTGAACTTGACGAGCACGTAGTAGCCCTCGGAAATGTAGTTGATCTCGTAAGCGAGCTTGCGCTTACCCATCTCCTCCATCTCCTCCAGCGTGCCGTTCTGCTCGACAAGCGCCTTGAACTTCTCGACGACTGCTGCAGTCTCTTCCTCCGACAGGTTGGGGTTGATGATGTACATCAGTTCGTACTTTTCGGTGGTTTTTGCCATTTCAGTTGCACCTCCTTCTGGTCTGATGGCCCTCATCTCAAATGAGAGCAAGGATCACCTGTGTCAGCACACAGGCCATATTATTATACCTGAAAATATGGGAAAGTCAATCTTTTTTTGCACTTTCCGGTGTATCGAGCACGTGTACGTTCATCTGCGGGTAGGACATGGACACACCGTGGGCGTCAAACGCCGCGCCGACGGCCTCCATGAGGTCGTAGTACACCGTCCAGTAATCGGCCGTCTTGCACCAGACCCGCACGACGTAGTCGATATTGCTCTCGCCGTACCCTGCCACGCGCACAAACGGCGCGGGCTCTGGCAGGATGCCGGACACAAGGGAGACGGCATTGTGCAGCGCCGCCTTCACCTGCTCCGGACGGCAGGTATAGTCCGCGCCGAAGGTGAGATCCACGCGCCGCTGCGGCTCACGGTTATAGTTGACGATCTTGGACGCCGACAGGTCACTGTTCGGCACATAGATGTCCTTATTGTCGATCGTGCACAGCTGCGTGTAGATCAGGCCGATGTCGCGCACCGTGCCGCTGACATTGCCGGCCTCGATAAAATCGCCGTCCTCAAACGGCCGTGTGAGCAGGATGATGATACCGCTCATGGCATTCGAGAGGCAGTTTTGCACCGAGAGCGACAGAGCCAGACCGAGCAGGCTGAACACAGCCAGCAGTGCTGTGACATTAAAGCCGAGGCTGTCGGCCACGATGAGGATCGCCATGAATTCCAGCGTGATCTTGAGCACCTTGAGAATGAACCTGCTCAGGCTCTCGGACAGGCGCGAGTGCGACGATATGCGCCGCGCAATGCGCATGATGATCCAGATGCAGACAATGCAGATCACGAGCGTGATGGCGGAGGTGATGAGTTTTTCCAGTGTGAGACTGCCGAGGCTGAAGCCGATGGCTTTGTTCACGTCCTCGATGCTGTCTTTGGTCGATTCGAGCGCGCTCTGATAGGTGTCCGTATTCAAATGGCGGTCTCCCCTTTCGTGAATGATCTGATGTTCAGTATACGCCATACCCCGCCGGTTTTCAACACGTTCCGTCAGGCGGCATCCTGGGCAGGGGCCTCAGAAAGGAGCGTGCCTGTTTGCGCAAAAAGCGCAAACAGGCGGGGCTGAAATCAGCCCCGCCTGCGTGGGTGGAAGATGGTTTATGCCTCGTCGTAGAGCTTCTTGAGCTTGAGCAGGTGCTCGTAGCGCTTCTTTGCGTTGGCCTCGGACTTGGCAAACAGCTCCTCGGCACGATCCGGGAACTCGTTGGTCAGGCGGGCGTAACGTGCCTCGTTCATGAGGAAGTCACGGTAGCCGTCGGCCGGCTCCTTGCTGTCGAGCGCGAAGGGCTTCTCGGCGGACGGATCGTAGCGGAACAGATTCCAGTAGCCGCAGTCGACCGCGCGCTTCATCTCGCCCTGGCAGTTGGTCATGCCGCCCTTCTTGATGCTGTGCATCTCGCAGGGAGCGTAGCCGATGATCAGGGACGGGCCGGGGTAAGCTTCCGCTTCCTTGATGGCCTTGATGGTCTGCGCCGGGTTTGCACCCATGGCGACCTGCGCCACGTAGATGTAGCCGTAGCTCATGGCGATCTCGGCAAGGCTCTTGCTCTTGAGCTCCTTACCGGCAGCCGCGAACTGCGCGACCTGACCGATGTTGGAGGCCTTGGACGCCTGTCCGCCGGTGTTGGAGTAGACCTCGGTGTTGAAGACGAACACGTTCACGTCCTCGTCCTGCGCCAGGACATGGTCCAGACCGCCGAAGCCGATGTCGTAGGCCCAGCCGTCGCCGCCGAAGATCCAGCAGCTCTTCTTGTTGAGGAAGTCCTTGTTGGCCATGATGCGCTGGTAGCGCTCGCAGTCACAGGCGGGCTTGGCCTCCATCACAGCGAGGAACTCCGCCGTGGCGGTCTGGTTGGCCTCGCCGTCGTTGTAGGTCTCGAGGTACTTCTTGGCAGCCGCGACCTTGTCGGGATCCTTGCCGTTTTCGGCGATGTAGCGGATGTCCTCCGCGAGGTCGTCGCGGATCTTCTTCTGGCCGAGGTACATGCCGAGGCCGTGCTCCGCGTTATCCTCGAACAGGGAGTTGGCCCAGGCGGGACCCTTGCCTTCCTTGTTGACGGTATACGGGCTGGTGGCAGCCGGGCCGCCCCAGATGGACGAGCAGCCAGTCGCGTTGGAGATCATCATGTGATCGCCGAACAGCTGCGTGATCAGGCGGGCATAGCTCGTCTCGGCGCAGCCGGCGCAGGAGCCGGAGAACTCAAGCATGGGCTGCCGGAACTGGCTGCCCTTGACGGTGAAGTCCTGAAGCTCCTTCTTCTCGGCAACAGCGGAGACCATGTAGTCGAACACGGGCTGCTGCACTTCCTGGCCCTCCAGCGGCTGCATCGTCAGCGCGCCGACCGGGCAGACGTGCGTGCAGACGCCGCAGCCCATGCAGTCGAGCGGAGAGATGGCCATGGAGAACTTGTAAACGCCCTTGCCGGCGCCGACCTTGAAGTCGACCGCCTTGGTCTGAGCGGGCGCGGCGGCCAGCTCGTCGGCAGTGAGCGCAAACGGACGGATGGTCGCATGCGGGCAGACATAGGCGCACTGGTTGCACTGGATGCACTTGGCGCTGTCCCACTCGGGCACGGAGACGGCCACACCGCGCTTCTCATACGCGGAGGCGCCGAGCTCGAACGTGCCGTCGGCATGGTCGACGAACGCGGAGACAGGCAGGCTGTCGCCGTCCATCTTGTCGACCGGAGTGAGAATGTCGCGCACCATCTTGACGGTGGCCGGACGGCCGGTCAGCTCCTTGGCGGGCGCTTCGTCCACGGCGTTGGCCCAGTCGGCCGGAACGTCGATCTTCACATACGCGGTCGCGCCGAGGTCGATGGCCTTGTAGTTCATCTCGACCACATCCTCGCCCTTCTTCATGTAGGAGGCCTTGGCCTTCTCCTTCATGTAGCGGATGGCGTCCTCCTCCGGCATGATCTTCGCCAGAGAGAAGAATGCGGACTGCAGGATGGTGTTGTTGCGCTTGCCCATGCCGATCTGGATGGCCAGGTCAATGGCGTTGATCGTGTAGAGCTGGATGTTGTTCTTGGCAATGTAGCGCTTGGCGGAGGCGTCCAGATGGTGGCTGAGCTCCTCGGGTGTCCACTCGCAGTTAATCATGAACACGCCGCCGGGCTTGACATCCTGAACCATCTTGAAGCCCTTGGTGATGTAGCTCGGGTTGTGGCAGGCGACAAAGTCGGCCTTATTGATATAGTACGGGCTCTTGATCTCGTGATCGCCGAAGCGCAGGTGGCTGATGGTCACGCCGCCGGTCTTCTTGGAGTCATACTGGAAGTAGGCCTGCACGTACTTGTCGGTGTGGTCGCCGATGATCTTGATGGAGTTCTTGTTGGCGCCCACGGTACCGTCACCGCCCAGACCCCAGAACTTGCACTCGATGGTGCCGGGGGCGGCGGTGTTGGGACAGTTCTTGTCCTCCGGCAGGGACAGGTTGGTCACGTCGTCCACGATGCCGATGGTGAACTGGCGCTTCATCTCGTCACGCTTCAGCTCCTCATACACGGCGAACACGGAGGCGGGAGGCGTATCCTTGCTGCCCAGACCGTAGCGGCCGCCGATGACCTGCACGTCGTTCTTGCCGGCGTTGGCCAGAGCGGTGACTACATCCTGATACAGGGGCTCGCCCATAGCGCCGGGCTCCTTGGTGCGGTCCAGAACGGCCACACGCTTGGCGGTGGCGGGAATGGCGGCCACCAGCTTTTCCGGGGCGAAGGGACGGAACAGACGGACCTTCACCAGACCCACCTTCTCGCCGTGGGCGTTCAGGTAGTCGATGACCTCCTCCGCCACGTCGCAGATGGAGCCCATGGCCACGATGACCCGGTCGGCGTCGGGTGCGCCGTAGTAGTTGAACAGCTGGTAGTCGGTACCCAGCTTGGCATTGATCTTGTCCATGTACTTCTCCACCACGGCGGGCAGAGCGGCATAGTACTTGTTGCAGGCCTCACGGTGCTGGAAGAAGATATCTCCGTTCTCGTGGCTGCCCCGCATATGGGGATGCTCCGGGTTCAGGGCGTGAGCACGGAACTCCTTCACGGCGTCCATGTCGCACATATCCTTCAGATCCTCGTAATCCCACACGGCGATCTTCTGGATCTCGTGGCTGGTGCGGAAGCCGTCGAAGAAGTTGATGAAGGGGACCTTGCCCTCCAGAGCGGCCAGATGGGCCACGGGAGACAGGTCCATGACCTCCTGCACGTTGCCCTCGCACAGCATGGCAAAGCCGGTCTGGCGGCAGGCCATGACGTCGGAGTGGTCACCGAAGATGTTCAGCGCCTGGGTGGACACAGTACGGGCGGAGACGTGGAACACGGCGGGCAGCTGCTCGGCTGCGATCTTGTACATATTGGGGATCATCAGCAGCAGACCCTGAGAGGCGGTGTAGGTGGTGGTCAGCGCACCTGCGCCCAGAGAGCCGTGAACTGCACCGGCGGCACCGGCTTCAGACTGCATCTCCACCACCTTGACCTTCGTGCCGAAGATGTTCTTCAGGCCGTTGGCGGACCACTGGTCCACGAAGTCCGCCATGGGGGACGACGGGGTGATGGGATAGATGGCCGCAACCTCAGAGAACGCATAGGAAACGTGCGCCGCTGCGTTGTTGCCATCCATGGATTTCATTTTTCTTTCCATAAATGAACCTCCTTTTTTTGTCAACGTGTTACCGTTTTTTAAGAGAGACCAAACATACCATACATTGTGATTGTAGCACAGTCTTTCCGGGATGTAAATGTCAAAAATGAAAAAACTCCTCGAAATAACACTTTTTTTTCATGGTGCGTGAAAATTATCACGGTGGTTCAGACATTTTTCCGGAAATCTTGCCGCCGGGGAGCGATAAAGGGTTTCCTGCCGGAGAAAACTGTGATAAAATAAAGAGAAAACTGCGGAACTTCCGGGAAAGGGTGACGGAGCAATGGTGGTGTCGGTGCGCTCGTTGGGGCTGTCGGGCATCAGCGGATATGAGGTAACGGTGGAGTGCTTCCTGTCGGGAGGACTTCCGGCCTTCGATGTGGTGGGTCTGCCGGATGCCGCCGTGCGGGAATCCCGTGAGCGGGTCCGGGCGGCGGTCAAGACCTGCGGCGCCCGGTTCCCCGTCAGCCGCATCACGGTGAATCTGGCCCCGGCGGGCCAGCGGAAGGAGGGGACGGTCTACGATCTGCCCATCCTGCTGGGGCTGCTGACGGCCTCGGAGGAGCTGCCGCCTTTGCCGGAGGACGCCGCCTTTCTGGGGGAGCTGAGCCTCACCGGCGCCCTGCGCCCGGTGGCGGGGGTGCTGCCCATGGCCCTGTGCGCCGCCCGGTGCGGCATCCGCAAGCTCTATGTTCCGGCCCGGAACGCCGCCGAGGCCACGCTGGCCGACGGTGTCACCGTGTACCCGGTGGAAAATGTTGCCCAGCTGCTGGAGCACCTCCGGGGCGAGACGCCCATCCCGCCGGCGGAGCGATGGCAGCCCACCGGCGAGACGCTGCCCATGCCGGACTTCTCCGAGGTCATGGGACAGGAGAACGTGAAGCGTGCGCTGGAGATCGCCGCCGCCGGAGGACACAATGTGCTGCTGGTGGGCTCCCCCGGCTCCGGCAAGTCCATGCTGGCCCGGCGGCTGCCCTCCATTCTGCCGGATATGACCCGGCAGGAGTCCCTCCAGACCACGGAGATCTACTCCGTGGCGGGGCTGACGGAGCCCAGCCACCCGCTGGTGACCCATCGTCCCTTCCGCAGCCCCCATCATACCGCCTCCCCGGTGTCCCTGTCCGGCGGCGGCACGGTACCCCGGCCGGGGGAGATCTCTCTGGCCCACAACGGGATCCTGTTTCTGGACGAGCTGCCGGAGTTTGACAAGGCGGCGCTGGAGACTCTGCGCCAGCCCCTGGAGGACGGCGTGGTGACTATCACCCGTGCCTCCGGCTCCCTGACCCTGCCCAGCCGGTTCATGCTGGTGTGCGCCATGAACCCCTGCCGGTGCGGCTGGTTCGGCCATCCCTCCGGCCGCTGCACCTGCACGGACGGTCAGGTGCAAAGCTACCTGCGCCGTATCTCCGGCCCCCTGCTGGACCGCATCGATATGCACGTGGAGGTGCCGTCGGTGGAGTACGAGGCCATGCGCCGCAAGGAGCAGCCGGAAACCTCTCAGCAGGTCCGCAGCCGGGTCAACGCCGCCCGACAGGTGCAGCAGCGGCGCTACGAGGGTACCGGCGTCACCTGCAACGCCTATATGACCCCTGCCATGATCGGGCAGTACTGCCGGCTGGACGCCGCCGGGGAGAAGCTGATGCAGGGGGCCTTCGACCGGCTGGGCCTGACAGGCCGCAGCCACGACCGCATCCTCCGCATGGCCCGCACCATCGCCGATCTGGAGGGCGAGGAGCAGATCCTCCCGACCCATCTGGCGGAGGCCATCCAGTACCGCAGCAGCGCCATGCTGAAGTGATGCGCCCCAATGATAATAACCAAGAAGATATGAAGGAGAAGTACCCATGAATGAGATCATTCTGTGCAAGCTGGGCGAGGTGGTCCTGAAGGGCCTGAATCGCCGCAGCTTTGAGATGAAGCTTATGAGCAACATCCGCCGCCGTACCGCCCGCTTCGGCAAGTTCCGCATCTACTCCAAGCAGAGTACCATCTATGTGGAGCCGGCGGAGGAGACCTGCGATCTGTCCGGGGCCTATGCCGCCTGCAAGCAGGTGTTTGGCATCATCGCCATTGCACGGGCCGTTCCCTGCCCCAAGGAGAAGGAGGCCATTCTGGCCACCGCCAAGACGTATCTGGGGGAGGCCCTGACGGCGGCCCGCAGCTTCAAGGTGGAGAGCAAGCGTGCCGACAAGTCCTTCCCCATGAGCTCTATCCAGCTGAGCCAGTGGGTGGGCGGCGAGCTTCACGAGGCCTATCCCCACCTGAAGGTGGATGTACACCATCCGGAGTTGACGGTGTATGTGGAGGTGCGGGAGGATGCCGCCTACGTCCACGCCCCCGCCGAGCCCGCTGCCGGCGGCCTGCCC
>ERZ773107.2791-NODE-2791-length-12255-cov-4.192131_pt1 | contig 12255 bp, 16 predicted proteins | sample MGYA00580571_ERZ773107 | MGnify/ENA primary metagenome ERZ773107 (study PRJEB29015, sample SAMEA2737843) | human gut metagenome | biome: human gut; feature: human-associated habitat; material: faeces | place: China | collected 2012 ... | reverse complement strand
CAGTTTCCCGGCCGGAATTGGGAGAGGTGCAAGCTTTGATGTGGAGTTAGAAGAAGAAATTGCAAAGTGTGTTGCAACGCAGGAAGCTGCTTGTGGAATTACGCATATTTTGGCTCCGGTTCTTGATGTATCCAGAGATTCCAGAATGGGAAGACAGGGAGAAACTTACGGAGAAGATCCAACCCTTGCGGCAGCAATGGGAGTTGCCTACACAAAAGGAATTCAAAATACCTCTGTTGACGGACGAAGACCAGAGAGTGTTGCAAAGCACTTTCTTGCTTTCCATAATTCTCAGGGTGGAATCCACGGAACACATAGTGAAACTACGGAACGCACTCTTCGAGAAATTTATGGGAAACCTTTTCAGGCCTCCATTACAGAAAGTGGCCTAAAGGGAATTATGCCGTGCTATTGTTCTATAGATAATGAGCCCGCGTCTGTTTCCAAGTTCTTGCTTACGAATCTGTTACGAGAAGAGATGGGATTTGATGGAATCTGTGTGAGTGATTATGGCGGAATTGGAAATAGTCATACGGTGCAACACATTGGAGAAAACCTTGCAGAAACAGGCATGATGGCACTTGAGGCTGGTATGGACATAGAGATGCCAAGTCCTGCAGGATATGGACAAGATCTGTATGAAGCTTTTCGGACAGGTCGTTTTTCCACAGAAACATTGGACAACGTAGTTCTGCGTATTCTCACAGAAAAGTATCGCATGGGGTTGTTTGATCATCCATATGCGATGGAGGGAGAAGAACTGAAAGAATCCTTTGTAAAAGTACACCAAGAAGGGAAACTGTCCTATGATTCGGCAGTGGAATCCATGGTTCTTCTTAAGAACGATGGTATCCTGCCTTTTTCCGCTGAACAAATGCGAAATAAAAAAATTGCAGTGATTGGACCTCATGCAGATAACGCAAGAATGTTCTTTGGAGGATATACTCATTTATCCATGATGGAGTCTATCTATGCCGTAGCAAATAGCATTGCGGGAGTAGCGGGAATTGAAAATACATCAGGCGAGGAGATTCCAACTGTTCCAGGCACCAATATTCAGTTAGACCAAGGGGATAAGTACGATGCAATCTTGAAGCGACAGAAGCCGGGATGCAGATCCCTCCTGGAGGAATTAAAGATTCGCTGCCCAGACACACAATTCATATATGCGCGGGGATATCATGTGGCGGGAGAGGATTTGTCTCTTATGGATGAAGGCTTAAGATTTGTGGAAGAAGCAGATTTGGTAATTCTTACATTGGGAGATAAATACGGAACATGTTCTTTGGCATCCATGGGAGAAGGGATCGACAGTACCTATATTAATTTGCCGAAGTGTCAGGAAGCTTTTATAGAGAGGGCTGCTCAATTCCGTAAACCGCTTGTGGGAATCCATTTTTCCGGAAGACCTATTTCCAGCGATGTAGCGGATAAAAACTTATCTGCAATCTTAGAAGCATGGGCACCTGCAGAAGCCGGAGCAAAAGCTATCGTGGATATACTCTATGGAGTGGTGTCACCGAGTGGAAAGCTTCCGGTTTCGGTAGCTGTAAATGCGGGTCAGATTCCAATTTACTACAATCACCCCTGGGGGTCAGCAAGTCATCAAGGAGAAAGTATAGGGTTTGCTAATTATTTGGAGACAAGTCATAAACCACGCTACTGCTTTGGCTATGGACTTAGTTATGGAGAATTTGTTTATTCTGACATGAAAATTTCGAAGCCTGAAGTAAAGCCGGATGAACTCATTACCGTATCCTGTCAGGTTACGAATGTCTCAAATGCAGATGCTACAGAGATTGTGCAGTGCTATATCAGTGATCGGTTTGCGTCTAGGACAAGGCCGGTAAAAGAATTGGTAGGATTTGTGAGGGTACTGATTCCTGCGGGAGAACAACGGGCAGTTACATTTTTCATTGAACCATCTCAAACCGCATTTTTAGATAAAGATATGAGATGGAAAATTGAAAAAGGACAATTTGATGTGATGCTGGGAAAATCCTCGGATGAAATCTGCTTCAGTAAAACTGTACAGGTTACAGAGGATGCCTGGATTGACGGAAAGAGGAGAGCATTTTACGCCAGAACGGAGGTACGATGAAATATTATTGTAATCCCATCAATGTTCCTTATGCATACTCCTTTAAAAAGGAGCCGAGAGACAATTTTAAGTTAACCGTGAATCGTGAGGCGGCGGACCCATCCATGGTTATGTATGGAGAAAAGTATTATCTTTTTGCCTCTATGACAGGAAGTGTTTGGGTATCCGAAGATATGGTAAGCTGGAAAGCTTATAGCTTGCCGGGTAATCTGCCTATTTATGATTATGCACCTGATGTCCGTGTAATTGGAGAGTGGCTTTATTTTACGGCTTCAAATCGTGGAGTTCCATGTAGCTTTTATCGTACGAAAGACCCCATTCATGGACCTTATGAGGAAATCAAAGGAACCATGGAATACTGGGATCCTAATTTGTTTTTAGATGATGATGGACGGATGTATTTTTATTGGGGCTGTGATAATCGGACACCAATCTGGGGCGTGGAACTGGATCCGCAAACAATGAGTCCCATTGGAGAAAAGAAGGATTTAATCAAGGGAAACCCATGGAGCAGAGGTTATGAGCGTTTTGGAGAGAATCACAGTGAGAATCCAAGAAGCGAGGCGGAAATTGATGTGTGCTTTGCCAAATTTTTGGAAGATTGTGGGGAAAGGGCAAAAGATATACCAAAAGAAAACTATGATATGATACGTACGACCTTTGCAAATCTGCCATATATAGAAGGTGCATGGATGACAAAACATGATAGAAAATATTATCTTCAATATGCCTGTCCGGGAGCAGAAATCAATGTGTATGCAGATGGAGTATACATAGGTGATTCTCCGTTGGGTCCTTTTGTACCAGCAGAAAGTAATCCATTTTCTTATAAACCGGGTGGATTTTTGCCCGGAGCGGGACATGGTTCAACGATGAAGGATAAGGAAGGAAGATGGTGGCATACAGCAACCATGCGCATAAGTAAGAATCATGTCTTTGAGAGACGGGTAGGAATCTGGCCTTGTGGATTTGATGAGGAGGGAACGCTCTATTGCAATCAGAGATATGGAGACTGGCCACTAAAGGCAGATGACATAAAAGAGAACCCATGGAAGAATCCGGAATGGATGCTTCTTAGTTTCCGTGCAAAGGTAAGTTCATCCGGTTGTGTATCCGGTCATGAAGAAAACTATGCTGTGGATGAAAATGTACAGACATGGTGGAAAGCAGATCGTTGTAATGAGCCATGGATTCAGATGGACTTAGGCGACATTATGGATGTGCATGCTATCCAGCTTAACTTTGCTGATGATATGGAGAATGAGATTCCTTGTCCAGGGAAAATGATTCAGACTCCGGATGCAGAGCGATATATTGATCTAAATAATCATGTGACAGCATGGTATTTAGAGGGTTCTTTGGATGGAAGAAACTGGTTTATGCTGGAGGATAAAAGAAAGACTGAGGGCGATATGCCTCATGATTTCCTGGTTTGGGAAGAGGGCAAAAAGATCCGCCAACTGCGCCTTACTGTGATAAAGGTGCCCTATGAACAGAATCCGAGTATTTCCGGTTTTCGGGTGTTTGGAATTGGAAATGGAGAGAGACCAAAGAAACCGGTAGTCAAAATCAAAAGAATATCGGAACTAGATATGATGATAGATGTGAAAGGGAAGGAAAATCCATTAGAAAATGTGGTAGGCTATCAAATCCTTTGGGGCAATAGCCCGGATAAACTTTATCATAGCTGGATGGTCATGGGAGAATGCAAAAACCACCGGGTTGGAGCACTGGTAAAAGGACAACAGTATTATGTACGGGTAGATGCTTTTAACACGGCAGGTATTACAGAGGGAGATACGGTCTTTCTTTGTGATGATATAAGTACTTTGGGAGAAAAATCATGATCACATTTATAGATACCTTATCTGCCACCTGCCAGCGTATGAATGATAAAAAAGATTGCGAACCGATTGCAATTTGCAATCAAACGAAATATAATGAAGAAAAAAGAGGAGGCGATATCTATGGCAAGAACAGCAAATGTATTTGCACGTGTTGAGCCTGAAGTGAAAGAACAGGCAGAGCAGGTGCTTGATCGACTTGGAATTCCAATGTCCAATGCGGTAGGAATGTTTCTGAGACAGATTGTACTCCAGAGAGGAATTCCTTTTGAGATGAAACTTCCAGCTTATGAGGAGCCTGTTGCATATGGCTCTCTGACAAAGGAACAGTTCAATGCAGAAATAGAAAAAGGCATGGAAGATATTAAGGCTGGCAGAGTGTATTCAGCAGATGAAGTTGAAGCAGAAATGAAACGGGAATTTGGTATATGAAATATAAAGTGATGTATACAGCAGGAGCAAAGAAAGATCTGCGAAATATTTTCAGATATATTTCAGAGGAACTGTTAGCTCCAGAGAATGCTGCAGGACAGACAGAGCGGATTATGACGTCAATTCGGAAGCTGGATACTATGCCGAACAGAAATCGGCTCTATGAGGAAGAACCGTGGCACAGCAGAGGACTTCGATTCTTTCCGGTGGATAATTATCTGGTATTTTACAAAACAGATGATGAAACTGAAGCGGTATATGTAGTGCGAATTATGTATGGTGGACGTGATGTTTATAAACAGTTAAATCAAACAGAAGACGTTTCAGTAAATTAAAACAGAATATGGAACCAGAGGTTTAAGCAGTTAGTCTATGAAAAAAATAGGGTAGCTGCTTTTTTCATGTCCAAAAGGAGGTGCGGTGTATGGGATATGCACGTAAAGATGTAGAGAAAACAAAGAAAATAGCAAAGAAATTTGTCCGCTATCAGGAAGGGGCAGAGCTTTACAGCATTGGACTGACGAAATTCCAGGAGCTGGCGAAAGAAGCCAAAGCAGTGTATAAGATTGACAAGGTTGCTCTTGTCAACTGTGAGATTTTTGAAAAGTATCTGGAGACATTTCGGATTGCGTAGAGAACAGAAGAAAATTGTGGAAGGACGAAAAACAGAGATTAACTTTTTGTCATACGAAAATTATAATGTGAATGTGGAGGAATAAGAACAGATATGGCGAAAATAGGAAGACCAAAGTCGGAAAATGAAAAAAAGAAAGTGTTGAGTATTCGGGTGGAAGATTCTATGTATAAGTGTATCTGTGATTATGCCAGGAAACACAAAATGACTGTGACAGATCTTCTGGGTCTTATTTTGTGTTTTTTTATAATGGTCACCACAATATATGTGGGGGTTTTTATATCCCACCTATTAATCTACACTATAACCATCAAATAAAAGTAGCTAAAGGAGGGCGTATCATGGCAAAAGTATTTATCACACTGACAGGAACAAAACATTATTTTGGAAATGATTTTCTCAAAAAAGGAACGAAGATCCGACTAGAGAAAGAACCAGATAATGAGTATGACAAAGAAGCAATCAAAGTTACTTATGAAGGTCTTGGAAAAATCGGATATGTAGCAAATAGTTCATACACCGTTATCGGCGATTCTATGAGTGCCGGTCGTTTGTATGACAAGATCGGGAAGACTGCTTATGCGAAAGTTGAGCTGGTAACACCGGCTGGAACAATATGTAAGGTTTGTAAGAAGAGCCTTAAAAACGAAATGAAGGAGACAATGAACGATGAAAAATAAAGAGATGTTAAGAAAAATCTATTATGAAAATAAAGCAATAAACAGAAATATGCAGAGACTGGTGAATATTGGGTTGATCGGAATACTTGGTGGTATCGCTAAAGAAGCAAAAGCGTCCGATGATCCGAAAGCGAAAATCTTAGTAAAGGCAGGAATGGTCATGATAGCCATAACAGAGGGATTACTTTTGTTCAGTGATATTCTAGATTATCGTAAAAGCAGAATTGAAGAAAAGTTGGAGAAATAAGAATAAAATGTATACAAAAGAACAGGACGGCGAAATTGAAAAAGTTTGTCGGGTATTTGCCGACTACATTAAAGAGAATTCATATTTTGACGTGGTTTGGTCAGAAAAACATTACAACCCTTTATGAATCAACTTCCTGAATATATGTCGCTGGTGGAAGAAATAGTTAAGGATTAAAGATATACTGTATTTCTTAGAATATAGGAAGTGCAGCTTTGAAGGAGTAGATCTTATGAAAGATGGAAAATTGGGTTGTGGAGGATTGATTGCGATCATTCTTCTGGTATTTGCTTTTTTGAACGATTTTGCTTCAGAACTTGGAGGAGCATTTCAATTCTTCTTTTGGATTGGAATTATCATCATAATTGTTGCTGTAGTTAAGTTCTTTCATGATAATTAATGAAAAACGAACCTACATTTGTATAAAACTAGATTTACAACAAAAAGATTTATGTAAAAAGATGCACAATATATTTCCCACCTATGATATACTTGAAATATGTTGGCAGAAGGGAGAAGTGCATCATGCCGAAGGGAACAAATCAGAAATTTAAGCTGTACCGACTGGCACAGATTATGCTGGAAAAAACAGATGAAGAGCATTATATTACAATGCCAGAAATCATGGAAAGTTTGGCGGAATACAATATCACAGCTGACCGAAAAAGTATCTATACGGATCTTCGTGACCTAAGTGTTCTTGGCATTGAAGTGGAAGGAGAACCGATTGGAAACCGTTATCATTATCATGTGGTCAGTCGCACGTTTGAACTACCTGAGTTGAAACTTCTGGTAGATGCAATTCAGTCTTCCAAATTCATCACAGAAAAGAAATCGAATACGTTGATTAAGAAGCTGGAAAAAATGGTTAGTGAATATGAGGCACAGAAACTGCAGCGTCAGGTATATGTGTCTGGAAGAATAAAGACAATGAATGAGAGCATCTACTACACAGTAGATGCTATTCATAATGCAATTTCAGAAAATAAGAAAATAAAGTTCCAATATTATCAGTGGAATGTAAAAAAAGAAATGGAACTCAGACATAATGGAGCCTGGTATCATATTAGTCCATGGGGACTTTCGTGGGACGATGAAAACTATTATCTGGTAGGCTACGATTCGGATGCGGAGAAGATTAAACATTACCGAGTAGATAAAATGCTTCATATCCGATTTTCAAGTGAGAACCGGGAAGGAAAAAAGTTCTTTAATAAGCTTGACATGGCTGATTATGCAAAGAAAAGCTTTGGAATGTTCGGAGGAAAAGAACAGACGGTAAAATTACTGGTAAAAAACAACCTGGTAGGTGTCATCATTGACCGTTTTGGGAAAAATGTGATTTTGTTTCCGACAGATGATGAACACTTTACTGTGAATGTAAATGTGCATGTCAGCAGACAATTCCTTGGATGGCTATTTTCATTGGGGGACGGTATAAAGATTGTTGGACCGGATGATGTGGTGGAGCAAATGAGAAGTGAAATTAAAAGATTGATTGAACATTATTCATAGAAAATGGAGGGTAAACAAAGATGGCAGAAATAGAAAATAGCAAGGATTTGATTAGCGTATTATGGAGTGGAGCCAGAACTTACATACACTTATTTTGCTGATGCTGCAAGAAATAATTCTTTCAACCGTGAGCAGTTGCAGAAAGGATTTAATAATATAGAGCAGAGTGATCCAATCTTCGCAGATTTGTTTACCGATATTGATCTGTATTCCAATCGATTAGGTGCAGGCGACCAAAAACAGAGTGACACAGTTGCAAGTCTTATAAAAGAAATTGATAAAGCAGATCTGTTAAATTCAGATGCGGAAATACTTGGAAATGCCTATGAATATTTGATCGGACAGTTTGCTTCTGAAACAGGAAAGAAAGCAGGAGAATAATTAATGTATATTCATATACAGAAAATAAACAATTAAAAATAAAGAAATTTGATCAGATGTGTGATGAGTGGTTAGATTTTATTGCAGAATGCCGGGTTGGAAAGATACACGAGTATGATATTGTGGAAGGCCCAATGGCAGATGATACAATCTGGAATTTTGTAAATGATTATTTAAGTGGAAATATAAGTAAAGCTGTATTCTGGGAATATGCAAAGTTTAAACATCCGTCACATCAGATTAGTTTTCATAGTATGAGAGCCTTAGAATGTTTGACGTATGAAAGGAGTGAAAACGTGGATGACGACGCAGTGGAATAAAGATGATTTGTTTTATGTATGTTCGATGATTGAGTTTGTTGCAAGAGAAACTCATAATAAAGTGAAAGATGTAGTTGGGAAAATGACAGATGAAGATTTAGTGCATCAATTAAGAACGGCTGGTGTAAATCACTGTCTTTCTTTTGAACAGGTATGTGATGAATGGATTGAAGAATATCAAATTACAGAGGGAAATTTTGATAATATTACAACTTGCAAATATAGTGTTCCAACAGTAACTTCAATTGGAAGAGTATACCAAACGTTAATATTGAATGTTATGGGTTTGTATGCGAATGTAGTAGAAGCTATTAAGACTGTATATAATTCATTCATTAGTGATGAAATATCAGATTTTAATTCAAATGTATTTTATAGTAATCCGGATTATATAAAATGTTCATATGAAGCAGGTGAATTGTTGGATTAAAAAGTAGAAGATATTTTGAAAAAGTGAACGACTACAGAGATTCAGCGTAAGTTCAAATTTTGTATTGAATTGAGTTCAAACGATTGGGAACAGCGTAAGTTAGGTGATTTAGTCGATCGTGTTACAAGAAAAAATCAAGATTTAGTCTCAGAGTTACCGCTTACGATATCGGCTCAATATGGACTTATTGATCAGAATGAATTCTTTGATAAGAGAGTTGCAAGTAAAGATGTCAGTGGTTACTATCTGATTGAGAATGGAGAGTTCGCTTACAATAAAAGTACTTCAACAGATGCTCCTTGGGGAGCTATTAAAAGGCTGGATCGTTATGAAAATGGCGTATTATCAACGCTTTATATCGTATTTGGGATGGGATATGGATGTATACGAGGATTTATTAAGGGCGTGAAGCGTTTGCGAAGATGTCATACTCCAAATGGAGGAATAGATTATCCTTAAAAATTTAGATTTCTTGGCACTGAAGTTATAAAGTAGTGGGGGAGTGGATTAGATGAAATTATTAGGAAATATACTCTGGTTTCTTTGTGGTGGGATAATCGGAGGTCTTGCATGGATCATTGCAGGATGTATATGGTGTGTCACAATTGTTGGAATTCCTGTTGGCTTACAATGCTTCAAATTTGCATCCTTAGCATTTTGGCCTTTTGGAAAAGAAGTTGTATATGGGAACGGAGCATTCTCATTTCTTGTGAATTTAATTTGGATTCTTTTCTTTGGATGGGGAATGGCTCTTGGAAATATTGTCTTAGGGTGTATGTGGTGTATCACGATTGTAGGAATCCCGTTTGGAAAACAATTCTTTAAAATGGCACGTTTATCTTTTATGCCTTTTGGTGCAAATGTGCTTTAGAACAACCTTTTATATAAAGAACAGTCGGGTAAAAATGGCTCCGAAATTTGCAGGCAGAGACACTGCCAGCGTTACGATAGAATAAATAAGATGCCAGGGTCACAAAGTCAGAACTTTTATGAGTTTCACTTAGTTTTAAAATTTACTGTCAAACTCCCGAGAACGAAAAGAAAATGCCATGTAGGATTTTATGGGAAATCCGGCATATTTTTAATTCATATTTGGGGCGAGTAGCGGGGCGCAGAATATAAAAAATTATCAGCGGTGAGGAATAAAATGGAGAAAAACGGCTTGACAAAGCTTGCCGTGCGATGCTATTATGTCAGAAGTGATATAGTATGTTACTTGTTAAGAACGAACGAGGCATTAACTATGCATGAACTTTTTGGATGTTTATGCGGTTAGTGCCTCTTTTTCTGTTGCTAAGCGTACAGAGAATGCGTCTAGAAGCCTGCTTCTTTGTCAAGACTATAAAGAGAATGCCTGACTGTTTTTACAGATTACCGCAAATATTCATAAACATTCATACTCGTAAATTCATAACGAAAAGGAGAACAATTATGAAAGACAAAATTTTTGGCGTGCTTCAGCGCGTGGGAAGATCATTCATGCTTCCAATCGCCATTCTCCCGGTAGCAGGTCTTCTGCTCGGATTTGGTGGCTCATTTACCAACGAAACAATGCTTGAAACTTACGGACTGTTAAATGTCATGGGACCTGGCACCATTCCATATGCCATCTTCCAGGTCATGAGCGAAGCCGGTAACATTGTATTCGCAAACCTGCCGATTATTTTCGCGATGGGTGTTGCCATCGGTATGGCTAAGAAAGAAAAAGAAGTTGCGGCTCTCTCTGCTGCCATCGCATTTTTCATTATGCACGCTTCTATCAGTGCGATGATCACCATCAACGGTGGAACAGAAAACATGCTGGAAGGTGCAACTACGTCTGTTGTCGGCATCACATCTCTTCAGATGGGTGTATTCGGCGGTATCATCGTCGGACTCGGTGTTTCTTCGCTGCACAACCGTTTCTACAAAATCGAACTGCCACAGGTATTATCGTTCTTCGGTGGAACAAGATTCGTACCAATTATCTCTTCGCTTGTATATACCGGCGTTGGTATCCTGATGTTCTTTATCTGGCCAGTCATCCAGACAGGGATCTACGCACTTGGAGATCTTGTACTTAATTCAGGCTATGCAGGAACATGGGTATATGGTTTCCTCGAAAGACTATTACTTCCATTCGGTCTTCATCACGTATTCTACCTTCCATTCTGGCAGACTGCACTTGGTGGAACAATGGAAGTCGGCGGCACTCTCATCGAAGGTGCACAGAACATTTTCTTTGCACAGCTCGCTGACCCGACAGTAGAACATTTTGCAGTATCCGCAACCCGCTTCATGTCAGGTAAATTTCCATTGATGATCTTCGGTCTTCCGGGAGCCGCACTTGCCATGTACAGAACAGCAAAACCAGAGAAGAAAAAAGCGGTTGCCGGACTCTTACTTTCCGCTGCTCTTACTTCTATGCTGACAGGTATTACAGAGCCACTTGAATTTACATTCTTGTTTGTAGCACCATTATTATACGGAGTTCACTGTGTATTTGCCGGACTTGCTTATATGCTGATGCATATCTTAAAAGTCGGAGTAGGAATGACATTCTCCGGTGGATTTATTGATTTATTCTTATTTGGTATTTTACAGGGAAATAAAAAGACAAATTGGATTTGGATTGTAGTTGTCGGAGTGGTATACTTCATTGTTTACTATGTGCTGTTTAGTTTCCTGATTAAAAAATTAGATTTAAAAACTCCGGGTAGAGATGATGTAGAAGAAGTAAAACTTTACACAAGAGCAGATGTCAATGCCAGAAAAGAAGGAGAAAAAAGTGCATCTGCAGAGGACCAGGTTTCTGAAGGAATCTTAAGAGGTCTTGGTGGTAAGAAAAATATTTCAGACGTAGATTGTTGTGCAACCAGACTTCGTTGTACCGTGCATAAATCAGAGCTGGTAAATGATACAATTTTAAAAGCAACGGGAGCATCCGGTGTGGTGCATAAAGGAAATGGTGTGCAGATTATCTACGGACCAAAAGTTACTGTAATTAAATCAAACTTTGAAGATTATCTGGAAACAGCTCCGGATGAAGAACTTCATACAATGGAAGAAACAGCCGATTCAAAAACAGAAGAGAAAACAGAAGAAAAACAGACTGGAAAAGTAAAAGAAACGATTATCGTTTCCAGCCCGATTACCGGAATTGCAGATGATCTGGCAAATGCGCCGGATGATGCATTCGCAGGAAAAATGATGGGAGACGGAGCGGTGGTAACACCTACAAATCCTGTAGTTGTTGCTCCGGAAGATGGGGAAATTGCTTTTGTTTTTGATACAATCGGATTTATGAGTGACAGCGGACTTTCCATGTTACTGCATATCGGAATTGATACCGTAAAACTGGATGGAAAAGGATTTACCTGCTTTGTAGAAAACGGACAGAAAGTAAAGAAAGGTGATAAATTGCTGGAACTTGATCTTGAGTATCTTAAAGCCAATGCGCCTTCTTTATGTTCTCCGATTTTGTGTACAGAATTAGAGGATAATCAGAAAGTCAGATTGCTTGCAAGCGGAGAAATTAAAGCGGGAGAACCGTTATATGCAATTGATATTTATGAAGCATAAAAAAATAAGAAAATAAAAAATAAAAGGAGAAATTATCATGAAAGAATTTACTTACACAATTAAAGATGAACAGGGAATTCACGCAAGACCGGCAAGTATTCTTGCAAAAG
>ERZ773107.2788-NODE-2788-length-12269-cov-5.300147_pt1 | contig 12269 bp, 8 predicted proteins | sample MGYA00580571_ERZ773107 | MGnify/ENA primary metagenome ERZ773107 (study PRJEB29015, sample SAMEA2737843) | human gut metagenome | biome: human gut; feature: human-associated habitat; material: faeces | place: China | collected 2012 ... | reverse complement strand
TCAGATCTCGGCCGGCGGCGACACCCTCTTTGCAGCCAACGCCGTTCGGGAGGTATTGGAACGGTTCCGATAGGCTCGAAAACCACATCATCAACGAGGACGGCGGGTGCCGTCCTCTTTTTTTGTCCCGAGCAGAATCCGATTACACGACAGTGCCAACCGACGCAAACGAATGCCAAAGTCCGGAAACGGGCGGCGGCATGTCCTCGGCATGTCCTCGGCGTGGCACCGGTTGGCATCGGTTGGCGCTGATTTGTAACGCCATTCGCCGTTTTCGGGAGGGACTCGGAAAGCCTTTCTTTGCGTCATCAACCAAATTCGAATCGTTATGACCAAGGAAATCTTTCTGAGCGGCATGACTGCCGACCAACTCTCGGAGATGATTCGCGAATCGCTGCGCGACGAGTTGCGGCAGCTCCACCCCGAACCCTCCGCCAAGACGCCGAACTATCTGACACGCCGCGAGACGGCCCGCCGCCTGCGCATCTCGCTCGTGACGCTCAACGACTGGGTGAACCGCGGCCGGATCCGCGCCCACAAGATCGGCGGGCGCGTGCTCTTCCGCGACAGCGACGTCGAGGCGGCACTGCACCGGATTGTCCCCATCAAAAGCCGATAGCCATGAAGACGGTCTCAGATTGCATCGGCATCCGGGAGTATCTCCTCCGCCGGGGGCTGCAGCCCCACCGCGAAACCGCCACCCACGGCATGTTCCTCTCGCCGTTGCGCGAAGAGCGCACCCCCAGCTTCAGCGTCCGCTACGACAAGGGGCTCTGGTACGACTTCGGACTGGGTGAAGGGGGCACGCTCCTCCAGCTGGTCATGCGCATCGAAGGGTGCGGCATGGCAGAAGCTATCCGACACCTGCGCAAAGAGGCCGCGAACGAAGTCCTCTTCCAGCCCTTGCCAACCGCCTCGCCGCGCGAAGACTCCCCGCTACGGATTCTCAGCGTCGGGGAGATTCGCCACCCAGCGCTGATCGGCTATCTGCGCGAACGCGGCATCGACCCCGCCGTGGCCGGAGCGCTGTGCCGCGAGGTTCACTACGCCGTCGGCGAGCGGCGCTTCTTCGCCATCGGCTTCCGCAACGATGCCGGAGGCTGGGAGCTGCGCAGCCCGCAGTTCAAGGGGAGCAGCGCCCCGAAAACCATCACGACCTTCGACCGGCACGGCGACACAGCACTGCTCTTCGAGGGTTTCTTCGACCTGCTCTCCTACCTGACGCTGCAACACAAGCCGACACCGGCCGTCGACACCGCCGTGCTCAACTCCGTGGTGAACCTACCCCGCGCCCTTCCGTTTCTCGCACGCCACGCGACGATCCACACCTTCCTCGACAACGACGAGGCGGGGCGCCTCACCCTCGAACGGCTGCGCAGCGCCCTGCCCGGTGCAACCGTCATCGACCGGGCGGAGAGCTACCGCACCCACAAGGATCTGAACGAATCGCTCCGACCCTCCGCGAAGATTTCCCGCACGCCGCGTCGTCGCGGCCGCAAGTTGTAACGTCGCCCGGAATGACACCGGAACCGTCGCCCACCCATCGGCCGCTTCGCGACCGCGGCTTTTCCCCCAAGGAAAAAGCCATAGCCTATTAGGGCTTTTTCCGACGCATCGGCCCGCCGACGCTGAAAAAGCCCCAATAGGCCAAAGGGTCAAGCCCCTCTGGACACCCCTTGTCGTGCTGCGCACGCCGACCGCCGAGGCGGTCCCCTCTTCAACCACCCCCCCCCAAAAAAAACGACCACACCATGGGATATGCCGTCCTGCATCTCGACAAAGCCCCGGGCAACGAGGCGGCGATGACCGCCCACATCGCCCGCACGAAGATACCCACCAACGCCTCGCCCGAACGCACCTGCCTCAACGAGGAGCTCGTCGAGTTTCCCGAAGAGGTGGCCGACCGTACGGAGGCGATCAACTACCGACTCGAACACGCCGGCCTCACACGCAAGATCGGAACGAACCAGGTGCGGGTGATCCGCGTCATGCTGACCGGTTCGCACGACGCGATGAAGCGCATCGAGGAGGAGGGGCGGCTTCCGGAGTGGTGTGCCGACAACCTCGCCTGGCTGCGCGAGACCTTCGGGGCGGAGAATGTCGTCTCGGCCGTCGTACACCGCGACGAATCGACCCCGCATATCCACGCCGCCGTGGTGCCGATCGTCACGGGCGAGCGCCGCAAGGCCCGCACCGCCGCATCCGAAACACCCGGCAAACGGCACTACCGCACGAAATCCGCCGCACGGCCCCGCCTCTGCGCCGATGATGTCATGTCGCGCGTCCGTCTCAAGCAGTATCAGGACAGCTACGCCGCGGCAATGTCCAAATACGGACTGGAGCGCGGCATCGACGGTTCGGAGGCGCGCCACGTCACCACGCAGGAGTTCTACCGACAGGCCATTGCCCAGCAGCAGGATCTGCAGGAGAACATCGACGCGCTGCTCCGTCTCGAAGAGCAGAAGCGGAAGGCCGTCGAACTGCTCAAACAACAGGAGCGGCAGGTGCGCACCGAGTATGAACAGACCGCCACGCTCCAGGCGCAGAAGAGCGCCGAACTGAACCGCACCGAGGCCGAGTTGAAGAGCGTGAAGGGCGAACTGAAGGGTGCCCGATTGAAAAACGCCGCGGCAGAGGTCGGGTCGAACATCGTCGAGGGAATCGGGGCGATGATCGGCACCTCGCGTATCAAGCGGCAACAGCAGGAGATCGACCGCCTCAACGCGGAGAACGCCGCCCTGCACGAACAGATCGGGTCGCTGAACCGTGCCAACCGTGAGGAGAAGGCCCGACATGGGCAGGCCGAACAGCAGCTGCAGGCGAAGCTCGACCGCATCGAACACTGGCTGCCCGACACGCAGACACTTATCAGCTGGGGCGAATACTGCCGCGACATGGGAATCTCGGAGTCGGGCGCCCGCGAGATCATCGCCATGAAACCCCTCTATGTATCGGGCGAACTCTATACGCGAGAGTATTCGCGCCGCTTCGACGTCTCGAATACCGAGATCCGCCTGCAACGCGATCCGAACGGTCCCGGAGGCTTCCAGCTATTCATCGACCGACAACCCGCACACGCCTGGTTCCGCCAACGGTATGTAGAACTCATGACCCGCCTGGGCTACCCCGTCCGCCCCGAACGTCCGGTAATCCGACAACATACCCTCAAACGGTAACACTCCGCCGCCGCACCGTTTTTGTATGAAAAATTGCACAGACTTTCCCGAAAAACCGCTATCTTTACTCGAAATATTCCTTTCCAATCACCTATGGCAACCATGAATACGGCCGATATCGGCTTCGAGAAGGAGATCTGGCGCGCGGCGGACAAGATGCGCGGCAATATCGACGCGTCGGAATACAAGTCCGTCGTGCTGGGTCTGATCTTCCTGAAATACATTTCCGACAAGTTCGAGACCAAATACCGCCAGCTCGTCGACGAGGGCGAGGACTTCGAGGAGGACAAGGACGAATACACCGCCGAGAACATCTTCTACGTCCCCGCCGAGGCGCGCTGGGAGACCATCGCCGCGCAGGCCCACACCCCCGAAATCGGCACCGCCATCGACAACGCCATGCGGGCCATCGAGCGCGAAAACCGGCGCCTGAAGGACATCCTGCCGAAGAACTTCGCACGGCCCGAGCTCGACAAACGGCGTCTGGGCGAGGTCGTCGACCTCTTCACCAACATCCGCATGCACCAGCACGGCGACTCGAAGGACATCCTCGGCCGCACCTACGAATACTGTCTCTCGCGCTTCGCCGAGGCCGAGGGCAAGCTGGCCGGCGAATTCTACACCCCGGCGTGCGTGGTCAAAACCCTCGTGCAGGTGCTGCAACCCTTCCGGGGGCGTGTCTATGACCCCTGCTGCGGTTCGGGCGGAATGTTCGTGCAGTCGGCGCGCTTCATCGAGAGCCACGCCGGCAACATCAACAACATCTCGGTCTACGGCCAGGATTCGAACCCCACGACGTGGAAGATGGCGCAGATGAACCTCGCCATCCGGGGCATCGAGGCCGACCTGGGGCAGTACAACGCCGACACCTTCTTCCACGACTGCCACCCGACGCTCAAGGCCGACTTCGTGCTGGCCAATCCGCCCTTCAACCTCAGCGACTGGGGCGCCGACCGCCTCGCGGACGACGTGCGCTGGAAGTATGGAACCCCGCCGAACGGCAACGCCAACTTCGCGTGGATCCAGCACATCATCCACCATCTGGCCCCGACGGGGCGTGCGGGCGTCGTGCTAGCCAACGGCTCGCTCTCGAGCCAGAGCGGCGGCGAGGGCGACATCCGGCGGCGATTGGTCGAGGCTGACCTGGTGGACTGCATCGTGGCCATGCCTCCGCAGTTGTTCTATACGACGCAGATTCCCGTCTCGATCTGGTTCTTCAACAAGGCCAAGACGCAGCCGGGCCATACGCTGTTCATCGACGCGCGCAACCTCGGGACGATGGTCACGCGCAAGCTGCGCGAGCTGACCGACTGCGAGTCGGCCGATCCGGCCCGTCGGGGCGACATCCAGCGCATCGCCGACACCTATTGGGCCTACGCCGAGGGGCGTCTGGAGGCGGAGCAGGGCTTCTGCGCCGTGGCGACGACGGAGAAGATTGCGGCGCAGGACTTTATTCTGACGCCGGGGCGCTATGTGGGTATCGCGGCGCAGGCGGAGGATTCGGAACCCTTCGTGGCGAAGATGGAGCGGCTGACGGGCGAGCTTTCGGAGCTTTTCGCACGGTCGCACGATCTGGAGGCGGAGATCCGTCGGCAGTTGGAAAAGATTGGGTACAAGTTATAGATATTATGAAACGTATTGCTATTTTTTTCGATACAAATATTTTGGAAGCTCGTTTTTCTGAAAAAAAGCAAGAATTCCTTTTCCATCATAATATCATCCCCAATAAGCTGTTTTATGACGTAATTAATTATATACGCCAAAACAAAATCGAGCACTTAATTGATTTCTGCATAACTTCAATTTCTTGGAGGGAATTTACAAATCATTTAATAGAAAATTATCGAGAAAGATTTAATGACTTCAAACAGCAAGAAACAGCTTATCGAAAATCTTTTGGAGCAACCTTTGACATCATATACGAATTTAAGCAAGAAAACGAGGAACAATATATTGAACATATAAAGACATTACAAAATGATTTTCTTCGTGTAAACAAATGCACAATAGTAGATTACCCCAACGATATAGGCTTTTTCAAATCATTAATTGATAAATGTATAGACAAAAAGCCGCCATTTAAAACAACCCATGCGCAAACCAAAACCTACACAGATGCTGGTTTAAAAGATGCCTTAATATTAGAATCAATAATCAGATATGGGCAGCAGAATAATTGCATAACAATACTCGTATCTCAAGATCCCGATTTTGATGATACTAAAAGCATACATATATGTAAATCAATTCAAAATTTAGAAAAATTCCTCCTTGATAAATTATATATCAGTAATGAAAGCGCAATTAAGAACAAAATAGAGACTGATACATATTTAAAAGATACTATTGTTTCAATGACAGGTAACAAATTCGATAAGTCTGTCACTGCTTTTCAAATAATAGATGTATCTAAATGCGAAGATGATGACTATTTTAAGTTAAATATTCAATGCACAATTAATGAGACAATCTACATTATTGATTGTACATACGATGCTAATTCTAACGAAATTGAACTTGAGTCCTACAAAACTGAGAATGAATGATTCACACGTGGAAAAAATATAAGTTATCCGAAATAGGATCTGTCGTTGGAGGAGCAACACCATCTACAACCGTAGATGCTTATTACAACGGAGATATACCGTGGCTTACGCCCAAGGATTTATCCAATTTTCACGAGCGATACATTGAACGAGGGGAGCGAAATATAACCAAATCCGGATTAAACAGTTGTTCGGCTCAATTATTACCAGCAGGAAGCGTTTTGTTTTCTTCTCGCGCCCCAATTGGTTATGTTGCCATTGCAAAAAATCCTATTGCAACAAATCAAGGCTTTAAAAGCATTATCCCCAACCCGGAAAAGGTAGACAGCTTATTCTTGTATTATTTGTTGAAATACAACAAGGATAACATTGAGGCAATGGGCAGCGGAACGACATTCAAGGAGGTGTCCGGTGCAACCATGAAAAATATTGAAGTATATCTTCCGGAGGACCTTGAGGAGCAGCGGCGGATTGCGGGGATTTTGGAGTCGTTGGATGATAAAATCGAATTGAATCGGCGGATCAATGCGAATTTGGAGGCGCAGGCGCAGGCCCTCTTCCGGTCGTGGTTTGTGGATTTCGAACCCTTCCGCGACGGCCCCTTTGTCGATTCCGAATTAGGCAAAATCCCTCAAGGTTGGAAAGTAGGAGCTGCATCCGAATTTTATAAAAATATAACAATCGGAAAAACACCACCGAGGAAAGAACATCAATGGTTTTCAAAAGAAAGTCATGATATTGTCTGGGTATCCATTGCTGATATGGGGAATTGTGGTTTATCTATCTGCAATAGCTCAGAATATCTAACGCCAGAAGCTATCAAAAAATTCAACATTTGTATAGTGCCGGTCAATACAGTATTATTAAGTTTCAAACTAACAATCGGCAGAGTCGCTATTGCAGACAAAGAATTAGCAACAAATGAAGCTATTGCCCATTTTCAGACACAACACAATACATTAGAATATACCTATTTAGCACTAAAAAATTACGAATTTTCATCACTTGGCAGCACCTCATCCATTGCAACTGCTGTAAATTCTAAAATCATTAAATCCATGCCATGGATGATGCCGAGTGACGATGTTCTAAACCAATTCCATAATGTATTAAGTCCGATATTTAACGGAATAAGAAATAATATCCAAGAAATAACTCGCCTTTCCGCCCTGCGCGACACCCTGCTGCCTAAATTGATGGCCGGAGAATTTTAAATAAATAAAGCTATGAAAAAAGAGGTTAAAATGCTACTTGAGAAAGCAACGGACTCTTTAATATTAAGTATTGAATTATTTAATAGACCACAAGAGCAATGTCGACATACCGGAGCTTTAATATTATTAGATCATAGCTTTGAGATGATTCTAAAAGCCGCAATAATACATCGCAACGGGAAAATCCGCGACAAAAGAAACAATAAAAATACTATTGGTTTTGATGCGTGTTTACGAATCGCTGTTTCTAATGGGAATATAAAATTCTTAACAGAGGAGCAAGCCTTGGTTGCTCAAGCAATCAATGGGTTACGAGATGCTGCGCAACACTATATTTTACAAATATCAGAACAACAATTATATGTTCATATGCAATCGGGAGTAACGTTATTCTCTGATATACTCAATAACGTGTTTGGTATAAAATTATCTGATCGATTACCTCAAAGAGTTCTCCCTATAGCGACATTAGCACCATTAGACATAGATGCGTTATTTCGATTTGAAACTAAAGAAATAAAAAAACTATTGAACCCCGGATCAAGGCGAGGACCAGAAGCCTATTCAAAAATTCGGCCTTTATGTATTTTGGACGCTGTCATTTCTGGCGAAAAAAACACGCAACCATCCGATGCAGAAATTAGAAATATCGCCAATAAATTACGAAGTGGTATCAGTTGGAATGAAATTTTTAAGGGCGTTGCAGGCATTCAACTTAGCAGAGAAGGGGACGGTCCATCTATATCATTAAAAATAACAAAAAAGGCCGATGTAGAAGTCACATTAGTCAAAAATAGTCCTAATGCAGCAGTCGTTGCGGTTAAAAGAGTCAACGAATTAGATTTTTATTCTTTAGGTCTTAAAGCAATGACAACTAATATACAACAACATTTTGCGTATATTACTACAACGAAATTGCTAAAGGTTATAAATCATTTACACCTCCAAGATAATCCAGAATTTTATAAAGAAATAAAACTAAATAGTCAAACACATAAAAGATACTCTCAAAATGCGCAAACTTTTTTACTTGAGCAAATTCCACTACTCGATGTAGAACACAATTGGAGAAATTTATAATTATGCCCTTCACCGAAGCCAATTTCGAAAACGCCATCCTCGAAATCTTCCGAGACCTGCTCGGTTACGAAACCCTCTACGGACCCGATGTCGTGAGGGACTTCGCCGAGCCCCTCTGTCTGGAGATTCTCGACGAGGCCCTCGTCCGCATAAACCCCTCGCTCCCGCGCGCCGCCATCGACGAGGCCATAGCACGCATCCGAAACATCGAAAGCGGTTCGCTCGCCCGCAAAAACGCCCGGTTCACCGACATGCTCCAGAACGGCGTGGCGGTCAACTACTTCGACGGCAGCGAACAGCGTGCCGGGCTGGTGCGGCTGGTGGATTACGACCTCCCGATGCGCAACCGGTTCACGGTCGCGAACCAGTGGACGGTCGAGGAGCGTTCGGTGCGAAGGGCCGACATCGTGGTGTTTGTCAACGGGTTGCCGCTGGTGGTCGTCGAGCTGAAATCCCCCTCGCGCGAGGCAACCGACGTCTCGGAGGCCTACGCCCAGCTGCGCAACTACATGCAGGAGATTCCCTCGCTGTTCGTCTACAACGCCTTCTGCGTGATGAGCGACCTGGCTACGACCAAGGCCGGGACCATCACGGCGGGTGAGGACCGATTCATGGAGTGGAAGACCGTGGACGGCAAGCTGGAGGACGCGCACTACGCCAATTTCGACGTCCTCTTCCGCGAGATGTTCGAGAAGAGCCTCTTCATCGAGCTGCTCGGCGGCTTCATCTGCTGCGCGGAGAAGGACGGGCAAGACATCAAGATATTGAGCGCCTACCATCAGTTCTACGCCGTGCGCAAGGCTGTCGATTCGACGCTCCGCGCAGCGGAGGGGGACGGTCGCGGCGGGGTATTCTGGCACACGCAGGGAAGCGGCAAGTCGCTGTCGATGGTCTTCTTCGCCAAACGGTTGCAGCGAGCGATGGCCTCACCGACGATTGTCGTGCTGACCGACCGCAACGACCTCGACGGGCAGCTGTACGGTCAGTTTGCGCAGTGCAGCGATTTTTTGCGGCAGGTGCCCGTGCAGGCCTCGAGCCGCGCCCATCTGCGCGAGCTGCTGGCCGGGCGCGAGGCAAACGGCATCTTCTTCTCGACGATGCAGAAGTTCGAGGAGGGCGACGGACCCCTCTCTGAACGCCGCAACATCGTGGTGATGGTCGACGAGGCGCACCGCAGCCAGTACGGGCTGGAGGAGCACATCGACCCGCGCACGGGGCGTGTGCGCACGGGAGCGGCGCGGCTGGTGCGCAACGCCCTGCCGAATGCCACCTACATCGGCTTCACGGGGACCCCGATTGCGCAGAAAGACCGCTCGACGCGCGAGGTCTTCGGCGACTACATCGACGTCTACGACATGACGCAGGCCGTGGAGGACGGCGCCACGCGTCCGGTCTTCTACGAGAGCCGCGTCGTCAACCTCCACCTCGACGAGGAGACGCTGCGCCGCATTGATGCCGAGTACGACGCGATGGCCGAGGAGGCCGAGGAGTACGCCATCGAGAAGAGCAAGCGCGAGTTGGGGCGTATCGACTCGATTCTGGGGGCCGATGCGACGGTGGCGTCGCTGTGCGAGGATATCGTGAAGCACTACGAGGAGTTCCGCCAGTGGGAGCAGACCGGTAAGGCGATGATTGTGGCCTACTCGCGGCCGATTGCGATGAAGATTTACCATCGTATATTGGAGATGCGCCCGGCGTGGAGCGAGAAGCTGGCCGTGGTGATGACTTCGAGCAACAAGGACCCCGAGGAGTGGCGGGCCGTGATCGGCAACGACGCCCACAAGAAGGAGCTGGAGCGGCGGTTCAAGGACAATGCCGGGCCGCTGAAGATTGTCATCGTGGTGGACATGTGGCTGACGGGGTTCGATGTTCCCTCGCTGGCGACGATGTATGTCTACAAGCCGATGGCAGGACACAACCTCATGCAGGCCATTGCGCGCGTGAACCGCGTCTTCGGCGACAAGCAGGGCGGATTGGTGGTCGATTACGTCGGCATCGCCTCGGCCCTGAAGCAGGCGATGAACGACTACACGCTGCGCGACCGCCGCAACTACGGCGACCCCGACATCGCCAAGACGGCCTATCCGGAGTTTCGGAAGAAGCTGGAGGTGTGCCGCGACCTGCTGCACGGTTACGACTACGCGGGATTCCGGGGCAATTCGGACCTCGAACGTGCCCGGGCCATCAGCGGCGGCGCCGACTTCCTGCAGGCTCCGGAGCGGGCGAAGGTCAAGGAGGATTACATCCGCGAGGCGTTGCTGCTGCGGCAGGCGCTGTCGCTGTGTCAGAGTATGCCCGACCGCGAAGAGCGGCTCGAAGCGGCCTATTTCGAGGCCGTGCGCACGCTGTTGACGCGCGTCGAGGGCAAGGGCAAGATCTCATTCCGCGAGATCAACGAACGCATCAACGAGCTGCTCCGGCAGAGCATTCAGAGCGAAGGAGTCATCAACCTCTTCTCGGACGTGCAGGAGGAGTTTTCGCTCTTCGACCCGAAGTTCCTCGAGGAGATCGGCCGCATGAAGGAGAAGAATCTGGCCGTGGAGCTGTTGCGCAAGTTAATTGCCGAGCAGGTGCAGCTCTACCGCCGGACCAACACGGTGCGGGCCGCAAAGTTCTCGGAGATCCTTGCCCAGGCGATGAGCAACTACCTGAAGGGGATGCTGACCAACGAGGAGGTAATCGAGGAGCTGTTGAAGACGGCCCGCGAGATCATCGACGGCGAAAAGGCGGGCCAGGCGCTGCACCTCACGACCGAGGAGCTGGCCTTCTACGATGCACTGACCAAGCCCGAGGCCGTGCGGGACTTCTACACGAACGACCAACTGCTGGCCATCACACACGAACTGACCGATGCCCTGCGCAAAAACAAGACAATCGACTGGAATCTGAAGGAGAGCGCCCGGGCCGGGATGCGCCGGCTGGTCAAACGACTGCTCAAGAAGTACAAATATCCGCCCGAGGGGCAGGAGGACGCACTGAACACCATCATGGAGCAGTGCGAAATGTGGTCGGAAAACAGTTGAGCCGAACAGCAAACCGGCCCGCTGCCGTACAAATACCGTACAAATTCAAACGAAAACCGCGCACAGAGTCTCGCGACCGTCTCTGAAAGTCCGATCCCGTCCGCCTCTGCGGGCCGTCCGATGACCAGAAGGCGCACGCCGGTCTTCGCGGCGGCTGCCGCCTTTTCCGCGAAGCCGCCCGCGGCCCCGCCGTCCTTCGTCACCAGCCATTTTGCGCCGATGGCGCGCAGCATCGCCGTGTTCATCTCCTCCGAGAATGGCCCCTGCATTGCCAGAATATGCGCCGCCTTGACGCCCGCCTCACGGCAAAGCACGAGCGAGTCCTCCAGCGGCAGCACGCGCGCATAGACGCGCTCCGCAAAGTCCTTGATCTGACTGTATGCTTTCAATTCCTTGCTCCCGGTGGTGAGCAGGATGTTCCCCTCTGTTTGATCCAAAAATTCGATCGCTTTTTCGGTGCTTTCGACAAAAACGGCATCCTCCGGCGCATCCGACGCGCCGCGCAGCAGCCGCCAGCGCTCCACACCGGTCTCGGCGCACGCGCGGGCGATGCTCTTCGTGATCGACGCCGCGTAGGGGTGCGTCGCGTCGATCACGAGGTCAAAATGTCTGTCCGTCAAGAGCACCTTGATCTCATCGGCCGGCAGCCGGCGGGCCGAAACGGTCAGCCGCTCTGCCTCGGGCAGCAGCGCCTGTCCATATTCCGTGGCCACACAGGCCGTGACCTCGCACGGCTGCGCATTCAGAAATTCCACCAGTTCGCGGCCCTCTGTTGTGCCGCCGAAGACGCAGATTTTATACATTTCGATATCCTCTCGGCGTGATAAGCCGGCCATTTATCACTTTTGTGGAAGAATTTCCAACAAATACGGTACAGAACATGTCCACCTCAGCCTCGCGCAGCGCGCCGAGCGTCAGGATGCGGCTGCTCTGCCCCTCGCGGCCGATGTTGCGGACAATGCCGCAGAGGCGCTCCTCCGGCAGGACGCGCAGTAAAATGTCGCACGCGCGCTTTAAGTGGTCAGGGCGGCCGTGGCTCGCCGGGTTGTAGATCGCAATGGCAAAGTTGCCCTCCGCCGCGCAGCGCAGCCGGTTTTCAATGGTCTCCCACGGAGTCAGCCGGTCGGACAGACTGATGACCGCGAAATCATGCGTCAGCGGCGCGCCGAGCACCGCGCCGCCGCTGCACGCGGCGGTCAGCCCGGGGACGACCTCGACCTCCGGCTCACT
>ERZ773107.2771-NODE-2771-length-12332-cov-3.160300_pt1 | contig 12332 bp, 11 predicted proteins | sample MGYA00580571_ERZ773107 | MGnify/ENA primary metagenome ERZ773107 (study PRJEB29015, sample SAMEA2737843) | human gut metagenome | biome: human gut; feature: human-associated habitat; material: faeces | place: China | collected 2012 ... | reverse complement strand
TAATAGAGGGCTACCGCCATCTCCACGATCGAGAGCTCACCGCCGAGGTGGCCCATGCCGATGCGGTGGATAAAGTTCAGAAGGTTGCTGCGGATGTCGACGCACTTGTCCTCAAGCTGCGCGACGGTCTGTAATTTTTCACTCATTTTGGCTCATCCTTTCTGGAAACGGCTCATTCGCCATCGAACTTGTTGCAGCGGATCAGGATCTTCGGATACTTGCTCGTCAGGTGCATCTCGAACGCAGCCTTCACGTCGTCAATGTCGTACACCTGCTCGTCGCTGGTAAACGCGGACAGATCGACGTATTTCAGATATTCCGCCGTCCGCTCGAAGTTGAAGTGCGAGCAGTACATGCCTGTGATGTTCACCTGCCGCATGTAGCAGTACTCGAACAAATTCAGCGGCATCTCATAGTTGACCGGATACTGCGCCACATACAGGATGTTGGCATATTTTGCGGCGCATTTGAGGACCGACGTTGCGGCGCTCGGTACGGCGGAGCATTCAAGGATGACATCATAACCGATGCCGTTCGTGATCTCCATGGCCCGCTCGTACAGATCCTCAGTGATCGGGTTGACAATGTGCTCCACACCAATCTTTTTTGCGATCTCGCACCGGTTCGCTACCGGCTCCGACAGCGTCAGCTCCGCCGCGCCGTACTTGGCCGCGAGCTGCGCGCAGAGCAAACCGATCGGTCCGCCGCCGGAGACGAGCACCCGCTTGCCGACCAGCATGCCGATTTTGTCCATTGCACGCACCGCGATCGACAGCGGTTCCATCAGGCTGCCTTCGCGGAGGCTCACGCCGTCGGGCAGCTTGCAGACCTGCGCCTCGTTCCAGACGACATATTCCGCCATGCAGGGCTGGTTGCTCACGCCGGTGCAGTATTCCGGATGGCCGATCGAGCACTGATAGCACTTGCCGCAGTAGCCGAGGAAGTTGCCGCCGACGCGGTCGCCGACCTTCAGGCCCTTGGCTGTGGCGTTCTTGCCGAGCCGCTCGATCACGCCGGACATCTCATGGCCGATGCCGAACGGCGCGTCCTCCGGCTTGTTGAAGCAGCCGTCCACGACGTGCGGGTCGCTGCCACAGATGCCGGAGCAGAGGTGAGAAGCTCAGGATCCAGAATCGCATATGCAGGAAGAAGTTCATAACTGAATACCGTCAGCTTATAATCTCTGCTGTGGTCAGTGATAACAGAAAATGCCGTAACCTCTGAACCGGTTCCCGCAGTAGTCGGGATTGCGATCAGCGGAACAATTTTTCCGGGAACCTTATGTGCCCCCTCATATTCTGTAATACTGCCGCCATATTTAGCCGTAACTCCCACTGCTTTTGCCACATCCATAGGAGAACCACCGCCCAGCGCAACAATAAAATCTGCGCCTGAATCCTTATACGCTTCTGTCGCTTTTTCCACTGTGGTGACAGACGGATTGGCTTCTACATCTGTAAAAATATCCACTGCCATTCCGGCGTCTTTCAGATAATCCGCCGCCTTATCCACAACTCCCATTTTCCGGAGAGTTGGTCCTGAGATCAGCATTGCATGAGAACCTCCAAGCTTTTTGGCACATTCCGGAAGCTTCGCCAGAGTACCTGCACCGACTGTAATATTCTGAGGAATAAAAAATTCAAATGGATTCATTAATTTCTGCCTCTTTTCCTGTATTTTTTCAATATTGCAATGTGCAGGGCATCTACCCTGCACAAATTCAAAACTCTGTTACCCAAAATAATTCCAAGCAATAATTGCCATTGTCGTTTATAGCGTTATGCCATAGAGGAAAGCACCCTGTCAATAGCCGCATCGATTACCACATCAAGCTCTTCATCATCAGCCTCCGGCATAAGACTTGCTGCATCCTCATCAGAAATCAGTTCAATAAGCTTACCAAAGTCTTCTTTATATTTACGTTTACAGATCGCATAAAATACAACTCCAAGTAAGCTCCAGCTGCCTACCATGATCCATTCCTGAAATACCAGACTTCCACCGGAACCCGGAATACAGTAAACCAGAAGCATCAGCCCTGACATGACTACTGCCATAAAACCTACAAATTTGTAGTGGCCTACTTTGTAAGGTCTTGCCATATCCGGTTCCTTTTTACGAAGGATCAGGAAAGAGACAGAAACCATACAGTATGCAAGACAGCATCCGAAGTTACCTGCATCACAGATCCAGACCATCATTGTTCTTCCTGCAAAAGGAGCCAGCATAGTCAGGGCACCGATCAGATACAGAGAATTAACCGGAGTTTTGTGCTTCGGATGAAGCTTTGCAAAAAACGGAGGAATCATGTAGGATTCTGCCATAGAGTACATGGCACGGGAACCACCAAGGAGGAAGGAGTTCCATGATGTAATAATACCACACATTCCACCTACAATGATAACCTTGGCCATAACCTTTGTCCCGAAAGCCTTGGCCATGGCATCTGCTGTTACAAGTCCTGTTCCCTGCTGAGACTCAATGATCTCTGCAGGATTCAGGATATAACCTACTGCAAGAATCACCAGTGAATAAAATACAACTGCCAGCACAACAGAGAGGATCATCATTTTACCGATTTTTTTCAGCGGAACATTGATTTCCTCTGCTGCCTGTGGAATAACGTCAAAACCAATAAAATAAAATGGTGACATTGCTGCAACACCGAGAATTGCTTTGATATTAAGTCCTGCGGTGTTTCCGACAAACATCTGTCCATCTAAATTATCCACAGTACCATTAATTACGGAAGCTACAATCAATAAAATTCCTGCACCACCGATGATACAGGTAAGTACCGTCTGTAAAATAGCGGCTGTTTTCGCTCCCATAATGTTAATCAGCATAATCAAAAATGCGACTATAATTGCAACTGCAAGCCATGAAGCATATACATCAAATCCTGCAACAGTATACAGATATCCTTTTAAGAATCCAGGATAAATATAAGTGATAATTGTAGGAAGTGCACATGCTTCAAAACATACAACACTGACATATCCTAAAATGATCGCCCACGTACAGATAAATGAACCAACCGGTCCCATTGCCTTGTAACTAAATACATGTTCTCCTCCACACTGTGGCATTGCTGCAGTAAGTTCTGCATAAGTAAGTCCTACAAAGAATACCATGATACCACCGATTGCAAAACCGATGACAGCTCCTAAAACTCCACCTCGACCGATCCAGTCTCCGGTTGAAACAACCCATCCCCAACCGATCATAGCGCCAAATGCAATGACAAGAATGTCCCATGCACTAAATACTTTGTCAAATTCTGATTTTTTCTTTTCCATTATATATCATTCCTTTCTTGCTTCACATTCTGTTTAAAGTTTCGAAAGAAAAAAGGCGCTAAAAGATCCTTATCTCTTAACGCCTTTGTTAGAATGTAAATGTATTTTAGTTTAGTTTTCAAATCGCAGGTCAATTAACTGCATGATATATTTTGCTGTTTTTTCAAGTCCAAGAATACTAGAATCGATCATCATATGTCTGGTACGGCAATCTCTCATATCAGAGTTTGTCATATATTCATATCTTGATTTCAGCATCCCATCATTATATTTTACAAGTTTTTGTGCTTCTTTTTGTGATACACCTTTTTGTTCCATGATATGTTTCACTTTATATTCTTCTGGTGCATATACAAAGATATTTAAGCAGTCATCCCTGTCTTTTAATATATAGTTACTACATCTTCCGATAATGACACAAGATGATTTTGCCGCCAGTTTATGAATAACCTGAAACTGTGTGTAAATAACACGGTTTGTAAGATTCGCATATCTTGGTCCAAAGGTTGTGTCAAATTCATATTTGACATTTTCTTCTCCGGAATCGGCTTTTTCTACCAGATCCCTGTCAACTCCAAGTTTCTCTACGACCTGATCTACTAAATCTCTGTCGTAAAATGGAATTCCAAGTGATTCGGCAACCATCTTTCCAATGTCCGGACCACCGCTTCCGTATTCACATCCGATATTTACGATAAAATGTTTCATTTACATTCCTCCCTGATATTTTGATCTTTTTTCAAAGATATTATTTTATGCTAAGGACTCTACAGCCTCCTTCATGATCGCAAATGCTTTATCACATTCCTCTTCTGTTACGATCAATGGTGGGATTGTACGGATCACACTGCTTCCGATGGCTGTAACTAACAGTTTTCGATCAAAACATGCATGTTTAATATCAACTGCGTTTAATGTGTCATCAAATTCGATACCTGTTAATAATCCCTGGTGTCTGACCTCTTTTACATGAGGAAGTCCTTTTAATTTCTCAGCAAAGTAATCTCCAACTTTCTTTGCATTTCCAGCCAAGTCGCGATCGATCAGTTCATTAACTTCTGCTAATGCTGCTGCACAGCTGACTGGATGTCCACCAAATGTTGTTCCATGAGATCCTGGTGTAAATGCTTTAGCAACTTCTGCTGTTGCACAGATTGCTCCGATCGGCATTCCTCCACCTAAGCCTTTTGCCATGGATACGATGTCTGGTTTGATTCCATAGTTCATATAAGACATCACTGCACCTGTTCGACACCATCCTGTCTGAACTTCATCGATCAAGAGTAACATATCATTTTCATCACAAAATTCTCTTAATCCTTTCATGAATTCCTGTGTTGCTGGATGAACACCACCTTCACCCTGTACTGGCTCGATCATGATCGCGATCGTATTTTCTGTACATGCATCTTTAAATGCCTGAAGGTTATTATATGGTGCGTATGAGAATCCATAAGTCATTGGTCCAAATCCGACCTGACATCCATTTCCCGGCTGTCCTGTTGCTGACATTGCTCCGAATGTTCTTCCATGGAATCCCATCTTCGCTGTTACGATATGATAATGGTTTGGTCCGTATTTTTCGATTCCGTATTTACGAGCCATCTTGATCATTGCTTCATTTGCCTCTGTACCAGAGTTCTGATAGAAGATCTTATCCATTCCAATTGTTTCACATACTTTTTCAGCAAGCAGTGCCTGAGGAATTGTGTATGGATAGTTGAATGTATGCATGATGTCGCCAACCTGATCTTTAACTGCTGCTACAACCTTTTCATTACAGCTTCCTGCGTTATTTACTGCGATTCCTGCATAGAAATCAAGATATTCCTCACCATTTTCATCGTACATATACATATCTTTTGCTCTCTCCGCAAGGAAATCAAAACGTTCGTATGTCTCGATCATATATTTGTTTACTTTATCTTTAATATCCTGACTTGTTAATCCTGTATCTTTTAATCTCATATCTGCTTCCTCCTCATGATGTTATTAGTTATTTAACTTCTCTGGGCCAGATTTTGTTTATCTTTTTTATTGATAAACTTTAAATAATAAAAAGAAAAGCAAGGGAAACTTATCCTGTTGGTAAGCGCCCTTGCTTAATTTCTATCCTTTATTTTGTACAACTATACAATAACACTAGAGGATTGAATTGTCAATATATCTTTGTTATTTTTTGAAATTTCTTTATTTTTATCTTTTTTGTCAATTCAGTATATTAGTATATTCCCAATCCGAAACGGTTACAAGCCCTAATTTTATTCCCAGTTCACTCGTCCCTTCCTGCAGGCTGATTTTCATGCGAGCATGAAATCAGCCTGCAGGAAGGGACGAAGGGAGCGCCATGTTATGAGCAAAAGGAGCTGCGAAGCAGCGGGGAGCGTCGAAGACGCGCTTTTGCGAATGGCGCGGGTGAACTTTCACAATGCGCAGGCCAAGGTTCCGTAGCTTTGAAAAAAGCTTGACACGCTCCCTCAACCCGACTATCATAAGCAGTGGAATGGCGAAAGCTCGCAAAACGCGTTTCTTTTTCCGTTTCAGAATTTCATACTATTGCCAGGGGAGCGATTGCTGAGACTGAATATCCGCCCGGATTTCTGACCCTCATCACCTGAACCGGATAATACCGGCGTAGGGAGGCACATGTGACAGATTTTTATCTGTCCTGTTTTTCGTCCCCTCCTGTGCACACAAGGAGGTTTTTTTATGTCCAATTTTTTTGCAATCCCCATCACGGATGAATGGGGAACGACTTATCAGCTGACCACTGCCGGTTATACCGCACTGGTTGTCCTCATGCTGGCGCTTTTGCTGCTGGCCTGCTTTATCGGCAATTCTGTGAAGCAGCCCAAATTTTCCGCACGTCAGCTGGCATTTTCCGCAATGGCGATAGCTGCTGCCTTTGTCACTTCCGAAATCAAGCTGTTCCATCTGCCCTTCGGCGGCTCCATCACTTTATTTTCCATGCTGTTCTTAGTCCTGATCGGCTATTGGTACGGTCTGCGTGCCGGACTGATGACCGCCATCGCCTACGGCTTTTTACAGCTGGTCAGCGATCCGTATATCATCAGCATACCGCAGATGCTCGTTGATTACATCTTTGCATTCGGTGCGCTCGGCTTATCCGGCCTGTTTTCCAAATCGAAAAACGGTCTGGTGAAGGGCTATATCGCAGGTGTACTCGGTCGTTATTTCTTCGCATTTTTATCCGGTATGATCTTCTTCGGCGCTTACGCTGCAGACTACGGCATGTCCGCACCGGTCTATTCCCTGGTTTACAACGGCATCTATCTGTCCGTGGAAGCGGTGCTGACACTGATCATCCTCTACCTGCCTCCGGTCAAAAAGGTCATGGGACAATTAAAAACCATGGCGACACAGAGATAAAACGCACGCTCTGCGAGCATTTCAGATTTATAAAAAAAGAATCCGGCGCACAGTCCTATCGCTGTCTGACGCCGGATTCTTTTTTATCGTACGGAAAACTTCGTTTCCATGCGATAAGAAACACTCCGCGAGGATGCGCACTCGGCGCGGTAGATGGTTGCCGAAGCAACCGCGCACTCGGCGCAAGAATGTGTCAAGGCACATTCCTTTTCACAGTTCTGCAAAATTCAGAAAATCTCAATACTCCAGGTATTTTCATACCGCTCGCCTGCAGGCAGATGAACCAGGTTGGGCTGCTCGGAAAGGTCTTCGATCCTGCCCTTGCGGGAAGGAAGCGCAGACCAGGGCTCGATGCAGACATAGGGCGCATCGGTAAACGGCATATGCCAGATCCCCAGGAAATTCATCTGCGGATAGGATACCCGCACGCTTCTTGTTCCTTTTTCACTGCACAGGGTCACTGCCTTCGCCATATCAGTCAGCACGATCGCATCCTGATCGAACAGGTTGTGTGCAAGGGGCAGCTTACCGCCGTCAGATAACATAAACTCGCTGTCCTCGCCATTTACGAAGCAGTCCTCAGAAAAGCCAACGCGGATCGGATTCCCGGGAGCTTCAAACTGTAAGCAGTAATCCTCAAATGCAAGACCTTTTTCCAGTGGAACGGCAAAGCCCGGATGACCGCCGACGCCGAAATACATCACCTTTTTGTCGTTATTTTCTACCGCAAAAGTAACATTTAATTTGTTGCCGACAAGCTCATAGGTCAGCCAGTAAACAAACGCAAAGGGATACATTTCTCTCGTGTCCTCACTGTCTGTCAGCTTCAGCACCAGTCTCTGCGCCGTATGCTCTTCTACTTCCAGATCGGAGGAATTGACAAAGCCGTGAATCGGCATTTCGTAGGTCTTGCCATCCAGCGTATATTTGCCCTCAGTCAGACGCGCGATATACGGAAACAGATTCAATGCGCGGTCTTTCCAGTAAGTCTCATCGCCCTGCCAGAGATATTCGGCCCCGTCCTTTGTCTGAATCGACCACAGCTCGCCGCCGTGGGAGTTTACCTGAACCTTCAGGCTGTCATTTTCCAGTGTGTAAATCATACATTCCCCTTTCCGCAGCCGATAAAAAATCCGCTGCATCCCCTGATTCTATTTTTCCGGAGCGCTGCGCCCAATTTGCCCGCGCCCCGGATTTTTTCTAAAAGCGGGATACCCGTGTCCCACAACTTTGCACTTTTTTACTGGAACGGATTCCAGAAACGGCTGCCATCCGCAAATGTAATCGTCAAAGCAATCGCCATAAATACTACCGCAAATCCAATCGTCAGATAGTCATTTCGTACCAGCTTCTTTCCCATGTACCAGGTACGTTTTTTATTTTTACCGAAGCCCCGCAGCTCCATGGCATTGCTGACCACATCGATACGATCCATGCTGGAAAACAGCAGCGGGAAAATAATCGTGCTCATCCGCCTGATTCTCGTCCAGAGGGATGTCTTGCTGCTCATCTCGATGCCCCGCGCCTCCTGCGCATGCTTGATCTTGGTAAAATCAGACTGTACGTCCGGGATGTAGCGCAGCGCGATGGCAATGGCATAACCCACGTTGTAGCTGACACCCATGCGATTTAAGCTTGCCGCAAACTCGCTCGGGTTGGTCGTCACGATAAACATCAGTACCACCGGCGTTACTGTCAGATACTTCAGCATAATATTAAACTGGTAAAACAGCTGTTCCTTTGTGATATTATGATTGCCAAACAGGTGTAAAAGCTCTGTTTTTGTGCCGTAGATCACCGTCCCCTGGTTCGGGGAAAACAGCCAGATCGCAAATAGGTTGATACACAAAAACAGCAAAATAAACTGAAATACTGTCCCGACCTGCTTCCATTCCGTATGGGAAACCTTAAAGATCACCAGACTGCAGACCAGCATGACCAGCAGCACTCTCGTGTCATAGGTCAGCATACCGGTCAGCGACCAGAGCAGGAAAAAGATCATTTTCGAAACGCCGGAAAGCCGATGGATCCAGGTATCTTTTTCACTGTACGTCAGAATTCTGCCCGCCATCCGCTCTCACCTGCCTTTCATAATAAATAAACCGCTCTGCAAAGCCGGACGCATCCCCGATGCCGCAGCGCACCGCCAGATCGTACAGCGACGTCTTTTTCAGATAAGCACGGTCTGCAACCGCTTCATCCGTCAGCACTTTTGCCGGCTTGTCGTCCGCAATCAGCTCGCCGTCCGCGATAACGATCGCACGGTCGGTATATTCCAGCATCAGATGCATATCATGTGTGATCATGATGATCGTAATGCCAAGGGTCTCATTTAAGTGCTTTAAAAATTCCATAATTTCCGTATAATGACGGTAATCCTGTCCTGCCGTCGGCTCATCCAGAATCAGGATCTCCGGATTCATAACGAGGATCGAAGCGATGGTCACACGTTTTTTCTGACCAAAGCTCAGAGCAGAAACCGGCCAGTTCCGGAAGGGATACAGACCGCAGATCTTTAACTTATCGTAAACCCGTTCCTTTACCTCTTCCTCCGGCACGCCACGGACCCGTAGTCCCAGCGCCACTTCATCAAAAATCATCGGCTTGGAAATCATCTGATTCGGGTTCTGCATGACAAGCCCGATGGCCTCGCCACGCTCCTTGATGGATTTGTCCGCAATATCACTGCCATTTAACAGGATCTTACCGTGATCCGGATGGATAAAGCCGCAGATCAGATTTGACAACGTACTCTTGCCCGCGCCGTTTTTGCCGACAATTGCGAGCATTTCCCCTTTGTTAATACGGAAATGAATATCCGACAGGATCGGTTTGCCTGTAATATAGGAAAAGTCCAGATCCAGCACTTCGAGGGCCGGCTTTTCCTCTCCTTGAATCTCCGGCAGGGAAACCTTCTCGAACCAGGCCCTTACCTTTTCCTGATAAGGCTCCAGATTCATCGTCTCGATATGCTGAGGATGATCCTTTGCCGCAACCTGACATCCCGCATGTTTGAGTGCCGTCACATACAGCGGCTCACGGATGCCCTCCTGAATCAGAATATCGGAGGCAAGCAGCTCGTCCGGCGTCATATCCGCTACAACCCTTCCGTCCCCGATCACCACAATTCTGTCTACATCCCGGTAAAGGGCATCCTCTAACCGGTGTTCGATAATGATAACCGTCTTGTCGCGCTCCCGGCAGATCCGGTCGATCAGGTCGATAGCCCGCTTGCCGGTCGCCGGGTCAAGGTTTGCCAGCGGCTCATCAAACAGCAGGATATCCACATCATCTACCAGCACGCCTGCCATGGAAACTCTCTGTTTCTGTCCGCCGGAAAGCTCCGTCGGTGCATTGCCGAGAAGGGCTTTGATATCAACAACCTCTGCCACTTCGTCTACTGCGCGGAACATCTCTTCCTGCTCTACGCAGTCGTTTTCCAGTGCAAAAGCAACATCTTCTGCAACCGTCAGGCCGATAAACTGGCCGTCTGTATCCTGCAGCACCGTGCCGACGATTTTGGACATTCCAAAAATACCGGTTTTCGCAGGATCTTTACCGCCCACAGTCAAAGTTCCGCTGCTTTCGCCAGGGTATGAAAAAGGAACCATCCCGTTGATGCAGTGCACCAGAGTCGATTTTCCCGACCCGGACGGTCCCACGATTAAAACCTTCTCTCCGGGATTGACCGTCAGGTCAATCTCCCGGAGTGTAGGCTCTGACTGTGATCGATATTTAAAAGTATAGTTTTTAAACTCGATGATCGGAGTCATGTATCAGTCCTCTTTAGAAAGGCTTCCGGACTTTGCGCCGACCTTGGAGTAGGCAACTAACAGCAGAGTTCCCAGAATGCCGATGATAATTACATTTGCAGCAAAAGCAGCCACGCCCTGTGTGAATACCTTCTTTACAGGCTCCGCATAAATTACGATGTCCAGAACCGGAGCAACCAGAATCCATGCCAGTGCGTTTGCAACAACCTGTACGATATTGAACAGACCGATCTCCTTGCCGCCGAAGCTGCCCTCTTTTACTTTATACTTCGCAGCAAACAGACCAACGATGATGCCGAATACAGCGTCCGGGAATACCCAGCTCCACCATACGCTTCCGTAAAATACTGCATCGCCCAGTGCATGACCGATCAGACCGATGGCACCGCCTACAACGGGGCCAAAAATAGCGGAGAAAAATGCAAGTACCGCTGCGCGGGTCTGCAGAGCTGTGTTCGGGATGAAACCGACCGGGATCTGCACATTGGTTAAAACAACGAACAGCGCGGTTCCGATACCCATCGCTACGACATGCTTGATGCCAAACTTCTTATCCATGAGTAAATCCTCCTCATAAGTATTTATTTGTGGAAAACCACGTTCTTACTATAACGAATCACTCCGGATTTTTCAATCCCTTTTCTGTCTTTTCTCCCTCATTCGCATCTTCCAGCACAACCTCCGGCGTAAGCGTGTCGATATCGGAATACCACACCCGAAATACCGCCTGCGCTGCATTCGCGTAAATATGGGGCAGCTTCGATTTTTCTTTTCCGGCGTCTTCCAGCACATTCAGGATTTCCCTCAGCACGTCCCTCGTCAGATACGAACCGCGCCAGTGAAACGTCAGGACTTTTCCTTTTTTTACCGCCTGCTGCGCGCGCTTTTTGACCTCCTCCATTTTCGTAAAGGAAAGCTTCTTTTCCTTATAATAAAAATGTCCATTGTCCGTGCACGCCGGCGCCGGCGCGATCAGCGGCTCATGGTCGCGGAACATCGCCTTATCGTCGAGGTTAAAATAATCGTAACGGTACTCGGCATCCTCCCGCGCCCCTCTGGTCAGACTATTGTCAAATGTCGCATCCAGATGATAATAATTTCCACCAATTCTCACAATGTTCCAAGTATGACGGTATTTGATCCCTTTCTCCGGATTGTTACCGCAGACTGCGATCATACACCAGATCCCGAGTGCATCGCACAGAACTTTCACTGATTTTGCAATTCCTTCACAGACCCCGACACCCTGTCCGAGCGGTCCGATGATCTCATGGGAATATGACTTTTTTAATTTATCATAGTGTACATTTGCACAGATGAAATCATGTACATATTTTTCCTTTTCCCATTCGGATTTATCTTTTACCGGTCTTACGAGCTTTTCTACTCTGGACTTCAGTGCTTTTTGATGTTCCTTTATTTTGTTTTTATCAAATAAATATTCCGGGATAAAAATGAAATTGGGCGAATCCGGATAATACTTGTACTTATACCCGGTTGCCCAGAAGATTTCCGGATGATCCAGACGCAGGCGGAAGAATACATTATAAAGTTCCTCCGCCTCCATTCCTGGAATCTGTATTGAATCTGAGATTTCAAGCAGTCCCTGCCGAATTGCATGATAGGCTGCCTGCTGTACTTTGTTCATCTTGCTATAATAATATGGTTCCACGATCATCTCTCCATTTTTATCTTTTTAAATCTGAACCCATTATAGCAAATTTTCACATATTTTGTATATTTCATATCCATTATGTATTTTGTAGCGGTTGTAAATTTTATATAGATTCTACATTTTTCGTCGCCACAATATCCACACCGGTACCGGCCACATCCTTCACCAGTACATCTCCGATATATACCGGTGCCG
>ERZ773107.2769-NODE-2769-length-12339-cov-3.478264_pt1 | contig 12339 bp, 9 predicted proteins | sample MGYA00580571_ERZ773107 | MGnify/ENA primary metagenome ERZ773107 (study PRJEB29015, sample SAMEA2737843) | human gut metagenome | biome: human gut; feature: human-associated habitat; material: faeces | place: China | collected 2012 ... | reverse complement strand
AATAAAAATAAATTCCAATTCTGTATGCCAGTGCCATTCGATACAGTTGAAATCAAAAACGGACAGATCTTCATAATAAAACTGGAAAGGATAGCTATTGCTTCCGTGCAAAACTGCCTCCATCAGATCTTCATCTGTAATGCCGGACTGGTCGGTATTAAACTCACGGAATTTTCCGGTACATGCAACCGAAAGTAACAGTATCCCCAATAAGTATATATGAATATAGTTCTTTTTCATCATCTCCTCCCGTATCTTTAGAATTCACATTTCACAGTAAAGCCCAGGCTTCGTGTTGTCGGCATACCAAACACTTCAATTCCCTGATTATCATTTCCGGTAGAAAGTACTAAAGCCGGGTCAAAAGGAGCTTTCTTATACAAGAAACATAGATTGCGAGCTACAAACGAAAGCTGAACATCTTTCAGTACCTTCGTTTTCTGTATCCACTTCTTGGAGAAATTATAGCTCAATGATACTTCACGCAACCGTAAATTCGTAGCATCATACATATAATATTCCGTCACCCCGGCACGCCCGCCTACTATTTTATAGAATCCTTTCACATTGTCTATACGCTGACCGTCGAGCATTACATATCCCCTGTCACGCGCATCGGCCGTTATTTCAGATACTCCATAAAGATCCATTTCCGCCTGTGTCTGCGAAAGGACTTCACCTCCGTAGCGCCAATCAAGCAGAAAATAAAGGGTGAAGCCTTTGTAAGAGAATGTATGATCCCATCCCATCATAAAGACAGGGTTGGCATTTCCTACTTTCACCGTATTCCCATCGCCCTCCACCAATGGAAGTCCTTTATTATCACCCTCTGTTTCGTAAACGATATTGCCTGCATCATCACGCACAAAAGCCTTACCATATATATCACCGATAGAACCGCCTTTAATAAGTTTCATGGCATAGCTGGAAGAAAAACTGGTAGGCCCGTAAATCATTTCTTTCAGATCTTCGTGCAACTTCACTATCTTATTCTTATTGGTAGAGAAGTTTACAGAAGTTTTCCAGTTGAAATCAGGAGTTAATACGGGAGTTCCATTCAGTGTCAATTCCCATCCCCGATTCTGGATATTTCCGGCATTTACATATCGGTAAGCATACTTATCACCTGCAAGTGCGGGAAGTTTGAAGAATTGATTATAAGTATTGGTACGATAATAAGTCAGATTAACCCCTAAACGGTGTTGAAAGAATCGCCATTCAGTTCCAAATTCGATGGCATGAGTCATTTCCGGCTCCATTTCCTTGAAAGGTGCGGCGTCATTCGCCTGTATCTCGCCACCGGCATTGATCTGCGAAGAGGGATTAGTGATAAATGGAGGAATATCATTCCCTACTTTACTATAAGCGCCACGCAATTTTGCGAAAGAAACCCATTCGGGTAACTTCACCCATTTATCAAGTAGCATGGAAAGCCCTACAGAAGGATAAGCGAATCCGGATTTTTCATGGCTGGTATAAGACAAGGTTGACGCCCAGTCATTACGGGCCGTCAAATCAAGAAACAATTTTTCCTTATAACCGATCTGTGCCGTACCGAATATAGATTGCAACTGACGGCGTTGATCTATTCGCTGGTCAATACTGGCAGAACTGTTCATGACGATATTGGCAATATTAAACACATTAGCAAACTTCAAAGATGCATTTTTCGAATCATATCGGGTAGAATTAACGACTTTATCATTTATACTACCACCAATCGCCGCATCCAACGTAAAATCACCCCAGGTTTTCTTCACCATCGCCATGACATCACCATACATCTGGGTTTCCTGATAATCCATCTCGATATATCGTCCGTTCGCTCCACACAGGGCGGTGGCAGTAGACGCATAGAATTTCTGGCGTAACTTGTCCGCCCAATAATCCATGTTTCCACGGGCTTGAATCGTCAGCCAATCATTTACCTTAAAGTTTGCTGAAAGAGAAAGGATAATGCGTGTACGTGTTTCTTTACTTTGTATGCGGTTCGTTATCCAGTATGGATTCTGTTCGAAGTCTTCGGTAAACGTATGCCAATTCTGCACACCCAGTTTCCGTTCTTCGTCATAGGTTTCAAAATGATCTTTATAATAAGACAAATCCTCCCCACGAGGAAAACGATAGAGCCCTACCAACGGATTCATATAGAAACCTCCCGACACCGGCTTATTCTCGACGGTCTGTTTCATCACATTCACACTACCGTCCAGTTTCAGACGTTTGTCGAACATGGTAGCCGTCTCACGCAAGTTTATATTATGCTTTTTCAGTTTATTCTTGTCGATAATCCCCTTTCCGGTAGTATTGGCATAGGAGAAATAAGTTTGCAGGTTTTCATTTCCATAACTGATAGATACGGAAGTCATCGATGTCAATCCGGTACGGAAAAAATCATCCAGATTATCATAAGCCATCAGATTCTCTTTCTCTCCCCAGCTGTCTACCACATCACTGACACCATAACGATTCTGCATTTTAGGCATACTGAATGCTTTCTCGAAAGTGAGTCCTGTAGAGAAATTAATATTCCTTTGTCCGACAGAGTTGCCTTTTTTAGTCGTGATAAGAATCACTCCGTTAGCAGCCATGCTACCATATAAAGCCGCAGCAGGAGCACCTTTCAGAATACTGATGCTTTCTACATCTTCCGGATTCAGATTAGAGATTCCGTCTCCTCCATCACGATTCCCTGCATTCGCCGTACCACCAATAGCCGAATAAGCCTGTTCGGAAGAGGTATTCGACATCGGCACTCCATCTATTACATAAAGCGGTTGATTATCACCGGATACCGAACGGATTCCCCGGAGACTGACTTTTGCGGAACCGCCCATACCGGAAGAGTTTTTGTTGATTTGCACACCGGCAGCTTTTCCCGCCAGAGCAGCAATCATATTTACTTCTTTGACACGGTTCAGTTCTTCTCCCTTGATTTTTTGCACAGAATAGGCCAATGTAGCTTCATCCTTTTCAAGTCCCAAGGCCGTTACGATGACATGTTCAAGCATCACCGCATCTTCCTGAAGACGTATTTCAAGCACATTCCGACCTGCCACATTGACTTCTACAGTCTTATAACCCACAAAAGAAACTTGTAAGACAGCACTATCCGGCACAGACAAAAAGAATTTTCCATCAATATCGGTCACAGTACCATTGGCTCCCCCCTTTTCGCGTATTGTAGCACCGATCAGTGGTTCACCATAGATATCAATTACACGCCCTCTCACGGTATTATGATCAGAAGGAACTTCTATCGTCCCTCTTAACGCTTGTTGCTCCGAAGCATAACAATTTCCTCCCTCCAGAAAAAACAGGCCTATTAAGAAGCAACTCACAAAAACTTCTTTTTTCAATGATATAATAAAATATTGTTTGTTCATCACGCCGCAAAAATAACTAATTATTTTAAATCTAGCATTTTTTCTCATTGATTTTGAAGGAAATAAACATTATCACTATTTTTGTACGAAATTAAAATGAAAGAAATTATGGAAATCGAAATACATCCGTTAGAACCGTTTCTCCCAGCGAAATCAAAATTACTTATGCTGGGAAGTTTTCCGCCACAGAAAAAACGTTGGTCTATGGAGTTTTACTACCCGAACCTAAACAACGACATGTGGCGTATATATGGAATCTTATTCTTTAATGATAAGAATCACTTTCTGAATTCGACACTAAAATCGTTCTGCCGCGAGCAAATCATAGACTTTTTAAACGAAAAGGGGATTGCCCTATTTGATACCGCTTCATCCATTCGTCGGTTGCAGGATAATGCATCGGACAAGTTTCTTGAAGTAGTGGAAGCCACCGATGTTGCAGCATTACTGCGGCAGCTTCCCGAATGCAAAGCAATCGTCACTACGGGCCAAAAAGCAACGGACACTCTCCGACAGCAATTCGACATAGAAGAACCCAAAGTAGGTGATTACTCCGAATTTGTTTTCGAAGGACGTGCCATGCGGCTATACCGCATGCCCTCATCATCAAGGGCGTATCCATTAGCATTGGACAAGAAAGCAGCCGCTTACCGGATTATGTTTCAGGATTTACAGATATTGAAGTGAAGTTCAAGTATTAAGTATTAAATATCAAGTATTAAATTATAAATGAATATGGCAACATTATTTTTGCAGTACCCGGCATGCAGCACATGCCAAAAAGCCAAAAAGTGGTTAACAGAAAATAACATTGAGTATACAAACCGGTTGATTGTAGAAGAAAATCCTACAACAGAAGAGCTAAAAGCATGGATTCCCCGTAGCGGTCTGCCTATAAAGAAATTCTTCAACACTAGCGGACTCGTTTATAAAGAGCTGAAACTGAGTGAGAAGTTGCCAAGCATGAGCGAAGAGGAACAAATAGAACTGCTGGCAACAAACGGTAAGTTGGTGAAACGTCCTCTAGTAGTAACAGACAGTTTGGTATTGGTCGGTTTCAAACCCGACGAATGGGAAAAATTAAAATAGTTCAAAACTTATTTACCCGAATGTTTGGAGATTCAGAAGTTTCTACTACCTTTGCAGCCGCAAACACGGGAGTAGCTCAGTTGGTAGAGCACCGGTCTCCAAAACCGGGTGTCGGGAGTTCGAGCCTCTCCTCCCGTGCAATAAGAAAACCGCAAATAGTCGTCAAGCCATTTGCGGTTTTCTTATTATTGCCTCACAGATAAGTTACTACTCTCGGCTCAGTTTGAAAACTCTCTCTTATACTAATTCTTACTCGTCTTTTCCAATCCTTTAGCAGCCTCAACCAGTCGGATAAACTCTCTTCGATATCCTCTTTCATCATTATTCAACCCCTGTTTAGCTAGCTTAATGACTTTGTCATAATCGGCAGTTCCTTTAAAGTCAGAATCACGAAGCAACTGTCCGAACATGGCTACTGCCGAAGCGAAACGGAAGTCGGAAGAAACACTATCTCCTTTGTTATCTACAAAAGGAAGTTCCATTTTCCTGCTGACATCCTTATCCGGAGCTTTGTAGCACAATTTCACAGTAAGGAGTTCATCAGATCCGGTCGGCTTCAGCGTCATTTTTTCTTTCTTTTGGTATTTCAAGTCGTCTACTTTACCTACATATTCATTCTTCACACCTGCGGGAATCACTTCATAAAAAGCTGTTACCGTATGTCCTGCTCCCATATCTCCGGCATCTTTCGCATCATTATTGAAATCTTCGTCTTTCAGCAGACGGCTTTCGTAACCAATCAGACGATATGCCTGAACTTGAGAAGGATTAAATTCCACTTGCAGTTTGACATCTTTTGCCACAGTATGCAATGTAGCACCGAATTCGCCTACTAAAACACGGTTGGCTTCCTGCAAGTTATCTATATAGGCATGATTCCCATTTCCTTTTTCAGCCAATACTTGAATTTTCTTATCTTTATAGTTACCCATTCCATATCCTAGTACAGTAAGGTGTACGCCACTTTTCCGTTCTTTTTCTATCAATTGTTCCAATCCTTCGGCGGAAGAAACACCGACGTTGAAATCACCATCGGAACAAAGTATGATACGGTTATTGCCATCAGAGATAAAGTCCTTTTTAGCTATCTGATACGCCAAATGAATGCCCGCGCCTCCTGCAGTAGATCCGCCTGCGGTCAGTTCATCTATCGCTTCACGGATCTTCTGTTTATCACCGCCCGAAGTAGCTTCCAGCTTCACACCGGCACTGCCTGCATAAGTCACGATTGCCACCTTATCTTTATTCCGCAGATTATTCACCAATAGTTTGAGCGATGACTTTACCAAATCCAACCGATTAGCCCCCCACATAGAACCGGAAACATCAATCAAGAATACAAGATTGGACGCCGGCAACTGCTCCGTCGGAATTTCCTTAGCTTTCAATCCGATACGAACAAGCCGATGAGCTGTATTCCAAGTACAAGTTCCGGCTTCCACAGTTATCTTCACAGGATCGTTGCCCGTTGGTTTCGGATAGTCGTAAGAAAAGTAATTCACTAATTCTTCCGTACGGATTGCATCGGCAGGAGGCAATTCTCCTCTATTGATAAAACGACGCATATTGCTATAAGAAGCAGGGTCCACATCAATAGAGAAAGTAGAAAGCGGAGTATCGGCTACACTTTTGAAACCATTCTCCTGAATCCGGTCATACTCTTCCGTATTCATTCTCGTATCCATATCATACATGGCAGTCGGACACACCGCTACATACGCACCGGTCATTGCCTTTGTTTTCATTGTACCGTATCCCACTACGACACACTCCTCCAACGCCACATCATCAGTCTTCATTTTAACATCCAGTTTGGCCGACTTAACCACTCTTTTTTCTTCTTTATACCCGATAAACCGGAATAACAATACGTCCCCTTTTTGGGCCTGAATGGAATAACGACCGTTCACATCTGTGATTGCCCCACTTTTGGAACGGTTATTCACTACCGAACAACCGGTAATCGAAGTTCCATCCGCTGCGTCCGTCACAATACCGGTCACGGTAATAGTTTGCGCATTCATTGTTCCTAAGCAAATAACTGCCATCAGCAGTACGAGCATGATTGCTCTGAATTGGTTTGTTCTCATAACTTCATTATTTTAAAATGTTACTATTCATCGCTTTTACTATAGAGATGCAGATTTCACACAGATTCCATAATTTGCCTGATTTTTTTTACCCGAGCGGAAAAAAGTCACTTAAAAATTCCTACTTATTCCTTTGTAACTCTTAATATGATATGTATATTTGCCAAACATAAACATATCATAAATATGAAAAACGAAGTTGATGGAAGGCGGGAAATAGCCTCACGAAACACGGTCTGGGCCACTATTATCGCCCGCAAACTAACTCGTTGGGGTATCACTCCCAATCAAATTTCCATGATGAGCATATTCTTCGCTATGGTGGGATGCCTTCTGTTGATCGGCACAGTCATTGATCCCGGTTTTAACAAGTATGTAGCCTACATTCTGTTCATCGTTTGCATGCAGTCGCGGTTACTCTGCAACCTGTTCGATGGGATGGTAGCTATCGAAGGAGGGAAGAAAAGCGCCAACGGGGATCTCTACAATGATATGCCCGACCGCTTTGCTGATGCTTTGTTCATCATTCCCGTCGGATATGTAGCAGGCGGATTCGGTATTGAACTAGGATGGATGGCTGCTCTTCTTGCTGTGATGACAGCTTATTTCCGCTGGATAGGAGCCTACAAAACGCACCAGCATTTCTTTAACGGTCCGATGGCCAAGCAACACCGCATGGCATTGCTCACGCTTGCCTTTGTAGTAGCCACCTGCACCATTCACGCAGGATACGACCGGATGGTATGTCTCATAGCCCTGATAATTATAAATGTCGGCCTTGTCGCAACACTGATACACCGTCTGTACCTCATGTCACACACAACAAACAATGAAATAAAATGAAAGAACTACTGGATATCATATTTCCTACGCTAAGCGATGAATTGATTATCGTCATTTCGCTCATCATCGGACTGCTTGTTACGGCAAGCCTTATTCTTTTTCTCGTAAAGAAGATCTTTCCAAAAACAAATATCAGCGAACTCTCCGCCCGCACACGTTCATGGTGGATCATGGCGGGCATGTTTATCGGCGCTGTATTTATCAGCTATAACATTTCTTACTTCTTCCTTGCCTTTCTCTCTTTCATCGCTTTCAGAGAACTGTATTCGGTGTTGGGATTCAGAGAGGCAGATCGCGGAGCATTGTTTTGGGGGATATTGGCCATTCCCATTCAATATTACCTTGCTTACCTTGCCTGGTATGGAGCATTCATCATCTTCATCCCGGTAGTTATGTTTCTCGTATTACCCTTACGACTGGTTTTAAAAGAAGACACTCACGGAATTACCAAGTCGATGGCTCTGTTGCAGTGGATTCTGATGCTTTCAGTATTCGGTATCAGCCACCTCGCTTATCTCCTGTCGCTTCCTGAACTTCCGGGATTCAATGCAGGAGGACGAGGTCTGCTATTATTCCTTGTATTCCTTACGGAAATCAACGATGTTATGCAATTTATCTGGGGCAAACTTCTCGGACGACATAAGATACTCCCGAAAGTAAGTCCGAACAAAACGTGGGAAGGATTTCTGGGCGGTGTAATCAGTACTACCGTCATTGGTTACTTTCTCGGTTTCCTGACTCCCCTCTCCGCTCCTAACGTTCTTCTGGTAAGCGCTCTTATTGCCATTGCCGGATTCTCGGGGGACGTAGTCATCTCCGCCATCAAAAGGGATAAAGGAATTAAGGATATGGGGAACAGTATTCCCGGTCATGGAGGAATATTCGACCGGATAGACTCTCTGTCCTACACCGCTCCCGTCTTTTTTCATTTAGTTTATTACATTGCATATTAAATGGAAAAGAGATTCATGCAAGCTGCTATCATGCAGATTATATATAAAGGTATATGCCAATGGTTCTTGAAACTGATCGTAGGAGTTCAGTTCACCGATTGCCGATTCCTCAAGAAAGAAAAGCAGTTCATCATTCTTGCCAACCACAACAGCCATTTGGACACTTTAAGTTTATTATCTTCTCTGCCCGGAAAACTTTTATGGAAAGTCAAACCTGTAGCAGCAGAAGATTATTTTGGTAAAAACCGCTTTCAGGCTTCCATAAGTAACTATTTCATCAACACACTGCTAATCAGAAGGAAAGGAGAAAAAGATTCGGAACATGACCCGATCCGCAAAATGCTTGAAGCCATCGATGCAGGATATTCACTGATTCTTTTTCCCGAAGGAACCAGAGGAAAGCCGGAACAGATGGGAAAAATTAAATCTGGCATAGCCCGTATCCTGTCTCTGCGACCTGAAGTAAAATATATTCCCGTATTCATGACCGGCATGGGACGTTCTCTGCCCAAAGGCAAAATGATACTGTTGCCATATAAAGCATCTATCTATTACGGTATGCCCACATTGGTAAAGAGCACGGATATACATGAAATATTGGAACAGATTGCAGATGATTTTGAAATAATGAAAGAAAAATATCAAGTCATTATTGACGACGAAGAAGAATAGGCATTGTTTTTTAAAAGAACCATATCCAAACTGTCGGACGAGGAGCTACTCACACACTACGCTCAGTCCGGTGATACGGAATATTTCGGTGAATTATACAACCGCTATATCCCGTTACTGTATGGACTGTGCCTGAAATATCTGCAAGACGAAGACCGGGCACAGGAAGCGGTCATGCAGTTGTTTGAAGATTTATTGCCTAAATTTAGCTTACGTGTGGAGGATAAAGGGGGTAAGTTCTCTGCTTATCTTGAGGCAGATCAAGATGAAGTGCTTGCGGATGAGGTGCATGTGACAAACGTGATTTCCAATCTCGTGGATAATGCGATAAAATATTGTGTAAAACCACCGGAAATTACCATTTATACTCGTAATAAAGATAAAGAAATTATAATAAGTGTCATTGATAATGGCATAGGAATTGCTAAAAAAGATCAGAAGTTGATCTTTGAAAGATTCTATCGTGTGGATAAGTCACATTCCAGGGAAATCGGCGGGACAGGGCTTGGACTTGCAATCGCACGAAGTGCAGTGGTTATGCATCGCGGGGCGATCAAAGTATTCAGTCAGCCATCTGAGGGAACAACATTTACAGTCAGAATTCCGTTAAACTATGTGTCTTAGGTAGAAGGAGAATGCGATGATAAAGAAAAAGAGTTACTGGATCCTGATGCTTACTGCCATCTGTATTCTGGCGGTGACGGGATGCAAAAAAGAAGGAAAAACAGCAGACTTCCATATCTATTATACAGATTCCGAGGGTGTGTCGCTGGTTGAAAAAGGCATAAAGCCAGAAGGCAAAACACAGAAAGAACAGATTGATGAAATCCTGGATAAGATACAGAAGAATACGGATGACATTGATTACCGCAGTCCTTTTGTAAAAGAGGTAAAGGTGAAAGAATGGTCAGTGAAGGATGGAAAACTTATAGTAGATTTTAACAGGAATTACCAGAAACTGAGTGCGACGGAAGAGATTCTGCTGCGCGCTGCGGTTGTTCAGTCTGTCGGACAGATTTCTGGAGTGGATGCTGTGTTATTCACGATCGACGGAGAATCATTGCAAGATATGAATGGACAGGTGGTTGGTTATATGCAGCCATCGGATTTTGTAAAAAATACAGGTGTGAGTCTCCATTCCTATCAGAAAGAGACATTTTTGTTGTATTATGGTAATAAGCAGGGAGACCGTCTGGTAAAAGAAAAGGCCAGTATCCGGTATAACAGCAGCATATCAAAAGAAAAAGTGCTGGTAGAACAGCTGATCAAGGGGCCTTCATCGGACAACGAGACGGCAGTGATCCCGGCAGAGACAAAGGTGCTGAGTGTATCTGTAAAGGATCATATCTGTTATGTGAACCTGGATAAGGGGTTCCTGGACACAACGAATGTGATGAATCCGGAGCTTCCGGTCTATGCAATCGTGAATACAATTATAGAAGGAAGCTCGATCGGCAGGGTACAGATCCTGATTGATGGAAAAACAAATGTAAATTATATGGGGAAGATAAGTCTGGAAAAGCCGCTTTCCCGAAACCTGAATATTGTGGAAGGGGAGTAGTGCGTGAGGAACAGGCCGCTTCTTAGTGTCTGTCTGATCATTCTATGTGTTCTGGCTTCCTGTACGCTGGTGGGAAAGGAACGGTTTATAAAAGAACTTCGCCCATCGCCGCTTGAAATCTGCACCACGGAAGATGAATCTGTCATCGTCTGTGGTGTGATTTACAGGCAGGAGCAAAAAGAAAATGGTCAGATGATTTATCTGAAACATAATTCTGTTTATTCTATTTCTAACAAACAAAAATTTCAAGAGTCAAAGATAATCGTTTATATCAATTCCAAAGAAAAACTACATATAGGAAACAGGATAAAAGTCCGGGGGACAGTATCATTTTATGAAAATGCAAGAAACCCGGGTAATTTTGATCAGAAGTTTTATTATCAGAAACAGGGGATCCATGGGAAAATCTACGGCAGTCAGATGCAGATCACCGATAAAAGTGTGGACGTTTTCCGGGAAAAGCTGGCAGTGTTCCGTGCCGGGTGGAAGGAACTGCTGGTGCGGGAAATGGGTGAACGGGAAGGGGGAGTCCTTGCTGCGATACTTCTTGGGGAAAAGAGTGATATGGATCCGGAGATGAAGGAACTTTACCAGGTGAATGGGATTGGGCATATCCTGGCTATATCAGGATTGCATCTGTCGTTTGCCGGACTGGGTGCCTACCGTTTATTCCGGCGGTTGACAGGTTCGTACAAAGCAGGAGGACTGGCAGGAGGAATGCTGTTATTTCTGTATGTTTCAATGATCGGGATGACAGTCTCGGTACTAAGGGCATGGGTAATGTTCCTGTTCCGGGTCGGTGCGGATGTTACAGGGAGAAAATACGATATGCCGACGGCACTTTCTGTAGCAGCAGTAATCGCAGTCGGAAGTAATCCGCTGTATCTTTATGATGGCGGTTTTTTGCTTTCATTTGGTGCATTACTTGCGATCTGCACAGTGATACCATTGGTGAAGAAAGAATCACAGCAGCCGGTACTGGTACGTATATTGGGGCCGGGAATTGCCATGAATTGTGTGTTGTGGCCGGTGATTCTGTATTTCTTTTTCGAAGTGCCGTTATATAGTGTAATACTGAATCTTCTGGTGATACCGTTGATGCCGGTAATATTATCCTGCGGGATGGCCGGCTCACTTGTGCGGATGGCAGGGGGAACATTTGGAACATGGATATTGATGGTGTGCAGCCGGATATTAAAATTCTATGACGGATGTTGTGTGTTGCTCCTGAAATTTCCTGTGGCAAGATGGATAGCAGGAAGACCGGAAAAATGGCGGTGCATAGTCTATTATCTTATGTTGTCAGGAGTCATTCTGATATGGAAATATATGGACAGACAGCCGGTAAAAATCAGAAAAAAGTACATGGCTAGTCTGGCACTTTATATTACTGCATGGCTGATACTGATATCAGGACCGCTGCTAAGAAGAGGAATGGAGGTGACAATGCTGGATATCGGGCAGGGAGACTGTATCTGTGTGCAGGGACCAAAGCATCAGAATTATCTGGTCGATGGTGGCAGCAGTGATGTGAAAGAGATACAGAAGTACACACTGGAAAATGTCTACAGCGCAGCTGTGATGTATGATTACAAGGCAGTACTGATTGATCCGGAGAAAAATGTGATCGGATTTGCGGCAGATGGAAACAACGGTGAGAATTATTATGTATTTTCCTATAATGATACGAATGGATTTGAATGTCTGATGAATGAGACGGTTAATGGAAATGGCTACCAGTCGGC
>ERZ773107.2757-NODE-2757-length-12381-cov-3.583482_pt1 | contig 12381 bp, 5 predicted proteins | sample MGYA00580571_ERZ773107 | MGnify/ENA primary metagenome ERZ773107 (study PRJEB29015, sample SAMEA2737843) | human gut metagenome | biome: human gut; feature: human-associated habitat; material: faeces | place: China | collected 2012 ... | reverse complement strand
CATCGCTGCACGGGCAGCAGGTGTACAGTGTTTTGATACCGTCTATACAGATTTGGAAAACGAAGAGGGCTTTCGGGAAGACGTCAATACGATTCACCTGATGGGCTTTGATGGGAAATCGATTATCAATCCAAGACAGATTCGTATTGTACATGAAATTTTTACGCCGAAAGAAAAAGAGATTATTTTTGCGGAAAAAGTAGTCCGTGAGATTGACAGCAAAAAGGCACAGGGAATCGGTGTGTTTACTGTAGACGGAAAGATGATTGATATTGCGTTTTATGATGGTGCAAAGCGAATCATCGAACTGGCCAAGGCTTCCGGTGTGTACGAGGGGGAACTGTAAAATGAAAAATGCAGTAGGGAGAGAAATTCCCGAGGAAATATTGAAGATAACAGGAAAAGAAGTATTTCACGGAGTGCATTATTATGATGGTTATGAATATCAGAAAGATGGTCCGAAAACCCGCTGTGTGGTGAATTCCGATGGCAGTAAACTGGTGAAAACAATTCATGAGGCACTGGTAAAATGTGAAATCCGGGATGGCATGACAATTGGATTTCATCATCATTTCCGGGATGGTGATCTGGTTGTAAATATGGTGATGGAAGAAATCCATAAAATGGGTATTAAAAATATTACCATTTGTGCCAGCTCTCTTGGGAAAGCGCATGCAGGACTGGTGCCGTACATGGAAGATGGAACGATTACGGGAATACAGTCTTCCGGTGTGCGCGGTGAGATTGGAAAGGCGATTTCCGAGGGAAAACTGAAAGGGCTTGCAGTGATGCGCTCTCACGGTGGCAGAGTTCGGGCAATCGAAACAGGAGAAGTACACCTGGATATTGCATTTATCGGAGCACCGACGTGTGATGATTATGGAAACTGTCGTGGTATCGGTGGAAAGGCAGATTGCGGAGTATTGTCCTATGCGATGGTAGATGCTGATTATGCAGACAGGGTCGTAGCAATTACGGACTGCCTGGTGCCGTTTCCTAATTTTCCGGCACATATTTCTATGACCAAAGTCGATTATGTAGTAGTGGTAGATGCGATCGGAGATCCGAAAAAAATTGCAACAGGTGCAGCAAAACCGACGAAAGATATGAGAAAACTGATGATGGCGGATTACTGTACACGATTTGTAACGTCTACCCCGTACTTTAAAGATGGATTTTCCTATCAGACAGGTGTGGGAGGCGCGTCTATCGCTTCCACCATTTCGCTGGCAAAAATCATGAAGGAACGTGGAATCCGTATGCGTTTCGGTGTCGGAGGTCTGACAAAACCGATGTGTGATCTTCTGGATAACAATCAGGTTGATGTACTTCTGGATACGCAGGATTTTGATCTGGATGCGGTAGAATCAGTAAAAGATATCAGGCATTTCAGAATCAGTGCCGGTGAATATGCAGACCCTTTTAACAAGGGCGCAGTAGTCAACAAACTGGACTTTGTGATTCTGGCAGCACTGGAAGTTGATGTAAATTTCAATTGCAATGTTGTAGTAGGTTCCGATGGCGTTATAACAGGCGCGCAGGGAGGTCATCCGGATACGGCGGCAGGTGCAAAATGCACCATTGTACTGACTCCTTTATTACAGGGAAGAATTCCGGCAATCTGTACGGAAGTAACAACAGTGACAACACCGGGAGAATCTGTAGATGTAGTCATCACGGAATATGGAGTTGCAGTTAACCCACTGCGAAAAGATCTGCTGGAAGCGGTAAAAAACAGTGGACTTCCGCTGAAAACGATAGAAGAACTTCGGGATTTGGCTTACCGGATTGCAGGAGAACCGGAGAAAGTAGAATTTGGCGAACGTGTTGTAGGAATTATTGAAAGCAGAGATGGAACCATCATGGATGTAGTTCGTCAGATTAAACCATTCCGATTTAAAGAGGAAAAGAATATACTCCCGGAGCCAGTACATAAATAAGAGAAGGGAGGGCAGGCAGTGAGTGACTATATGGAAGAAACAGGGGATCCTTTTACCGGGAAAAAGAAAGAGGAACTCAAAAAATTTCTGGAATACATGGGACTTACTTATGATGAGCAGATTACACATTCCATCGTATTGCGAAAAGAGAAAGAAATCATAGCAACTGCTTCCTGCCAGAAAAATATCATAAAATGTGTTGCGGTATCAGAAGCGTATCAAGGACAGAATCTGCTGGCACATCTTATGACATCTCTGATTGAATATTTTTATGGAATGGGAATTTCTCATTTTTTCGGATTTACCAAGCCTCAGAACAAAGAACTGTTTTGTAGTATGGGAATGTATCCGGTGGCACAGACAGAAAAAATTCTTCTTCTGGAAAATGACAAAAACGGACTTGAAAAATTCCTGAAACGATTAAAAAAAGAAACACAGGAACAGCAGAAATGCAAAGTGGAAAACAGACATGAAAACGGTATCGGTGCAGTGGTTATGAATTGTAATCCCTTTACCAGAGGACATGAATACCTGATCCGGGAGGCAGCAAAAAAAAACAAATGGCTGCACATTTTTATCCTCTCAGAAGAACAGAGCTTTCTGACAACGAGAGAACGGTATCAGTTGGTAAAAGAAGGAATACAGGAAATTCCAAATGTGATTCTTCACCAGACCTCAGAATACATGATTTCGCCGGCTGTGTTTCCGACATACTTTATCAAAGAAAAAGCGAAAGCCTATGAGATGAATTGCCAGTTGGATATTCAGCTGTTTGGAGAGTGCATTGCACCGGAGCTTAAAATTACAGATCGCTATGTGGGCAGTGAACCGGTCTGCGATGTGACACATACCTATAACCAGTGCTTACGGGAGCAGCTGCCGTGCTATCAGATCCGCTTTCATGAAATTCCCAGAAAAACATATGGAGACCAGATCATCAGTGCATCTGAGGTCAGAAAAAAATATGCGGAAAATCAATTAAAAAGCGTCTGCGGAATGCTTCCGGAAAGTACCTGGCGCTATCTGGAAAGGAAAAAGAATGAAAACGGAAAATAAAGTTTCCTTAGAGCAGGTATTGTGGAGCCGAGAAAAAAGGGTGGCAACGCAGAAAGAGCTTCTTGAAAAATATCCGGGTACGTTAATCTGCTTTATGCTCAATATTCCGGGTCCGGAAAAGGTAAATAAACTTTTCGAAAAGGTCTTTTATGAAGGACTAGAAAAGATACAGAATAAGCTGGAAACGGAAAAAATTTCGACGGAAGTCCGGCTGGTACAAGAAAACATAACCGGATATGAGGGATATTTGGTTGTGAAAGCAGACGGCTGCCGGGTGAAAAAGCTTATGATTGCTTTGGAAGAGACGAAGATTGGGAGACTGTATGATATTGATGTATTGGAAAAAGAAAATACGAAAATCAGCAGAAAGGATCTTGGATTTCCGGAAAGAAAATGTCTGTTATGCGACAACCCGGCCTGTCAGTGTGGCAGAAGCAGAAAACATTCGATCGAAGAATTGAGAAAAAAGATCTATGGTATCATATGGGAAGAACAGCTGCAAAGAGGCGTAGCTGCTGAGATCAGTCAGGCACTGATGGAGGAAGTGTATACAACACCAAAACCAGGCTTAGTAGACCGGGAGGATACCGGTGCGCATACAGATATGAACTGTCAGACATTTCAAAAGAGTACAGAGGCGATCGCCGAAGATCTGGCGGCAATGTTTGAAGCCGGGTATTCCTGGGAGGCAGATCCGAAGACATTGTTTCCCCTTCTCAGAGAAAGAGGAAAAAAGACGGAAGAAAAAATGTTTGTTGCAACCGGAGGAGTCAATACGCACAAAGGAATCATTTTTACGATTGGCATTCTTGCAGCTGCAGCCGGAATTTCCCTGAGAAATTACGGAAAAATCGAGTCGGAGGATGTTTGCCGGATCAGTCTGGAAATGACAAAAAAAGAGTTGGAACAGGATCTGAGAAAATTAAAACAAAGCTCGGGGATCACGCATGGAGAAAAAATTTACTGCCATCTGGGCGAGAAAGGAGTCCGGGGACTGGCGATGAGCGGATATCCGATTCTGTGTGAACGTACGGTTCCTCATATGAAGCAGTATATAGCAAATAACAGGGATCAAAATCAGATCAATGTACAGATTCTTCTTGAGATTATAGGAGAGCTTACGGACACAAATGTCATCAGCAGAACCAGTGAGAAAGAAATGCGATGGCTGCAAACAGAAGCAAGGGCAATTCTTAAGACAGGTGGTGCTTTTTGCGCGGAGGGTTTGCAAAAAGTGCGAGAACTGAATCAGATTTGTATCCGGAAAAATATGAGTCCGGGAGGAGCTGCGGATTTACTTGCGGCAACGATTTTTTTGTGCCGCATGGAAACCTTGATGGAACGTTTGAAAAGTATAACATAATAAAAATATATGACGCTGTCATTGATCTTAAAATGTACGGTCGCTCTTAATGCTGAATATTTTCAGCTGTTAAGAGCGGCCGTTTACGTTGGAAATATACGGCAGTATTGTCGGAAGAAAATGGTTACTGTTTGCCTGAAGGTTGATTGCATCAAAAAAAGGAGTCTGCTATACTGTAGCTATGTTTATTTTTTTGGCAGAAGTGGATCAGAACAGGAGGAGCGAAACATGAGTCTGCAGTTTATTATGGGAAATTCGGGAGCTGGAAAGTCGAGATATGCGTATCAGAAAATTCTGGCGGAAGCGATGCGCCACCCGGAGAAAACTTATCTGATCATTGTGCCGGAGCAGTTTACAATGCAGACGCAGAAAGAGCTTGTGTCACTGCATCCGGCGGGCGGTATTTTAAATGTTGATATTTTGAGCTTCCAGCGTCTGGCTTACCGTATTTTTGAGGAGACCGGAGGCAGTCTGTACCCGGTGCTCGAAGAAACGGGAAAGAGTCTTGTGGTAAAACGCGTTGCACAGGAGAAGAAAAAGGAGCTGACGATTCTTGGAAGTACGTTAAAGAGAACCGGCGCAGTTTCGCAGATGAAATCGTTGATTTCCGAGCTGAAGCAGTATCAGATTGCGCCGTCCGAGCTTGATACGTGGGCGGAGGAGACGGGAGAGAAAAAGCTGCTGGCAGCAAAGCTGAAAGACACCGGGGTAATCTACCGTGCATTTGAAGAATATCTGGAAAATCGCTACGTGACGGCGGAGGATGTGCTGGAGGTTCTGGCGGGAAAGCTGGAAGAATCATCACTCATTCGAAACAGTGAGGTACTGGTGGACGGATTTACCGGATTTACGCCAGTACAGATCGGTGTGCTTGGAAAACTGTTCCGGCTTTGTGAAAAGGTCTATGTGACGATTATTATGGATGAGCGGGAGGATCCGTATAAAAAGGCAATCCCGCACCAGCTCTTTGCGATGAGCCGCCAGCTGATTCAACAGCTTATGAAAGCGGCAGACGAAGCAGGGTGCCCAGTGGAGCCGGAAATCTGGGTCAGACGCTCGGGATATGGCCGTTTTCAGTCGGGAAGCATGATGGATCAGTTGGAACAGAACCTGTTTCGATATGGAATAAGAAGGATTGTCGGAACAGAGGCAGGAAAAAGAGCAGAGTCAAAAGCAGGGGCAGGAACAAATGGAAAGAACAAAAAAGAAATTGGGCCAAGCACGCTGGAAAATGCACAGAAAACGAAAAAGGAGCATTTGGAGTCCGGACAAAATCTGAAACAGCAGGGTATTTACATTAGTGTAGCGCCATCTCCACGTGCGGAGCTCGAGGAAACGGTGCGCCTGATCCGCCGCATGGTGCGTGAGGAGAAGATGCGGTACCAGGATTTTGCCGTTCTGACCGGAGATCTTTCCATTTATGGCACATATGCGCGGGAAATTTTTGAAAAATGCGGCATTCCGTACTTTGTGGACGAAAAGCATTCTGTGCTGATGAATCCGTTCGTGGAATTTCTGCGCGCGGCGATCGAGATGGTGGTACAGAGCTTTTCCTACGAGAGCGTCTTCCGTTATCTGCGCTGCGGCCTTTCGAGTCTGAGCCGCGAGGAGACAGATGCGATGGAAAACTATGTTCTGGCACTTGGCATCCGCGGGCTGAAAGCGTATGGGGAGACGTGGACGCGGGGATACCGCGGCATCAAACCGGATGAAGTGCCGCAGCGCAATCTCCTACGGGAAAAATTCTATGCCGAAGTGCAGCCGTTTGCAGAACAGATGAAGAAAAAAGACGCCACGGTGCGGGAGCGGACGGAGGCACTGTACGCACTGGCGGTGCAGAATCAGATGCAGGAAAAACTTGAGGAGCGGCGGCAGCAGTTTGAAGAGCGGGGACAGGAGGCATTTGCAAAAGAATACAGCCAGATTTACGGTATTGTCATGGAGCTTCTGGATAAGATTGTCGAGGTGCTGGGCGATGAAAAAATGACGTTGGCAGAGTATCAGGAGATTCTGGAGGCTGGCTTTGCAGAGGCTTCTGTTGGCATTATTCCGCCGACCGCGGACCAGGTACTGATCGGTGACAATGAGAGATCACGTCTGAAGGATATCCGTGTGTTGTTTTTCGTCGGTGTGAACGACGGGCTGATTCCGCGTCACGACGCGGGAGGCGGTATTCTTTCGGAGTATGACCGCGAGGAGCTGGAGCGCGCGGATGCAAAACTCTCCCCGACGGCGCGGGAGACGATGTATCAGCAGAAATTCCATCTCTACCGAAATCTGACAAAACCATCGGAGCGGCTGTACCTTTCCTTTGCGAAAGCGGGCGCGTCCGGCGAGGCGCAGAATCCGTCGTATCTGATTAACGAAATCCGAAAACTCTTCCCGGAGATCCCGGTGCGGGATATCGAAAAAGAGGAAAATCCGGAGGAAAAACTGGAAATGCCGCGTTCCGGGGAGGCACTGTTTCTGGAGGAGCTTGGAAAGGCGGCAGAGGGCGAGATGAATCCGCTGTTTGAAGAGCTTTACCGCTGGTATGCGGCACATCCGGAGGCGGGGATTCCGGCGGAGACATATCGGAAAGCGGCTTTTCTGCGCTGTGCGGACGGTGTGATCGGAAGGAGTGCGGCATCGGCGCTGTACGGGGACACTTTGAAAAACAGTGCGACACGGCTGGAAAAGTATGCGGCATGTGCGTTTGCCCACTTTATGGAGTTCGGACTTCAGATCCGCGAGCGGGATCAGTATGAGCTGAAAGCGGCCGATATGGGAACGGTTATGCATGAAGCACTCGAAAAGTTTTCAAAAAAACTGCAGGAAAATGGCGAGACATGGAAGACTGTCGGGGATGATACCCGTGACCGCCTGATCGAGGAGTGCGTCGAGGAGACGATGGCAGATTACGGAAACACGATTTTCCAGAGCTCAAGCCGGAATCAGTATCGCATCATCCGCGTAAAGCGGATTCTGAAACGGACGGTGTGGGCGCTGCAGCAGCAGATTCGGCAGGGAGAATTTGAGCCGGGTGAATTTGAGGTTTCGTTCTCCATGGAGGACTCCTTGTCGGCGATTAATATTGATCTGTCGGAGCATGAGAAGATGCGCCTGCGCGGACGGATTGACCGCGTGGATCTCTGTGAGACGGACGATAAGGTCTATGTGAAAATTATCGATTACAAGACGGGAAATACATCGCTTGACCTGGTGGCGCTCTATTATGGGTTACAGCTGCAGCTGGCGGTTTATCTGGATGCGGCGGTGGAGCTGGAGCAGAAAAAGCATCCAGGTAAGCTGGTGGAGCCTGCGGGGGTATTTTATTATCATATTGATGATCCGATCCTCGACCAAGAAGAAGATGAGACCGATGAGGCGTGGGGCAGACGGATGCTGAAAGCACTGCGGATGGATGGCCTTGTAAATGCAGATCGGAAGGTGGTGGAGCTTCTCGACCGAGTACTCGCGGATGGAACGACGTCGGATGTGATTCCGGTTGGAAAGAAGAAGGATGGAAGCTACACGGGCTATTCGAAAGTGGCATCGTCGGAGCAGTTTAATGTGATTCGGACATACACCAGAAAGAAGGTACGTGAGATCGGCGAGGGCATTTTCTCGGGAAATGTAAAAATTTCGCCGTTTCAGCGGGATGGAGCAACGGCATGCGCATATTGCGAATATCAGGGAATCTGCGGATTCGATCAGAAAATTCAGGGATATGAATACCGTAAATTAAAGGGCATGGATACAGAACTGCTGATGAAGGTAATGCAGGAGACAGCACAAAGAGATCAAAAAGAGTGACTGCTTTTGAAAAAGTGAAATATGGTGCATTTTTTCCAAGTGAGGGAAAGAAAATCAGCCAGAAAGAAGAGGGAAAGAACATGGCAGTAAAATGGACAGCGGAACAGCAGAAAGTCATTGATGCGAGAGACCGGAATCTTCTGGTCAGCGCGGCGGCGGGTTCCGGAAAGACGGCGGTTCTGGTAGAGCGGATCCTTGCAATGGTGAAAGACCCTGTGCATCCAATCGACATTGACCAGCTTCTCGTCGTAACCTTTACGCGTGCGGCGGCAGGAGAAATGAAAGAGAGAATCGGCCGCGCTCTGCAGCAGAGCCTTGCGGAAAACCCGGAAAATGAGCATTTACAGCGGCAGCAGACCCTGCTTCACCATGCGCAGATCAGCACAATTCACGGTTTCTGTTCCTATGTGATAAAAAATTACTTTCAGATGATCGATCTCGATCCGGTGTACCGCACGGCGGATGAAGGGGAGATCCGTCTGATGAAAAGCGATGTGATCCAGAAGGTCATGGAAGAACGCTTTACGGAAAAGGAGTCTGCATTTACACGGTTTGTGGAGAGCTACGCGGCGGGAAAGCAGGATGACGGGCTCGATGCACTTGTGCTGAAACTGTATGAGTTTTCCATGAGCTATCCATGGCCGGAGCAGTGGCTCGAAGAGTGCCGGGCGGCGTACCAGATGGATTCACCGGAAGCAGTGCAGGAGAGTATCTGGGTACAGGAGCTGATGAGCGAGGCGAAAAAGCGGCTCTCGAGTATTCTGGAAGGGATTCAGGAAAACCGGAAAACAGCAGTAAGCTCTGGAGGACCGTATTTATATGATGAGGCGCTGGCTTCTGACCAGCAGATGGTGGAAGAACTGCTGGAAACAGAATCGTTTGATGAACTGGTGCGCGCGATGGCCGGAATGAAGTTTAAAGCACTTTCGCGGAAAAAGGCAGACGATGTGAGTGAAACGCTGAAAGATCAGGTAAAGGCGGAGCGCGATGCATGTAAAAAGGAGCTGCAGAAGTTAAAAGAGCAGTTCTTTGAGAAGGACAGCGCTGCGATTGCGGAGGAGATTGCCGACTGCCGGGAGCCCATCGGGGTGCTGATTGATCTGACGGAGCAGTTTGCAAAAGCGTTTGCGGAGAAAAAACGGAGCAAAAATATTCTTGATTATGCCGATCTGGAACACTTTGCGCTTGAAATTCTCGTGCAGCAAAAAGACGGCTGCCTGGTGCGGACCGATGCGGCGCGGGAGCTGTCGGAGCAATTCCGGGAAATTATGATCGATGAGTACCAGGACAGCAACTTTATCCAGGAGGCACTGCTCTCTGCGGTGTCCGGTGAGGAGGACGGCAGGTGGAACCGGTTTATGGTCGGCGATATCAAGCAGAGTATCTACGGATTTCGTCTGGCGCGGCCGGAGCTGTTTCTGGAAAAATATCGCACGTATCAAAAAGACGGAGAAAGCCAGCAGAGGATTGATCTCGATAAAAACTTTCGAAGCCGGCCGGAGGTGCTTGCAGGGGCGAACTATGTGTTCCGTAAGCTCATGAGTCCGGAGCTTGGCGGCATTGCGTATGATGAGGCGGCGAGCCTTCATGCGGGTGCGGTGTTCCCGAAAAAAGAAGAAGGAAATATGGATCCGTGGCAGAGGGCATACGAAACGGAGCTTCTGCTGCTGGACGACCAGGCGCCGGAGCTGGAAGATGATAAATCCCGCGAGACGAAGATGGAAACGGAGGCGGCTGCCGTTGCGGCGCGCATCCGGGAAATGGTTGGAAATGAGGAAGTTGTGGATAAGGAGACCGGGGAATACCGGAAAATCCAGTACCGGGATATCGTCATTTTACTCCGTGCGGTCAGCGGCTGGTCGGAGACGTTTTCGCGTGTGCTCCAGGCGGCTGGAATTCCGGCTTACAGTACATCAAAAACAGGGTACTTTTCCACGCAGGAAATTGTTACGGTGCTGAATTATCTGCACCTGTGTGATAATCCATGTCAGGAGATTCCATTTACGGCCATTCTGCGTTCCCCCATCTGCGGATGCACAGACACGGAGCTTGCGGCGGTGCGTTGTGTGGATAAAGATGTGAAAATTTACGAGGCATGTGGAAAATATGCGGCGATGGGGGATGATGAAGCACTCCGGGAGAAGCTGAGGAGGTTCCTTGCACAGCTCGAAACGCTGCGAAGCCGCGTGCCGTATACGCCGATCCATGAGCTGATCACACAGATTCTCGAGGAGACGGGCTACGGCGGCTATGCATCTGCAATGCCGGGTGGTGTGCAGCGGCGGGCAAATCTGGAGATGCTGGTGGAAAAGGCGGTGGAATTTGAGGCGACGAGTTACCGTGGACTGTTCAACTTTATCCGTTATATCGAGCAGCTTCAGAAGTATGAAGTCGATTTCGGCGAGGTGAATATTTACGGGGAGAGCGCAGACACGGTGCGTATCATGAGTATTCACAAGAGTAAAGGACTGGAATTCCCGGTTGTGTTCCTCTCGGGCATGGGCAAATCGTTTAACCAGATGGACAGCCGTGCGGCGCTTGTACTCCATTCCCGGATGGGCATCGGCGCGGATGCGATCGATCCGGAGCACCGCGTCCGTCAGGCGACACTGCCGCGGCAGATCATCCGGCAGAGCATGAAGCTGGAAAATCTGGCGGAGGAGCTGCGGGTGCTTTACGTTGCCATGACGCGCCCGAAGGAGAAGCTGATTATGACGGGCATGGCGTCGAAGCTGGAGAGCCGCGTGAAGCAGTGCGCGGCACATGCGGGGCGGCAGGAGGAGCTGCTGTCATATCAGACATTGAGCAGTGCATCCGGGTATCTCGACTGGATTTTGCCGGCATTTTCGAGAAACCGGTGTTTCGACGGGCTGTATGAACAATTCGGTCTGGCAGGGAATGCGGACAATCCGCTGTATGCAGAGAAAATTCCGGTAACGATCCGCCTTGTATCACCGGCAGGACTTGTTGAGGGAGAGGTGCTGCATCAGATGGAGCGCGCGGTGAATGAGCAGAAAATCATGGAAATTCCGAAGCAGCCGCCGAGAGAAGCGGCGCTGAAGGAACTTGTGGAGGAGCGGTTTGCCTACCAGTATCCGTATGAGAAGGAAAAACAGATTCCGGTAAAGGTTACCGTTTCACAGCTGAAGAAGGCCGGGATGGAGGAATCCGAGATCGGAAAAGAGCTGTTCGCGCAGGAAGAACTCGTACCAATTGTGCCGGGCTTTCTGAAAAAGGATCATGTTGCGGCTCTGACGGGCTCTGACCGCGGAACGGCGTACCACCGCCTGCTGGAATGTCTCGATTACCGCAGAGCGTACAGCATCACAGAGCTGATGGCACAGACGGAGGAATTGATTGCAGAAGGAAAGATGACGAAAGAAGCAGCGGAATGCATTTATTTCAAATCAATCCTCGCTTTCGCAAAAAGTCCGGTTGGAATGCGGATGCGGAATGCCTTTTTGAATGAAACCCTGAAACGGGAGCAGCCGTTTGTGATGTCCGTTCCGGCAAGTGAGGCAGATCCGTCCTATCCGGAAGATGAAACCATTCTCGTGCAGGGAATCATTGACGCATGGTTCCCGGAGGGGGATGAGATTGTTCTTGTGGACTACAAAACGGACCGTGTGAAAGAAGTCGGGGAGCTGAAAAAGCGGTATGAAAAACAGCTCGCCTATTACCAGCAGGCACTGGAGCGGACGACAGGGAAGAAAGTGAAAGAGAAAATTATTTATTCGCTGGCACTGGATGAAGAGTTGGTATTGTAGGAAAAAACTACTAGAAAAAACAACTGTCAAAACAGGGATAAAGTATGATATCATAGTTGAGAAACAAACAGGTATTGAGAAATAAAGAGAAAAAAGGAGATTCAGCGATGATTCGAAAAATTGTTCAGATAGAGGAAGACAGATGTACAGGATGCGGGCTTTGTGCGCATGCCTGTCATGAAAGTGCGATTGCGATGGTTGACGGGAAGGCAAAGCTGATCCGGGATGACTACTGCGACGGATTCGGTGACTGCCTGCCGGTCTGTCCGGCAGATGCGATTTCGTTTGTGGAGCGGGAGGCGCTGCCGTATGATGAGGAGGCGGTAAAAGAGAACCAGCGGAAGGCAAAAGAGGCGGCCGGACAGGAGAATACCGGAGCAGGAAAAGCAGGTGAAAACAGCTGGGCGAACTGACCGAGAAACCGGAACCGGAAAGCGAAAGGCTTCCTCCTTGGGGGAAG
>ERZ773107.2755-NODE-2755-length-12390-cov-14.614755_pt1 | contig 12390 bp, 15 predicted proteins | sample MGYA00580571_ERZ773107 | MGnify/ENA primary metagenome ERZ773107 (study PRJEB29015, sample SAMEA2737843) | human gut metagenome | biome: human gut; feature: human-associated habitat; material: faeces | place: China | collected 2012 ... | reverse complement strand
AGGCCATCTTCAACCAGAGCCGCCGCCTTGTGGCCGAGCCCGCCGCCGAGCTGGACCTGATTTTGCCCAGCGACCTGGAATTTGAGGAATAAACGATAAAAAGCAGAACGCCTTCGACGCTGGGTCGAAGGCGTTTTGCTTTATTGTCCGGGCAAAAAAGTAAAAACTTTTTGTCTAATGACTTGCACTTTCGTCTCAAGGCCGCACTGTTTTAGACGAAAACAGAAAAAGCTGAGAAGGAAAAAATGCGCTGCAAATTTTACGTTGAATTTTACAGCACAGTGCGTTATACTAAGGCTGAAAGGAGTGGATATTATGCCAAACATCAAACCGATTTCTGATCTGCGAAACTACAATGAGGTGCTGCGGGACGTGGAGGAAGGCTCGCCGGTCTTCCTGACTAAAAACGGCCGCGGGAAATATGCCATCGTGGAGCTGCGCGATTATGAGAAAGCGCAGGCGACCATCCGCCTGATGAGCGAGATCGCAAAGGGCCGCCGCTCCGGGGAAGAAGAAGGCTGGCTGAGCGTGGAGGAAGTGGAGAAATCGCTTGGGATCACACATGAATAAATTGCAGGTTTCAAAAGCAGCACAAAAAGATTTGCAGGAAATAAAAGCCTATATCGCGGTCGATTTGGAAAATCCGGGGGCGGCAGTGGCTGCGGTGAGCAAGATCACGAAAAAGATACGGCTTTTGAAGGATAACCCGCTGATGGGCCCTGCGCTGACAGCCGTCACTGATGCAAACAGTGACGAACGATTTCTCGTCTGCGGGAATTATCTTGTTTTTTACTCTGTTACGCGGGAAAACATCTTTATTGACCGCGTTCTTTACGGCCGCAGAGATTACCTGCGGGTCCTCTTTGGCGAACAGGCCGATACGGTGCAGGCGGACGAATTTCAGCCGGAAGAATGATACAAAAAGCGCGGCGGCACTTCCCGGCTGGGAGGCGCCGCCGCGGCTTTGCAGCCCGGGCAAAAAAGTAAGAGCTTTTCGTCTAACCGCTTGCACTTTCGTCTCAAATGGGGTATGATTGAGACGAAAGAGAATTTGTGAGACGAAAACCACTGCAAGAAAGAGGGATGCTTTGTGCGCCATTTTGACTACGGAAAGCTGGCAGAACGGTTATGGGATATCGAAACGCTCACCTGTATTGCAAAGATCCATGAATGCAAGGGGCGGCAGGAGCTGTATGTGCGCCAGAAACCGGAAGAACTGGAACGTCTTGTGGAGATCGCGCGGATCCAGAGCACGGAATCATCGAATAAAATAGAAGGAATCGTAACGACGGCGACCCGCATGAAACAGCTGTTTGCGGAAAAAACAACACCGAGAAACCGGGACGAAGGCGAGATTATGGGGTACCGGAACGTGCTGAACACGATCCACGAGCACCACGACGATATTCCGGTCAAGCCGAATTATATTCTGCAGCTGCACCGGGATATGATGCAGTACGCAGGTGTTTCCTACGGTGGGCACTTCAAGAATGTGCAGAATTATATCAATGAGACACGCCCGGACGGCACACAGGTGACCCGCTTCACCCCTCTTGCACCTTATGAGACGGAGGCGGCCGTGACGGCGATCTGCGAAAGCTATCAGCGCACGATCGCGCAGGAGAAGGTGGACCCCCTGCTGCTGATCCCGGTGTTTATCTGCGATTTTCTGTGCATCCACCCGTTCAACGATGGCAATGGCCGCATGAGCCGGCTGCTCACACTGCTGCTGCTGTACCGCAACGGCTATGAAGTGGGAAAGTATATCAGCATTGAAAAGCAGATCGAGAACACAAAGGACACCTATTATGAGGTGTTGCAGCAGATCGACCAGGGGTGGTATGAGGAAACCAATGACCCAACGCCCTTCATCCGCTATATGCTCAAAGTGATCCTTGCCAGCTATATGGAGTTTGAAGAAAGGGTCGGGCTGGTGAATGCTGCCGGAACGCGCAGCTCGGCGTATGATATCGTAAAAAAGTGCGTCAGCGAAAAAATAGGCCGCTTTACCAGCGCAGAAGTGATCGCGGCCTGTCCGTCCGTGGCGAAATCCACGATCCTGCGGGAACTGAAAGTGCTGACGGAGCAGGGCGTGATCCGCAAAATAGGGGCAGGGCGAAGCACCTGCTATCTCCGGGAGGATGCATCGGAATAAAAAAGCGTTTCGTCTAATGTTTTGCGCTTTCGTCTCAAACGGGGTGGTTTTGAGACGAAAACCGCACAAAGAAAAAGCGAGGGGGCTGTCCTGTTTGGGACAGCCCCCTCGCCTATGTTGTTCTTTGGTCTGTCTCCGGCCTGTGTTATGAGTGCAGGTCAGAGCAGGATGACCGCTGCGTTGACCACCAGGCCCACACCGGTCGCGCAGGAAGCGGTGACCCAGACGATGCGGCCCAGGTCTCGGATCGCATTGGCGGCGCTCTTGTTCATATCGTTGGCGATGGCGTCAATGCCATTCTCCAGCCAGGTCTTGGGGTTGGCGTTGCGGTAATCACGGATCGCCGTGATGCCCTTGTACCAGCCGATGAACGGGATCCAGTTCAGGATGGCTTCGCTCATGGTAGCGTTTGCGCCGCCCTCGGTGTAGGTCATTTCTTCGCAGGAAAGGACATTATAACATGCAGGCATTCTCATCGTAGCTTCCATAATAACACTCCTTTTTGAAACAAAGATTTATTTCTGCAGCGCCGGACAGGGCGCTGACTCCGACGAAAAGATGCGGCCGGGAAGATCACTTGCGCAGCAGCAGGATGGCGCTCAGCGGGGCCAGGGCCACCAGCGTTGCCACCGATACGCCGTCGCGCAGTGCGTTGGAGGCAGACTGCTTCATGTCGGCGCCAATGTCGTCAAACGCACGGCCCAGAACGGTGAAGAAGTTGCCCTGCTTGTTGTCGGGCTGCGCCAGCCAGGCACGGCCCTGCTGGATGCCCCAGATGTAGCTGGAACCCAGCACACCAAAGCCGATGGTGGAGGTGACGGCGACAAGTCCGGTCAGGATGGCCGAGCCGCCCTCGGTATAAGTCATTTCTTCCTCAGAAAGCACGGTATAACCAGCGGGAAGATTCAGATTCGTATTCATCATGCATACACCCTTTTCAAAAGATGATCGGTTCGATTTGTTCCAAGCACTCGCACCGCTGCAATATCCGGGCAGAGAAACCTCTCTGTACCGCCATTGTACAACAGCCGTCGTTTTTTTGCAAGAGGGTTCTGGGCAGGATGCGCAAAAACTGGAGAGACTTCCGAAAAGAACTGGAAAAATTTGTGAAAAAAGACTGCAATAATTCGCGAAATCGCTGATTGCAGTCCTTTTTTGTTCCGTTTCTTTGCCGGTTCTGAAGTTTCTCAGCCCACAACGCCTGCCCGATAGAGGTAGGGGTCGCTCTTGAAGCTGTCGAAGCTGTAGAGCACCAAGATCTGATCGTAGTCGTTGTCCGCGATCAGCTGGTCAAGGCCGTAGTTGTAATTGCGGAAGTCTACTACATCAATCTGGGCATAATTTGCCGTCAGATACGGCGCAAAGCAGTTGGCATAGCTGTCCTTGATGACCAGAATCTTCCCCGTCCCTTCGCCTTCAATGCGGCTCAGGCCGTTGTTGCCGTGCAGGAACATGGCGTACTTGTCGTACACGTTCAGCTTGTCGGTGTCGTACAGGCCGGTGGTCTCGCCGTCCGTGGGCTGGCCCGCCGCCGTGACGTTGTAGATGGTCAGGCTGTTGGGCAGGTCGTAGTACGTGATGGTGTCCGGCACGGCGTTCCAGGTGCGGGCCTTGGAGTAGTGGGTGCCGTAGAAGCTGTTTGCCGTCAGCGCGGTGTGGGCGGCTGTGTCGAACGGGGTCAGGCCCAGTGCGTCGCACAGCTGGCCGTAGGCGTAGTAAGCGCCGAGGGTCGTCCAGTGGTGGTCGGTGCGGTAGTAGATATATTCACTCTTGTGGGCGGCAAGAACCTGCCGCACGTCCACAAAGCGGCCTCCGGCGGCCTCTACGGCGGCGAAGAGCTGGTCGAGGTATGTGTCCTCGTCCAGCAGCGGGGCGTTTGCAGGCACATTTTCCTTGTAGATATCCGAGGCCGCCGGGGCCAGCAGCACGTTCACCTTGCCGGGGTACCTCTGGCAGAGCGACTCCACAGCGGCGGTGTTCTTGGGCAGGGTGCGGTCCTCGCTGTCCAGCAGGCCGAAGGTGCGGGGGAACATCATGTGCTCTTTGCCCAGCAGGATGCCGCCGTTCTGCTCCTTCTGCAGCAGGGTGGTCTCCACCACGCTCTGCAGGCTGATCCACTGGTCGCGGCCGAAGACCTGATCCTTCACGTACTTCGTGTAGGCGGTGAAGTAGCTGTTCAGCCCCTTGGCGGAAAGCTGGGTCAGGGCCGGGCGCTGGCTGAGGGTGGTGTTTTCCATCTCGCTGTAGGCGCGGTCCGGCGTGATGAGGTCCAGCGCGAACAGGCCGACGAAGAACAGGCTGAACACCACCAGCACCGGGTAGTGCAGGAGCGAAGAAGATTTTTTGCTGTGCTTTGACATCTTCACGCCTCCTTAAAAGTTGAAGTAGAGGAACGGGCTGTTGGTGCTGCCCACCACATAGGCGGTGGACACCACCAGCAGGGCCAGAATGGCACCGCAGCGGGTGACGACGTTCTTTTTGAGCAGGTTCCAGAACTTCTCAATGAGCGGGGTGCAGCAGACGACGCTGACAGCCAGCAGTACGCCGTAGTTGCGCAGGAAATACAGCGGCGACACACCGCCGGAGGGGATGAACAATTTCTGGAACAGCAGGCCAAAGCTCACGCCGGTATCGTTGCCCACGAACATGGCCCATCCCACAACAACAAGGAACAGAGTGTAGATGTGGGGCCACACCCTGCCTTTTTCCAGGTGTTTGAGCAGGAACAGCTTTTCGATGGCCAGCAGCACAAAATAATACAGGCCCCAGCAGATGAAGTTCCAGTTGGCGCCGTGCCAGATGCCGGTGAGCAGCTCCACCACGAACAGGTTGAAGATCTGGCGTTTGAGGCCCCTGCGGTTGCCGCCGAGGGGTATATACACATACTCGCGGAACCAGCCGGACAGGGTCATGTGCCAGCGCCGCCAGAACTCGGTGATGGAAGCGGAGATATAGGGATAGTTGAAGTTTGCCGGGAAGTCGAAGCCCAGCATCTTGCCCATGCCGATGCCCATCATGGAGTAGCCGGAAAAGTCGAAGTAGAGCTGCAGGCTGTAGGCCAGGATGCCCAGCCACACCAGCGGGGTGGACGCATTGGCAAGGCCCACAAAGGTGGTGGAGGGGCTGTCCGCCACGCCGATGATGTCGGTCCACAGAGCACCGATGGCGTCCGCCAGCAGCACCTTTTTGGCCAGACCGAAGGTGAACAGGGTCATGCCATCCTCAATTTGTTTGAGGCTGTAGCGGTGCTTGTAGACGTGCAGCTGGTCGGAGACATCCCGGTACTTGACGATAGGCCCCGCGATGAGCTGCGGGAACATGACCACATAAGCGCCGAAGTCGATGATATTGCGCTCGGCTTTTACATCCCGGCGGTAGACGTCGATGGAATAGGAGAGGGTCTGGAAGGTGTAGAAGCTGATGCCCAGCGGCAAAGTGCCGATGCCCTGAATTTCGGCAAAGGCGGTGCCCAGCAGGGCATTGGCGCTGCGCAGCACGAAGTTTGCATATTTGAAGTAGAACAGCATCCCTAAGCTGCCAATGAGCGCCACCAGCAGAAAAAAGCGGCGCAGCGCGGGCTTTGCATCAAAATGTTCGATGGCAAGGCCGCATACATAGTTGATGAGGATGAGGGCCACCATGACCGGGAAAAAGCGCACCTCGCCCCAGCAGTAGAACACCAGACTGCAAAGGAACAGCACGGTATTCTTGAGCTTTGCGGGCGCGAGATAGTACAGCGCCAGCGTGATGGGCAGAAAGCGGAACAGGAAGATGATGGTGCTGAAAACCAAGGGGTCAGCCTCCTTTTTTACCTGAAAAAGCCGATGCCGAAAATGGCACCGGCTTTGGGTGGGTCAGATTCAGAACGGGACGATCAGGCCAGGGCGTTGTCCACAGCACTGTTCAGATCGGCAGTGCACTCGTTGGAGGCGATCACCATGACAACGGTGTTGTCCTTGAAGGCGATGACCGCGTTCTCCACGTTGGTCTGGGCCTGGGCGAACTCGGCATAGTTGCCGTAGAAGGCCACCTGATCCTGCTGGTAGGTGTACAGGGCATCGGCAATGTCCTGAGCCTTGCCGTCGGCGGCTTCGATCACCAGCACAAGACCGGCGTCGCCGTTGTCATTGCTCTTGACGCCCTTGTAGCTCACCACGTTCTCGGCAGGCAGGTTGAAGTCATACTCGATGTTCATGGCTGCGATCTCGAACTGGTTGGAGATGGGGTTTTGCTCCAGCAGTGCGTCGTAGATGCCGTCCAGCGCAGAGGTGCCATTCTCGGCGGCGTTGTCCACCACGGAGGATGCTGCCGCGCTGGAAGCGGGCGAGGTGACCTCAGCCGTGGAGACCGAGGACGGGGCAGCGGAAGAACTGCTGCCGCCGCAGCCGGTCAGTACAGCGGCGGACAGAGCGGCCACAGCCACGAAAGATGCGATTTTTGTGCGGTTTATCATAAAAAATTCCTTCTTTTGTTCAAAACATTCGCCGCCCTGCCGAAACAGCTTTTCTCCCAGGGCAGACTATTATTATCTTACCATAACCGCGGGCAAAATGCAACGCAAAGGGCCCCGGTTTTACGGATTTTTAACCGGTGACGCTCTCCCCTGCGGCCAGCTTTTTCAGCAGTGCCACGGCGTCCTCAAAGCACAGGCCGCTCTGGTTGATGAGGGCGGCATTCTCCGGGCCCACATAGCGCCAGTGCCAGGGTTCGTAGGTGATCTCGGTGACGGCTTCGGCGTCCTTCGGGTAGCGCAGGATGAAGCCGTATTCCTCCGCGTGGGCGCACAGCCAGCGGAAGGCCTCGGTGTTCTCAAAGCCCTCGTCAAGGCCGGTGTGCTCCGGGCTGTTCAGGTCGGCGGCAAGGCCGCAGTTGTGCTCCGAATAGCCCGGCGGGTTCACGATGGCGGCCGCCTGTTGGAGTGCCTCGTCCCGGGAGAGACCTTTCTCGAGAAAATACCGGGTCTTTTTGTCGTAGAGGTTTTTCTGGTAGTCCACGCTGCGGTAGCCGCTCTGCATCCAGACGGTCACGCCGTCCTTTGCGGCGGCGGCCTGCATGGCAAGGAAGGCGTCGGCGGCTTCGGTCTGCAGGGTCTTGTTGATGGCGGTGGCCGAGCCGCACTCCTTGGTGGTGAAGGTGTAGCCGTCCGGCATCTTGCTTTGGTGGTTCACCAGCACCATGCGGGGGTCGTCCAGCATGGCCTGGGCCTGCTGGGCCTGCGCAGCGCTGTCCTCAGCCTGTGAAGCGGCACTGTGGGCCGGGACGGAAGCGGCCTGCGGCAGGGCGGCGCTGCGGGAGAGCGCGAAGGAAATGCCGCCCACAGCCAGGCAGGCGGCGGCAGTCACGGTGAGCAGCCGCCGCACGGCGGGGCGCAGATGGCGGCGGCGGTGCGGGTGCCGGGTGGATGTGTTCATGCAAAAGCCCTCTTTCCGGTTCGATGGATAGAATTGCCCGTCTTCGGGCAGACTATGCCCGGAGGGGAACGAATATGAAACTTTCAGCACAGGAATATGCGCGCCGGGTGCGGCGCATCGGGCCGCATTCGCCCCTGGGGATGGACTGCCTGTGGGCCTTCGGTGTGGGCGGGTGCATCTGCCTGCTGGGCGAGGTGCTGCGCCAGCGGTACCTTGCCCTGGGGCTGGAAGCCGACCTCGCGGGCACCCTGACCAGCTGCAGCCTCATCGCCCTTTCGGCGGTGCTCACCACGCTGGGCTGGTACCAGAAGCTGGCGGCCAAAGCCGGGGCCGGGTCGCTGGTGCCCATCACGGGCTTTGCCAACGCGGTGGTCAGCGCGGCCATCGAGTTCAAGAGCGAAGGCCGGGTGCTGGGCACCGGGGCGAAGATGTTCACCATTGCCGGGCCGGTCATCGTGTACGGCACGCTGGCGGCGGTGGTGTACGGCGTGGTGCTGTGGGCGGCGGGCGCGCTGGGCGTCGCCCTTCCATCCTGAATACGGATCAGCGCGCCGAAAGCTTGCAGCGCAACGCTATTGTACCATAAAACTTTGCATTTGTTGCCGGAAAGGGGAAATTTTGTTCATGGTGAACCGCTGCGGGGATACCCTGCTGTTTGAAGCGCCGCCGGTGATCGCTGCCGGGGCGGCGGTGGGCGGCAAGAAAGAGAGCGAGGGCCCGCTGGCAGCGGAGTTCGACGAGCTTTCCTCGGACAACCGCTTCGGCCAGTCCGGCTGGGAAGCGGCGGAGACTCACCTGCAGCTGCGGGCCGCACGGCTCTGCCTGAAAAAAGCCGCCCTCCCGCAGGAGAAGGTCCAGCTGGCCCTTGCGGGCGACCTGCAGGCCCAGTGCACGGCGTCCAGCTATGCCATGCGGGAGCTGGGGGTGCCCTTTGCGGGGGTGTTCGGGGCCTGCAGCACCATGGCGGAAGCCCTGGGCCTGGGCGCAGTGCTGTGCAGTTCCGGGGCCGCGCGGAACCTGCTGGCCATGGCGTCCAGCCACTTCTGCGCGGCCGAGCGGCAGTTCCGCACGCCCCTGAGCTACGGGGCCGTGCGCACCCCCACCGCCCAGTGGACGGCCACCGCCGCCGGGTGCTGCCTGCTGCAGCCCCAGGGCGAGGGCGTGGGCATCGCTGCAGCCACCTTCGGCCGGGTGCAGGACTATCAGGTGAAGGACATCAACAACATGGGCGCGGCCATGGCCCCGGCGGCGGCCTCCACCCTGCTGCACTATTTCCGGGATACGAACACCGAGCCCCAGGAGTTCGACTGCATCTACACTGGTGACCTTGGCCAGGTGGGCAGCCAGCTGCTGCGGGAACTGCTGGCCGCAGAGGGCTTTCTGCTGAAGAACCATGTGGACTGCGGCTGCATCCTGTTCGACGCAAAGGAGCAGCAGGTAAAAAGCGGCGGCAGCGGCCCGGGCTGCTGCGCGGCGGTGCTGTGCGGGCACATCCTGCCGCGGCTGCGCAGGGGCAGCCAGAAACGGGTGCTGTTCGCGGCCACCGGGGCCCTGATGAGCCAGACCACTTTTTTGCAGAAGGAAAGCATCCCGGCGGTGGCACATTTGGTCGAGCTGCGCGGGCCGGAAAAGGAGAACTGACATGAATTATTTCTGGGCGTTCTGTGTGGGCGGGGCGATCTGCGTCGCGGGGCAATTGCTCATCGACCTGACTAGCCTGACCCCGGCCCGCATCCTGACGGGCTATGTGGTGGCGGGGGTGGTGCTTTCGGCCGTCGGGTGGTATGCGCCGCTGGCCGAATTTGCCGGGTGCGGGGCTACCGTGCCCCTGCTGGGGTTCGGGCACCTGCTGGCAAAAGGGGTGCGCACCGCGCTGCAGGAAGAAGGTGCTGTGGGCATCCTCACGGGCGGGCTCACCGCTGCGGCGGCCGGCATCACCACAAGCCTTGTCTGCGGCGTGATATGTTCATTGGTGGGCAAAAGTCACGACCAGAACTGAATACGCAAAAGAGGGAGCGCCAGCAAGGCGCTCCCTCTTTGCATAGAAAAAGGATTTGTTTTACAGCAGCATCACCGCGCATACCACGGCCACCACTGCACCGACAGCAGCCGTGACACCGTAAATTTTGCGTGATTATGCGTCGTTTTTGTTCTGCTGCAGGTAGTAGACACCTGCGCCGAACAGCAAAATGCCAATGATGAGACCAACGATCGTGATCATGCGTTTTTCCTCCAATTCAACAGCAATGCCGAGTTGATGATAACGAGCACACTGCCTGCATTGTGCACCAGTGCGCCGACGACAGGGTTCAGAATGCCGGTGATGGCCAGCGTGATGGCGATGAAGTTCAGCGTCATTGAGAAGGTCAGGTTCAGCTTGATGGTGGTCATCATCCGCTGGGAGAGGGCCATCAGGTGGGGCAGCTCCTTCACTTCGTCGTCCACAAGGGCGATATCCGCGGCGTCCACCGCAATGTCGCTGCCGGTGCCGCCCATGGCGATGCCTACCTCGGCCTTTTTCAGGGCCGGTGCATCGTTGATGCCGTCGCCGATCATGCACACCGGTTCGCCCTTCTGCTGGAACTCGTCGATGCAGCGCAGCTTATCCTGCGGCAGGCAGTTCGCACGCACTTCCCGGATGCCCAGCTGGCCCGCAATGGCGTTGGCGGCACTGGCGTGGTCACCGGTGAGCAGCACGGGCTGCACGCCCAGGGCGGTCAGCTGCCGGATGGTGTCCGCGCTCTCGGCGCGTAAGGTGTCGGAAAGGGCAATGTAGCCCGCGAACACGCCGTTCACGGCCAGATAGGTGATGGTGGCACCCTGCTGCAGATGAGCTTCGGCGCTGGCAGGCACGGCAAAATCAACGCCCTCGGATTTGAACAGCTCCGGGTTGCCTGCCAGCAGCTGCACACCCTCCACGGTGGCGGCCACGCCCCGGCCCGGGATCATGCGGAAGTCCTGCGCCGCCGTCAGCTCTGCGCCCAGGTCCTTTTTGCAGCACCGCACGATGGCCTTGCCCAGCGTGTGCTCGGAGAGCTGCTCGGCGCAGGCCGCAAGGCGATACAGATCCACATTGGTGTAAGCGTCCGAAAGGCTCTCCACGGCCACCACTTCCGGCGTGCCGCAGGTCAGGGTGCCGGTCTTGTCAAAGGCCAAAATTTTCACCCGGGCAAGGCGCTCCAGCGCGTCGCCTTCGCGGACAAGAAAACCGTGCTTCGTGGCGTTGCCGATGGCCGCCATGATAGCGGTGGGCGTTGCCAGCACCAGCGCACAGGGGCAGAACACCACCAGAATGGTCACGGCGCGGATGATCTGGCCGGTGACGGCCCAGGTGAGGGCGGCAGCGGTCAGCGCGATGACCACGATCCAGGTGGCCCAGCGGTCGGCAGACTGCACCAGCCGGATCATCCGCTGGATGGAGCTATCCTCGCCCACCTTGGCGGCCCGCATCTCAAAGGCACCAAACTGGTTCACCGTGCCGCTGGACACCTCGTCGCCCACGGTCTTGTCCACGGGCAGGCTTTCGCCGGTCATGACGGCCTGATTGATGGAGGTCTGCCCGGCCGTGATGACGCCGTCCACGGGCACCGTCTCGCCCGGCAGCACCCGCAGCATGTCGCCCACCTGCACCTGCTCAGCAGGAACGACCGTCTCGGCGCCGTTTTTCAGCACGCGGGCCGTCTGCGGGGTCAGGTGCACCAGCTTTTCAATGTCGGCACGGGCTTTGGCCACGGTCAGTTCTTCCAGCAGGCGCGTGGTCACGCATTCGGCTGCGGCGTGCTTCCGCTTCTGCCGGCACTGCAAGGCAGCCTGTTTCAAAGCGATCTGCTGCGGGTCGTGGGAGATGGCGCGGTGAGCGCTTCCTGCGTGGACAGGGGCAGCGGCCTGCACACCTTGCAGGGCCGACGGCCTTTTGCGGCGGTCCTGTAATGCACGCTGCCCAGAAGTTCTTTGGAGTTCAGCACCAGCCTGCACTCCCGCCGATGGAACACGGGAGAGTTTTTCAGGTAGATATAATTATAGGGCGACGTCTGGACCCACCGGGCGTTCTGCTCCCGCACCGAAAGCGCAGGCTTTGCAGAAAGTGTGGTCTCTTGGGACTGCCACGCACCGTCCGTGCGCAGGGCGGCCAGCTGGGTCATGGCGGGGGTGCCGTCTTCCGCTGTGACCCACTCCAGATCGAACAGAACGTACATGCCAACGCCTCCCTGCGCTTTTTGCTTTATTAGCGCAAAATAAGCGGGCGCTGTCAATTCATAAAAAAGCAGCCGGGACCCTGCAAAGGGTCTCGGCTGCTTCCAAAACCGGTGTGTTCCGGCTTCAGCCCATATTTGCAAAACGCTCCACGGCCTTGGTGAAGTCCTGGATGGTCTTGTCAGGGTCGCCGTGCTCGATGCCGTCCCGCACGCAGTGCTTGATGTGGCCTTCCAGCACGACCTGCCCGCACTTGTGCAGGGCGGATTTTGCGGCGTTGAGCTGGGAGAGGATGTCCTCGCAGGGCACATCCTCGTCGATCATGCGGTCGATGGCCTGCACCTGACCGATGATCTTCTTCAGGCGGCGGTGCAGGTTGTCCGCGTCCATGCATTGTTTCATTGCAAAAGCCTCCATACGGGTGGGTGTAGTAGTATGATTGTCTTTATTGTAGCGGCTTTGGGCAAAATGTCAAGTGGGCGGGCGGTTTCGGCACATTTTTCAACAGGTCTGCGCTAGAATGTGGAAAATATTCCGGGAGAGGTGATGTGCATGAAGCAACGTTGGACGACCCTTTTGTGGGCGGCTTCGGCCTGACAGGCGCTGCACACCGCTGCAGTCAGGGCTTCC
>ERZ773107.2754-NODE-2754-length-12392-cov-3.329497_pt1 | contig 12392 bp, 9 predicted proteins | sample MGYA00580571_ERZ773107 | MGnify/ENA primary metagenome ERZ773107 (study PRJEB29015, sample SAMEA2737843) | human gut metagenome | biome: human gut; feature: human-associated habitat; material: faeces | place: China | collected 2012 ... | reverse complement strand
GACACATACATAGAAGAAATAGACGTACTTGCACAACAAGTAAAACGTCAACCTCGTATAATAAATATTTTTTATAACCTTAACAATACCAAAAATGATAAAAGTAATTTTTTCAATGATAACGTTTTGCTTGGAATTGACGTTTCATCTATCCTTAACGGATTGATTACTGACCGAAACGGTAATTTCAATATATCAGTCTATAACGGATACGGTGATTTTGTATCAAATCAAAATTACTTCATTGATAAAAAGAAATTTCAAAGCACTATGGAAAATATGAATTATGCCATAGAGTTAAATCAAATCGAAGAAAACGACGATAAAATAATAACCGCACCATCGGAAAATCCTTGGACGGAAAGTACAAGAGAATTTATAACTTTAAAAAAGAGTCTGAAAAATGATTATTCCGATACTGTTTGCGGTATAATTGAGGTTAGAGCAAGCGTGGACAGGCTTGAACAAATGCTGCATACGGAAGATAATGCCGAGATTTTAATTTGCGACCGTTCAAACGGAAAAATTATATATCCGACCGTATATACAGAAAGAGAAAGAAGCGAGTATTCTTCGGCATTTGTCAATAATGCAAACTGGGAAATAATGATACGAACACCCGTAGCGAATACAAAGACAAATTTAATATTTATTTTATCGGTTTTTGTGGTTTTGTATGCAATATTGTTGATGTTTGTATTCTTGATAAGCCGAACTATCGGAAAAGAAGTTATAAAACCGATTTCACAATTAGCAAATCACGTTTGCAAAATTGACGCACCGGATGATAAAATGGCTCACATCAACGATGATGCTATTGATGAAATAAAAGAGCTTGAGGACAGTTTTGAAAAAATGCTTGAAAGAATGAATAATTCAATTATTCAAGAGAAAAAGGCATATGCACTTGCTTTGCAGGCTCAAATGAATCCTCATTTTCTGTACAATATGCTGGCGGTAATCAGTTCTGCCGGAAGTGAGGCAGGATGTGACAGTGTTTCCACAATGTGCGTCGAACTGTCTGATATGCTTAGATACGTTGCAGCATATCAAAAAGTTACTGTACCGCTTAAAGAAGAAATAATTCATACAAAAAATTATCTTGCATTGATGAAGTCAAGATATGAGGATTATTTTTCTTATAAGATTGATGTTTCAGACGATTTGATGAACATTCCGGTGCCAAAATTGTTTATACAACCGCTTGCAGAGAACTGTTTTATACATGCTTTTAAAGAAAAAGAGCCACCATGGAATATTGATATAAAGATGGTAGGCACAAAAGATAGGTGGGAACTTATCATAAAGGATAACGGTTCGGGAATATCCGAAGAAAGAATTGCCGAAATAAAAGACAAAATAGATAAAGCATTAAATGAAAGACAAGTGGGGAATATCGGCGGATTGGGTATTGTAAATACAATAGTCCGTCTTACTATGACGCACAACAAAAATCTCAAATACGATATATATAACGATAACGGTATGGAAATAAAAATTGTTGTGGGGGAGTAAAAATATGTTTAAAGTGCTTATTGCTGAGGACGAGCCTCCGATTATGCGAATGATTAAATCAACTTTAGAATCGGTTGATTCCGATTTTAAAGTTACCGAATGTTGCATAAACGGAAAAAATGCCGTAGAAAAGCTAAAAAATGAAGATTTTGATATTGTTATTACTGATATTAAAATGCCGATTATGACAGGTATCGAACTTGCAGGCTGGATATATCAGAATAAACCCGATACAAAAGTTATAATTGTAAGCGGATATTCTGATTTTGAATATGCAAGGAAAGCATTGGAATATAAGGTGTTTGATTATTTGTTAAAGCCTATATCCAAAGATAAGGTGAGCGAGCTTACTCAAAGAATAAAAAGTGAAATTGCCGACAAAAACAAAATGTTTGACGAAAATAATACTATTGTAATTCTTGCATGTGCCGGTGCGTATTTGTTATATGGTTCGGAAGTTCTTCTTCCCGGCGAACGTTTTTGGACCGATTCGGGAATTGATGCTTTTATGGATAATTTGCTTACAACATCAGAAGAATATATTTTCTTTAACAGCAATATGCTTTCTGAACGTCTTATGGTTATAACCGCCGAAACGGAAGAAAGACAAGAAGAATTGATACACAAAATTTATGATGAATTTTCAACGAAAAATCTTCCCATGACTATTGTTTATCAAAAAGGTGTGTTGTTTAAAGATACTGGCAAATATTTTAGTAAACTTAGAGAACAACTCATAAAACATCTTATTCTAAACAAATCGCAATTATTGTGCTGTAATTCATTGTCGGACAGTTATGAAGATATATCACAGCCATATTCAAAAGCAGATGTCGACAGTATTGTTTTTGCAATAAAAAACAGAAACAACGATGAATTGAAAAACAAATTAACCGCCGTAATGAATAATATGATGTCCTCTGATTGTACGCAAGAAGAAATAAACGGTTTTTTTGAATATAATTTTGGATACTTACACATTGAATTATCCGAATCATATGAAGCGGAAAAATACAAGTGTAAAAAAAGAATTCGTCAATGCACTTGCAAGCTTTGTTTCATATGATGCGTTTATAGATGACATTATATCAATATTGGCAACATTGAGAAACGATAAACGTGATCCTGACAGATATGAACAGCTTGCAAATGAAGTGGAAGAATATCTGATTAATAATTATAATAAAAACATTACAAGCGATGTTCTATCAAAAGAATTCGGATTTGTACCGAGTTATATAAGCCGATTGTTTAAACGCCAAAAAGGCGTATCACCCAATGAATATGTAACTAAATACAGAATAGAAAAAGCAAAGAAATTAATCGAAGAAAATAATGATTTAAGAATAAAAGATATTGCCGACGCAGTCGGATTTAAAGAATCATACTATTTCTCAAAAACATTCAAACGTGAAACCGGTATGTGGCCGACCGAATATTCGGCAAGAGATAAATAAATTATATTGAAAGAGAGTGATACAAATGACAATTATACCAATATTTAAAAAGTGCCCGGTTTGCGGGAAAAAATATGTATGGAATCCTGATGTAGACAAGATTATATGCCCATATTGTCATGGACTCGGCAAACCTAAAAAGACAAAAGATAAATAAATTCGGTTTTATATGGGGTGTGACTGTTATGAAAATTTTGAATTTTGGTTCGTGCAATATTGATTTTGTATATAATTTAGACCACATTGTCGCAATAGGAGAAACCGAAACAAGCAATTCAATGCAAGTATTTCCGGGCGGAAAAGGTCTTAACCAATCAGTCGCTTTAGCTAAGGCGGGTATGGAAGTTTATCACGCCGGTTGTATCGGAACTGACGGAGAAATGCTTACAGATGTTTTAGAGTCAATCGGTGTCGATATATCTAATATAAAAAAAATAGACGAAAAAACAGGACACGCTATTATTCAAGTAAGTCGCAATGGTGATAATTCGATTTTTCTTTATTCCGGCTCAAATGCAAAAATAACCGAAGAATTTGTTGATGAAGTGCTTGATAAATTTCAAAAAGGCGATATGCTTTTGCTTCAAAATGAAATAAATAAAATAGACTATATCATAGAAAAAGCATACGAAAAGGGAATGTGCATAATATTAAATCCGTCACCGTATAACGATAAAATAAAAAAGATTGATTTTAATATGCTTTCCTATATAATTCTGAATGAAGTAGAAATGTCGGAGCTTACTCAATGTGATAATCCAAAAGACGGTTTAAAATACTTTTCAAAGAATTATCCAAAACTAAAAATCGTTCTTACTCTCGGAAGTGAAGGAAGTATGTATAGTGATACCGAAAAAGTCGTTTTTCAGCCGTCATTTAAGGTTAATGCCATTGATACAACTGCCGCGGGAGATACATTTACAGGATACTTTTTTGCACAAATAGCAATGGGGAACACTGTTGAAAAATCCTTAAAAATTGCGTCAGTTGCATCAGCTATTGCAGTATCAAGAAAAGGCGCGTCTGTATCTATACCTATGTTAAACGAAGTTTTAGCGGCTGAAAATTCATTTCAAAGTTCTTAATCACATTTACCGCAATCACAGCACCCATTGCAAATAAGTTTACTGCTACAATGTTCGCAATTTTTGCGATAGTGGGGTACATATAATTCATTTTCGTGTATGTCAAATCCGAAATTATCGCACAACTTAAATTTAATCGGTTTACCGATGTAATTCATACCCGATTTATACGCCATTTCGCTTTGTGTAGATTTTTTCGGTATACGATATTTTTTACCGTCTTTTATAAAATATGTACCTGTTTCAATAAAGCAAAATGTAACATTATGCGATACACATTCTTGACGTAATGATTTTACCCAATCAAAATTACAAGGACGTGAACCGTCGTAATTTTCACCGCCACATACTACACGTTCTATCTGACCGCTTTGCAGATATTTTTCGATACTGATAGGACCGATAAACGGAGCGCACATTATTCCTTTGTGTTTAAACGGTAAATCAAGTAATAGCGGAATACGTTCATCGGCACGTTTTTGATTTTCGGCGGTAACATTAAAAAATACATTTTCCCAACCGTTGCCCCAATCTGACGGAAGGCATTTATGCACTCTCTCGGGACGTTTTGTAAGCAAATAAAATTTTACGTCACTGCGTTGCTTTATAATATCCCATACTTCTTCACGCCACTTGTCAGCCTCTTCTAAAAAGAAATCTGACGTCATACATACGCGAATAAGCTCACCGCTCTGCACTTTATAATTGCCGTAACGGTCTTTTTGCAGAGGATAGTCAAATCCTGATTTTGTTTTATAAATATCCGAGCCGCTTTTGTCACGAACACGGTCTAAAAAATACATATAGCAATTTTGGCAACCCTCACTGCATTTCACGCAACCGTGCCACGGATTCCATATATCGTGCATTATATCACTTCCTTGACATCTTTTATAACTTTATAAATATCTTCATCTAAACATATTGATTGTTTTTCTATTTCCTCTGGGCATACCGACTCGCCTTTATTAATGCAGACGTATATTGAATTTTTGTTGCCCGATACCATTCTCCAAAACGGATATTTTATAATTGCGGGTGTGTTGTAGCCTACACCTAATTCCAAAAATACAATATTTTGACCTTTTCTTGTTCGTAAAAAATTGTCATATCTCTCCGCCGCATTATGCCAGCCTTCATCTTGCGCAAAGCTGTTGTCACAGCACAAGTTTGTTGTTAATGGCTTTTTGCAATGCGGACATAACGGAATTAATTCCGTATGAATTTTCATATTCGATTGACTTTTATACATTTGCTTAATTATATCTTCATTATCAAAAGTTTCATTACAACATGGAGTAGGGCATTGAAGTAAACCGTAGTCGCCTTGAGTGTAAAATAGGCGTTTTTTATCAAAACCAGCTTTCTGAAAACAATGGTCCACGTTAGTGGTAATAACAAAATAATCTTTACCGTTTACCAAACTCAAAATCATATCATATAAATTATTCGGTATATCCATATAGCGGTTGATGTAGATGTATCTGCTCCAATACGCCCAGTATTCTTCAAGTGTTTCAAATGGGTAAAATCCGCCCGAATACATATCTGAAAAGCCGTATTTCTGCTTAAAATCAGAAAAATGTTTTTCAAAGCGTTCGCCTGCATAAGTAAAACCAGCCGCAGTTGAAAGCCCTGCACCCGCGCCGATTACAACAGCATCGGCTTTATCAAGTTTTTCTTTCAAATGAATTATCTCATCTGAGTAATTTTTCATAGATTTTTTTGTCGATATCCTTAAAAACATTAAAAATCACCCTTTCCAATTCAGAATGTTTCAAATAGTCTTTCACTGTTTCAACGGCTATTTGTGCGGCAATATCATTTGGAAAATGAAATTCACCTGTTGATATACAACAAAAAGCTATTGATTTTACACCGTTAGCTTCAGCCAACTCAAGACAAGAACGGTAACAACTTGCTAAAAGTTTGCAGTGTTCATCGGTAAGATGTCCGTATACAATAGGACCGACCGTATGAAGAATGTAATCACAAGGCAAGTTGTATGCTTTTGTTATCTTCGCAGCACCGGTCTGTTCCTTGTGACCTTGTAGCTTCATAATGCGATTACATTCCAATCTAAGCTGAACACCCGAAAACGTATGAATTGCATTATCAATACACTTGTGGCAAGGCACAAAGCAACCGAGCATTGCACTGTTTGCGGCATTTACTATTGCACCGCATTTTAATGTTGTTATATCGCCTTGCCAAAGGTATAATTTGTTCGATATTGCTTGTAAATCATATGCGTCGACTATGTTAATTTTCGTCAATCGTTCTTGCAAATAATCATCTTGTAGCTTTATAAATTCGTTACTAATTTGTTTCGGTTCTCTGACGTTTACAAGAGAACGGAATAAATTAAATTTTTCTTCGGAATCTTTTGGGATAACTATATTGCTATATCTGTTGTCCTCACTTATCAGATGATTAATAAGAAAATCAAGTCTTTCATTCTGTGTCATATTACCACCTCTGAAATGATTATAACGTGTTTTTGTTATTATAACAAGTAGGTACTTTTAAGTAACTATCAAAAAAGTCTTTACCGTATGGCAAAGACTTTTTGAATTTACTGTGCTTTATAGAATTTTAATTTAACAAGACCATTGTAAATTTTTGTACCCATAGGAAGCTGTTTGATTTCGTCTTCTGAAAGAATTTTTAGCATAAACACCGTAAAGAAATATACAACCGCCGCAATCGCTATTGCAATTACAGTGGAAATCAAATTACCTATAAATCCAGATGGGCATACAAGCATTGAAAGCTTATAAACACCGACTGCAACAACGCCCATAACAACACCTGCTATAATCGGTTTTACGATATATTTCATTGGCTTGATGTTAAGTTTGCAGTTCTTTGCAAGAACAACAAAGCATATTGCACATGATATGAACTGACAAGCAATAGAGCTTATTGCCGCACCGTAAATATTGATTGACGGTATTCTTATAAGTACAATATTTAATACAATTTTCGCTATACATCCAAACAATAAGCTGATTGCAGGAATATAAACTTTTCCAAGCCCTTGAAGTGAGCCTGTCATAGTTTGTGCAAGTGCCGCAAATATAAGCGATACCGAAACAAGCTGTAAAAGCTCAAAACCGCTCGAAGTGCTGAAATACAATATTTTATAAATCGGCTCAGCAAGAGTTATCAAACCTATTGCGCAAGGCAAGATAATTAATATTGAAATGAGCAATGAATAGTTTATCTTTGAAGAGGCCTCTTTATAATCTTTTACCGCCAACGCACCTGCGATTGACGGAACAAGAACTGTTGCAAAAGCGAAGTTTACCGCCAAAGGCATATTGTAAAGTGTATCACTCTTTGATAGAAGTCCCGATAATCTTGCAATTTCCTGATTAAGTTGCTCGGCGGTCGGATTTATAATATCGCCGACGTTGCCATGTGCCGGAATTAATGATGCAAATGCAACTTCAATACCACGACTTATTGTTGCTGTGTCGATAACTCTGTTTATAGCTGTAATGATAGAGCCAAGCGAAATCGGAATACTTATCATAAGAATACTCATCATAAGATGTCTGCCTGAAATCTTAATTGTTTCGCCTTTTGATTCTTCAATATGCTCCTTGATACCGCTTTTACGTTTACAATAGAAGTATACCAAGTAAAGCATACTAAGCGCAGTTGCAACAGATGTTGCAAAGTTAGCCCAAGATGCCATAATTGCAGGTGCAAGACCGATTGAAAGGTATACAAACACAATAGTAAGTGTACATTTTAAAATCTGTTCAAGTACCTGTGAATTACTTGTTGCTTTCATATTCTTCATACCTGTGAAATATCCTCTGATTACGGAAGATACACAAACGAAGAACAGTGACGGTGCAAGCGCACGCATTACATATTGAGAACCGTCAATTTTAATTATATGCTGTGCAAAAATATCCGCACCAAAGAACAGAACCGCAGTCGTTACAAGACCTATTATTGAGAACAGCAATAAAGCCGTTTTGAAAATCTTATGTGCACCTTTGTAATCGTCAAGTGCAACACGTTCGGAAACCATTTTTGAAATTGCATTAGGTATTCCGACAGATGAAATTGCAAGCAGTAGGGTATAAATCTGAAATCCTACATTATAAAATCCCAGTCCCTCGTCACCGAAACCGTCAATGTTTGTTATTACAATTCTGTAAACCATACCAAGAACTTTTACAAGCACTTGTGAAATAAGAATTATAGTAACATTATTCATAAACGATTGAGTGTTTTCTTTGTTTTGTTTACTCATTATATTCCTCCTAATTTAATGTTCACATTGTCATATTATAAAACTAAATACGGATTTAATCAAGTATTGTCATAAAAAAATAAAGTAATTGTATAGAAATAAGTCAAAAATCGGCATTTTGACTTGACACAAAGCTGATATAAGGGTAAAATATAATAAGTATGTAAATTTATATGGAGGAATAGACATGGATACAATGCAAGGTTTAAAACGTACTCACTATTGCGGAGATGTTGAAGGAATCGGCAATGAAGTTGTAGTAGGCGGTTATGTACAAAAAGTAAGAGATTTGGGAAATCTTATTTTTATAGATTTAAGGGACAGAACAGGTATAGTTCAGCTTGCTTTTGATGATTCGACAGACAGAGAAATATTTGAAAAAGCGTCTGATTGCCACAGCGAATATGTACTTATGGCAAAAGGTGTTGTTCGTGAAAGAGAAAGCAAGAATACAGCAATTAAAACAGGTAATATTGAAATTGACGTAAAAGATTTGAGAGTGTTGGCAAAGGCTCAGACACCTCCTTTTGAAATTGTTGACGATACTAACGTAAACGAAGAATTAAGATTGAAATATCGTTATCTTGACCTTAGAAGAAAGGTTTTACAGGATAACTTGATTATGAGAAGTAAGATTGCAAAAGTTGCAAGAGATTATTACTATGAAAACGGCTTTATAGAAATCGAAACACCGATGATGATTAAGTCAACTCCTGAGGGTGCAAGAGATTACCTTGTTCCGTCAAGAGTACATCACGGAAAGTTTTACGCACTTCCACAGTCACCTCAAATGTACAAGCAACTTTTGATGATTGCAGGATTTGATAGATATATTCAGCTTGCAAGATGCTTCAGAGATGAAGACTTAAGAGCAGACAGACAGCCGGAATTTACGCAAATTGACCTTGAAATGTCATTCGTTGATGTTGAGGATATTCTTGAAATGAACGAAGGCTTTATACAAAGATTGTTTAAAGAAGTTCTTGATGTTGACGTAGAATTACCACTTCCAAGACTTACTTATAAAGACGCTATGGAACGTTACGGCTCAGATAAGCCTGATACTCGTTTCGGTATGGAAATATGCGATATTTCAGAACTTGTTAAGAATTGCGGTTTCGGCGTGTTCACTTCGGCTATCGAAAACGGCGGCTCGGTAAGAGCAATCGTTGCAAAAGACGCGGCAAAGACGCTTACAAGAAAAGAAATCGACAAGCTTACAGAATACGTTAAGGGAATAGGCGCGAAAGGTCTGGCATTTGTTCGTTGGGTTGATGATGAACCGACTTGTGCATTTGCAAAATTCTTGGGCGAAGGTGAACTTGACGCAATATTAAATAAAGTAGGTGCTCAAAAGGGTGACGTTGTACTTATCGTTGCAGATAAGAATAAAGTAACACTTCCTGTACTTGGCGCACTCAGATTAAAGGTTGCAAAGCAACTTGATATAATTCCTGAAGGATTTAACTTCCTTTGGATTACTGAATTCCCATTCTTTGAATATGACGAAGATACAGATTCTTGGCTTGCTATGCACCATCCGTTTACAATGCCTATGGACGAGTGTATTCAATATCTTGATACTGATCCGGGTAAAGTTACGGCTAAGGCATATGACCTTGTCCTTAACGGTACAGAGCTTTCAAGCGGTTCAATCAGAATTACAGATTATGAACTTCAACAAAAAATGTTCCAGGCACTTGGGCTTTCTGATGAAGAAATCGAGGCTAAATTCGGTTTCCTTGTAGAGGCATATAAATACGGTGCCGCACCTCACGGCGGTATGGGTATCGGTCTTGACAGACTTGCAATGATTATGACAGGTAACGACAGTCTAAGAGATGTAACTGCATTCCCTAAGGTACAAAATGCGTCAGAACTTATGTCGGGAGCTCCTAATGTTGTTGACGAAGAACAATTACAGGAACTTTCGATAAGCATAATACCTGAAAAGAAAGAAAATTAATAATGTGTTCATAATAATTTAATAACGTTATTGTATAATAACCTTAAAATAGGAGCCGAATTTTCAGCTTCTAAGACTATCGATAAATTGTCCGGAACGTGCAGAAGTATTATTCAAATTTGTATGATTTAATTTATCAAAAAATAGCAGGCAAGCCTATATTGATAGGCTTGCCTATGCACTTTTTGAAAAAATAAACTCTGCCGTACAAATGTACGCTGACGAGTTCGTTTTTTCAAAATACGAACTGATTTCTCGGCAGTCTGCAAATTAATCTGTGAAACGGAGAGTTTTAAGTGATTACTATTTCAAACTTAACAAAAAAATACGGTGATAAATATGCACTCGACAATATTAGTTTTAATGTAAAAAAAGGTGAAGTCCTTGGATTTTTAGGTCCTAACGGTGCGGGGAAATCAACAACTATGAATATTATCACCGGATATATTTCATATACAGACGGCTCTGTTAATATTGACGGCTATGATATTTTAGAAAATCCTATTGAAGTGAAAAAGAAAATAGGATACTTGCCTGAAATACCACCGCTTTATCTTGATATGGTAGTGTGGGATTATCTTGAATTTGTATACGAATTGAAGAAAATCAAGACCGAGGACGAAAAGAGTCATATACAGCAATTTATTGATATGGTGAAGATTGATAATGTTAAAAACAGAAAAATTGCCAATTTGTCAAAAGGCTATCGTCAAAGAGTGGGACTTGCAGGTGCTTTAATCGGCGATCCAGAAATTCTTATACTTGACGAACCGACAGTTGGTCTTGATCCTAAGCAGATTATCGAAATAAGAAATGTTATTAAGGAACTCGGAAAAGAAAAGACTGTAATTTTAAGTTCGCATATATTAAGCGAAATAAGTGCAGTCTGTGACAGAGTAATTATTATAAATAAAGGCAAATTTGTCGCAGAAGATACACCGAATAATCTTTCGGACAAGCTTGGTGACAATAAAAAAATGCTGTTCAGAATATCTGGCGATAGGGAAAAAGCCGAAAATATCCTAAATTCATTTGACGGTATATCAAATGTAACCTGTGTTTCGTCTGAAAATGATTCGTATGATTTTGAATTTGATAACGCAATGGCGGCAGAAGAAAAGAAAAAACTGTTCTTTGCATTCGCGGAAAATGAAATACCGATATTAATGCAAAAAGAAATCGAGCCGTCTTTGGAGGATATATTCTTAAAACTTACTGACAATACGGCAGAAAAGGAGGAAAATACAAATGAAAGCGATATTTAACAGAGAATTCAATTCGTATTTTACATCAATGCTCGGTTATGTATTTTTAACTATTTTTCTTCTTTTAACAGGAGTAATGTTCTATGTTATAAATATCAGATTTATGACTGCAAGAATGACTAATTTCTTTTCAATCGTCAATAACTGGGCGTTGTTCTTGTTGCCGTTATTGACAATGAGATTGTTCTCAGAGGACAGAAAGCAAAAGACAGACCAATTATTACTGACCGCACCTATATCTACAAAAGAAATAGTTTTCGGTAAGTATCTTGCGGCATTTGGAATATTTATGGTAGGTGTGCTTATAACACTTATTTATCCTGTTATATTAGCGTTTACGGGTAATTTGCCGATTGCGGAAACAATAAGCTGTTATGTAGGCTTTATACTGCTATGTTCGGCAATACTTGCTATCGGTGCGTTTATGTCATCTATTACGGAAAGTCAGATTGTCGCTGCAGTCGCCACTTACGGTGTATTGATTTTCACATTGCTTTTAGGATCGGTTGCGTCAAACGTTTCAAACGAAATAATTGTAAAAATTCTTTTGTGGTTATCGCCTGTACAAAGATTTTCGGATTTTACTCTCGGAATCCTTAACTTTGAACCGATAATTTATTATTTAAGCATCACCAGTCTGTTCTTATTCTTTACCGTTATGGTATTTGAAAGACGCAGAATGAGATAGGAGGATATGTAATGAATAACGTAAAAAAATATAAATTTGTATCTTCCGTTGCTATTGCAATAGCGGTTGTTTTGGTTATTGTTGTAAACGTATTTGTCAGCGTGCTTAACAACAAATTACCTTTAAAAATCGACCTTACGTCA
>ERZ773107.2749-NODE-2749-length-12411-cov-3.674005_pt1 | contig 12411 bp, 9 predicted proteins | sample MGYA00580571_ERZ773107 | MGnify/ENA primary metagenome ERZ773107 (study PRJEB29015, sample SAMEA2737843) | human gut metagenome | biome: human gut; feature: human-associated habitat; material: faeces | place: China | collected 2012 ... | reverse complement strand
CGACCAAGCACTCGGAGCAGGTGCAGTCAGAATAGGGACGAGAAAGGATGCGCGAATATGAATAGCAATCTGATGATCTTTGAAAACCCGGAGTTCGGTGAACTGCGCTCCCTGCGCATGAACGGCGAACCGTGGTTCGTGGGCAGAGACGTTGCGATGGCGTTGGGCTATGGCAAGGGGAAGTCTCTGAATAATGCTGTTTCCAAGCACGTTGACGATGAGGACAAAGGGGTCACTGAAATGATGACCCCCGGCGGAAAGCAGAATGTTATTATCATCAACGAATCCGGCCTTTACGCTCTTGTCCTCTCCAGCAAGCTGGAGCGCGCAAAGAAGTTCAAGCGCTGGGTGACGGCCGAGGTGCTGCCCTCCATCCGCAAGCACGGCGCGTATATGACGGATGTGCTTCTTAGCCGGATGGACGAGCACCCCGAGCTTATCTCGGAGTATATCGGCAAGCTCCGTGCGGAAAACGCAAAGGCGAACGCCGCGTGGGAGGCGCTGAAAAAGGCGGAGGCCGAGAACGCGCGGCTGGCTCCGAAGGCCAGCTACTACGATTCCTTTGTGGGCGTTGAGAGCGTGACCTGTCTCCGCTATACCGCCAAGGAGCTGGGCGTTCCCGAAAAGCAGTTTACCCGGTATCTGGAGGAAAAGAAGTATCTGTTCCGGGACAAGAACCGCAAGCTCTTTCCCCGTGCGGTCAAAAAGAGCGCCGGTCTGTTTCTGGTGAGGGACTTCTACACCGAGCGCGGCAAGCTGGGACACTATACCCTCATCACCCCGGCGGGCAAGAGGCATTTTTTGGAGAGAACGGATGAAATTCTGTTTGAATAACGCTCTTAACCCATCAGCAGCCCCATCAGGAGGTGATGAATATGGCAAAACGCTCGCCAAGGCTGATTTTCACCGAGGAAGAACGCGCCCTGCCGGAGCTGGAACGAGCTGTCCGCAAGGCGGACAGGGCGGCGAATAAGCTGGAGAAGGCCGAAGCGAAAATTCCCAAGAAACCCGTTAAGGTCAAAAAGCGCGTTGTGGACAGTGAGAGCGGCAAGGTCACGACGCGCCTTTTCTTTGAGGAGGCGGACAAAAAGCGTCCGCCCTCCAAGCTGGCGCACGCCGCAAGGAAAGCGCCGCTGGATACCGTCCGCAGCGCAGTCCACCGCAAGCTCCGGGAGGAGGGCGACGACAACTCCGGCACGGAGGCGGCGAACACCCTGACCGAGACGGCGGAGCGCACCTGGCGCATTGCGGAATCGGCGCACCGCTCCCATGCGGAAAAGCCCTACCGCAGGGCGGACAAGGCGGAAGCCGCCGCAGACAAAGCCAATCTCAAGGCGCTGAACAAACAGTACGAGCAGGAATACGGCAGGGCTTCCAACCCCTATTCCCGTTGGCAGCAGAAGCAGGCCATTAAAAAGGAATACGCCGCCGCAAAAGCGGGGAACGGCGCAAGGAATACCGTCAAAGCGTCCGAGACCACCGCGAAGGCGGCAAAGCGCGCCGCCGAGGGGAGCAAAAAGGCCGGCAGCTTTTTTGTCCGGCACAAGAAGGGCTTCCTCATCGCGGGCGGCGTCGCCGCCGCGATGCTGCTGCTCATAACCTGCATTTCCTCCTGCTCCACGCTGTTTCAGGGCGGGGTGTCCGGCATTGCGGCCTCCACCTATCCGCTGGAGGACGCGGATATGCTGGCGGCGGAAGCCGCCTACTGCGCCATGGAGGACGAGCTGCGGGAATACCTGAACAGCTACGAAAGCACCCACGATTACGACGAGTACCACTTCGACCTGGACGAGATTGAGCACGACCCCTATGTGCTCATTTCCATGATTACCGCCCTCAAGGGCGGAGAATGGACGATTGACGAAATAGGCGGGATTCTGGAGACGCTGTTTGAAAAGCAGTATATCTTAACGGAAACCGTCGCCACGGAAACCAGATACCGCACCGAAACGCATATCGGCTATTACACCGACGAAAACGGCAATCTGCAAAGCTACGAGTACGAGGCGGAGGTTCCCTACACTTACTATATTTGTACGGTCACGCTTGAAAACTTCAACCTCTCCCATGTGCCGGTGCATATCATGTCCCACGATCAGCTCTCCATGTACGCCGTGTATATGAGCGTGCTGGGCAACCGCCCCGACCTGTTCCCCGGCTCCCCGTATGTGAACCGCTACTACTATACCAAGTATGAGAAGTACGAGATACCCCCGGAGGCGCTGGCGGATGAGCAGTTCGCCGCCATCATCAAGGAAGCGGAGAAGTATCTGGGCTACCCCTATATCTGGGGCGGCAGCTCGCCGGACACCTCCTTCGACTGCTCCGGCTTCGTTTCGTATGTCTACAACAACTGCGGCCTGCATTGGAGCTTCGGCAGGCTGGGCGCGGAGGGGCTGCGGGGCATGTGCGCCTATGTTTCCCCGGAAAGCGCCCGTCCCGGCGACCTGATATTCTTTGAAAAGACCTACGACACCGCAGGCGCGTCCCATGTGGGCATCTATGTGGGCAATAACAGGATGCTCCACTGCGGCGACCCCATTCACTACGCTTCCATCGACACGAGCTACTGGCGAAGCCATTTTCTCCAGTTTGGCAGATTACCTTAACAACAACCATATTAACGCAAAAAGGAGGATGTTATGAACCCGCGACTTGAAAAGCTGCGTCAGGAGCGCGAGAAGCTGGCAGAAAAGCTCACATCGCTGACCGCACGGCTCAAAGCCCTGGACGAGCAGATTCTGAAGCTGGAAAACACGGATATTGTGGGCATCGTCCGCGAGAACGGGCTGACCATCGAGCAGCTCGCGGCGCTGATGGCGATGCTGGAAAAGCGTCCCACGGCGGCGCTGCCCGACGAATACAGAAAAACGGAGGAATTTATGGATGAAGAATAAATGGAGATTTTTTGCCGTGATAATGGCCGTCGTGCTCTGCATGACGGTCTTTTCCGTTACGGCCTATGCAGGCGGCGGCGATATGGTCGATTCGACAATGGGCGACCCGACCATGGAAACCCCAACTGCAACTACACAGCCGGAGAATACGAATACCGGTGAGCAGACCCCAAACGGACAGACCCTGACCGTGCTTGTGACCGAAAATGCGGACGGAAGCCATACCGTGACCATCGGGGATCGGAGCTGGACGCTTCCCGCCAAACGGGAGCAGTCCGGAAAGGTGGTCAACGTCCGCACCTATTTGAACCTGCGCACCGGCCCCGGCACGGATTACACCGTGATCGGGCGTCTGCTCAACGGCGCGGAGGTGAAGGTGCTGGAGGAAAGCAACGGCTGGTACAAGGTGGTCGTGCCGGAGCAGACCGGCTATGTATACGGCAAATACCTTGACGTCATGAACGCGCCGACAGAAACCAGCGGCAACGATACGGATATGGCGGGACTGCCGGAGATACTGCTGCAATATTACGCCGCTGCCGGAGGTTCCGCGCCCCTGACCCCGGACGGCAACCTGACGCTCATGGACGATATCGGCTCCGCTTTCGGCGCAGGCAAGCAGTTCATCACCGTGACGACCAAGGGCGGCAACACCTTTTATCTCATCATCGACCGGGACGATAAGGGCAATGAGAACGTCCATTTCCTGAATCTTGTGGACGAGGCCGACCTGCTGGCGCTGACCAAGGACGGCGAGAGCATCGTCCCCGCCTGCACCTGCACGGACAAATGCGCCGTGGGTAAAATCAACACGGGCTGCAAGGTGTGCAGAACCAATATGAGTGAGTGCGCAGGCAAGGAGCAAACAGCAGAAAATCCGCCCCAGCCCGCCGAGCCTGCGGAGACCGCGCCCGAAAAGAGTACCAACGGCGCGGGGCTTGTTGTGGTCGTCCTCCTGCTCCTGCTGGGCGGCGGCGGTGCGCTGTACTGGTTCAAGCTCCGCAAGCCCAAGGCCGACACTCGTGGGGCGGACGACCTGGACGATTACGACTACGGCGAGGACGAGGAAGAAGAGGATTACGAGTTTGAAGATGAAAACACTGCTGACAGTGAGGAGGACAAAAACCAATGATGAATACGACCTGTTACCGGCTTGTTGTGTGTGAAAAGCCCTCCGTGGCAAGGAGCATCGCCGCCGTCCTCGGCGCAAGGGAGCGCGGGGACGGCTTTCTTTCGGGCGGCGGCTACCTCGTCTCCTGGTGCTTCGGACACCTTGCGGAGCTTTCGGATGCGGATGCCTACGATGAAAAGTATGGCAAATGGCGAAGAGAGGTCTTGCCCATCCTGCCGGATAGCTGGCAGTACACCGTATCAAGGGACAAACAGAAGCAGATGAACACCCTCCGCGCCCTCATGCACAGAGAGGACGTTTGCGAGGTCATCAACGCCTGCGACGCCGGACGCGAGGGCGAGCTGATCTTCCGCACGGCGTATAATCTCAACAACTGCCGCAAGCGCGTAAAGCGGCTCTGGATCTCCTCCATGGAGGATGCGGCGATTCTTCAGGGCTTTGACAATCTCCGCGACGGCGCGGAGTACGACAACCTCTACGCCTCCGCCCTCTGCCGCAGCAAGGCGGACTGGCTGGTGGGCATCAACGCCACCCGCCTGTTTTCCGTGATGTATCATCGCACCCTGAACGTGGGGCGCGTGGTATCGCCCACGCTTGCGCTGCTGGTGCAGCGGGAGGCGGAAATAAGCGCCTTTCAGCCGGAGACTTTTTACACGGTCAATCTTATTTTCGATACCTTTTCCGCCGTGGGCGAAAAATATGAGGTCAGGGCGGAAGCCGAAGCGCAGGCGAAGAAATGCAATAATGACACGGCGACCGTCACAAACGTGGAACGAAAGGAAAAAACTGAAAAGGCCCCGGCGCTCTACGACCTGACTGCGCTCCAGCGTGACGCCAACCGCTTGCTTGGGTACACGGCGCAGCAGACGCTGGATTACCTGCAAAGCCTCTACGAAAAGAAGCTCTGCACCTACCCCCGCACCGACAGCCGCTATCTCACCGATGATATGGAGGGCGGCGTAAACGCGCTGGCGCTGTGCTGCGCGGGCATCTGCGGCACGGAGCCGCCCGCAGCCGTCTGTTCGGGGCAGGTGTGCAGCAGCAAAAGGGTCAGCGACCACCATGCCGTCGTTCCTACGATGGCGGCGGGCGAAACGGACTTGGAAAACTTGCCCGCAGGCGAACGGGAAATCCTGCGCCTCGTTTCCCGTCAGGTGCTTATGGCGGTTTCCGAACCCTACCGCTATACCGAGACGGTGATTGTCCTCCGATGCGGCGGCGCTGCGTTCTCAACCAAGGGAAAATGCATCAACGCTCCCGGCTGGAGGGCGTATCTCCCACAGGAAAAGCAGGAAAAAGCGGCTGCACTGCCCGAGGATATTGAAATCGGCAGAGTGCTGATTCCCGGTGAGGAAGTGGTCAAAGAGGGAAAAACAACTCCGCCCAGGCATTTCACCGAGGATACGCTGCTCTCTGCCATGGAGACGGCGGGAAAAGAGGATATGCCCGAAGATGCCGAGAGAAAGGGATTGGGAACTCCCGCGACAAGGGCGGCGGTCATTGAAAAGCTGGTGGCCACGGGCTTTGCGGAGCGCAGAAAGGCGAAAAAATCTGTACGCCTCGTTCCCACCGAAGCGGGCGTGTCCCTCATTACCGTGCTGCCCGAACAGCTCCAGTCTCCGCTTTTGACCGCCGAATGGGAGCACCGCCTCAAGGAGATCGAATGCGGCGAGCTGGGCGCGGACGAGTTCCTTGTCGGCATCTGCGATATGGTCGCAGCGCTGGTTCGGGACGCTGCGCCTGTGGACGGCGCGGAGGTGCTGTTCCCCTCCGGCAGACCCGTTGTGGGCAAATGCCCCCGCTGCGGCGCAGAGGTCACGGAGAGCAAAAACGGCTATTTCTGCGAGAGACGGAGCTGCAAGTTCGGGCTGTGGCGGGACAACCGCTTCCTTGCCGCAAAGAAGCTCAGTCTGACGAAGAAGATGGCTTCCTCGCTCCTGGCGCAGGGACGCGCCTACGCCAGCGGCGTCTACTCCGAGAAAACCGGCAAGACCTACGACGCATTCATCCTGCTGGAGGACGACGGCGCGCGTTCCTCCTATAAGCTGGACTTCACAAAGTGATTTTTCTTTGGCTCCCGCACGGGCGTTTCGTTTCCCTGCGGGAGCCGCTGTTTTTACCATGATCCAAAGGAGGTATGCACGAAATGGCTGAAAAACAGACCAACAAGGAACGGCTCAAGGACATCACCGACAGCATCGAGACGGGCATAAAGGAGCTGTTTGAGAGCGACAAATACAGGCAGTACCTTGCCACCATGAGCCGCTTTCACAAGTACAGCGTCAACAACACCATGCTCATCTATATGCAGCGCCCCGACGCCACCCATGTGGCGGGCTTCAACAAATGGCGAGACCAGTTCGGAAGAAGCGTCAAAAAGGGCGAAAAGGGCATTAAGATCATCGCCCCCACGCCCTTCAAGAAGAAAATCGAGCAGCAGAAATTAGACCCCGACACCAAGCTCCCCCTGCGGGACGAGAACGGCGATATTATCACGGAGGAAAAGACGGTGCAGATTCCCATGTACAAGCCCGTGGTGGTATTCGACGTGCAGCAGACCGCAGGCAAGCCCCTGCCGAAGCTGGCGGCGAACCTTGCGGGGGACGTGCAGAATTATGAGGTGTTTATGGAGGCGCTGCGCCGCAGCGCGCCCGTACCCATTACCTTTGAGAAGCTGGCGGAGAATATGGACGGCTACTTCTCCGTGGACAAACAGCTCATCGCTGTCCGCGAAGGCATGAGCGAGGTACAGACGGTCTGCGCCGCCGTCCATGAGATCGCACACTCCAGGCTCCACAATAAGGACGAAATCGGAGAAAAATATCAGGCGGTCGAGCTGTTCGGCAAGCCTGCGCTGTTCTCCAACGGGCGCATCGACAGAGAGAAGCTGCCGGAGGGCTTGTATGCGTATGACCTGCGCGGCTCGGATTACGATCCGGGTATGCCGGTAACGCTTGAAAGCCATGTCACCGTCAATCACGCCGCCTCTGTCATCACAGCAGCGCCCATTGAGCTGCCGGAGCAGGGCTTTTTGTATCTGGGCGAGGACGGGCTGAACTTCACGGGCGGCGAGCAGACCGTGAAGGAGTTTTGGCACGCACAGTACCCGGAAAAGGCAAAGCTCTCCCGCGCCGCCGAGGAGATTCAGGCGGAGAGCATTTCCTTCGCCGTCTGCGCCTATTACGGCATTGAGACCGGCGAAAACAGCTTCGGGTATCTGGCGACCTGGGCAAAGGACAGGGAGCTGACCGAGCTTCGCGCATCGCTGGAGACCATCAACCGAACCTCATCCTCCCTGATTACGGATATCGACCGCCATTACGCGGAAATCTGCAAGGAGCGCGGGCTGGATAAGGAGACGGAGAGCCTTGCCGCCCAGCCGGTGCAGGAGATCGCCGTGCAGGAGCCGGAGCGGGTCACAGCGCCGGACAACGGCTGCGTCCCCGATCCTGCGATTTCTGTTGAGAGCATGAACGCCTACGGCTACACCGATTCCAATATGCTGCCGCTGACAAAGGAGCGTGCGCTGGAGCTCATGGAACGGGACGTGAGCGTGTATATGCTTCACACGGACAACACCGAGGCCATGGCCTTCGATGCAGAGGAAGTCCGCAGCTTTGACGGTATCTTCGGCGTGGAAGCCTCCGAATGGGAGACGGTCAAAGACCGCCTTACACCGCCGTACTATGAAAAGGCGTTCCTCGACAACCCCGCCGACAGCTTTGCCATCTATCAGCTTCGGGATAATGATAATACGGCGCAGCTCCGCTTTATGAACGCCGAGTATCTGGAGAAGAATGGGCTTTCCATTGAAAAGGAGAATTACGCCGCCGTCTATGCGGGCAGCCTCGACCGCAGGGGCGATACGCAGGACAGGTTGGACGAGCTGTATGAGACCTTCAACATCCGCCGCCCGGAGGATTTTCGCGGTCACAGCCTGTCCGTCAGCGACATCGTGGCGCTGAGGCAGAACGGCGTGGTATCCTGTCATTACGTTGATTCCCGGGGCTTCAAGGCGCTGCCCGACTTCCTCAAGCCGGAAAACTATCTCAAAAATGCGGAGATGGCCATGGAGGACGACTACGGCATGATCGACGGCGTTATCAACAACGGGCCGAAGCAGACCGTGGCAGAGCTGGAGGAACAGGCAAAGTCCGGCAAGCCCATCTCCCTCATGGAGCTGGCGCAGGCGGCGCGCCGGGAACAGGCGCAAGCGCCCCGGCAGGAGAAGAAGCCCTCCGTGCTGGCAAAGCTCTGTCCTCCCGTCAACGAGCCGAAAAAGACAGCGCGTTCAAAGCGCGCGGAAAGAGAGCTGCTATGATGAATTTTACCAACGATGAAATGAACCTCATGTGCATCTACCAAAGCGACAGCCGCAGCGGGCTGATTGCCGCCCTCACCGAGATGCAGGGATACCTGGATGAGGACGAAGCCGAGCTGCGGGAGCTGACCGACAGCGCCCTGCAAAAGCTGGGCAAAATCACCGACGAGGACTTCGCGGAGCTGGAGCTAATTCCCGACTTCGATACGGACGAATAAGGAGAATTCGCGGGGGCGGCTTTCGGGTTGCTCCCGTTTTGCTTTCACGATTCTATTTCCCAAAATCGAAAAAATATTGATTTTGGGAAATAGATGGTGATGCTTCGCTTGCCTGCACTGCCGCATTGTTGGACAAAATGCGTGTATCCGCAAAAATGTTCAATAGATGCGGTTTGCCCTTCTCTTTACAAAAATGTCCGTTCGAGTGCGTAACATCCACGGAAAACGCACAGAATGAGCAGGGAGTTTTCGCACTATTTTTCTGAAAACGCTTGATTTTCACCGGATAGTTGCGTATAATAAGACTGCGAGGTGAAAATATGATAAAGACAACAGCAATGCTACTGGAAGAATTGAAGGGATACGGTTCTCCGAAGTCAAAGTTGGCGCGTATGGCGGAGCGGGGCGAATGCTTTCCCATTACAAGGGGACTATATGAAACTGACCGGAACGCTCCTGCGTACCTGCTTGCGGGCAGTATTTACGGGCCTTCATACATTTCCTTTGAATATGCCCTCAGCCGCTACGGGCTGATTCCCGAAGCGGTATATGCCGTTACCTGCGCCACCTTTGAAAAGAAAAAGAAAAAGAAGTACGAAACGCCCTTCGGAACCTTCACCTATCGGGATGTGCCGTCCGAGGCGTTCCCGCTGGGGCTTCGGCTCGTGCAGGAGGGCGAATATTTCTACCGGATCGCAGAACCGGAAAAGGCTCTGTGCGACCAGCTCTATACTATGCCGCCCGTGCCGAACACACAGGAGCTTTTCCGGCTGCTGACGGAGGACTTGCGGATTGAGGAAGCGGAGATTGGGAAGCTGGACGGAAATAAGGTTTGCGAATACAGCGGAGCGTATCACTCCACGAATGTAAAAAAGCTCTGCTCGCTTTTAAGGAGGCTTTGATATGAACAGTGCCATTGAACAGATGCTGAAAAGCTACCATGTAGAGAATATCTACGACAGAAAGAACGCTATGAAGGAGATCATGCAGGAAATTGTGCTCTGCGGCTTGTCCCGTGCGGGCTTCTTCAAAAAAGCGGCGTTCTACGGCGGAACCGCCCTGCGAATCTTCTACGGTCTCGACCGCTTTTCCGAGGATCTGGATTTTTCGCTGGAAGCGGAGGATTTGGACTTTGACCTGACGGCCTACTTTCCCGTGCTGGAGAAGGAAGTGAAAGCCTTTGGGCTGAACGTGGAGATTCAGGAAAAGGAAAAGACAAAAGAAAGCACCATCCGCTCCGCCTTTCTGAAGGGGAACACGAAGGAACATCTCCTGCTGTTCTACGCGGATGAAAAGGTGGCGGGAAGCGTGGCGAAGAATGAAGCGGTCAAGATTAAGTTCGAGGTGGACGTTAACCCGCCCGCCTTCGCCTCATTCGAGCACAAATACCGGCTGCTGCCCGTTCCGTATGAGGTGAAAATGTATGATATACCCTCCCTGTTCGCAGGAAAAATCCATGCGGTCATCTGCCGTGCGTGGCAAAGCCGCATCAAGGGCAGGGATCTTTACGACTATGTATTCTATCTTTCAAGGGGTGCGGCCGTCAATCAAAAACACCTTCGGGCACGATTGATTGATTCCGGATATATTTCTGCCGATGCGGACTGTTCCTTGCCGGAAATCAAAGCGATGCTGGCGGAACGCTTCGACAGTATCGATTACGCACAGGCAAGGCAGGATGTGGAGCCGTTCATTCACGATTCCTCCGTGCTGAATATCTGGAGCGCAGACTTTTTCAAACAAATCACGGAGGGACTGACTGCGGTATAGTCCCCGACTGAAAACCGAATACCGCCCCCTACATAGAGCGTCCGTTCCGGGCGCTCTAAATTTATGCCATGAAGGAGGAGCAATATGCCGAGCAAGCTACAAACGTATATGCAGATGGCGGACGAGGCGCAGCGGCAAATCACCGGCAGCTACCGGGGCTGGACGGGCTTTCTCACCACCGCCGCAAGGCTGTACAAATACCCCTACGCCGAGCAGGTCATGATCCACGCCCAGCGTCCGGACGCCACCGCCTGCGCGGAGTACGACTTCTGGAACGAAAAGATGGGCCGGTATGTCCGCAGGGGCTCCAAGGGCATCGCCCTCATCGACAGCAGCGGCGAAAGACCGAGGCTTCGGTATGTGTTCGACGTGTCGGACACGGGCGGCAGGGAGTTTCCAAAGAGCCGCTATCTGTGGGAATACCGGGAGGAACACGCGGATGCGGTAAGCGCCATGCTGGAAAGCCGCTACGGTGTGGACGGAAAAGGAGGGCTTCCTGACCAGCTTGAGCGCATCGCGTCTCAGCTTGCGGAGGAATACTGGCGGGACTATAAGCGGGATATCCTCGCCATCGTTGACGATTCCTTTCTTTACGGGTATGATGAATTTAACGTAGGAGCGGCCTTCCAAAGCGCCGCCGCCGTCAGCATCGCCTACTCGCTCATGTCCCGCTGCGGGCTTGAAGCGGACGACCGCTTCGAGCATGAGGACTTCCTGAGCATCTTCGATTTCAACACCCCGGAAGCCGCCGCCGAGCTGGGTACGGCGGTGAGCAGGATCAACGGAGAGGTGCTGCGGCAGATCGAAGTCACCATCAAGAATTACGAGCGCGAGAAACTCGCGGAAAGGAGCCATAGCCATGACAGAACTGACCTACACCAAGAACGGGGACTACCTGATTCCCGACCTGACGCTGAGCGAAACGCCGGAGGACGCGAGACCCCTGGGCAAGTACGGGAGACTGCGCAGGAGCTACCTTCAGGAGCACAGACCGGGGCTGTACAGCCGTCTGGTGCTGTCGGAGAAGCTGTTCCCGCACCTGCGGGAGATCGACGAGACGGCGAACCGGAGGCTGGAGCAGATGATGCCGGAGCTGATGAAGTCGGCGGGCGTGACGGAGGAGCTGAAAGCCCGCGACCAGATGAAATGGGTGGGGCTGATGAACAGCCTGAAAGCGCAGGCCGAGGAGATCATCCTCAGCGAGCTGGTATACAACTGACCAACGACGCGCCGGAAGCGGAACCGGCGCAGCCTCCGATACCGCAGGCATACCAACTGAGCCTGTTCCCTACGGAGGAAGAGCAAATCGCATATATCGCAGAAGCGGAGAGCTACACGCCCTCCGCTTTTTCCATGTCCATCCCGCAGGCGGATATCGACCACATTCTGCGTATGGAGGGCAACGCCGACTATGCCCGCATGAAGATCGCCACGGAGTTCTCCAAGGGCAGGAGCGTGGAAGAAATCGCGGCGTTTCTTCAAAGCAGCTTCCACGGCGGCAACGGCGTCGTCACCGAAAACGGCAGATATTCCGCGTGGTACGCCGACGACGGCATTCATATCGCCAATGGGGACGCGGCAAGACACCTGACCTCTGCAAAGGTCGTAAGCTGGCAGGAGGCGGCGGAGCGCATCGGGCAGCTTTTGGAGCAGGGCGAATACGCCGCCAACGTGGAGCTTGCGGAAGCACCGGGGCATGAGCGGGCGGAGCTGGCGCAGTCCCTCTGGTATCTGCGGCACGACCTCAGCGAGGAAGCGCAGGAGCAGGGCTACCTCTCCTGCATGGATGCGCTGCGGGGCAGGGGCTTCCCCGACGAAACGGAACGACTTGCCGAAAGCCTGACCAATCCTGCTTTTCGTGAAACGCTCTCCGGCGAGCTTGCGCAGTTTTCCGCCGCATATGAGCAGGACAGAAGCCTCATGCGCTTCAACTTCCACAAGCCCTATCAAATCTGGCAGGGCTTGCAGGAGCTGAATCTGCCCCGTAGAGAGTATAGTACGGAAATGGCGGAGATTCCCGCCGTGCAGCGGTTCATTACCGAGGACGAGATCGCCGCGACCCTGACCCGCGGC
>ERZ773107.2747-NODE-2747-length-12412-cov-18.762483_pt1 | contig 12412 bp, 9 predicted proteins | sample MGYA00580571_ERZ773107 | MGnify/ENA primary metagenome ERZ773107 (study PRJEB29015, sample SAMEA2737843) | human gut metagenome | biome: human gut; feature: human-associated habitat; material: faeces | place: China | collected 2012 ... | reverse complement strand
TCGACCACCACCGCATCGGCAGTCTGGAGACCAGCGGCCCGGTCTACTTCCGCAACCAGCCCGTGGGCTGCACGGCCACCATCATCACCCAGATGTACGATGAAAACGGTGTGAAGATCCCCCAGAAGACCGCCGGTCTGCTGCTGGCGGCCATCCTGTCGGACACGCTGGTGTTCCGCAGCCCCACCTGCACCCCGCTGGACGAGGCCACCGCAAAGCGTCTGGCCAAGATCGCCGGGGTGGAGATCAACACCTTTGCCAATGAGATGTTCGAAGCCGGTGAAAAGCTGGACGGCAAGACCGCCGAGGAAGTGTTCCTGCAGGACTTCAAGGTGTTCATGTGCGGCGATATCCGCTTCGGCGTGGCACAGGGCAGCTACATGACCCGCAAGAACTTGCTGGCCGCCGAGGACTTGCTGCAGCCCTATCTCGAAGAAGCCCGCAACAAGCAGAACGTGGAGGACATCTACATGCTGCTCACCGACGTGCCCAAAGAGGAGAGCGTGGTCATCAGCAGCGGCCGCTACGCCGCCGAAGTGCTGGCGGACGGTTTTGAGACCCAGCCCGCCGACGACGGCAGCTTCACCCTGCCCGGCGTCGTGAGCCGCAAAAAGCAGTTCATCCCGGCCCTCATGACCGCCTATCAGGAGCTGTAATGGAATGATGCACCGTGCCTGCGGCACGGCATGATGTTCCCTGCGGGAAATGATGTTGCCCTGCGGGCAAATGATGTGTGCCTTGCGGCACAATGGCCGCCTGCGGCGGCTGCATCATTTCCGGCGCAGCCGGAACATCATTGCGAAGCACATCATGCTGCGCGCAGCGCAGTACATCATTCCCCCAAAGGGGGATCTGAGATGTTCGATTTTTTGACCAGAAAAGCAAAGGGTGCTGTTCCGCCCGCTCTGCCGGAAGGCACGGTGCGCCGCCGCTACTCCATTGAGGGGCAGGTGCAGGGCGTGGGCTTCCGCTACCGCGCCCGCTACGCGGCCCAATCGCTGGAGCTCACCGGCTGGGTGCAGAACGAGGACGACGGCAGCGTCACGCTGGAAGTGCAGGGCAGCCCGGACAAATTTATGACCCTGTTCGCCCTCATCCAGAAAAGCGACTATATCCAGATCACCGGCATCCGTGAAAAAGACCTCCCGCCCGACCCGTGGGAGCGCGGCTTCTCGGTAAAAGGGTATTGATCAGAACGGCAAACAAAAAAGCTGACGCGAAAGCGTCAGCTTTTTTGCTCTTTCTAATTTTAACCTGCTATTTTCAGCGGGGAATTCTCTGTCCAGATGGTGCCGTCCAGCAGCCGGGTCACGGCCAGGGTGCCGTTTGCGCTGACCCGTGCCGGGTCCAGCGCGTAAAAGTCGCTTTCCTTCAGGCTGGCGGGGTCTGCGGTGGGGGCGATGCCCACCACGCACACCCAGTGGCCGTAGGTGCTGCTGGTGGCGATGTGCGGGTAGTTGACCGGATTCCAGCCGGAGCCGGTCTGGTGATATTCGTAGGTGGAAGTGCGGTTGACGTGTCTTTTCACGCCGCTCACCGTGGTATTTTTTAGATGTACGATCACTGGCCTCCCGGCGGAAAGCTCGGTATAGAGCTTCTGCAGGCACTCGGACAGGCTGCCCGAATAGCCGGTGTAGCCCGCCGCTGACCACACGGCACCGTTCGACCACATGCCGCTGCCGGAGCTGGTCTTCCCGTCCAGGATGGTGCGGGCGTAGCGCAGAGCGTACCAGCTGCACTTGCCGGAGGTCTGGTTGCCGATGGAAAGGATCTGGCTGGCATTGAAGCTCAGCAGGTCGATGCCGTTCGTTTCCTGCAGCGCGGCTGCATGGGCGTGGGGGATGGCCATTGCCAGCAGCAGGCAAAGCGCCACAAGGGCCGCTGCCAGCCGCTGTGCCGCGCGGGCGGGGCAGTGCTGCATGTGTTCCACATCCTTTGTGATTTTCTGACCTGATTTTACCACCAAAACGTGGTAGAAATGTGTAAAAAGGCAAAATAAAGGGGGAATGGCTCGCCCTCTCAGTCACCTTCGGTGATAGCTCCCCCAAAGGGGGAGCCCTTGGCAGTCCACACAAACTTTATCTCTTTGCCAAGGCCTCTCCCTTTGAGGAAAGACTTCCCCCGCGCCGGGGGAAGATGTCGCGCAGCGACAAAAGGGGGGTGTGGATGCGAACGCAGTGAGCAGACGGAGAGGGCGAGGACGCTAAAGTTAACACTCCCTAACACAACATCTGTCCAAATTTAAGCGGCGGACCGCACCGCCTTTGCGGCGCAGCGGGACCGGGCGGGGGACGACGGCAAAGTTTCTTTGCGAAGTCCGGACGGAACATCTCAAAAGCGCAACAAATAACACCTGTTTTCATTCATTTCTTACGAAATGTTTCGGGAAAGTTTGGGGATGTTTCCGATTGACAAAACCGCCAAGAGTTGGATATAATCAAGGCAGAAAGACCCCCATGACCCAAGGGGAGCTTTCCTCAGAAAAAGAAACAAAGCCACAAAAAAACAGACTGGAGGGATACCCTATGAAGAAATTGTCGAAGATCGTTGCCCTGCTTCTGGCAGGCGCTCTGACCATGCTGATGTTCACAGCCTGCGGCGGTGGCGGCGGCAGCTTTGGTCACAGAGACCAAGATAAAGAAAAAGAAGCCTTTGGCAAGTTCACGAGCAAGGCACAGGCAAGCAGCGTGAAAGAAAACGATAAGAGCCTGCAGGCTGTTGCGGATGGATATCTGCAGAAGGACCTGAACTCCAGCGTTGAGTTTTTTGGCGCAAAGCTGGTCGGCAAAGTCCATGTGGATGGCAAGGATCAGGAATACCTGACCATCACAATGACCGCACGGTATGACTATGGCTTTATTGTGACTAAGATCCTGACGGAGATCCAGGAAGAAGTCGGCAAGGAATTGCCCGGAACAAATGTTAACGTGAAGGGCGATGGCAGCTGGACGAATCTTGGCGTCGTCGTCCGGACGGATGGAACTCACAGCTATATCGCGGTGGCATTCAAGATCAATAATCCCAATAAGTAAAAATCCATCACCCTTTCTCCCCGGAGCGTGGCTGCAAGGCCGCCCTCCGGGGCTTTTTTGTGTTTGGGGGCAAACTCCCCCAGTCGCCTGCGGCGACAGCCCCCTCAAAGAGGGAGCCTTTCGCCTTCCGGTCAGATACAATAAACCTCCCCCTTTCGGGGGAGGTGGCATCGCGCAGCGATGACGGAGAGGGTCGCCTCCCTCATTGAGGGAGGTGCAAACCCGCAGGGTTTGACGGAAGGAGTCCGCCCCGCCGTTTTTTTTTTTTGCGCCTTTTGGCAGAGATGACGTTTCCCGGTACGACCCCTTTCCGTGAAAAAGCATCTCCGAAACGACCGCAGTCGTTTCGGAGATGCAAAATTGAAAAGAATCCTTCCGCTGATATTTGCCAAAGCGAACGCGTCGGCAATTCTGAATGGTTTCTCTGTCAAACCGTGTCGTTTTGTGGTACAATAAAAAGGTATCGAACCAAGACAGAAAGGACGATTCCATGCAGCTGTTTGAACTGGTGTCCCCGCGCTTGTTCCGCCCGCTGGCGGGGCCGAACCGGGCGTTTTATGCCGAACTGCTGCTTCTGCTCTGGGAGGAGTGCCGCCACACGGTGGATTACAGCATTTCCCGGGCCGAAGCGGTGGGCCGCGCCGAGGATTATTTTGCCGCGCTGGCAAAGCCGCTGGCGCTGGACGCCGACGGCGCGGGCGATGAGGAGGAGCAGCCCACCCGCGACCCTCACACCCTGGCCGTGGGCTTTCTGCTGCGGCTGCGCCGCACCGGCTGGCTGGAAGAACAGCCCGGCAGCTATGAGGGCGAAGCGTCGCTCTCCTTCGTGCCGGAAGTGGCCCCGCTGCTGGAAGCACTGGAAGAAATATTGAACCCCCGCGTCGTCACCTACACCGGCAAGCTGTACAAGGCCTGGCAGCTGCTGGGCAGCATCGGGCAGGAGAAAAGCCCTTATGAGAATGTTCTGCGCGAGGTGGATGCCGACCTGGAAGTGCTGAACAAATCCCTGCGGGCGCTCAATGCGTCCATCGGGCATTACATCGACCGGCTCACCCGCAACCGCACCCCGCAGGAAGTGCTGGAACTGTTCGACCAGTACGAAGAAAAGGTGGTGGCGGCGGCCTACCACCGCTTCAAGACCAGCGACAACCTGTTCAACTACCGCGCCTATCTGGAAGAAGAACTGGACGACTGCGAGGAAAATTACCTGCCCCAGCTGGCCTTCGATTACGCCCGGGTGGAGCGCTGCGCCCCCGGCGAGGCCGCGCCCCGGGTGAAGGCCCTGCTCCAGAAGCAGCGGGATGCGCTGGAGGAAATGAGCCTGCTGATGCGCGAGATCGACTCTAGCCACATCCGCTACCGCAAGCGGGCCGTGCAGCGGGCACAGTTTTTGCTGCTGAGCGACCGCTCGTCGCAGGGCAGCGTCACGGCCCTGCTGCGCCGCTACGCCGAGGACATCCGCACGCCGGAGCAGCTCTTTGAGCCGGACGACGGCCCCGTGGCAAAGCGGCTGCACCTGTACCCGGCGGCGGTGTTCGGCGAAAAGTTTTTATACCCGCCCGCCGCCCAGCGCACCGCAGAGCCGCTGGCCCCGGTGCGCACCGAAGCGTTTGACCCCGAGCAGCTGCGCAAAGAGCAGCAATTGCTTTTGGACTACGCCCGCCTTGCCGTCACCGAAGAAAACGTGGCCTTGCTGGCCCGGCAGGCGTTGGCCGCGCGGCCCAGCGTGAATGCGGCCGTCCTCGCGGACGAATACCCGCACGACTTTGCCCGCATCATCGGCCTGCACACCTACTCGCAGTCGCCGCACCGGGATTATGATATTACGCTCACCGGCAAGTGGGTGGAGCGCGGCGGCTTCCGCTTTGAGGACTTTGTTCTCACCCGCCGCAAGGAGGAAAAAGATGGCAACCATTAACATGCTGGAAGAAACCGCAAACTACCTGCTGAACCACTGCTTTTTGCTGGGCGGCGTGGAGGACCAGCGGGCAAAATATCTCTATGTGCAGGATCATCTGGACGAGGTCCGCGCCGTGTTCGCGCCGCTGGGCTATTCGGTGCTGCTGTACCCCGCCCCCCTGCAGGCGGCGGCGCTGGTCAACGGTCACGAGGGCAGCCAGGCAAGGCTGCTCAAGTATGAGAGCATCCTGCTGTTGGTGCTGCGGCTTTTGTACCTGCAAAAGCGCGAAAGTCTTGCCGCCAGCGCAGACGAGGTGCTGGTGACGGTGGAGGAGGTGCAGACCGAGCTGCAGAAGATGAACCTGCCCCGCCGTCTGGACCAGAAAACGCTGGAAAACCTGATGCGCACCCTGCGCCGGTACAATCTGGCGCGGCCTGTGGGGCGGCTTTCCGGGCTGGACAGCCGCATTGAAGTGTTCCCCACGGTGCTGCTGGCGCTGCCGGACGCCGACCTTGCGGATGCCGCCGCCGAGAGCGGGCGCACCCGCACCGAACTGGGGCTGTACGAACGACCGGACGAAGCAGGGGAGGGTGAAGAATGATCGAACTCAAGCGGCTGAAACTCATCAACTGGCACAACTTTGAAAACGTCACCTTTGACTGTGCCCGGCTCACCTATATGATCGGCGTCAACGCCGTGGGCAAGACTACCATTCTGGACGCCATCCGCTACTGCCTGACCACCAACCGCAACTTCAATGCGCTGGGCAACAAAAAGAGCGGACGCACCCTGCAGGGCTCGGTGCACGCCAAGCAGCGCGGCGAGAATGCCTACCGCCGCCCCGGCCACACGGTGGCCTACATCGGCGCAGAGTTCAGCGACAGCGTCAAGCGCACCACCTTTGTCATTGCGGTGCGGGTGGAGTCTGAGGGCCCCATGCAGGAGCTGCACCCCGGCGACCAGACATGGTATATCTCCGAGGATGGCTGCACGCTGGAACAGCTGCCCTTTATCGACCCGCGCACCGGCGCGCCCAGCGCCAAGGAGGACTTCAAGCCCGAAACGGGCCGCCTTTCCTACACCCGCAGCCCCAGCGAAGCCCGCGACCGCATCTGCCGGGCCCTCGGCATCGGGCGGGCATCCAGCCCGCTGGGCAAAAAGTTCAACGAGGTGTTCCAGATGGGCACCAGCATGGACGAGATCCCGAACTTCCGCGAGTTTTTGTACCAGTACATCCTGCCCCAGCCGGAGCTGGACCTCGACGCTCTGCAGGGGGACCGGCTGGAGCTGGAAAACCTGCACGCCGTGCTGGCCGAAGCCCAGACCCGCGCCGACGCACTGAACGAGATCGTGGGCTTTGGCCGCGAAGCTGCCGAGAAGCAGACCCAGGCCCTTGTGAACCGGGGCGCGGCGCTGCTGGCACGCTCCGCTGCCGACGGCGGTGAGCAGGCCGTCTGGCAGCAGCACATGGATGCAGGACGCCGCCAGCTGGAACAGCTGAACGCCCGCTACGCCGACGCGAAAAACGCCGAAGCCGAAGCCCGCCGGGCTTATCTTTCCGCCCACAGTGCCGCCGGGGACAGCGGCGAGGGCCGGGCGCTGGACGCCATGGAGGAGGAGCTTTCCCGCCGCAAAACGGCGCTGGACGCCGCCGCCCGCAGGGCCGAAAAGGCCGAGAGCGCCCTTGCCCGCACCGGCAGCCTGCTGGCCGTGCTGCGCCGCAGCGGCTTTGCATCTGCCGTTAAGGCCGAAGAACTCACCGCCGACACCCTGCCGCAGCTGACCGAGTGGCTCACCGCGCAGGAAAAGCCGCTGGAAGAAGCCTACTTTGCCGCCCGCCAGAACACTGCCGCCCTGCAGAAGGAGCAGGCCGCAAAGCGTGCTGAGCTGGATGCCGTCTCCGGCGGCAAGTGGGTCTACCCCCACGGCGACGCCGCTACCCGCGTGCGGGACGCCGTGAATGCCGAACTCAAGAGCCGCGGCATGCAGCCGGACGCGAAGATCTTCTGCGAACTGCTGAACGTGGAGGACGAGAGCTGGCAGGACTGCGTGGAAGCCTGCCTCGGTGACCGCCGCTTTGATATCCTTGTGCCGCCCGCCCACTACGAAGCCGCCAAGAGTGCCTTCGTGGCCCTGAAAGAGAAAGTTGGCCCCATCAGCCTGCTGGACACCCCGGGCATCCGCAAGGCCAACCGCCGCGCGGATAAATACGGCCCGGACAGTCTTGCCGCACAGGTCAGCAGCGAAAACCCGCTGGCCGCGCAGTACGCCGAGACCATTCTGGGCCGCATCGTCTGCTGCGACACCCCCGATACGCTGGAACAGTACCCGGACAGCGCCACCCGGGACCTTCTGCGCCACCACCCCTTCCGTCTGGAACGCCTGCGCACGCCGCAGCGGTATATTGGTCTGGACGCCCGCCGCGCCCGGGCCGGTGCACTGGCGGCGGAGCTGGAAGCCCTCGGCGAGACGGCCCGCACTGCCGCCCAGACCGAGCAGAACCTGAAAGCTGCCTACAACCAGTACCAGACCCTTTTGCGCGGCACCGCGCTGGACGAACTGGCCACTCTGTGGGACGCCCGCGCCGCATTGACTGCCGCACAGAAGGCTGTGGCCCAGCAGGAAGCAAAGCTCACCGAGTGCCGCGAGAACCCGCTGCTGCAGCAGCTTTACAAAGAGGAAGAAGCCCGCGAAGCCGCGTGGGAGGCCGCCCGTGCCGCCGTGGAGCAGGCCGGCGGCGACATCCGCGTGTGCGAAAAGCAGATCGCTTCCTGCGAAGCGGAGCAGGCCAAGGCAGGGGAGACGGCACAGCAGAGCGCCGACGCGGCCCAGAGCTTCTTTGCCGCGCACCCGCTGGTGGAGCCGCTGGCCCGCTCCCGGATGCTTGCCCTTGCCCCGGCAGACAAGCCCCGTGCCGCCGCACAGGCCGCCGAAAAGGCACAGGCCAAGCTGGATGATGCGCTGGCCGTCTACCTGACCGGCACGCTGGAACCGGCCCAGAAAGCTTACAACGAGCACTATGTCTGCGATTACCCGCTGGGCCTTGCGGGGCTTGACCAGTACCGTGCCCAGCACGAGAGCCTTGTGCGCATCGACCTCGAGCGCTACGCCGCCCGTCTGGAACAGGCCCAGCGCGACTGCAAGGACCGCTTCCGCAAGGATATTTTGTTCCGCATGAAGGACGATATCTTCAACGCCCGGCGGCAGTTCCGGGAACTGAACAAGGTCATGGAGCAGCTGACCTACGGCGAGGAGGTCTACCGCTTTGAGCTGGAGCCCAGCCGCGACCCGCAGCTGGCGGCGTTCTATCAGGTCATCGTGGACAAGGGCAACCAGCAGATGACCGAGGGGGATTCTCTTGACAACCTTGCCGCCACCGCCGACCCCGCCTACGAGCGTCAGGTGGACGAGCTGATGGAAAAGATTATGGCGGATGTGGACGAGAACACCCGCGCCCGGCAGGAGGGACGCACCGCCGCCGGTGCCACCCTTTCGGACTATGTGGACTACCGCACCTATCTGGACTACGATATCAAGGTGACCAATCGGGTCACCGGGCAGCAGGCGTATCTGTCCCGCGTCAGCCGCGATTCCTCCGGCGGCGAGAATCAGGCACCCTTCTATGTGGCCATCTGCGCAAGCCTTTTGCAAATTTACCAGAAGAGCGAAAACAGCATCCGTCTGGTGCTGCTGGACGAAGCCTTCAGCAAGATGACCAGCGACCGCATCCGCCCCATGATGGAACTGTTCCGCCGCCTGCAATTGCAGGTGCTGCTCATCTCCACCGTGGAAAAGAGCACCGCCATCCAGCCCTACTGCGATATCACCTACTCCATCGTCCGCCACGGCGACGCCAACGCCATCGCACCCTTTGTCCGCATTGCGGCAGAATGATGCAAAGCAGGGCTTGACATCAAAAATAAACTTTGCTATACTGTTTTTTGCTCATCGGAGGGCTGTTTCAACGTAATTGAAGGGCCGGATAAGATGTCATCGTTCGTGCTTCCCGGAGGCTGTGGGCACCGTAGTGCCGCAGCAGAAGAGGGAATGCACCGGAGCGGTGGTTCTTATCCGGCCTTTTTGCATATGTGAAGTTCAAAAAGGAGGAGCTATGCCAAAGAAAACCATCCAATTGTCCGATCATTTTACCTATTCCCGCCTGCTGCGGTTCGTGCTGCCCTGCATCGGCACCATGCTGTTCACCTCCGTCTACGGCATCGTGGACGGGTTGTGCGTTTCCAACTTTGTGGGCAAAACGGCCTTTGCGGCGGTCAACCTCATCATGCCGCTGCCGCAGCTGCTGGGCACTGTCGGCTTTATGCTGGGCACCGGCGGCAGCGCCATCGTAGGCATCACGCTGGGCGAGGGTGACCAGAAAAAAGCCGACCGCTATTTTACCATGTTTCTGCTGGCAGCGCTCATCTCGGTCAGTGTGCTGGCCGTGCTGGGCTTTGTGTTCCTGCGGCCGGTCGCCATGCTGCTGGGCGCAAAGGGAGAGCTGCTGGACTACGCCGTGCGCTACGGGCGCATCCTGATGCTGGCGCTGCCGCCCTTTGCGCTGCAAAATATGTTCCAAAGCTTTTTCGTCACCGCCGAAAAGCCGCTTCTGGGCTTCTGGTTCACCGTAGGTGCAGGCTGCACCAACATGGTGCTGGACGTGGTGATGGTGGGTATGATGCACTGGGGCGTGGAGGGCGCTGCCGTTGCAACCCTCATCAGCCAGCTGGTGGGCGGCGTGCTTCCGGTGTTCTACTTTATCGACCACGGCAATACCAGCCGCCTGCACCTGTGCAGAACACAGTTTTACGGCCGCGTGCTGTGGGATGCCTGTATCAACGGTTCTTCTGAGCTGATGACCAACCTTTCCATGTCGCTGGTCAATATCCTGTATAACTTCCAGCTGCTGCGGCTTGCCGGAGAAAACGGCGTGGCGGCTTACGGCGTCATCATGTACGCTGCCTTCCTGTTTGTGGCGGTGTTCGTGGGCTATGCCGTGGGCAGCGCACCCATCGTCAGCTTCCATTACGGCGCGCGCAACCATGCCGAGGTGCATAACCTTTATCAGAAGAGCCTGCGCCTCATCGCCGTGGTAGCTGTGAGCATGACCGCCGTATCCATGGTGCTCATTCCCTATGTGGCGCGCATCTTTGTGGGCTACGATGCTCAGCTGCTGGCGCTGACCAGCCGCGCCTTCCGGCTGTATGCGCTGAGCTTCCTCATCATGGGCTTCAACGTGTATGCGTCCTCCTTCTTCACAGCGCTGGGGGACGGCGTGACGAGTGCTCTCATCTCTTTTCTGCGCACCCTGCTGTTCCAGCTTGCCGCGCTGCTCCTGCTGCCCGCCCTGTGGGGCATTGACGGCGTGTGGCTGGCTGTCACCGTCGCCGAGCTGGCCGCGCTGGCGGTGAGCGTGTATATGTTTGTGACAAAAGACCAGAAATTCCATTACCGTCATGTTTGACGAGTAATAACAGAAAAGCCGCCGGGGCCCCGGCGGCTTTTTTGGTTATTCAAAGGTATACTCCACCAGCTGGCAGTTTTTGATGCCCGCAGCGGCGTACTCCTCGTTGGTCATGTCGTAAAAATAGGAGTGCACCACCCGGGCAATGCCGTTGTGCGCCACCAGCAGGTAGGTCTTGCCGGTGTCCGCCTTCAATTCGTCCAGCAGGTTGTAGATGCGCTGTGCCAGCTGCATCATGCTTTCGCCGCCGTCATAGCGGTCGGCAAAGTGGGTCTTGGAGATGCGGAACTCCGCACCGTCCCGGGGCGTGCCCTCGTATTTGCCGAAGCACTGCTCCCGCAGGCGGGGCTCGCAGCGGGCGGGCAGACCGGTAGCGGCGGCAATGGCCTTTGCGGTGTCGGCGGCGCGGGAAAGGGGAGAGTACAGAATTTCGTCAATGTGCAGGCCGCTGTCCCGGACAAGCTCGCCCAGCTGCCGCGCCTGCTGCTGCCCGTGGGCGGTCAGCGGGCTGTCGGTCATGCCGCAGATCTTATTTTCCACGTTCCATACCGTCTCGCCGTGGCGGGTGAAATAGATATTGTGCATAAAAATACTCCTTACAGCTTGTGCAGGGTGCCGTCCGGCAGCAGACAGACGGTGTCTCCCTCGTCGATGCCAAGACATGTCAGCTCCCTGTCCGGGTAGGGCAGGATGCTGGCAGCCCCGGCGGCATCGGTCAGGGTCACATCGCACAGCACCGGCTGCCCGGCGGGCAGCTCCTCGCAGCCGTACAGCTGCTCGTCAATGCGCAGCACGCGGTATTCCGGCATGGTACAGCCCCTCCTTTGTGTTTTTCCTTATTATATAGCACCCGGGGGCTTTGGTGCAAGGGGGGGCGGACTGAGAGGGTTTATTCTCCCCCGCTTGACAGCGACGCGGAGAAATTGTTACAATACAGTTACGACTGCAAACCACGCGGAGGGGTTCATGAATATTACGGAACTGCGGTATCTGGTAGCCATCATGAAATGGGGGTCGGTGTCGGCGGCGGCAAAGCAGCTGTACGCGGCGCAGCCCAATGTGAGCAAGGCGCTGAAGAATCTGGAAGAGGAATACGGGTTGCGCATCTTTGAGCGCTCCTCCACGGGTATGATCCCCACCGAGCAGGGCAAACGGTTCATCCGGCAGGCGCAGCGGGTGCTGCAGCAGGTGGACGAGCTGAAGCAGGAGGCGCACCAGCAGCGCAGCTGCGCCGAGCTGCGGGTGGTGCTGACCCATGCCACCTACGCCTCCTATGCGGCGGTGGATTTTTTGCAGCAGGCAGCCCGCAGCGAGCAGCTGCGGGTGCATATCCGGGAGAGCGGCGCTATTGAAGCCCTGGACTTTGTGCTGCGGCAGGGCTACCACATAGCGCTGCTGCGCTATGCTGCCGAGGACGAGGACTACTACCTGCGCTACTGCCAGCGCCACGGTCTGCGGCAGGAGCCTATCATGGAGTTTTCCTACCTGCTGCTCACCAGTCAGGACAGCCCGCTGGCGCGGCGGCAGGTGCGCGAGCTGGACGAGCTGAACGATTACATCGAGGTGCTGCACGGCGACACCCATCTGCCCGGGGAGGAGAGCACTGTTTCCCGCTGGGAGGTGAACCCCAACCGCCGCATCCATGTGTATGAGCGGTGCAGCCAGTTCTCTATTTTGCAGAATCTGCCCACGGCCTATATGTGGTCGTCCCCCATGCCGCAGCGCGCGCTGGAGCAGTACCATCTGGCACTGCATAACTGCCCGGCGCAGAAGCAGCAGATGCGGGACGTACTGGTGTACCCGGAGCGGGAGCCTTTGCAGCCGGAGGAGCAGCTGTTTGTGCAACTGCTGCACAAGCAGGCAGATGCCACCATCAAGGACAGCGGGTGGAAGAAGATTTGAAATGCGCGCCGTGTCTTCCGGGTTGCGGCACCCAACATCCGCATCGTGCCTTGGGCGGCACGCGCGTCTTGCTGGCCGCTGCCCCAACAACTCCTCCCTGTTTCCGCCGCTGGCGGC
>ERZ773107.2740-NODE-2740-length-12424-cov-16.784623_pt1 | contig 12424 bp, 10 predicted proteins | sample MGYA00580571_ERZ773107 | MGnify/ENA primary metagenome ERZ773107 (study PRJEB29015, sample SAMEA2737843) | human gut metagenome | biome: human gut; feature: human-associated habitat; material: faeces | place: China | collected 2012 ... | reverse complement strand
GCACCACCAACCGCCACGACCTGAGCCTGAAGCCGCCCCGCGCCACCATGCTGGACCTGCTGAAGAACGCCGGCAAGGACGTCATCGCCGTGGGCAAGATCTTCGATATCTTTGATGGCGAGGGCGTGACCGAGAAGATCAAGACCACCGGCAACACCAACGGCATTGCCTTCACCAAGGCCCTGCAGACCCGCGACTTTGAGGGCCTGGCCTTTGTGAACCTGGTGGACTTTGACATGCTGTACGGCCACCGCCGCGATGTGGCGGGCTACGCGGCTGCCGCCACCGAGTTCGACCGCTTCCTGGCCGACTTCATCCCCGGGATGCGGGAGGGCGACCTGCTGATGGTCACCGCAGACCACGGCTGCGACCCCTCCTACACCAAGACCACCGACCATACCCGCGAGTATGTGCCGTACCTGATCTGCGGCAAGGGCGTGAAGCCCGGTGTGGACCTGGGCACGAAGCTCTGCTTCGGCACCATTGCCCAGACCATCTGCGAGTATCTGGGCGTGGATGCCTCCAGCCTGGACGGCCACAGCGTGTGGAACGAGATCAAGGCATAAGATCCTGACAACGAAAAAACGAGGCCCCGGAGGTTCTGCCCTCCGGGGCCTCGTTGCAGTTATACAGTTGTGGGAACTCAGGCAGCGTCGTTCTGGGACGATGCATTGTAGATGGCATCCAGAATGGTGGACGCTGCGTTGTACAGCGAGGATGCAGCCTGTTCCACCTCTTCCTGCGTGGGCAGGGAGATGGACGGAGCTTCGGTGCTGCCGTCACTGGTGCCGCTGTCGGCCGGAGTCTCCGGCTCCTGGGGCTGGGTGTCGGCAGGCTGTTCTGCAGGCTGCTCAGCAGGTGTTTCGGCCGGGGTCTCTTCCGGCACGCTCTCGGCGGGCTCCTCCACGATGACGCTTTCCGCCGGTTCTTCCGGAATGGAAGCAGCGGCGTTCGGGTCGGTGGTGGGGGTAAAGATGTCGGTCTTTTCCGGGGTCTGGGTGGTGTCGCTCACAGTGCCCTCACCGCCCAGCACGGTCGCAATCATCTCTTTGGCCTTGCTGACGGAGGCTTCATCCGGCTTCATGACGTAGAGCTTCTGGCCCTTGGCGGAATAGCACTGGGTGCTGGTGCCGGACGAGCCGGTAACGGTGTAGCTCTGGATGTCCCAGTTGGCAAAATCGCTCAGCTGCATGCGCACCAGCGCACTGATCTGATCCTGCGAAAAATCGGTGACAAAGCAGTCCGAAGCGGCGTCCATGATCTTGGAAAAGCCCATGAGCAGGGCAGGGGACTTGATCTTATTCAGCATGGCGTCGATGACCTTCATCTGGTTGATGCCGCGCTGGATATCGCCGGAGGCAAAGGCGTGGCGCTCCCGGGCAAAGGCCAGGGCGGACTTACCGTCCAGATGGTTCCAGCCTTCGGCAAAGGTGGTGGGGTCGTAGTAGCCGGGGCTGCCCACTGAGGTGAAGGCCTGGTCGGAATATACGTCCACGCCGCCCAGGGCGTCCACGATATTGATGAAGCCTGCAAAGTTGATGCGGATGTAGTGGTCCACGTTGATGCCATAGAGGTTGCCCAGGGTGGCCATGCTGGTCTCCACGCCGTACAGACCGGCGTGGGTCAGCTTGTCCTTACTGCTGGTACCCGCCAGATCGACGTAGTAGTCGCGCGGGGTATTGATGAGAGCCACCCGCTTGGTGGCGGGGTTGACCACAGCCAGAATGTTCACATCGCTGCGGGCCTTTTCGGTCAGCTCTCCGCGGTTGTCCACGCCGCTGAGGTAGATGACGAACGGCTCCTTGGTGATCTTATTCGCCTCAGCACCGGTGAGCAGGCCGGAGGTCACGTTGCCCAGCGCGGCAAGGCCCTGCTGCGCCCAGACGCAGCCGAGGGCCAGCGCCGCGCACAGGAAGACCGAGAAGACGCGGGAGACTCTGCCGGGGGTCCTGTACTCCTGGCAGCGCTTGACCAGCAGCCAGAACAGGGCCAGCAGCGCTGCAATGATGACGAGGTAGAGCGCGGGAAGCATCCGGGTGCGGCAGAGCTGCACGAAGGCTGCCACGCTGAGAATGGCCTGCAAGACCAGCAGGAACGACCCGAATTTCGAGCCGGAGCCTTTCTTTTTGCCAGGCTTTTGGGGCGGCCGGGCCGGGGAGCTGTTCTGCCGGGGCGGCTTTTTGGAGGGCGGCGGCGTCACCGGCCGGGCAGTCTCCGGCGCAAAAAATGCGGAGCTGTCCACCTCAACGGTGCGGTCCGGGTCCTTCCGTGCGCCCCGGTGGATGTGCCGGGTGGTGTCTTTTTCATCGAACATGGAAACTCTCCTTTTGACTGTGCCCTCAGGACAGCGGCGCGATGGTCAGCACGGCGCGAGCGGGCAGGCAGGTGGCGGTCTGATCTTCCGCCGAAAGCCAGCCGAAACTTTCGCAGATGTGGTCCGGGCAGGGCGAATCCACAAAGCGGGCGGCCCCGTCCTTCACCTCGATGTGGACGGTGTAGTAACCGGTGTCCACATCATAGGTGGCGTCGTTGTCCAGAGAAAACTTCTGCACCGTGTTGGCGTCGCCGTAAATGAGCTCGGCCTCCAGGGTGCTGCCGGTGGCGTGTGCGGCCCGCAGGGCGAACAGAACGCCCGCAATGGCCAGCACGGCCAGAACAAAGATCAGGTTGACGACAAGCTTGGAATGTTGTTTCATGGATCATCCTTTGTGCGGAAACAGTTGTTCGAGTTCGGCCAGCCAGAGCGCTGCCGCCGCATCGCTGGGCATCCGCCAGTCGCCGCGGGGCGAGAGGGTCACGCTGCCGATCTTGGGGCCGTCGGGCAGGCAGCTGCGCTTGAACTGCTGGGCAAAGAACCGCCAGTAGAAGTTGCGCAGCCATTTGTACAGCACTTCGTCCGGGTATTCGGCCCGGCCTGCAAAGGCCGCTTTGGCCAGCCGGAAGATCTTGGCCGGGCCGAAGCCGAAGCGCAGCACATAATAGAGATAAAAGTCGTGCAGCTCATACGGGCCGACCAGGTCTTCCGTCTTCTGCGCGATCTCGCCGTCCTTTGCGGGCAGCAGTTCGGGGGAGACGGGAGTGTCGAGGATGTCCAGCAGCACGGTCCGGAGCGCATCGGTGGCGGCGATGTCGGATTCGTACCGGACGAGGTGGCGCACCAGCGTTTTGGGCACCCCGGCATTCACGCCGTACATGCTCATGTGGTCGCCGTTGTAGGTGGCCCAGCCCAGCGCCAGCTCCGAGAGGTCGCCGGTGCCCACCACGAGGCCGCCGGTGCGGTTGGCGGTGTCCATCAGCTCCAGTGTGCGGACGCGGGCCTGGCCGTTCTCAAAGGTAACGTCCAGCACGCTCTCGTCCTGGCCGATGTCGGCAAAGTGGCTGTGGACCGTGTTGGCGATGTCGATCTCGGAGAAGGAAACATGCAGCTCCTCGCACAGGATCTCCGCGTTGCTGCGGGTGCGCCGGGTGGTGCCGAAGCAGGGCATGGTCACGGCCAGCACATCGGTGGTGGGGCGGCGGAGCTGCTTCATGGCGCGGACGGCCACCAGCAGGGCAAGGCAGCTGTCCAGCCCGCCGGAGATGCCGATGACGGCCGTTTTGGCGTGGGCATGTTCCAGCCGCTTGGCCAGACCGTCGGCCTGCATCTTCAGGATGAGCTCACAGCGCTCAGCGCGGCGCTGCGGGTCACCGGGCACAAAGGGGGTCGGGTCCACGAAGCGAGTCAGGGCGGTGTCGGTCAGCGTCAGGCTGAAGTCCACGGTCTGATAGCCGTCCGTGGAAGGCTCGAAGCTGGTGTTGCGGGCCCGCTCGGATTCCATCCGCTGGCAGTCCAGCTCCGTCTCGGCGTGACCGCCTGCAAAGGGAGCCGTTTCAGCCAGCAGGGTGCCGTTTTCCGCAATGAGGTCGTGGCCTGCGAACACCATGTCCTGGGTGCTCTCACCGTGCCCGGCAGAGGCATACAGGTAGCCGCAGAGCAGGCGGGCGGACTGGTTGGCCACCAGCGCCCGGCGGTACTCCGCCTTGCCGACCGTCTCGTCGCTGGCGGAGAGGTTCGCAATGACGGTGGCTCCGGCCAGCGCGTGGAAGGTGGAAGGCGGGAGCGCGCTCCACAGGTCTTCGCAAAGCTCCACGCCCAGCACGAAGCTGGGCATCTCGCGGCAGCGGAAGAGCAGCGAGGTGCCAAAGGGCACCTGCTGGCCGCAGACTGTGAGGGTCTCGACCTCGGTGGAGCCGGGGTTGAACTGGCGCTTTTCGTAGAACTCGCCGTAATTGGGCAGGTACGTCTTAGGAACAAGGCCCAGCAGCCGGCCGCGGCAGAGCACGGCGGCGCAGTTGTACAGCTTGCCCCGCACCAGCAGCGGCAGGCCCACCAGCGCCACGACGTCCAGCTCCCGGCTGGCGTCCAGAAGCGTCTGCAGGCCGGTCAGCGCGCCCTGCTGCAGCGTGCGCTGCAAAAACAGGTCGCCGCAGGTGTAGCCGGTGAGGCAGAATTCCGGGAATACGGCCAGCTTCACGCCGCGTGCAGAGGCTGCGCGCAGCTCCTGAAGGATCTGCGCGGTGTTATAGGCGCAGTCCGCCACCCGCAGTGCGGGCGAGAGAGCGGCTGCTTTCAAAAAACCATCTTTCATCGGAGGATTTCACATCCTGTCTGTTGTGTTTGACTACGGCGGACAGATGAATCGCCGTGGTGAACATAGTATACCACACTCCGGCCAAAACGGAAAGTCACAGAGTGGTAAAAGTTGCGGGAACAAACAAAAAGAGCTGCTGCGGGGCCTCCGCAGCAGCTCAGACAAAACCAAACATGGAAAACGAGATGGACCGTAAGCCGGGTTCTGTATTAAACGACGATCTGTCTCGACCTGCCATTGCTGGCAGGCTCATGCCACCATCGGGACACGCGAGCAGCGCTATCCGTCCCATATAGGTGTTGCTTCCGGTAGGGTTTACAAAGCCGCATGGTCACCCATGCGCTGGTGAGCTCTTACCTCGCCGTTTCATCCTTACCGCATTGCTGCGGCGGTTTGTTTTCTGTTGCACTTTCCCTGAGGTCACCCTCGGCTGCCGTTAGCAGTTACCGTGCTCTGTGAGGCCCGGACTTTCCTCAGAGCGGTCAAAGCCGCCCCGCCGCCGTATGTTCCACTCGTTTTCCGTTCCTCATGATACCATAAAAAAACAAGAATTGCAAGTGGAGGCAAAATTTGTTATAATAATTCATATATGGCGTAAAGATTTCGGGGAGGTGGCACAGGGATGAAATTGATCTTTCCGGTGCCGCCCGAAGCGGACGGCGCGCTGCTGCGCAATTTTCTGCGCCGGTGTGCCGTCTCCACCGAGCTGGCCCGCGCGGTCAAGTTCCACGGCAGCGGCTTCTGGGCTGGTGGACAGCCCATCCTGGCGAACCGCCGGGTCGAAGCCGGGCAGGACATTTGGTTCGAACTGCCTGCTGACGGGGCCGGTGTGGCCCCGCAGCCGGAGATCCCGGTGCAGGCCGTCTATGAGGATGCGTTCGCCATCGTGCTGGACAAGCCGCCGCACCTGGCTGTGCATCCCACGCTGAACTATCCGCTGGATACGCTGGCCAACGGCTATGCGGCCCGGATGGAGGCGCGGGGCGAGAGCCCGGTCTTCCGCCCGGTGAACCGGATCGACAAGGACACCAGCGGCCTTGTGCTGGCCGCAAAGAATGGCTACGCCGCTCCGCTGCTGGCCCGGAACGTCGAAAAGCTCTACTATGCCGTCGTGGAGGGCGAACTGCCCCTCGGTAAAGGCGTCATCGACGCCCCCATCGGCCGTCAGGCCGAGAGCATCATCGGCCGGTGTGTGACGCCGGACGGCAAGCCCAGCCGGACGGAGTATACCATAGTAAGAGCGGAGCACGGTCTCAGCCTGGCCGCCTGTGTCCCGGTGACGGGGCGGACGCACCAGATCCGGGTCCACTTTGCCTCCATCGGCCACCCGCTGGCCGGAGATGACCTCTACGGTGGGAACCGGGAGCGGATCGGGCGGCAGGCGCTGCACTGTGCAGAGCAGCGCTTCCGGGTGCCGGAATACGAGATAACGCCGGAGGGCATCCGCATCACGGCACCGCCTCTGGAACAGAGCCGGGCCGTCACCGTGAAAAGCCTGCTCCCGCCCGATCTGCGGGCACTTTTCGGGGAAGACCCCCTGGAAATATGAAAACTAAGTGAAAAGTCCGTGAAAGGTCTGCCCAATTTTTGTGAGGAACCTTGTTTCAGCGCGGACGGCGTGTATAATTGAAATGAATTTGTGATTTTTGATCCTTACAGTCAGGAAGGAGCAACCCCTTTTGATCGAAGAAAAGACAAAGGAGCCGATGCAGGAGGCTCCGTCAGCACCGCCGGTGAAGCACAAGCGGACGCTGCGGTCCCTCTGGGCACAGCTCCAGTGCAGCCGGCTGCTGCGGAAACACCGCTTCCGCCGGAAGACGCAGCGCCACATGAACGACCTTTCGCAGAAGCTGCGGGGGAGCGCTTTGGTGCTGCGGGTGGGCGAGACCCTGTATGCGTTGGGCTTTGCCGCCGAATATGCTGTGGTGCGCATGGGCCGGAATATCTCCGCCATCGCACGGTGGCTGGCGCACGGCATCCGCAATGTGTTCCATGAGCTGGCCGCGCTGGCGTTCCCCGGTGCTGCCCAGATGTTCCGGGACCTGTTCGGCCCGGTGATCCTCTTTTTCCGGGGCACGGGGGCACTGCTGGTGCACGCCCGCGCGGTCCGGAAGGAGAAAGGCTTCGGCGCGGCCGTCAAAGCCAGCGTCCATTATCTTACCAGCGGCATCCGGCGCAACCTTCGGCTGCTGCCCCGGATGGCCATGTACATCCTGCCGGTGTGTATGCTGGCGGTGTTCGTGACGGTGTTTGACCGCACCATCCAGCAGCCCTACGCATTGGCGGTGCAGGTCAATGGGAAGACCGTCGGCTATGTGGCCAACGAAGAAGTCTTCAACCTTGCCCGTGAGGACGTGATGGAGCGTATCAATTACGCCGGTACGGACAAGACCGACTGGACCATTGAGCCGAACTATACCATCTCGGTGGCGCATCAGGTCATGGACGAGAGCGAGACCGCCGACGCCATCCTGAAGAGCGCCAGCGACGAGATCAGCGAGGGCACGGCTCTCTACCTGAACGGTGAGCTGACGGCCGTGTGCGCAGACGGCGACGCCCTGCGCAGCTACCTGAACAGCCTGCTGGCCCCCTACGAGGAAGAGTACAAGAACGACGAAAACGTCACCGTCGGCTTCAGCAAGACCGTTCTGCTCGAAGACGGCATCTATTTCAACGACAGCTTCGAGGACGACAATTCCATCGAGGATATGATCTCCGGCGTCCGCCAGCAGGAGAAGACCTACACGGTCCAGATCGGCGACACCCTGTGGTCCATCGCCCGGAAGAACGACCTGACCTTCCGCGAGCTGTGTGCGCTGAATCCGAACTTCAAGGGGGCAGCCCTGACCGAAAGCTCCAACATCCAGGAGGGCGACACCCTCATCGTGACCAAAGAGGAAGCGACGCTGGAAGTGCGCATCACCAAGATGGAGACCCGGCAGGAGGAGATCCCCTTCACCACCGAGACCACCCAGTCGAACGAATATACCAAGGGCACGACCAAAACCTTGCAGGAGGGTGAGAACGGCCTGCGTCTTGTGACGCTGCAAAATGTCTACGACACGAACGGCACCCTGTTGGAACAGACCGTTGTTTCCACCCAGACCCTCAAGGAAGCCGTGCCCAAGAAGGTGGTCGTCGGCACCAAGAAGGTGACGAACAAGACCGCCTACATCACCGGCAGCGGCCAGTTCATCTGGCCGGTGCCCAACTACCGTAACTGCTCGCGCTGGTACGGCAGCGGCCACAAGGGCGTGGACATCTGCGCACCGGCCGGTACGCCCATCTATGCGTCGGCAGGCGGCACCGTGACCAAGGCGGGCTACAACAAGGCCGGTGCCGGCACGGGCTATGGCTACTCGGTCATCATTAGCCACTCCGGCGGCTATACCACCGTCTATGCCCACTGCCTGTCGCTGACCGTCAGTGCAGGCCAGAGCGTCCGTCAGGGCCAGCTCATCGGTTACGTGGGCAGCACCGGGCGTTCCAGCGGCAACCACTGCCACTTCGAGATCCGCCGCAGCGGCTCGTATCTGGCACCGCAGAACTTCTTCCCCGGCAAAAGATAAGGAAAAAACCTCGCGTTCTGCTGTGTGACGCTTGAGAGGTTCATTCTAACATAACCAAGGAAAAGGAGACGATTACTATGGCAACTCCCCACATCAGCGCCGAAAAAGGCGACTTCGCAAAAACTGTCCTGATGCCCGGTGACCCCCTGCGCGCAAAATTCATTGCAGACACCTTTCTGCAGGATGTCCGCCAGGTGACCGGCGTCCGCGGGATGCTGGGTTTTACCGGTACCTATGAGGGCCGCCCCATCAGCGTGATGGGCAGCGGCATGGGAATGCCCTCCATCGGCATCTACTCCTACGAGCTGTTCAAGTTCTACGATGTGGACAACATCATCCGCATCGGCTCGGCGGGCAGCTACACCGACAAGGCCAAGCTGTTCGACGTCGTGCTGGCCAACGGTGCGGTCAGCGAGTCCAACTATGCCCGCGTTCAGAGCGGCTTCGAGGGGGACATCACCCTGCCCAGCCAGACCCTGAACGACAAGCTCCGCGCTTCGGCGACCAGGCAGGGCATCCCCCTCATCGAGGGCAACATCCACTCTTCGGATGTTTTCTACCGCCAGCCCTCCGAGGAAAAGCCTACCTACTGGGAGAAGCTGCGGGATGAGCGCGGCTGCCTCTGCGTCGAGATGGAGAGCTTCGCTCTGTTTGCCAATGCCCAGGTCCTGGGCAAGAATGCCGCCTGCCTGCTGACCATCTCCGACAGCTTCGTTTCGCCGGAGATCACCACCGCCGAGCAGCGCCAGACCAGCTTCACCAATATGATGAAGGTCGCTCTGGGGGCAGAATACTGATTATGGGTTGAAAAGAAAGAGGGGGACGGCTACCACACGGTAGCTGCCCCCTCTTTTCAGGTGTCATCATAATGCCCGAAGCAGGACGCGATGATGATGTTTCCGTCCTGCTCTTTATAAACGATTCGGTGCGTGTCGTCGATTCGGCGGCTCCACCAGCCGCTCAGATCGCCCTTCAACGGTTCGGGCTTTCCGATGCCCTCGTAGGTGTTCCGCTGGATGTCCTTCAATAGAGTGTTGATCCGTTTCAGCAGCTTTTTGTCCCGCGTCTGCCAAAGACAGTAATCCTCCCAGGCTTCCTCTTCCCAAAGCAGTCTCATTTAATCTACCTCGATCAGGTCATGTTCGGTCAGCTTGGCTTTTCCGGTATCAATATCGTGCACGATCTGACGCAGGTGATTGATGTTGCTCTCTGCGTAGAACGGGTCAGCAGAGACCTCAAACGGAATGCGGTGTTCGCGCGAGACTTTCTTTGCAAAAATCGTGAAAGCGGTCGTCATGGAAAGGCCCATCTCGGCGCAGACCTCTTCCATACTGCGCTTCAGATCCGGGTCCATTCGAAAATTCACGTTGACTGCGTTTGCCATATATCTCAGCCTCCTTCTTAAACCTATTATAAGCACTTGTAATGAAGAGTGCAAGAAATTTCATTACAGAAAATGTGAAAAATCGGAACGCTTGCGGGAAAAGAAGGAATGGGGTATACTTTAATTGATATGAAAAAGGAGGAAGGGCAATGGAAAAGCAGGGAAGGGAAACGATTCCCATCACCCCATCGCTCCGCCTTGTTCCCTATTATCCAGCCTACGAGACTACGCTTCCGTGGTATCAGGATGCAGAGCTATGTCACCAGGTGGACAATCAAAACCGCATTTATGATTTGTCCATTTTGAAAAACATGTATGAGTATCTGAACGCCCATGGCGATCTGTTTTACATCGAGTATGAAGGAACCCTTTGCGGAGATGTGTGTTTACAGGCCAGCGGAGAAATTTCCATCGTGGTCTGCAAAGAATACCAAAACCGGCACATCGGGCGGGCCGTGGTAGGAAAGATTTTGGAGCTGGCACGGGAAAAGGACTGCCCGGAGTGTTTTGCGGAGATTTATTCGTTCAATGCACAGTCTCAGGCGGTGTTCCGCTCAATAGGATTTGTGCAGAAGGATGCAGAAATGTTTGTTTATCCGCTGAAATAAGAAGGAGGACTACACTTATGACGAATCTGACGCTGGAAGAAAAGAAGGAGCTGATCCGGATGGCGCTGAAGGCCCGCGAGGGGGCCTATGCGCCCTATTCGGACTTTCTGGTCGGCGCGGCGCTGCGGGCGGAGGACGGCCGCGTTTTCACCGGCTGCAATGTGGAGAACGCCGCCTTTACCCCGACCAGCTGCGCCGAGCGCACGGCGCTGTTCAAGGCGGTGAGTGAGGGCGTGACCCGGTTCACCGACATTGCCGTCGTGGGGGCCCGCCGGGGCGAGGTGAACAAACAGATCACGTCGCCCTGCGGGGTCTGCCGTCAGGCGCTGTTCGAGTTCGGCGGGCCGGAGCTGAACGTCATCATGGCAAGGACGCCGGATGATTTCATCGAGCGCAGCATGGACGAACTGCTGCCCTTCGGCTTCGGGCCGTCCAACGTGGCGGGCAACAAAGCGGTGGAGGAATGAGGCCGCAGACCAGGCAGAAAAAACGCAAAATTGGACAAAAAGCAAGACTTTTACGCGAATTTTACAAAAAATCTGTAAATATTTTGTAATCAGAAATTCCTTGCTTTCGTCACAGATCCCGGCTATACTTGGTTCAGTAAATGTGCCAGTGTGCACATTTGGAACGTAAAACGCAAGTTTTCAAATCACATAAAAGGAGAGTTTTCACTATGATGATTTCTCGTCGTAACTTCCTGGCTGTGGCTGGTGCCGCTGCCGCTGCTGCCGCTCTGACTGCTTGTGGTGGTTCTTCCTCTTCCACCAGCACCGCTTCTTCCGCTGCTGCTTCTTCCGCAGCATCTGCTGGCTCTGAGGCTGCTGGTAAGATTACGAAGGTCGCTCTGACCTGCGATACCGGCACGATCGATGACGAGAGCTTCAACCAGGCTTGCTGGACCGCTGTTTCCGGTTACATGGGCGATGACTGCCAGTACTACATCCCCGAAGCAGACGCTTCCGATGAGGACCGCGAGACCATGATCCGCCAGGCTGTCAACGACGGCGCTGAGGTCATCGTCTGCGTCGGCTATCTGTACGGTGCTTCTCTGGCATGGGCGGCTGAGCAGTATCCCGATGTCAAATTCATCGCCATCGATGTCACCCAGGGCGACATCGGCACCGATGCCATCCCCGCAAACTGCTACTGCATCACCTTCAAGGAGGAGCAGGCAGGCTATCTGGCAGGCTATGCCATCACCAAGGACGGCAAGAACAAGCTGGGCTTCCTGGGCGGCATGGCAGTTCCCGCTGTTATCCGTTACGGCTATGGCTTCGTGCAGGGCGCTGACGCTGCTGCACAGGAGCTGGGCCAGAATGTCGAGATCAACTACTTCTACGGCGGCCAGTTCTACGGCGACGCAAACATCACCTCCCGTATGGAGGGCTGGTACTCCAACGGTACGCAGGTCGTCTTCGCCTGCGGCGGCGGCATCTACACCTCTGCGGTTGAGGCTGCTCTGAAGAACAACGGCTACGTCATCGGCGTTGACGTTGACCAGAACTACATCGGCGCAAACGGCGTGGCAGATGGCACCTATGCTTACAACCCGTTCATCACCTCCGCCATGAAGGGCCTGTCCGCTGCGGTCGAGACTGCTCTGACCGACATCGAGGGCGGCGAGTGGAGCGAGATCGCTGCCACCAACGGCAACTTCGGTCTGGAAGATGGCGATTACATCGGCCTGCCCACCGATGACGACAGCTGGAACTTCGAGTCCTTCACCAAGGATGAGTACGAGGCAGTCAAGGCCAAGATCGCTTCCGGCGAGATCACCGTGGACAACAGCTCCGACGACGCAACCAAGCCCACCGTCAGCGAGTTCACCACCGTCACCTACATCCAGTAATTTTTCTGTAGTCTGCGAGGCTGCTGCATCACTCTTTCCGGCATTGCTTGTGCAATGCCACCTCCCTCAATGAGGGAGGCTTTGATTGCGGGCCGTCACGTTCAGGCTCCCTCCCAGAGGGAGCAGACGCGGCGGAGCTGTGACGGAGGGAGTGGGTGCAGCAGCCTCTTTTTGCAATTTCTGGAGAAAAACGTCTCGCAGAAAACTGTTCAGGTTGCACAAAAGTCATACTTTTGACAGGACAAATCCTTAAAAATTCAAAAAGAAGTGTGCAAACCGGCAAAAATACGGTATAATGAGAGACAGAATAGTATAGGTGTCGAACCGGCACGAAAGGAGAGTGAGCAGATTGGCAGAGGATTTTGTGATCGAGATGCTCC